>Ga0302314_10000075_pt1 | contig 154263 bp, 147 predicted proteins | sample III_Palsa_N2_3_FD_200533 | JGI IMG/M metagenome (GOLD analysis project Ga0302314, IMG submission 200533) | Peat permafrost microbial communities from Stordalen Mire near Abisko, Sweden - III_Palsa_N2_3 | ecosystem: Environmental > Terrestrial > Soil > Palsa > Peat permafrost | place: Sweden... | reverse complement strand
GCGGATGGACCGGGTACTACGGAAAACCCGGTCCCCTCGTCATGCTCAACGGATGGATCGATTTCCAAGCCGCAAAGCGAGGCGTCGCTACCCTCAAAGCTCAATCAGATCTGTGAATCCGATAGCCAAGCGGTAGAGGGCGAAGAAAATTAAACCACTCTCCCAAAAAACCGGCTGATCGCCCGGTCGTGCCAAGGCGTCACGCTGCCTTTGCCGTGAAAGCCGACATGGCCGCCGCCGGACGGCAGCAGCGCCTGGACCTGGGCGTAGGCCGCCCAATCGACCAGGCTGTAGCTCTCGCTCGGGATCCAGGGATCGTTCAGCGCGTGCACCACCAGGGTCGGGCGGTCGATTCTGCCCAGAAACCCGATCGCGGCGTTCCGGGCATAATACTCGTCGGCGCTGGCGTAGCCGTGGCGCCGGGCGATGAAATTATCGTCGAACTCGTAGACCGTGCGCGCCTGCTCGACCGCGGCGCGTTCGGCGTCGGTCAGCACGGCGCCGACGGCCAGCGTCTCGTCCTTCATCGTCTTCAGGATGCGCAGGTGATAGAGCTTGTTGCGCGGCTCCATCACACGCCTGGAGGTCGCGGCCAGGTCGATCGGGGCCGAGACCGAGGCCGCAACGCGGACGTCGTGGCCGTGGGCGCCCTCGCCCAGGAATTTCAGCACCAGATTGCCGCCGAGCGAATAGCCGATCAGCACCAGGCCGTTCGCGGTCAAACCCGCCGGCAGGGCGCCCAGCGCCGCCGACAGATCGTCGCTGCGGCCGGCATGATAATGCCCGCCCGAGATCGCGCGCGACGGCCCGGCGCCGCGCAGGTTGAGCCGCAGCACCGGATAGCCCTGGCTCAGCAGATGCCGCGCGGTGCGGATCATATAGGTGCTGCGCTCGTCGCCGCCCAAGCCATGGACCACGACCGCGAGCGGCTTGCCGCGCGCACGGGCGGCCTCGGGCCGATCCAGCCGGGCCGCCAGCGCGTCGCCGGTGCCGTCGTTCATCGGCAGCACCAGCCGCTCGCCGCCGACCAGATCGGCCGGGGTGCGGAAGATCGTGTTGCGCAAGGTCTGCAGGTCGGGCCCGTACCAGGGAAAGCGGGGGCGGAACGGCTCGAATTCGCTCTGGGACAGCATCATCGGTCGAGAAAGCTCTCGATGCGCGCGATCTGCGCTTCATCCATCAGCGCCGGCGCATGGCCGGCACCGGCGACTTCGTACAGCTCCGCCTTCGGGCCGCGCCGCGTCATCTCCTGGGCGGTCTCGGCCAGCAGCAGGTCGCTTTGGGCGCCGCGGATCACCAGGATCGGGCATTTGATCTGGTCGTAGAACGGCCAGAGATCGATGTCGGCCAGGGGCACGCCCTTGAACGCCTCGGCGATGGCGGGGTCGTAGCCGAGCCCGATGCGGCCGTCGGCACGGACCCGGTGGCTGGTGTCGGCCATGTGACGCCATTGCGCATCGGTCAGATCGCCGAACGGGGCATGGACCAGGCGGTAATAGCGCTCGATCTCCTCGACCGAGCCGAACGCCGGATCGGCACCGATATAGTCGGCGATGCGCTGCAGGGCGGCGACCGGGATAAACGGCCCGACATCGTTCAGCACCAGCCGGCGAATGGGCGAGCCCGGCATCGCGGCCAGCATCATGCCGATGATGCCGCCCATCGAGGTGCCGATGAAATCGACCTCCTCGGCCCCCAGCCGCGCGAACAGCGCCGCGACCGTCGCCAGGTAGATCGGATAATTATAGTCGCCCGCGACCGGCAGCCAGGCGCTCTGCCCGCGCCCCGGCATGTCGGGACAGGCAACGGGGCCGCGCGAAGCCAGCCGCTCGGCCAGCGGATCGAAGTCGCGCCCGTTGCGGGTCAGGCCATGGACGCAGACGATCGGCCGTGCGCCGGCCGGGCCCGGAACATAGCTGTAGGCGATCTGATGGAAGCCATGCAGCCCGAGACAGGACAGGCGCTCGATCGACATCGACATGAAGGCGGACTCTCGCTGGCGGGTGGGTCGGAGCCAACATATAGGCTGCCGCCCCTCCGGGGCGAGCCTTAGTATTATGCCCTCAGGCGCCGGGCGCCCATCGGCGAACGCTTTGGCGTTCGTCCGACGCTTCGCCGGCTGGGCTCGCTGCGCGGGGCCTCAACGCGGGGCCTCAATGGGCCCTGGGATCTGACGCGATTATATCGCGTCAGATCCTTAAGCGCTCAGAACGAGCTCGCACCCGGTGCCGGCAGGGCCGGCAGGGCCGGGCTGGCGACCGGCCGGCCGAAATAATAGCCCTGGCCGTGGGTGACGCCCAACCCGGCGGCGGCATAGGCCTCTTCCCGCGTCTCGATCATCTCGCCGATCGTCTCGGCGCCCAGTTCGGCGCAGACCGTGGTGATCGAGCGCAACAGCGCGCTGTCGCGCGGGTTGCTCATGCCGCTTTTGAGGAACGGCCCGTCGAGCTTGACGTAATCGATCTCGAACCGGCGCAGATAGGTATAGGCGCCGAAGCCGGCGCCGAAATCGTCGAGACAGATGCGATGGCCCAGCTTTCGCAGATTCTGCAGGAAGCCGTTGGCCTGATCCAGATTGTCGATGGCGCTGGACTCGGTGATCTCGAACATCAGCTTCCGGCGGTCGATCCGGGCCTCGGTCAGCAGCCGGGCGAGCCGGTTCATGAACGGCAGGCTGGCCAGCGACTTGCCCGACAGGTTGACCGCGATCGGCGCCGCGCCCGGCGAGCCGGCCATCAGCTTCAGTACCTTTTCGCACACTGCCAGGTCGAGTTCGGCCGCCATGCCGACCTCTTCGCTGAACAGGATGAATTCATACGGGCTTTCACCCGGCGCGAAGCGCGACAGCACCTCGAAATGATGCACGCCGCCGGTCTCCAGGCTGACGATCGGCTGGAACACCAGCGAGAAATCGCCGCTCGTCACCGTGGTGCGCAGCTTGGCGACCCGGTCGAGCGTCTGGTCGACCATGCCGGCCAGCGCCTGCTCGAGCGAGGCCAGCGAGAAATCCTTACCGTCGGACTGGGAGAATTTCCGGACGCAATAGGCCAGCGCCTGGGCGGCGCCGACATCGTCCAGGTCGGCCGCGCTGATCGCGACCTGGGCCGTGCGCATGGCCAGCGGCCGCCGGTTCGGCGCCGCGGCCGCGGTGATCGAGGCCAGTTCGGCCTGGATCGCATCCGCATCCAGGCCCGGGCGCTGCACCAGGGCGAAATCGGTGCCCGAGATCTGGGCCGCGGCATCGCCGCCGGCCGACGACAGGCGCAGCACCGCGCCGATCTCGCCCATCAGCTCGGCCCGCCGCTCGCCGGTCAGGCGCTGCTGCAGCGCGTCGAGCCCGTCCAGATGCAGCATGGTCAGCGCGACGGGAGCCTCGCCGCCGGCCGCCTCGCTCGCCCGCTTCAGCACGTCGGGCAGGGCCTCGGCATCGAGCAGCCGGGTCTGCGGGTTGCGCGCATCCTCCGCCTCGGGCGACAGCGGGATGGTCAGGTGCGAGACCGCCAGGAAATAATTGGACCCGCCGCCGCCGAACCGGCAGCCGCCGAGCCAGACCCGCGTCGTGCCGCCATCGACACGCGCCAGCGGGATCGAGACCGGCTCGATCCGCTCCGCCTCGGCCAAGCCATCCAGCACGCGCATGGCGAAACCGCGCTCGGGCGCCGGAAACAGATCGATGAAATGGCGGCCGGACAGTTTGGCGGCGGACACGCCGATCAGGCTCTGCGCCGCTCCGGTCGCGAACACGATGCGACGCTTGGCATCCAGCTCGATCAGCAGATCGGCGGCAGCAAAGGCGAAGGCAACGAAACGATCGCGGTCGGCGCGGATTTCCGCCATGACGCCAAAGGTCCTTAAAGCCCATTGCCGGCGACCGGCATGAGGACAGTCTTAGCATAGGCCGTGGCGATGCGCCTATGGGGTGCCGGGATGGGGCGGTGTCAGTCCTCTCCCACCGGCACCCGCAGCCCCAGCCGCCCGGCCACGCCCGGCAGCGCGGCGCCCTTGGGCACGATCGCCCAATCGCCGGGCGCGCCGGCGCGCAGCGCCACGACCGCGCCTTTGGGACAGATGTCGAGGCAATCGACCTCGATCACCGCCAGCGCGGCCTTGCGGCCGTTGGATTTGGCGCCGAGCAGCCGGCGCAGCCCCTTGGCCAGCGACTGGTCGCCATGCTTGCCGAAGCCGCCGTCGAGCTTCCTGGAACATTTGCGGCAGACCAGGACGATCTCGTCCCACTCGGCCGTGACGCGCTTGATCGGTTTGCCGCTGCTCACGCTGTTGACCCGCCTTGAGGAGAACCACACCCGGATCGGGCCAGATGGGCCGGGACGGGGCGACGGACAAGCGGCGAAACCGCCGATGCCCATGCTTGCATGGCAAGCGCTTTTCGGAGATCGTGGCAGGATACCTCTGCGTTAAATCGTCTCGCCTTGCGCGGGTCTCCGGGAGTGCCTCGATGCGACGTTTCCTGCCGCTGCTCGCGCTGTTGATCGCTTTCGCACCCGCGGCCGGGGCCGCCACGCTCAACGAGGACATCGTCGTCACCGGCCAGCGGCCGGCAGTGCCCGGCGCCAACGTCTGGTATGAGGATGGCTTCGCGCAATTCCCCGCGCTGGGGCCGCAGTTCGCCAAGGGCCTGGTGATCTGGAACCACCCGGTCGCCGCCAACGGCCAGGGCGTTTCGGTCGCGACCGTGCCGGCGATCGGCGGCCTGGCGGCGCTGGGCTGGGACGTCATCCGGCTGCAGCGCAATCCGCGCCTGCCGGCCGCCTGGGAGAACCGGCTGGCCGAGGTGCGCGAGAGCCTGACCCAGGAGGTCGCGCAAGCCCGTGCGCTGGGCTATGGCCGCATCATCCTGGCCGGCCAGGGCTTCGGCGGCGGGCTGGCGCTGGAGGCGGCGAAGACCATCGACGGGCTTTATGCCGTGATCGCCTTCGCGCCCAACACCGGCGACGGCCTGGCCTCGATCGACCGGACCTGGAGCCAGTTGCGCGAGGCCCGGGCGACCCGGGTCGTCGTGCTGTTTCCGGCCGGCGACCAGCAGGTGCCGCAGGTGCGCGGCACCGGCGCGCGCGACCTGCTGAATGCCCGCGCCGGCCTGCCGTTCCTGCTGGTCGACGAGGACAGCGGCGTGCATGGCAATGACGGCGCCGACAGCATGGCGTTCGGCGTCTATGCCACCTGCATGGATTATTTCCTGGCGCCCGACGCCGCCCCGCACGCCGGCGAGTTCCATTGCGGAACCGACGAGCTGCCGGCCGCGCTGGCCCGCATGGGCGCGAAGTCCCATGGCGGCGAGGCCTGGTTCGGCTATAGCACCCGTGGCCTGGAAACCTATGTCGAGCTGCCGGCGGCCACGAGTCCGACGGGCGCGGTCAGCCCGATTCTGTATGGCTGGGGCTATGGCGCCGACGGGTTGGGCAAGCCCACGGTCAAGAGTTACCAGGCCAGGAAGAGCGGCGCCGGCTTCACCTTCGACCTCAACCAGGACCTGACCGTGCGCGGGCTGAAGGGCGACGGCGAGCTGCGCCTGACCGTCGACCTGCCCGACGGCACGCGCTCCGCCGTCGTGATGCATCGCCTGCCCGGCAACAGCTGAGCCCGAGGGGATCCGTCCCATGCGTACACCATCCTGGCTGCTGGCCGCCCTGCTGACGGCCGCCGCCGCCCCCACGCTCGCGGCCGAAACGCCCAAGCCCGCCCCGCCGGCCGAGGATGTCACGGTCGTCGGCAAGCGGGCGGTCGCCACGCCCAACACCAGCTATTGGGTCGAGGACGCCTTCGTGAAATATCCGCTGCTCGGCCCCAATTTCGCGCAAGGGCTGATCATCTGGAACCACCCGGAGCCATGGAACGGCATCGGCGCCTCGTTCCCACCGGTGCGCGCGCTGGAGGGCATGGCCGCGCTCGGCTGGGACGTGACCCGCCTGCAGCGCAACGGCCGGCTGAGCGGCTATTGGGAGGCGAAGATCGCGCGGATCGACGAGGCGCTGACCATTGCGATCGACAACGCCCGCACCCAGGGCTATCGGCGCATCATCCTGGCCGGCCAGGACATGGGCGGCGGCTTCGCGCTGGAAGGCGCCAAGAGCATCGAGGGCCTCTATGGCGTGATCGCGCTGGCGCCCAACACCGGCATCTTCTGGGGCAACGGCAAGCTGGCGCCGGTCGGCATGCCGACCGACCTCTATGGCCAGGTCATCCTGAACCATACCTGGGACCAGCTCGAACATACCCGCCCGCAGCGGCTGATGCTGCTGTTCCCGGCCGGGGACGAGCAGGTGCCGCACGAGCGCGGCGCCATCGCGCGCGACATTCTCAACAAGCGCGGCGACCTGCCCTATCTGCTGGTCGACGAGACCAGCGGCGTGCGCACGACCGAGGGCGCCGACACGCGCGATTTCGATGCCTATGCCAGCTGCATGGACCTGTTCCTGTCGCCCGAGCTCCAGCCCCGGCCCGGCGAGTTCCATTGCAACGCCGACGAGATCCCGCTGGCCCTGGCCCAGATGGGCGTGAAGCCGCGCGGCGGCGAGGGCTGGTTCGGCTATAGCAGCCAAGGCCAGACGATCTATCTGGAACTGCCCGCCAAGGGACAGGGCGCGCTGACCTACGCCTGGGGCGCCGGCGCCAATGGCAAGACGAGACCGGGGTCGAAGGCGCTGGACGCGAAATTCTCGGGCGAGAGTTTCACGGCGGAGCTGGCGCCGGACCAGACGCTGCGCGGGGTAAGGCATGGGCCGCTGGTAAGGTTGACGGTGGATTTGGAGGACGGGACGCGCGCCGAGGTGACGCTGCATCGGGTGGCGGGGAGTAGTTGAGGGGGGCCGACTGCTTTGCGCCCAAAGCAGACCTTTAGCCCGGCCTGTGCTTCATAAAATGACCCGTAAGCCAATCGTCGATGTATCTAGCGACCAGCATGTTGCCGATGTGACGAGCTATCGCTTCGGCCAGGAGATGATAGTCGTGCTGACGACCGCGGAGGAGCATCTCCAACGTCAGGCCAGTGGCTCGCTCCTTGGCTTCTATGGGCGCTGCGGCAATCCAGATGCGCCGTATCGCCTCCGCGGAGGCCACCATGTGAGACAAGCCGTCGGCGGCCGCGCCGCCGAGCGTCTCGGCCAGTGCCTTGAAGCGCCATCCGATGTTGCCGCGATCGAGCACGTCCATCTCGAACGCGCGAGCGATCATCTGACCGTCGCCTCCCAGAGATTTCTGACCGGCCTTCGAAAGCCGCGCGACCAATTCAATGTGCCTGTCGAGCTCCACATCCCCGGCCCTCAGCGCGTGAAAGGACACTTGGTGCAGGGCGGCCCCCGCATGCCCTGAAAACTCACGCAAAAGCCCTCGCATTGGAAAGTCATCGGTGACCAGAAGCAGGCCGGACGCGTACGCGATCAGCACGGCATCATATATATGCGTGCCCGAGAGTGAGATGTGATCCGAGATGAACGGTGGAACGCCGTCGCCGACCTCGCTCGGTCGGATGGTCGCATTGGCTTCCGCCCATTCAATGGCCGCTTTCAAACGATCCGGGATGACCGTTGCGTCAGCAGGGGATGTCGCCTCCTGACCGGTCTCGGCGGCGTGGTTGGGCTTTGTTAACTTTGAGAGCTCCGAGCGCTTCACATGGAGATGATCGAGGACGCTTCGCGGTAGGTGCACGCAGCCACAGGTCTTCTCCACCACTGGCAGGGCGCCGAGCTGCGACGCCACCCAGAACGTGTACAAATCCATGACGCAGCCGCGGTCGCCGTTCTCCTTCAAGTCTATGTCGGCAAGGAGGCGCTCATCGGGCAAATTTGAACTTGCCTTAATGGCGATGCACGAGGCCGCCAGCAATTCGGCTGTGTCGATCTCGTCTCGCCCGATGTGCAGCGCCAGCATGCTAAGGCTCATAGGGCCCATGGCGTAGGCGCGGATCTGCTCGGTCTGCCACTCCCCCTGCTCGGCGAGGAACTTTTGCAACTTGCCGACCGATTCCTCGGGCTTGCCCTGAAACACAGGGCCGAGACCGCCGGATTGGGGAAAGCGATTGTTGTAATGCTTCAGGATGTAGTGGAACCGCGCGACGTACTTGTGCCGGATTTCGATTACGGACGCCTCGCGACCATCCGGCGCCTTGAAGCGATCGCCCGCCTTCAAACCGATCATCGTCCTGACCAGCGGATGGCTGGGTTCGTATCCGCTCTGGTCCAGGTCTCGAAGCCCTTTGGAGGGCTCGATGACGACCAGAACCTTCTCTCCGTCTTCGTACTTGATATCGACGGCGGCTTCCTGCCCAACCTCCGACACTGTCCAAAGTGGCTCCCCGCCTTCTCGCAACAACGTGCCCGTGCTTAAGACGACGGTGGAATGCGCCATCCAAGCCTCGGGGGCACCGTGGTTCTCCATGAAGAGGCGGTAGGAGAGCCGTGCTGCTCTCTCGCCCTGGCCAAAGCGGACCAGCAGGCGGACAAGACGGGCCAGATCATGATACCCGACTGTTTCGAAGTTCTCGAGGTCATCGTCGAGCGCCTCCATGATCGCTGCTGTCTGGCCACGTTGTGCCAAAAGGTCAATTTGCAGTAGTCGAGCCATGAGGTTGCGCGGCATTACCTTCGATAGCTGCGTCGAGGCCGCCTCGCTACGTTCCAGGTCGCCGACGTTCCAAGCGTGCGCTGCCACGACCCAAAGGATCTCAGGATCGTCGAGAATGTCCTGTGCCGACCTCCCGATCGCCTTGGCAAACTCGGCGTCACGCCGCGCCGCCGCGAGGGCCTGAAGGTAGAGTGCCGCCGTCGGGTTCTTCCGCGTCAGATCGACGTGACCACGAAGGAGCTCGGCGGTCTCCCGCGTGTGTCCGTGCTCCCGCAGGTGGATGGCCACCACGAAGCGCAGCGCCGGATCCACGTCGTCGGCCAGTGCGGACGCGAGCTCAAGCAGCCGCTGATCCGCGACGGCTTCCTCCAGGTCCATGTAGTCGGCCGTAATATCCATCAGATCGATCTGGATGGGCTCGCAATCGAGATCCCGCGATGCGGAGACAGCCGCTCTTACGAGCCCTGGATCTTGGAGCCGAAGTCCTACGTGGCTCATCGTGCGCCAATACATCTCCTGGTCGGTTTTATCGAGGCTTGACCGGTCCATTCGTTCCAGCCTCGCCCTCGCGCCGGGCGCATCGAACGCCGACTGAAACTCGGCACATAAGATGGCCGACTGGGGGCTGATCTCGCCTGTCAACGTGGCCGCAGCATCCTCGTTCGACCCGTTCGCGGCCTGAGTCAGCGCCAGGAGACGTTTCAGATGCGGATCCCTCGGCATCCTCGCGACGGCGGATTCGAGGAAGGCTTGGCACTCAACGAAGCGCCCCGACAGCCGCAGTAAGGCGCCGGCGTTGTTCAGGTAGGCCAAGAGATCGGCTTCGTTCGAAAAGCCGATGTCAATCGCGTGCTTTGCGATCTCGACCATGTCGTCGGTGGCGCGTCGAAGTTCCTCTGCTGTGAGCGGACCAGCGCCGCCGACGAACATGCTGGACGCCGATATCGCCGCCGACAAAGCGGCAGTGGCGAAGACGAGCTTGAAATCGCGGTCGTCGGCATGCCGCCGGCAGATGTCCAGCGTCCTGACTTCCCATCCCGGTTCGGCTCGGCGCGCGATGAAATCAGCTAAACCGAGGTCGGCATTCTTCGTCCCCGCGTATCCTGGGGGTATCAGATCGACAGGGTCACCCTGATACTCCGAAAGCCCGGCCGCATGGAGGAGGAATTGGATCGCGGTCTCTGCCGGTTCCGGCCCGGACAGGGCTGACCGCGCCAAATCCATGGCTTCTTCGTATCGGCGTTGCACGACGCGCGCCATGGCTAGATTGGCGATGGCGCGAGGATATTCCGGCTTGATGGAATGAGCTATCTCGTACCTGGCCGCGCCGCCCTTTAAGTCGCCAAGGTTGTACTCCGCTGAACCCAGGTTTGTTTGAAGCCGGTAGCCCGCCCACGGCATCTTGTCCGCGTCGAGCGTCTTCAGCAGACCCAGCATGCCCCTCCTCGCCACGACCGGCGCGCGCTCCTTCGCGAACATGTCGCGTAGGACGTCGATGCGAGCGTGCAAGGCGGGATCCTCGCCGTCCCACTCGTCGGGGGCGGACTTGTCTTCCGGCATCGGCATGGAAAAGCCCGACGTCTGGACGTGCTTGAGCAACTCGCTCGCTAGCGTGGCGAGGACATCGCCGGGCCCCGAAAGGGCGGCGAGCGAGCGCTGCCCGGCGGCCACTATCTCCGGACAGAACGCGCTGTATGCCAACTCGTGCTTCCCGATTAGGGTCTCGAGGTTCCCCCAACCGAACACGACGATAGTGACGTCGTACCCCTCTTCGCGAAGCAGTGTCTCCACCCGCTGCGCATCGTCATCCGCGGCCGTGTCATTCTCGGCGGTAGTCGCGAAGATGATTTCCTTGAGCTTCGCTTGCAGTCCCAGCGTAGCTCGCGAATCTCTTAGCATCTCGTCGTAGGTCAGTTTTTCCTTGTGGCCCTTGTGCTTGCACTGCACACCGACTTGGTGATCATGCTTAGCGCTCCGCCGCCCAAGGATGTCGATGCCGTGTTGGATCTGGCCATTGCGGCCGTATTCCCTGGCATTGGGATCCCGGAGTTCCTCCTGGAAAAGGATCATGCATTTGCGTTGGAAATCCTGCCAATCGCGCGGGCGCGGAATTTCGTGGGTCAGTCGGGCATTGATCGACAACGGTCCGTGAGCGGGACCGATCCCGCTGTGCAAATCCGGCTTATTTATCTCAGGAGGCAATTGGGGCAAACGACACCGGCAAACGGTCTTGCGTCACAGCATATTGGCGCGATTGCCATCATAACCGACGCTCCCTTGTGGTTGTAGGATAAACGATGCCTCGCGTGGCTCTGCACTTGCGTATTGTGACATTCGATGCCTGGTTGGGCGCGAAGCAGTAGTTGGTTGTTGAGCGCCGAACTCGCCCATGGTGGACATCCGGACGCCGCCGCACCGTCGTCACCCACGCACGCTCACCCCCGCCCCATCGCCCCATCGCCGCCCCTGCGCTGAATCCTCTCCCCTCGGCACCGCGCGCACCTATGCGCGGTGCCGCCCGCAACGAGGAGCCGTCACGCCAGTCACGGCCCCCTTTCCGGCGGCGTCATCGCCGATCTCTTGCGCATTCTGGCCCGGGCCCTATTCCGCGCTGCTGCTAGCCGAGACGCGCGCGCGTCATCAAGATCGAGACGCCAAGCACCGGCCTCGACGCGCTAACCGGCCCACCGTCCGCTTCGCGCAACCCAGACAAATCGATCCCCGAAAACCGGCCTGCCCCGTCAGCTCCTCCCAGCCCGGATCGTCCCCGACCCGGCCTTGCTGCTCGACAGGGTGCCGGTCACTTTCGCGACCTCGATGGCGCCGGAGCCGACGGTCGAGAGCGTCGCGTCCTCGACCGTCGCCATGATCTTGAGCGTGCCGGAACCGGCGACCGCGGCGGTGAGGGTGCCGATCCGCCCGTTGTCGATCGTGACCTTGCCGCTGCCGCGCACATCGATCTTGAAGCTCGGCATCTCGGTGTTGCCGATGCGGAGATCGCCGCTGCCGGCGAGCTTCACCTTCGCGGGCCCATTGGTCTGGCCGAGGTTCACGTTGCTGGAGCCGGCGATGCGGATATCGAGATCGGTGGCCGACACGGCCGTGAGATAGCCCGAGCCGGCCAGACGGGCGCGCAGGGCGCCCACGGCGCCGATGACATAGTTCGTCGAGCCGGCATTCTTGATGTCGATCGCCATGCCGGCCGGCAGCTGGATCGAGACCGTGGTCTTGGGCCGATCGAGACCGGCCGAGGGGCAGGAGCGTGCCTCGCGCGTGACCGAGGCGGCCTCGCCGCCCTTGAAGACGAAATCCTTGAGCTCGCCATCCTTGCTCGATGTCGCCTCGACCACGACTTTGCCGGCGAGGCCGGCCTTGGGCTGGATCTCGACCTTATCGACGCAGGCGAGGTCGAGCGACAGCACCTTGCCGTCGAGCGTCTGGCTGACGGTCTCGGCGCGCGCGGCAAGCGGCGCCAGGCTCAGCACGAACACCGTGGCGGCGGCAGCGGACAGGCTGTGACGGAACATTGATGTCGGTCTTTCTTTCGAGGGGGATACCAGGCGCGGTCGCGGGCGCGCTGCAATGATAGCGTGTTCGAGCGGCCGCCGTCACACGGTTGTTGACCCAAGCCCGCGCCCCCGCCCATTGCCCCCCCGCCGCCCCTGCGCTACATCCTCTCCCCTCGGCACCGCGCGCGCCCTTGCGCGGTGCCGCCCGCATCGAGGAGCAGTCATGTCGGTCACGGGCCCCCTTTCCGGCGTCGTCATCGCCGATCTCTCGCGCATTCTGGCCGGGCCCTATTGCACGCTGCTGCTGGCCGAGATGGGCGCGCGCGTCATCAAGGTCGAGACGCCGGGCACCGGCGACGACGCGCGGCACTACGGGCCGTTCGTCAATGGCAAGTCGGCCTATTTCGTCTCGGTCAACCGCGGCAAGGAATCGATCGCGCTCGATTTGAAAAAACCCGAGGACAAGGCGATCTTCGAGGCGCTGCTGTCCAAGGTCGATGTCGTGGTCGAGAATTTCCGGCCGGGCACCATGGAGAAGCTGGGCTTCGGCTGGGAGCGGCTGAAGACGCTGTACCCCAAGCTGATCTATGCCGCGGCCTCGGGCTTCGGCCATACCGGGCCCTATGCCCAGTATCCGGCCTATGACATGGTGGTCCAGGGGCTGGGCGGCATCATGTCGATCAACGGCCATCCGGGCCAGCCGCCGGCGCGGGTCGGCGTGTCGATCGGCGACCTGGGCGCCGGCCTCTATACCGCCGTCGCGATCAATGCGGCGCTCTATCACCGCGCCATGACCGGCGAGGCGCGCAAGATCGATATCGGCATGCTGGATTGCCAGATGTCGCTCTTGGAGAACGCCATCGTCCGCTACAACACGACCGGCAAGGTGCCGGGTCCCTTAGGTGCGCGGCATCCCTCGATCACCCCGTTCGAGCCGTACCAGACCGAGGATGGCCTGCTGATCATCGCCGGCGGCAACGACAGCCTGTTCGCGAAGCTGTCGGACGCGCTGGGGCTGGCGGCGCTGCCGGCCGATCCGCGCTTCACCACCAACGACCTGCGCAGCCAGAATGCCGAGGCGCTCAAGGTCGCGCTGGAAAGCGTGCTGAAGACCCGGCCGATGGATCATTGGGTGGCGGTGCTGGAGGCGGCCGGCGTGCCGTGCGGGCCGATCAACACGATCGACCGTGCGCTGCTGCACCCGCAGGTCGCGGCGCGCAACATGCTGGTGACGGTCGACGATCCGGTCACCGGGCCGATCCGGGTCGCCGGCAATCCGCTGAAGATCGAGGGCTTCCCCGACCCCACGACCCGCGCGCCGGCGCCGGAGCTGGATGGCGACCGGGCCCGGATTCTGGCGGAGCTGGGGCTTTAGCCTGAGCATCGTTCCGTTGGTCATGTCGCGCGGTATGACGATTATCGAGAAAGACACCCATGCGCCGCCTGAAACGCCTTTCGCTGGTTCTGGTCCTGCTGATCCTGGTGGCGCTGGGCGGCGGCTGGGCGTTTCTGGCGACGTCGCTGCCGCAGACCACCGGGCAGTTGATGCTGCCGGGGCTGGAACGCCCGGTCAGCGTGGTGCGCGATGCCGCCGGCGTGCCGACGATCAAGGCCGACAGTACCCACGATCTCTATCTGGCGCTGGGCTTCGTCCATGCCCAGGACCGGCTGTGGCAGATGGATCTGCAGCGGCGCGCGACGCAAGGCCGCCTGTCGGAGATCTTCGGCGCGGCCACGCTCGGCACCGACAAGTTCATGCGCACGCTCGGCCTCTATCGCCATGCCGCCGCCGGCGTGCCGTTCATGTCGCCCGAGTTCAAGGCCGTGCTCGACGCCTATGCCCAGGGCGTCAACGACTTCCTCGCCAGCGGCAAGGCGCTGCCGATCGAGTTCACCGTGCTGAACTACCACCCCGACCCGTGGGCGCCGGCCGACAGCCTGGTCGTCGGCAAGCTGTTCGACCTGCAGCTGGCCGGCAATTACCGCGACGAGCTGCTGCATGCGAAGCTGGCCCAGACGCTCTCGGCCGACCAGATCCACGAGCTGTTCCCGGATTATCCCAAGGACGGGCCGGTGGCGCTGGCCAGACTGGCCGACCTGACGCGGGGGCTGCCGCTCGGGCCCTTGCTGGCGGCGCTGCCGGACGATGTCGGCCCGAAGCGCGCGTCGAACGACTGGGTCGTCGACGGCGCCCATAGCGTGACCGGCAAGCCGCTGCTGGCGAACGACCCGCATCTGGATTATTCCGCGCCGCTGATCTGGTACCTGGCCCGGCTCGAGGCGCCGAACCTGACCTTGGCCGGCGCCACCGTCGCCGGGGCGCCGGCGCTGATCCTGGGCCATAACGACCGGATCGCCTGGGGCTATACCACGACCAATGCCGATGTCGAGGACGTGTTCGTCGAGAAGATCGACCCGGCCGATCCGTCCCATTACCTGACGCCCGACGGCACCGCGCCGTTCGATACGTTCCAGGAGCAGATCCGGGTCAAGGGCCAGGCGCCGGAGACGCTGACCGTGCGCACGACCCGGCATGGGCCGGTGATCTCCGATCTGGCCGGCCCGCTTTACAAGGCCGACAGCGGCACGGTGCTGGCGCTGCAGACCAGCTATCTGATCGACGACGACCGGTCGAGCGAGGCGCAATGGCGCGTGGGTCTCGCGCGCGGCTGGCCCAGCTGGGTCGAGGCGCTGCGCCTGTTCACCGCGCCGATGCAGAACATGGTCTATGCCGATCATGATGGGAACATCGGCTTCTTCGCGCCGGGTCAGATCCCGCTCCGCAAAAAGGGCGACGGCACCGCGCCGGTGCCCGGCTGGACCGGCGAGTACGACTGGAACGGCTGGATCCCGTTCGAGGAGCTGCCCCAGGCGTTCAACCCGCCCTCGGGCCATATCGCCACCGCCAACAACAAGATCGTGCCGGACAGCTATCCCTATCTCTTGACCCATGATTGGGACCTGCCCAATCGGATCGAGCGGATCGAGAGCGGGCTGGCCGACACGCCGCGCCAGTCGATCGACACCTCGGCGGCGATCCAGGGCGACGTCGTCTCGCTGACCGCCCGGCATCTGGTGCCGCTGATGCTGGCGTCGGAGCCGGCCGACGCGCGCGCCAAGCAGGCCATGGACCTGCTGTCCCACTGGGATGCCAAGATGCAGGCCGACCGGCCGGAGCCGCTGATCTTCACGGCCTGGCTGCGCGCGCTCAACAAGCACCTGTACCAGCCGGCGCTGGGCGAGCAGTTCGCCCAATATTGGGGCATCACGCCGCTCGCGACCGAGGGCGTGCTGACCAGCCACCAGCATTGGTGCGGCGAGGGCGGCTGTCCGGCGGCCTTGCAGGCGGCCCTGCAGGACGCGTTGGGCGAGTTGAGCGCGCAGTATGGCACCGACATGACCGAATGGCGCTGGGGCACGGCGCACCCGGCTTTGTTCGCCCACCCGATCTTCCATCACCTGCCGATCCTGCGGCAGATCTTCGACCGGCAGGTGCCGGCCGACGGCGGCGCCGACACGGTCGAGGCCGGCGCATTCCGCTTCGGCAATCCGGACGGGCCCTATACCGACATGCACGGGCCGGCGCTGCGCGCGATCTACGACCTGAACGATCTCGACAAGTCGGTATTCTTGACGGCGCTGGGCCAGTCGGCGCATGTGCTATCCCCGCATTACGCCGATCTGCTGCCCCGCTGGCGCGCGTTCGACTGGCTCCGCCTGCCGCACGACCCGCAGGGCGAAACCCTGACTTTGGTGCCGCCGAAATCATGACGACGACAACGCCCGTGCTGCCGACCCTCGCCGATATTCAGGATGCCGCCCGGGTGATCCGCGACGCGGTCCTGCGCACGCCCAGCGTGCCGGCGCTGGCGCTGGGCGCCGCGCTCGGGCTCGACATCATCCTGAAGCTGGAGACCCAGCAGCGCACCGGCTCGTTCAAGGAGCGCGGCGCGCTCTACAAGCTGGCCAGCCTCACCGCGGACGAGCGCCGACGCGGCGTGATCGCCATGTCGGCCGGCAACCATGCCCAGGGCGTCGCCTACCACGCCCAGCGCCTGGGCATCCCGGCGACCATCGTCATGCCGCAGGGCACCCCCTTCACCAAGATCGAGCGCACCGCCGGCTATGGCGCGCGCGTCGTGCTGCGCGGCGAGGGCCTGAGCGAGGCGCGCAAGGCGGCGTTCGAGCTGGCGGCGGCCGAGCATCTGGTGTTCGTGCATCCCTACGACGATTTCCACATCATCGCCGGCCAGGGCACGATCGGGTTGGAAATGCTGGCTGACGATCCGGACCTGGACGTGCTGGTCGTGCCGATCGGCGGCGGCGGCATGATCGGCGGCACCGCGATCGCGGCCAAGGCGCTGAAGCCCTCGATCAAGATCGTCGGCGTGCAGACCGACAGCTATCCCTCGATGCATCATGCGCTGAAAGGCCTGCCGGCACCGACGCCGGGCCAGACCGTGGCCGAGGGCATCGGCGTCAAGGACCCGGGCGTGCTGACCGAGGCGATCGTGCGCGCCCATGTCGACGAGATCGTGCTGGTCGACGAGGACAAGCTGGAACGCGCCATCGAGATGCTGCTCAGCCAGCAGAAGCTGGTTGCCGAGGGCGCCGGCGCCGCCGGCATCGCGGCGCTGCTGCTGGATCCGGAGCGCTACCAGGGCCTGAAGATCGGCGTCGTGCTGTGCGGCGGCAATATCGACGCGCGCATCCTGGCCTCGATCCTGATGCGCGGCATGGTCCGCAGCGGCCGGCTGGTGCGGTTGCGCGCCCAGATCACCGATTCGCCCGGCGCGCTCGCCAAGGTCGCCCGCATCATCGGCGAGGCCGGCGGCAATATCGTCGAGATCTTCCACCAGCGCCTGTTCCACGACGTGCCGGTCAAGCTGGCCGACCTCGACGTCGTGATCGAGACGCGCGACATCGTCCATGTGCGCGAGATCATGGCCAAGATGGACGAAGGCGGCTTCAAGACCCGCCTGCTGTCCAACTCGGCGCTGGAGAGCGGGCTCTAAGCCATGGCGAAATTCGCGCCCAACGAGATCATGTCCCTGGTCGGCGCCGCGCCGCGCTACGACCTGGCCGAAAGCTATGGGCCGGACCTGCGTCTGGGCGACCTGCTCGATGCCGACGCGTTGGCCAATCTGTCGCTCGGCTATGGCACGCCGGCCGGCGATCCGCGCCTGCGCCAGGCCATCGCCGAGATGGTCGGCGTCGGCCCGGACGCGGTCGTGACGACCGTCGGCGGCATGCAGGCGCTGTTCTTGGCCGGTTTCGTGCTGCTCGGGCCGGGCGACGAGGCGGTGACCACATCGCCCTTGTTTCCCCAGGCGCGCACCGTGCTGGAAACCATGGGTGCCACCGTGCGGACCGTGCCGGTCACGTTCGCGCAAGGCTACCGGCCCGATCTCGCCGCGTTCCGCCCGCTGCTGTCGGCCAAGACGAAACTGGTCAGCCTCGCCTCGCCGCAGAATCCGTCGGGCGTGGCGCTGTCGCCCGCGTTCCTGGGCGCGTTGCTGGGCCTGATGGCCGAGATCTCTCCCGAGGCCTATCTGCTGGTCGATGAGACCTATCGCGAGGCCGCCCATGGCCAGGACCCGGTCGCGCCCAGCGCCGTGACGCTCAGCCCGAAGGTGATCTCGACCGCGTCCCTGTCCAAGGCCCATGGCGCGCCCGGCCTGCGGCTGGGCTGGGCCGCGACGCGCGATCCGGATCTCCGCGAGCAGCTCGTGCTGGCCAAGTTCAACACCGTAATCTGCTGTTCGGCCGTGGACGAGGCGCTGGCGCTCACCCTGATCGACCGGCGCGGACCGATCCTGGCGGAACGGCGCCAGCGCATGGCCGACGGCTTGGCCCTGACATCCGCCTGGGTCGAGGCCCATGCCGCCCGGATCGCGTGGGTCCGCCCCGACGCCGGCGCCATCTGCTGCCTCCGCCTGAAGCCGGTGTTCGACGATGCCGCCGTCGCCCGCTTCTCGGCCGAGCTGGCGAAGCAGGGCGTCCGCCTCGCCGCCGGATCCTGGTTCGGCGACGAGCCCCGGGTGTTCCGCCTGGGCTTCGGCTTGCTGGCGATGCCGGATCTGGCGGCGGCGCTCGCCGGCCTGGCTTCGGCGCTGGATCGGCTGTAGAGGCTCGGCGCTCTAACCGATTTCGCTGCGATATTGCTGGGCGAGCGCGGCGTAGCTGCTGCCGGTCCCGGCCATCATCGCGTAGTCATCCTCGGTCAATTCCCGGATCATCTTGGCCGGCCGGCCGGCCCAGAGTTCGCCGCGCTTCACCCGCTTGCCGGGCGTGACCAGCGCGCCGGCCGCGACGAAACCCAGGCTTTCGACCACGCATTCGTCCATCACCGTCGCATTCATCCCGACAAAGGCCCGGTCTTCCAGCACGCAGCCATGGATCAGCGCCAGATGGCCGATCGAGACATCGTCGCCGATATAGGTCCCGGTCTTGGCACGCGAGACATGGACGACCGTGCCGTCCTGGATATTGACCCGGGCACCGACCCGGATCTCATGCACGTCGCCGCGCAGGACGCAGCCGAACCAGATCGAGCTGCCGGCGCCGATCGTGCAGTTGCCGATGAGGGTGGCGTTGGGCGCGATGAAGGCGTCGGGCGCGATGGTCGGGCGAATGCCCTGGAAGGGCAGCAGCAGGCCGGGCATGGGATCACCTCAATGGATCGGGTCCCGTGTTCGATGCAGCGGGGCGCGCCCGAGCGCAAGCCCGAAAACGCGCCCGCCCTGGTTTGCCTACTTCGCCGCCGTCACCACCAGCTTGGTGATGGTCGAGCCGCCCGCGACCAGATTGCGGATCCGGATGCCGTGCAGCCCGGCCGGCAGGATGCCGGTCCAGCTGCCGGTGCCCAGCACGACATTGTCGAGCAGGATCTGGATCGATGTCGGCTTGGGCGAGTCCGTCGTCACGGTAAATTTCCCGGCGGTCGAGACGGTGACGCTGAAGCCGATATAGTCGCCGACATTCACCATCGTGCCGCTGGTATAGCCGGAGTTGGTGACCCCGTTCACGCCCAGCACCGAGAAACTGCCCGGCACGTGGCCGGCGATGGTCTGGGCCGGCTTGAGCGCGTCGTCCATGGCCAGGATCGCCTGCATCTTCGGCGTGTTCTGCTCGTTGATGGTCGGGTCGGCCACGCCATAGGCCGTGGCGCCGGCGGCATTGAACACGAACGGCATGGTGCCGCCGAGCGTGAAGAACTGGGTCAAAGCCCGGGCCGCGAGCGGCTCGGCGCCCGGATCGAGATTGGCCGCGACCGCCGCGGCGGTGCCGGTGTCGCCGCCGACCTCGAACCCGCCCTCATAGCCCATGGTCTTCAGGCCGAAAGCGGTCGCCCACAGCGCGTCGCTGCCGGTCGCCGGCGTGTTGGTCCCGGACGCGAAGATCGCCGCATCGGTGCTCAGCCCCTCGTGGTTCGGATTGACGTACCAGCCGCCGCCGCCGCCCCACAGGTGGTAATTGACCGGATGCGGCACCGCGACATGCTGGACCCCATCGGCGTTGTTGTAGAAATCGTCGAGGAAATCGAGCCCGACCGCCGCCGTCTCGTTCATGTTGCCATACTGCCATTCGAATACCGGCCGGATCCGGGTCATCATGCCGGCATCGCTCCAGATGGCGCGGAACAGCGTGCTGATCTGCAGGATCCGCTCGGCAACCCGACGCCGCTCCCACACGAACCAACGGCCGGATTTGTCATAATCGAGCGAGGAATTCGCAACCGCCGCCTCGGCCTCGGCCAGCGCGATATTGCTATTATACTGCGGAAAGCTCGCATTCCAGGTTTCGTTGGAATATTCGAGATAGGCCTTCAGATTCGAATTGAGCGGGGCATAGACCGGCGCCGCCTGGGCACTGGTGTAGGGATTGACGCCGTCGCTGCCGTACTTCAGCAGTTGCGCCAGCCTGGTGACGAAATCGTCGCTGGCATAGACCGGCACGTTGATCCAGACGTCCTTGCCGGTCTCGTTCGCCAGTGCCACCAGATATTCGAGCGAGCCGCCCTTGCCCTGCCAGCCGTAGCCGCTGGTCGGCTGATACTGCGTGGCATCCGTCGGCTTGACCCGGTCGGTCCAGTTGGTCTCGCGATTGCCGTTCGTTGCCAGGTAATCCATGAAGCGGATCCCGGTGAAGTAGGACAGGAACGACTTGTATTCGGCGCTGAACAGTTCGCCCGCACCATGGGGCGTGGCCGAGCCGGGCGCCAGGGGCCGCAGGATATGCAGGTTGGTTATGCCGGAGCCGGTGGTCGAGGCGGCGGTGCGCTTGGTTTGGGAAAAGCCGATGGTCGCCGCGGCCGGGGCCGCGTTGGCCACGACCCATTTTGCCGTCGTCGTGTTCGTGGCGGCATTGTAGCCGATGCCCAGCGGCAGGGTCGCGCCATAGGAGGCCGTGCCGACCACGAAGCTGCCGAGCCCGGTCCAGTCGAACAGCTTGGCCTCGCCGGTGAAACTGACCTGATAGGTGCCGTTCATCTCGCGCCCGCTGGTCCAGAGCGACAGGCTGGCATCGGCCGTCGGCCAGCCGTTCGCGTCGACCGCGACCGTGGCGTTGGTGTTGGAATAGGCGCTGAACGGCTTCGACTGCTTGACCACGTCGGCGAAGATATTGCCCGGCTCGCCCGGCAGGACGGCCGCGCTGTTGATGCCGATCGGCGTCGCCGGTTCGATGACCTGGAACGGGATGGTCGGGCTCGACCAGCCGAGCTGCAGCGTGCCGCTGGTGCCGTGCTGCCAGTAATGCAGTTCGACGTCATAGGATTTGCCCGCGACCATCGCATAGCTCGGCGCATCGACCTTGGCGGCGGTCGCCCAGTCGGTGGTGAGCGTGGTCCAGGCCGTGGTCCCGGTCGGCCGGATGTAGAAGGACACCGAATCGCTGCTCTGGATCCGGAAGCTATAGGTCTCGCTGGTCGTCGGAATGACCGAACCGGACCAGCTTGCCGAGAAGTTGGGCCAAACCGCCTGGGCAAATTCCGGAGAGGTCGACCCGCCCGGCCCGACATTGGTCCAGGAAAAATCGATCCGCGCATCGCGCCGCTGGAAGGTCGGCACCGTCACGCCATTGACGCCCGGCTGATAGCTGCCGACGAAGCCGCCCCAGGCGACGCCCTGGGCCGAAGCCGGCAGCGCCGAACCCATCGCGCCGATGAGTCCCAAAGAGAGAACGAAGGTGCTTGCCTTGACGCGAGGAGTCCAAACCATTGCCGTATCAGCCCATTTCTGGAGAATCCGGCTTCGGCAACACAATGTTCTTAAGTTCTCTCGAACAGAGACCGAGTCCCCGCTCAAACAAGATTAAGTATCAATGTACCGCTCTGGATGCCGTTTACTCGGGGAATATAGAATGATGGGTGTTAACGGAATCTAAAACGCGAAGAGAAAGCGGAGTGATGGTGAGATTTATTAAATAAAATGCGATACGACCTTTTGGTGCATAAAAGCTTCGGCCGCAAACGGAAAAGCTGTGCCGGCGCCCACAAGCAAAAGCCGCCGGACCCCTGTCTGGGATCCGGCGGCTTTCAGGTCCGACCTGGTGGGGTCGAAACTTAGCGCTTCGAGAACTGGAAGCTGCGGCGGGCCTTGGCCTTACCGTACTTCTTACGCTCGACGACACGGCTATCGCGGGTCAGGAAGCCCTGAGCCTTGAGCAGCGGCCGCAGCGACGGCTCGAAATAGGTCAGCGCCTTGGAGATGCCGTGACGAACGGCACCGGCCTGGCCCGACAGGCCGCCGCCGGCGACCGTGCACCAGACGTCGAACTGGCTGACCCGGTCGACGATCGTGAAGGGCTGAGCCAGCAGCATCCGCAGCACGGGGCGTGCGAAATACACCGGCGCCTCGCGGCCGTTGATCAGGAACTTGCCGGTGCCGCGCTTGATCCAGACGCGGGCGACCGCGTCCTTGCGCTTGCCGGTGGCGTACGAACGACCGAGCTTGTCGATCTTCGGCTCGGCGACGATCGCAACGGTGCCGCCGACATGGGCGCGGACTTCGACTTCGTCATCGACCGGCTGCGAACCGGCCTGGGCGCCGGCGAGGGCGTCCTTCAGCTGCGAGAGCTGGGTGAGATCCGACATATCAGGCGACTCGCTTGTTCTTCGGGTTCATCGCGGCGACGTCGAGCAGAACCGGCTGCTGCGCCTCGTGCGGATGAGCGGCACCGGCATAGACACGCAGGTTGCTCATGATCTGGCGGCCGAGCGGGCCGCGCGGAACCATGCGCTCCACGGCCTTCTCGACGACGCGCTCCGGATGCTTGCCATCCAGGATCTGGCCCTTGGAACGGCCCTTGATGCCGCCCGGAAAACCGGTATGCCAATAGAAGATGTCGTCGCGGCGCTTGTTGCCGGTCAGATGGATCTTATCGGCATTGATGACGACGATATGATCGCCGCAATCCATGTGGGGGGTATAGGTCGGCTTATGCTTGCCCCGGAGATGGTTGGCGATGATCGACGCGAGCCGGCCGAGCACAAGCCCGTCGGCATCGATCAACGTCCAGCGCTTGTCCAGCTCGGACGGCTTGGCGGAATAGGTCTTCATCGATCTCAGTCTCGAAAAAGGGCCACGCGGCACATGCGACAGGCACATTCCGGGCGGAGGCCGTTGTCTAAAAGCGCGAGACCCACAAGTCAACGTGAAAAGCACTGCGGAATGAGGGATATAGCGTGCGGTATTATGGTATGTTAAGCCCATCCATCTGATTCTAAAGGGAAATACGTCGATTCCCGTACCTTGTCGCTCGCGAGGGGTGAGGCACCCATGCTCATGGCTCATGACCAGCCCGCGACCGTCAGCATCGCGTCGGCGAAGGCCGCCGGTGCCTCCTGCGGCAGGTTATGGCCGACGCCGGCAATTGCCCGGTGTTCATGGCGGCCGGTGAAATGCCGGGCATCGCCGGCGGTTTCGCCGATGCCCATGACGCCGTCGTCCGAGCCATCGAGCGTGATCGTCGGCACGGTGATCGGCGGCCGGGCCGCCAGGCTGCGTTCGATCGCCGCCACCGCCGGATCGCCCGCGGCCAGACCGAAGCGGTGCCGGTAGGAATGGATGACGATCTCGACGAAATCCGGATTGTCGAAGGCGATGGCGGTCCGCTCGAAGGTCGCGGCGTCGAATGTCCAGGTCGGCGACCACAGTTGCCACAGCAGGCGGCAGAGCGCGCGCCGATCCTGCTGCAGCCCCGCGCGGCCGCGCTCGCTGTGGAAGTAATACTGGTACCAGAGGCGCAGCTCGTTCTCCGGCTTGGCCGGCACGCCGGACCGGGCGATGTTCTGGATGTTGTAGCCGTTGACCGACACCAGACCGCGCACGCGCTCGGGCCAGAGGGCCGCCACGATGCAGGCGGCGCGGCCGCCCCAGTCGTAGCCGCCCAGCAGCGCCTGCCCGAGCCCGAGCGCGTCCATCAGCGCCAGCAGATCGCCGCCGAGCACCGCCTGCTCGCCGGACCGGGGCGTCGTCGCATCCAGCAAGCGGGTCGGGCCATAGCCGCGCAGATAGGGCACTATCACCCGCAGGCCACGCGCGGCCAGCAGCGGTGCCGCGACATCATAGGCGTGGATATCGTAGGGAAAGCCGTGCAACAGCACGACGGGAGCATCGTCCGGCTCGCCATATTCCGCATAGGCGACGCTGAGGACGCCCGCTTCGATCTGCTTCAGCATGCGCCCTCATCCTTGCCTGCGACGGGATTTGAAATCATCCCAGGAGTACCGTCATGAAGAAAGAGATTATCGACGTTCCCGTGCTGTCCGCCGCCGTGCGCGCCATGGGCGTGCCGCTGTCGCTGGTGACCAGGGGCGGCGGTCTCGTGTTCGTCTCGGGCACGCCACCGCTCGATATCGCCACCGGCAAGCTGGTGAAGGGCGACATCGAAGTGCAGACCGAGGCGTCGCTGATCGCGCTGAAACATTGCCTGCAGGCCGCCGGAGCCGTGCCGGACGATGTGCTGATGGTGCGCATCTATGCCGCCAATGCCGGCTTCTACGGCACGATCAACCGCGTCTATGCCCGGCACTTCCCGGAGAACCCGCCGGCGCGCACCTTCGTTCCGGTCGCGTCCTGGCCGCTGGAGTTCGACATCGAGATCGAATGCGTGGCACTCGCCTAGTCGAGCAACTCCGGCTTGGCAATGCCATAGGCGCCAAGGCGGTAGTTCCGCTCCATCCGGCTGGCGCAGGCGAGGCAGACGGCGATCGACAGCAGCACGGAGCCGGCATTGCCCAGGAGCGCGCTCGCCACGATCAGGCAGCCGGCACCGGCAAGGATGCCGCGTAACGCCCGTATCTCGAAAGCCATGTTCCCGTCCTCCGCTCTTTCAAACTGCAAAATCAGGCCTTCGGTTCCCGTGGCATAAAATATGTCATTCTCTTCCTGCGGTGACGGGGTTGCCGGACAATTCGAGGGAGTGGGCATGATCAAGGAGATCAAAAAATATCCTGAACTGGTCGATCCGCAGTTGCGGCCGCGCTATTCGGGCATCGCCAGCTTCTTCCGCCTGCCGCTGCCGGAGCAGGCCGCCGGCGTCGATATCGGCATCGTCGGCGTGCCGTTCGACGGCGGGGTGACCAACAGGACCGGCGCGCGCCATGGGCCGCGGGGCGTGCGCGAGCAATCGACGCTGATCCGACGGTTCAATCAGGCGACCGGCATCGGGCCGTTCGATCTGGTCGCCGTGGCCGATCTGGGCGACGCTTGGCTGGAGCAGCCGTACGAGCTGGTCGGGGCCCTGGGCGAGATCCAGGCCTTCTTCGCCAAGGTGCATGCCGCCGAGACGGTGCCGCTCTCGGTCGGCGGGGATCATTCGATCTCGCTGCCGATCCTGCGGGCGATCGCCCAGGACGGGCCGGTCGGCATGGTCCATATCGATGCGCATTGCGACACCGGCGACGATTACCTCGGCTCGCGCTTCCACCACGGCGCGCCGTTCCGCCGCGCGGTCGAGGAGGGCCTGCTCGACCCGACGCGCGTCATCCAGATCGGCATCCGCGGCTCGGTCAATCATCCCGACATGTGGAAGTTCAGCCACGATGCCGGCATGCGCGTGGTCTATATGGAGGAATTCAGCGACCAGGGCTGGCGCTGGGCCGCGGCGGAAGCGCATCGGATCGTCGGCGCCGGGCCCACGTACCTGTCGTTCGACATCGACAGCCTCGATCCGGTCTTCGCGCCCGGTACCGGCACGCCGGAGGCCGGCGGCCTCACCATGATCGAGGCGCAGCGGCTGGTCCGCGCCCTGGCCGGCATCGATTTCATCGGCGCGGACGTCGTCGAGGTCTCGCCACCGTTCGACCCCTCGGGGCTGACCGCCCAGAACGCGGCCACGATCCTGTTCGAAATCCTCTGCGTCCTGGCCCCAGCCGTGGCGAAGCGCAAAGCATCAGCGGCCGTTTGAAAGATCAGGCGACCACGCCGTCCAGACGCTTCACCAGGCGCTTGGCCGCGACCAGGCGATAGCTCTCGTCGATCCAGGCCGCGAGCAGGCTCATGGGCAAGGGCTCGTCCGGCTCGAAGCGGGCGGTGACCCAGCCGGCGCGGCCCAGATTGTAGCCGGTCGGCTTGACGAACGGCATCATCATCGCCTCGCCATGGGACGCGCGCAGCTTCAGGGTCACGGCGATGCCGTCGTCGCCCCGGTTCAGGAACACGAAGATCTTGCCGGCGACCTTGACCACCCGCTCGCCCCAGGGGAATTCTTCGGCCGCGTCCGGATAGTCCAGCGCCCGGGCGCGCAAATTCTCCAGCTCCGACATGGCTTTCCCCTCAGGCGAACAGCAGGAACGACAGGATCAGGAACACGGGGATCAGCAGCAGGCAGGCGATGGCGAGATAGCCGATGAAATTCGGCATCCTGACGCCCTGCTCTTCCGCGATCGCGCGGATCATCAGGTTGGGCGCATTGCCGATATAGGTCAGCGCGCCCATGAAGACCGCACCGGCCGAGATCGCCCCAAGCGTGGCAGCGCCGGTCGTCATCAGCCGGCCCGCGTCGCCGCCGGCGGCGTTGAAGAAGATGAGATATGTGGGCGCATTGTCGAGGAAGCTCGACAGCAGGCCGGTCACCCAGAAATAGGCGAGAGTGTTGGGTCCATCGGCGCGCTCGACCAGATGCACCACCGGCGCCAGTGCCCCGTCGGTCCCGGCCGACAGGATGGTCATGACCGGTACGATGGTCAGGAAGATCGCGCAGAACAGCTTGGCGACCTCCAGCACCGGCTCCCAGGTGAAGGAATTGCGGGCGCGGATCGCGCGCGGCGTCACCCACCAGGACAGGCCGATCACCGCCAGCAGGATGGCCTCGCGCGCCAGGTTCTCGAACGCGACCGTGACTCCGCCGATCGAGAGCGTCGGCGTCGGATGCCACAGCCCGCTCAACAGCACCGCGCCGATCACGCCGCCGATCAGCAGGAAATTGAAATGGCCGTCGATAGTCAGCCGGCGCTCGAACTCGACCGCCCGCACCGCCTTGCCCTCGCGCCGATACAGCACGACATCGACGACCAGATAGAGCGCCAGCAGCATCGTCACCGCCAAACCCATGGGCAGCAGCAGCACGCGGGTCGTCCAGAAAAAATCGACGCCGTTGAGGAAGCCCAGGAACAGCGGCGGATCGCCGAGCGGCGTCAGCGCGCCGCCGACATTGCCGACCAGGATGATGAAGAAGATGACGACATGGGCCCGGTACTTGCGGGCGGCATTGGCGCGCAGCAGCGGGCGGATCAGCAGCATCGCCGCCCCGGTCGTGCCGATCCAGCTGGCCAGCCCCGTGCCGACCGCCAGCAGCCCGACATTCATCCAAGGCGAGCCCGACAGCTTGCCGCCGATCTCGATCCCGCCCGCGACGACATAGAGTGCCGTCACCAGCAGGATGAACGGCAGATATTCGGTGAGCGCGACCAGCAGGACCTCGTGCAGCGCCAGCCCCGGGCCGAACACAATGGCGAACGGCAGCAGAAACAACGCCGCCCAGCCGGCCGCGACCTTGCCGTAATGCCGGTGCCAGAAGCCGGCCGCGACCAGCGGCATGAGAGCGACCGACAGCAGCAGGCCGGCGAACGGCACGCACCAGGCCAGGGCCAGGCTGGCGCCGTCGAAATGGGGAACCGGATTGATCAAAGCGCGCCCTTGCGAGAAGACGGGAGGCGACAGTGGCGTGGCGCCCTCGTCCGGCGCAAGTCGAAAGGGCCGGTTGCAAAAAAGGCGCCTCTGTTCCGCCCTCATTGCGGCGCAACATCGTCTACCTATTTGTAAGAAATTGACGTTATCCTGCGTCACCTGAACCCGTGCTTTCGGACGGATCGCTCTCCATCGTGACGTTCTGGACCCTCATCACCGACTTCGGCGACAGCGCCGTCATGCTGCCGGCCGCCGTGACGATCGCGCTGTGGCTGGCCGCCGGCGGCGCGTGGCGGGCGGCTTTCGTCTGGCTCACGACCTTCGGAACCGGCGTGGTGCTGGTCGCGATCACCAAGATCGCTTTCATGGGCTGGGGTGTCGGCAGCGCCCAATTGGATTTCACCGGGGTCAGCGGCCATACCATGCTGGCGACCTCGGTCACGCTGACGGCGGTCTATCTGCTGTCGCGCGGCCTGCCGCGGCGGCATCGCCGGGTGCTGACGGCGATCGGCCTGACCGGCACGCTCGCCGTTGCCGTGTCGCGCGTGGCGCTCGAGGCCCATTCGGTTTCAGAAGTTTGCGCCGGCTTTGCGATCGGCGCCCTGGTCACCGGCGGTTTCGTCCTGGGCGCGCGCCGCCTGGCGCCGCCCCAGCTGGCACCGGGCCTGATGGTCGCGGCCCTGGCCGTCGTCTGCGTCGCGATGCATGGCCATGAGGCCGGCACCCAGGGCCTGATCGCGCGCCTCGCCGTCTATCTCTCCGGCCATGGCGCGCCCTATACCCGGGCGATCTACGCCGGGATCGCGTAGGTCGCGACCACATGGGCGACCATGTCCGGATCGCCCTCCGAAAACAGTTCGACCTCGCCCACGGCCAGCTTGCGGCCGACCTTCAGCATGCGCGCCTCGGCGACCAGCGGTGACGGTTTCGGCCGCCGCAGGAAATTGATCGACAGGTTCGAGGTCACCGCGCTCGGTGTCGGGCCGATCGCCCCCAGCAGCGCCGCGAAAATCGCGACATCGGCCAGCCCCATCTGAATCGGTCCGCTGATCGTGCCGCCCGGCCGGAGGAAGCCGGCATCGAAGCCCAGCCGCAGCGTCGCCCGGCCGTGATGGATCGCAACCGTCTGCATCTTCCAGGCGGCGGCCAGCGGCAGGCTTTCCTCCACGATGCGCTCGAACTCGGCGATGGTGATGCGCGGCGTCAGTTCCGACATGCGGTCTCTCTCCCTTCGATTTTGCCGCAACAAAGCGCGACGGCGCCCGGCATCGTCAAGCACCGTGTCTTGCATCGGGCCGGCCGCCGTGGCCGGATAGGCGATCGATCCGACGGCGAGGAGCCCGCCCCATGAGCCATGTCCTGCATCGCGGCAGCGGCACGCTGCCGGTCGCGGTCGGCGGCGACCGCTGCCATATCGTCGATGCGACCGGCAAGCGCTACCTGGACGCCTGTGGCGGGGCCGCCGTGTCGTGCCTGGGCCACGGCCATCCGCGCGTGATCGCGGCGTTGCAGGCCCAGGCCGCGACGATGGCCTATGCCCATACCGGCTTCTTCACCAATGAGCCGATGGAGGCGCTGGCCGATCTGTTGATCCAGGATGCGCCCACCGGCATCGACAAGGTCTATTTCGTGTCGGGCGGGTCGGAGGCGATGGAGGCGGCGCTGAAGTTGGCCCGACAGTATTTCGTGGAGATCGGCCAGCCCCGGCGTCGCCATTTCATCGCCCGGCGCCAGAGCTATCACGGCAATACGCTGGGCGCGCTCGCGGCCGGCGGCAACGAAGCACGCCGTCGCCAATTCGCGCCGCTGCTGATCGAGACCCATCATATCGCGCCCTGCTACGCCTATCGCGACCGGCGCGAAGCCGAAAGCGAGGCAGCCTATGGCCGGCGCGCCGCCGACGAGCTGGAAGCCAAGATCCTTGAATTGGGTCCGGAGACGGTGATCGGCTTCATCGCCGAGCCGGTCGTCGGCGCCACCGCGGGTGCGGTGACGGCCGCGCCCGGCTATTTCAAACGCGTCCGTGAAATCTGCGACCGCCATGGCGTGCTGCTGATCCTGGACGAGGTCATGTGCGGCATGGGCCGGACCGGCACGCTGCACGCGTCCGAGCAGGAAGGCGTCGCGCCCGACATCATGGCCGTGGCCAAGGGCCTCGGCGGCGGCTACCAGCCGATCGGCGCCATGCTGGCCAGTGCGCGGATCATCGCCGCGATCGAGGCTGGCAGCGGCGCGTTTCAGCACGGCCACACCTATCTGGGCCATGCGACGGCCTGCGCCGCGTCGCTCGCCGTGCAGCAGACGATTCGCGACGAAAACCTGCTGCAGGCGGTCCGCGCCCGCGGCGAAGATCTCTCGGCCGCGCTGACCGAGCGGTTCGGCAGCCATGCCCATGTCGGCGACATCCGCGGGCGCGGGCTGTTCCGCGGACTGGAACTGGTGCGCGACCGGTCGAGCCGACAGCCGTTCGACCCGGCGCTGAAACTCCACGCCCGCATCAAGGCCGAGGCGATGGCGCGCGGCCTGATGTGCTACCCGATGGGCGGCACCATCGACGGCCGGCTGGGCGACCATGTGCTGCTGGCCCCGCCCTATATCGTCACCCCGGACGAAATCGGCGAGCTGACTGACAAGCTCGGCCAGGCGATCGACGCGGCGCTCGCCGGAGCGTGACCAGAGGCCCCTGGCCGCCCGCGGCCGTTTGGGTCAAACTCCCCACTCTTTCAGACGACGAGCGAGGCCCGCCCATGGCCGAATCTTCCGCCATCCTGCTGCGCGACGATATCGACGGCGTCGCGACCCTGACCATGAACCGGCCCGACCAGCGTAACGCGCTGTCGTTGGGGCTGATGACCGCGCTGGAAAACCAGCTCGACGGCATCGCCGAGGATGCCTCGGTCAGGATCGTCATCATCGCCGCTGCCGGCCCGGCGTTCTGCGCCGGCCATGACCTGCGCGAGGTCCGGGCCGACCCGCGGCGCGAGGCCTATGAGGCGCTGTTCGCCCAATGCTCGCGCCTGATGCTGAAGCTCGTGCGTCTGCGCAAGCCGGTGATCGCGTGCGTTCAGGGCGTTGCCACCGCCGCCGGCTGCCAGCTGGTCGCGAGCTGCGATCTGGCCGTCGCCGCCGATAGCGCGCGCTTCGCGACGCCGGGCGTGAATATCGGCCTGTTCTGTTCGACGCCGATGGTGGCATTGACCCGGGCCGTCCCGCGCAAGCAGGCGATGGAAATGCTGCTGACCGGCGACCTGATCCCGGCCGACCGGGCGCGCGAGATCGGCTTGATCAATCGGGTCGTGGCGGCAGCCGACCTGGAATCGGCCACGCAGGCGCTCGCCCGGCAGATCGCCGCCAAGAGCCCGCTGACCCTCGCGATCGGCAAGGAGGCGTTCTATACCCAGGCCGAGCTGGACCTGGAGGCGGCCTACGCCTATGCCAGCGGCGTGATGACACGCAACATGCTGGCGCGCGACGCGGGCGAAGGCATCGACGCCTTCCTGGCCAAACGCGCGCCCGAATGGACCGGCGAATGAGCGAACCGATGACCCACGACAGCTACAGCGACGATTATCTGCGCGGCATCCTGCGCCGGACCAAGGTGATCGCCATGGTCGGCGCCAGCCCGAACTGGAACCGGCCCAGCTATTTCGTGATGAAATATCTGCAATCGAAGGGCTTCCGCGTCATCCCGGTCAATCCGCGCGCGCTGGGCGAAGAGATCCTGGGCGAGCCGGTCGTGGCCTCGCTCATCGATATTGCGGTGCCGGTCGATCTGGTCGATGTGTTCCGCACCAGCGACGCCGCTCCGGCGATCGTCGAGGACGCGATCAAGATCGGCGCCAAGGCGGTCTGGATGCAGATCGGCGTGCGGCATGACGCGGCCGCCGCCCGCGCCGAGGCGGCCGGGCTGGATGTGGTGATGAACCGCTGCCCCAAGATCGAATATTCCCGCCTGTGCGGCGAGCTCGGCTGGAGCGGCGTCAATACCGGCATCATCTCCAGCCGCCGGCGCAAGCAGGTCTGACGGCCGCCGGACACGGCTGGCATGAGACATTCGCAGCTTGAAAATCTCGTCCGGCATGTAATTTGCTGCACTGCAACATACGGACCCTTCCAGCGGGTCCGCGAGCGCGAGTGCAGCATGATGATGAGCAAACCGAATCCAGGCCCCGCCGGCCGCTTCACCGCCTTTTGCGCGGAGCATCAGGCCGAATGCAGCCAGATGGTGCGCGCCCTGCTGGTCGGCAGCGCCATCGTGCTCGCCTGCGTCGCCTTCATGATGCGGGCGCTCAACGCCCATCCGCTGCCGGAAATGTCGGCGGATCTGGTCGGCAGTGCCGCCTATGGCGGCTTCGACGCCATGGCCTGGCCCAGCATCGCCGCCACCACCGACCAACCGCCGCTCGATGCCGACGCGCTGGTCAGCGGCATGCTGATGGCCATCACACTGGTCACCGGCGGTTTCGCCTGCCTCGGCTTTCTGACCGATTGCGCCATTCGCGCCGGGGCAATTGCCCATCGTTTGAGCAATGCCCGCAAGCTGCCGGAGGCGGAGGGCGGGGATTAGTTCTCTCGCGCAAATGACCAGCGGCGGACCACTCCGGACCTGGCGGGTCCGGAGTGGTCCGCCGGCTGAGCCTTGCCGTCGGTGCGATAGATAGGGCCGTGAAAGCTCGGCCTACCAGTTGAACCGGAAGCCCGCCGTGATCGCGTTGCTGCTGGCGCCGCTCGCCAGATCGCCGTCGTAATGCGCGTAGAGGCTGGTATTGGCGAATACCGCCGTGGCGAGGCCGAAGCCCACCTGAGCGCTATCCCCCGGCACCTTGGCGCCGGCGACCTGGAAGCTCGCCGCCGGTGCGCCGGCGAAGGCCGCGACCGTCGAACGGTTGGTCGGAGCGTACTCGTGCGCCCAGCCGGCCGAGAGGTCCGTGGTGATCACCCTGCCGCCCACCGGCATATCCGCCGTGACCCGTGCGCCGACCGCGCTCTTGACCGAGCTGGCCGACTGATCGCGGACCCGAAGGTTGAGCACGCCGGCGCCGTTTTCGACGAAGCCGTCCTGGTCGACCGAGCCGACGGTCAGGCCGACGAACGGGGTGAGCGCGATGCCTCCGACCGGCAGCGCGTATCCGGCTTCGACCGAACCCAGCACCTGATTGTCGGTGGTGTGGGCATAGGCCGTGGCCGGCGTACCCGGCAGCGAGACATTGCGGCTCGTGGTGCCGTCGCCGTAGGCGTACCCGACCATCGTATCGACATAGACCGCGCCCAGCGTGTAGTCGCCATAGACCGCGAACTGAGTGTGGTCGACCTGGCCGCGACCGCCGCCGTTGTCGAGCGAGAAGGTCGTGCCGCCGTAGCCGATACCCGCACCCACCCGCAGGTTCGGCAGCACCTTATAGTCGGCGCCGACCGTACCCCCCGCGATCGTCTCGTCGAGACGATGGCTGTTGCCGTCGCCCGAGAGCTGGCCGGTCTGGCCGTAACCGGACGCCCAGACGCCCCACGGCATGTCGGCGTCGGCGACCGAGCGATCAGCTTCGCTGACGCTTGGATCATCGGTGCCGCCGTCGAGACGCGCGAGGTTCTGACGGCCACCGGCGAGCATCGCGGTCTGACCCGAGGCCGTGCCGCTGTCGCCCAGCCGCGCCAGCACACCCTGCTGGTGGAACTGGTTGGCGAACAGCGAGCCCGCTTGCAGCGCCGTGGTCGCGAGGCTGGCGTGGCTCTCGCCGGACAGCCGGTCCAGCGCGGAGCGGACATTGGCGGTCGATAGCGTGTCGATGCCGGCGATCGCGGCCGAGAAGCCAACCGAATTGGCGGCCGAGCCCTGGTCGATCGCGACCGCCACATTGTGCTCGTTCTTCGAACCCTGGATGTTGGCCGCGATCGAGCGCTGGAACAGCGTGACGAAGGCGTCGTCCGCGTCGTAGGTCAGGACGTCCGTCAGCAGGTTGGTGCTGAGGGTCGAGCCGCCAAAGGTCCCGGACACGCCGTCCGTCGCCGTCACGATCGTATAGGTCTTGGAGCCCGTGAGCGTGGTGAAGCTCGGGACGATCGCGACCGTGCCGCCCAGCGTGACCTTGCCGGTGACTTGCAGCTCGGAGCCCGTGCCGTCCGCGTTCAAAGCGACCTGCAGCATGCCCGTCGAGGCCTGCGTGAAGTCGCCCGTTAGCTTCAACGGGCTGCCCGCCACGCCGGGCTGGAGAACGCCGGCGTTGGTAACGCCCGCGATCGTCCAGTTGCCCGTCGCCGTCCAGTCCGCGCCGCTGACGATGGTGAGCGCGCTGCCGGCGCCGAAGTTCTGGATCGTATTGGCGATCGAGCCCGCGCCCGTCAGCGTGATCTGGCCCGCCCCCGTGCCGCCGTCGATCGCGCCGGTCAGAACCGAACCGGAACCGATGACGAGCGCATTGGCACCCGCGTCGAACTGCACGGCGATACCGCCGGTGCCGGTGATGGTGCCGTTGTTGGTGAGGGTCGCACCGGTGCCGGTGAATTCGACGCCGATCACGCCGCCGATCGTCCCGGTCGCCGCATTCGACATGGTGGCGCCGGAGCCGAGCGAGGCGCCCGCAACCGTGTTGTCGAGGATGGTGCCGGCGTTGTTGATCGTGCCGCCCGAAGCCACCTGGACGCCATATTGACCGCCCTGGATCAGGCCGCCGGCGGCGTTCGTGACCGTGCCAGCGCCGGTCAGCACGATGCCGGTCCCGGCGGTGCCGATGATCGTGCCGCTGTTGGCGATCGCGCCGCTGCCGACGATGCCGTTCGTGTCGCCGCTGACCGCACCGGCGTTGGTGAAGCTGCCGCTGGTCGCGAACATGCCGCCCGTCGTCGTGATCGTGCCGGTGTTGGTAAGGCTGCCGGTATTGTCGAGCGTGCCCGTGTTGTTGAGCGCGCCGCTGTTGGCGAGCTGGCCGGCGTTGGTCAGCGTGCTGCTGTTGGCCAGCGTCCCGCTGTTGGCGAGATTGCCGCTGTTGGTCGAGGCTGTCGTGGTGTTGACGATGCCGCCGTTGGTGAGCGTCGCGCCGGTCGCGACGGTCAGCGTGCCGGTGAGGGTGCCCGCATTGGCGAGCGTTCCGGTGACGCTGGCATTGTTGACCGTAGACGCACTGTCGACCGAGCCCGAGGAATTGGCGAACTGGACGGTTTGGAAGCCCAGGATCTGGGCGTTCGTCAGCGAGCCCGTGCCTTCGAACACCAGCGTATTGGTGCCGGCGCTGCCATCGGCCAGGCCGGACAGCACGCCACCGCTCTCGATGATGAGCGTGTTGGTGCCGCCGGCGAACTTGACCGCCGTACCCGATCCGCCGGCGATGGTGCCAAAATTATCGACAACGCCGCTGGCGCTGCCGGTGAACAGCACGCCGACGCCGTCAGTGCCGGTCGCCTGGATCAGACCCTTGTTGGTGATGGAGGCGACGCCGTCGGTGACCGTGACGGCCGCCCCAGAGGCGACGCTGATCGAGCCGGTGTTGACCAGCGTGCTGGTCGCCGAGAGCGCCACATTGCCCACGATCGAGCCGTTGTTGGTCAGCAGGCCGGTATCGACGAACGAACCATTGTTGGTGAGCGTGCCGCTGTTGGTGAGCGAGCCGGCATTCGTCAGGCTGACGCCGGAGGCGACCAGATTGGTGCCGGTCAGGTTCCAGCTGGCGGCGGCATCGACCTTGACCGTGTTGAAGCCGGTGAAGTTGGACGAGCCCAGGCCGGTGAAGCTGCCGGTCGCGGTGCCGGCGCCGAATTCCATCGTGTTGGAACCGGTGCCGCCGTTGACCACGCCGACGAAGACGGCGCCCGGCAGCAGTTCCAGCAAGTTGTTGGCGTTGCCGAACTGCACTGCCGTCCCACTGTTGCCGATGATCGTGCCGCCGTTCACCAGCGTGCTGGCGAAATTGTCGAAATAGACCGCGGCCGCGGAGGTGCCGGTGCTCTGGATGGTGCCGGTGTTGGTGACCGTGCCGGCACCAGCGGCGATCACCACGCCCGAAGTGACGGCCGTGATGGTGGCCGATGCGCCGAGGTTCGCGACACTGCCGCCCGTCCCCAGCTGGACGCCATTGCCGCCCGTGATCGTGCCGGCGTTGACGACGGTGGAGAAAATGGTCCCCGAATCCGACGCGATGCCGATCGTGCCGCCGGTGATGAGACCGGTCGCATCGTTGGTGACGATGCCCCCGCCGGCAAGCAGCACGCCGCTCCGCTCAATCCCGCTGATCGTGCCGTCGTTAGTCACCGAGCCGACGCCATAGATGCTGACGCCACGACGGCCGGAGATGGTTCCCGTCGCCGCATTCGAGACGGATCCGCCGACGGAGAGATTGACGCCGGCGCCGGAAGTGCCGGTGTTGGTGATGGTGCCGGAATTGGTAACACTGCCGGGTAAAGTCGCGACATTGACGCCGAAGAGCCCGCCCGTGATCGTGCCGGTGCCCGAATTGGTGACGCTGCCGCCGTCCTGCAGATAGACGCCATCACGCGATGAGCCGGAAATGGTGCCGGAATTGGTGACGACGCCGGGGGCGACGCCGATATAGACGCCAGAGAGTGCCCCCGTCATCGCCCCTGTGTTGGCAACACTTCCGCCGTCTTTCAGAAAGACGCCATCGATCGACGTGCCGCCGATGATGCCCGAATTGGTGACTGTGCCGGAGGCGCCGTAGATCGAGGCGCCGGTTTGGCCGCCCGTGACCGTGCCGCTGTTGTCGATACTGCCGCCGGCCTCGAATTTAATACCCTCGTGCGATGTGCCGGCAATGGTACCGGAATTGGTGACGACGCCGGAGGCTGCGTTGATATAGACGCCGGAGAGTGCGCCCCTGATCGTGCCGCCCCCGCTGTTGGCAACGCTGCCGCCGTCGTTCAATGCGACGCCACTATTCGAGGCACCGCTGATGATGCTGGAATTGGTGACGGTGCCGGAAGCGGTGGAGACGACGATGCCGCTCTGGCCGCCCGTGATCGCGCCGGTGCCGCTGTTGGTCACACTGCCACCGCCGTGCAAGGCGACGCCGGTATTCGATGCGCCGGCCAGCGTGCCGGAATTGGTGACGGTACCGGCGCCGCCATAGATGGAGACGCCGGTTCGGCCGCTCGTGATCCTGCCGCTGTCGGTAACACTGCCGCCGGCGCTGAACCTGACGCCATCATTCGACGCGCCCGCGATCGTGCCCGAGTTGCTGAGCGTGCCGGGCGTGGCGAAGATGTAGACGCCGACGAGGTCGCCCTTGATGGTGCCGGTGCCCGAATTGGTAATGCTGCCGCCGGCCCTCAGATAGACGCCATATTGCGAGGTGCCGTTGATGGTGCCCGAGTTGATGACCGTGCCCGACGCACCATTGACGCCGACGCCCCCGACGGTCCCGCTCAACGTGCCTTCATTGGTGAGCGTCACGGGAGAAGTCGACGTGCTGCGGAAGCCCAAAGTCCCCGAAGTGACCGACGACCCGCTGGGATTGTCGTAGGAATTGGTGCCGGTCGAGACGACCTGCGCCGCCGCGGAACCGGCCAGCCCGACACTCATCGGCACGATCACCGGCAAGGCCAGCAGCGCCGCGCCGGCGCAACTGCCGAGCAGGCTTGCCCGGAGCGACCGGGACCCGGGCTTCCGCGTGGTTGTGGTGGCAAGGATGCTGGAGACCGGGTGCGGGAAGAAATCCATCTTGAAATTATTCCTTAAAGAATTTTCTGGTTGGCCCTCGGCGAAGCAAACCCGAATGATCGGGTCCGGGAACCGCCGGGGCCCGCTTGATCGAAGAGCCTGGCAGAAGGCGTTGGCCGCGCACTAAGCACCTGTGCACGATCGGCCGTTAGGACTGGCGTCCCAGATTCGAAAACAATTCCAAGCGATTGGATGGGCCGAGGGCGCGCCACCGAGGGTCGGTGCCGGATCGATCTCGCCGCCATGCCGGGCCCTTATACGGTTCGATCCCTCGCTGGCTTCCGGTCCTCGACAGCCCCTCGTGCAACGGCGCGTCGTCGCGCTCCCGAGGGTCGAAACAGCGCTATTCTTTGCGAGCAAGCCGGGTAAACTCCGGCTCGTTTTGCATTTCAGCGCTGGCATAAGGACCGACCCATGAGCAAGCCGCCCGCCTATGGCTTTGAAACCCTGGCCGTTCATGCCGGCACGCCGCCCGATCCGACGACCGGCGCGCGCGCCATGCCGATCTACCAGACGACGGCCTATGTGTTCGAGGATGTCGACCAGGCGGCCTCGCTGTTCAATCTGCAGAGCTACGGCTACATCTATTCGCGCCTGACCAACCCGACCGTGGCGGCGCTGGAAGAGCGCATGGCGACGCTGGAGGGCGGTCGCGGCGCGGTGTGCTGCGCCTCCGGCCATGCCGCGCAATTGCTGGCCTTCTTCGGCTTCATGACGCCGGGCGCCGCGTTCCTGGCCTCGAACCGGCTCTATGGCGGCTCGATCACCCAGTTCGGCCGCAGCTTCCTGAAGTTCGGCTGGAACGCCAAGTTCGTCGATCAGACCGATCCGGACAATTTCAAGCGCGCGCTGGACGAGACAACCGATTGCCGCGCGATCTTCGTCGAGAGCCTGGCCAATCCCGGCGGCGTGGTGACCGACCTGGAGGCGATCGCCAAGATCGCGCATGACGCCGGCATCCTGTTCATCGTCGACAACACCATGGCCTCGCCCTACCTATGCCGGCCGATCGAGCATGGCGCCGATCTGGTGGTGCATTCGACCACGAAGTTCCTGGGCGGTCATGGCCAGGCCATGGGCGGCTGCGTCGTCGATAGCGGCAAGTTCGATTGGTCGCAGAGCGCCAAATACGCGACGCTGGCCGAGCCGGAACCGGCCTATCACGGCTTGCGCTTCCAGGAGACGTTCGGCGACCTCGCCTTCACCGTCCATGGCCATGCGGTCGGATTGCGCGACCTGGGCCCCGCCATGGCGCCGATGAACGCGTTCCTGACCCTGACCGGCATCGAGACGCTGGCGCTGCGCATGGAGCGCCATGTCGCCAATGCCGAGGCGGTCGCGCGCTATCTGGCCGAGCATCCGGCGGTCGAGTGGGTGTCCTACGCCGGCCTGCCGACCAGCCCCTATTATAAACTGGCCAAGCGCTATCTGCCCAAGGGCGCCGGATCGGTCTTCACCATCGGCCTCAAGGGCGGCTATGACGCCGGCATCAAGCTGGTCGAGGGCGTCGAGCTGTTCTCGCACCTGGCCAATATCGGCGACACCAAGTCGCTGATCCTGCACCCGGCCTCGACCACGCACCGGCAATTGACGCTGGAGCAGCAGATCGCCGCCGGCGCCGGCCCCGAGGTCGTGCGCCTGTCGATCGGCATCGAGCAGCGCGAGGATCTGATCCGCGATCTGGATCAGGCTCTGGCCAAGGCGGTCTGACGCCATGACCCTGTGGGTGCGCTACAGCCGGGATCGCGCCGTCGGGTTCGGCACGCTCGACGGCGACCGGATCGCCGAGCACGTGGGCGCGATGTTCGAGGCCTCGGCCCCGACCGGGCGCACCCTGGCGCTGGCCGAGGTCACGCTGCTGACGCCGAGCGTGCCGACCAAGTTCATCGGGCTATGGAACAATTTCCACGCCGCCGCGGCCAAGCAGGGCAACGCGATCCCGGCCGAGCCGCTGTATTTCCTGAAGGGCGCCAACAGCTTCCACCCGACCGCTGCGCCGATCCGGGTGCCGCCGAGATACGACGGCCGGATCGTCTATGAGGGCGAGTTGGGCATCGTCATCGGCCGCACGCTGAGCGATGTCGATGAGGCCGACGCCGAGGCCGGGATCTTCGGCTATACCTGCGTCAATGACGTGACCGCGCTCGACCTGCTGACCCGCGATCCGAGTTTCGCGCAATGGACCCGGGCCAAGAGCTTCGATACGTTCGGCATCTTCGGTCCGGCGATCGCGACCGGGCTCGATCCGGCCGCGCTCACGATCAGGACTTTGGTCAACGGCCGCGAGCGCCAGAACTACCCGGCCAGCGACATGATCTTTTCACCCCGGCAGATCGTCAGCCTGATCTCGCGCGAGCTGACGCTGGAGCCGGGCGACATCATCGCCTGCGGCACGTCGCTCGGTGCCGGGCCGATGCGGTCCGGCACCCAGGTCGAGATCGTGATCGAGGGCATCGGCACCCTCAGGAACAGCCTGGCTTAAGCGGTCCGGAACACCAGGGCCAGACCGGCCAGGATCGCCGCCATGCCGGCCAAGGCGAGCGGCGCCATCGGATTGCCCAGCAACAGGTAATCCATCGCCGCCGTCACTACCGGCACCAGATAGAACAGGCTGGTGACATTGACCAGGTTGCCGGCCTGGATCAGCCGATAGAACAGCAGCGTGGCGCCGACCGAGATCACCAGGCCCATGTAGCCGAGCGGCAGCGCGAACGACCAGCTCCAGTCGACCCGGAACGGCTCGAACGCGAGGCAGGCCAAGCACAAGACCAGGCTCACGCCATATTGCAGCGGCAGCACGACGGCCGGGGCCTCGCGGATGCGCTTTTGGAGGATCGCCCCGATGGTCATGCAGCCGAGGGCTGCCAGCGCAAAGCCGATGCCCGGCCCGGACGAACGGGTCTGGACCAGGCTCTGGTAGACGATCGCCACCAGTCCGCCCAGTGCCAGGGCCAGGCCGGCGAACCGCACGGCCGAGAAGCGACGCTCCACCAGCAACAAGGTCAGGATCGGCTGCACGCCCAGAATCGTCGCCAGCACGCCGGGCGCCACACCTGCGTCGAGCGCCAGCAGATAGCTGATCGAATAGAGCCCGACCAGCACGGCGCCGGTCGCGGCCACCCGCAGCCGCAGTCCGGCCGACGGCAGGACCTGCCGCCGGACGAGACCGACCACCAGCAGCCCGGCAAATCCCAGCGCGAAGCGCAGGACCAGAAAGGCGAAGGCCGAGGCATGGGTCAGCCCCAGCGCGGCCGCGATGCCGCCGCCGCTCCACAGCAGCACGAACAGGCTCGTCGAGCCGAAGGCGGTCAAGGCCGCCTTGTCGATTTTCATCAATTTTCCCCTGTCGGGAGAGTCGGAACTCCAGCCGACGCGCGTCAGCGCCGGTTCAGATCAGCCAGAGTGCGTGAGACGGTTGGCGATCAGCCAAGCACGGCCGCAGGCGGGGGCGGGGCGACAGGGGGTGCTGCGATCGACCGGGCAATGCGCAGGATGAGGGAAGTCATGGTTTCGGCCGATCGGTTTTGGTTCGTCCAAGGGACAAGCGGAAGCTTCACGGTTGCAGCCCCCCTTGTCAACGTCACGACTCCGGCCGTCTCGGCCATAGGCCGATAGTCGCAGTTGTGCCAGCCACAACCCCTGGGTAAAAATTGCCTGTTCACGCCGGCCCCGGCCGGGCGAAGAACCACGAAATGTGGGAGGGAAGCATGAAGACGTATCTGGGTGGGCTAGCCCTGGCCGCCGCACTGCTCGCATCGACCGCCATGGCCGCCGACAATGTCGATACGCTGGGCAAGATGCGCACCACCGGCGCCTCGCCCGACATTCCCCTGGTGCCGCAGACCGGGCCTAAGGTCGAGGCGATCAAGCGGAACCTGACCAAGATCAAGCTGCCGCCGGGCTTCCATATCGACCTCTATGCCATGGTGCCGGACGCACGGCACATCGCCGTCGGCCCGCAGGGCGTCGTAACCTTCGTCGGTACGCGCAAATCCAAGATCTGGGCGGTGACCGACCGCGGCAAGTCCGGCGTCGCCGACGAGGTCAAGGAATTCGCTCCCTCGATCGCGAAGGTCCTGCCGAACGGCGTGTGCTTTTCGCGCGACGGGATGCTCTACAGCATCGAACAGAACCGCGTGCTGTCCTATGCCGCCGCCGAGTTCTTCTATGAAAGCCCGGATGTCGCGGTCGGCGTGGTCGTGCCGGAAGGCGAGCTCATTCCCAAGGAAGCCGAAAGCTACAATCACACCGCGCGCGTCTGTCGGGTCGGTCCCGACAACAAGCTCTATATCTCGCTGGGTCAGCCGTTCAACGTGCCGCCGCCGGACAAGCTCGCCCTGTTCGGCAAGGCGGGCATCGGCGCGATCATCCGCATGGATCAGGACGGCAAGAACCGGGAAATCTATGTGAACGGCATCCGCAATTCGGTCGGCCTGGATTTCAGCCCGAAGGACAAGACGCTCTGGTTCACCGACAACCAGGTCGATGGCATGGGCGACGACATTCCGCCGGGCGAGATGAACCACGCCACCAAGATGGGCCAGAATTTCGGCTTCCCCTGGTATGGCGGCGGGCATACCCGCACCGTCGAGTACAAGGCCGAGACCCCGCCGGCCGACGTGGTGTTTCCCGTGGTCGAGGAGGTCGCCCACGCCGCCGATCTCGGCATGAGCTTCTATAGCGGCAAGATGTTTCCGGCAAAGTACCAGGGGCAGATCTTCTCGGCGCAACACGGGTCGTGGAACCGGACCGTGCCGATCGGTGCGCGCGTGATGCTGACCACGATCAAGGACGACGGCACCGCCAAAAGCGAGCCGTTCGCCGAAGGCTGGCTCGACGAGAACGGCGAGTATCTCGGCCGCCCGGTCGATGTGGCCCAGCTGCGCGACGGCTCGCTGCTCGTCTCCGACGATCTCAACGGCGCGCTCTACCGCATCACCTACGCGCCATAGGTCATATCCACGATCGGGCCCCGGCCTGGCACCGGGGCCCGCACAGGAGAGTAGCGTATGAGGCTCCGGCGCTGGTCGATCGCGCTCGTATCCGTGCTGTCGGCGATCGCGACCATCGTGCCAGCCCAAGCGGCCGGCGACGCGGCGGCGGGCCGCAAGCTGGTGGTGCAGTGCCAAGCCTGCCATGGCCTCGACGGCAAGGCCAAGATCCCCGAAGCCCCGAACCTGGCCGGACAGAGCGAGCCCTATCTCGCCAAGGCGCTCGGCGACTACAAGGCCGGCGCACGCCAGAACGAGATGATGTCTCTGGTGGCGCCCAAGCTGTCCGACCAGGACATCGCCGACCTCGCCGCCTATTACGCGGGGTTGGCGGAGGCCGGTAACTAAGCAGGCTCTGCCTGGCTATGCGGCAAGACCCCCACCCAACCCTCCCCCGCCTTGCGGGAGAGGGCTCTTTTTCTCCCTCTCCCGCCTTTTGCGGGGGAGGGCGGGGTGGGGGTAGTGCCGCGGTAGTCGTGGGTCGATCAGCGAGATTCTGTTTAGCTACCCGATCGTCATCAGGCTCGCATTGCCGCCGGCCGCCGCCGTGTTCGTGCTGATCGAGCACTCGGCCACCAGCCAGTCCAGCGGGTAATCCTCGCTGCCGAGGGCCAGCGCGTCGCGGTCGATGCCATAGACCGGCACGATCGGGCCGGCCAAGGCCGCCGCCTGCTGGTTGACCGATTTCAGCGCGTCGCTGTCGCCTTCGAACAGCACGGCCGCGACCGGGCCGGCGCCGGTCCAATCCTCGGCGGACGAGACCCAGCCCTTGAGCGCGGGCGGCAGGCTCGCCACCAGCGCCTTCAGGCCCGGTGCCGCCTGGACCAGCGCCTTGTTGCCGGTCGCGAGCGCCGCGCCGAGCTGCAGCAGCAGGCCGGACTCGGTCTGGGCCAGGCAGGCGATCGTGCCCCGCGGCTGGATCACATAGGTATTGCGCTCGCCGACCGGGCCCGCCAGATCCTTGACCGTGCCGGCGAGCGAGCTTGCCAGATAGCGCGCGCAATGCTCGGCTTCGACCTTGTGACCCTGGGCCGCAAGCCAGGCGCGATAGGCCTCGGCCACTGCCGGCGGCGCGTTGGCCGCATCGCCCAGCCCATGACCGCCCGGACGGGCCGCCAGCAAGCGATTGAGATAGAGCGGTCCGCCGGCCTTCGGTCCCGTGCCCGACAACCCATGGCCGCCGAACGGCTGCACGCCGACGACCGCGCCGATCAGGTTGCGGTTCACATAGATATTGCCGGCGCCGATCTTCTCGGTCACCCGCACGATGGTCTCGTCGATGCGGGTATGCACGCCGAAGGTCAGGCCGTAGCCGGCGGCATTGATGTCGTCGAGCAATTGGTCGAGCCGGTCGCGCTTGTAGCGCACGACATGCAGCACCGGCCCAAACACCTCGCGCGTCAGCTCGGTGAAGCTGTCGAGTTCGATCAAGGTCGGCGCCACGAAGGTGCCGTGCTTGGCGGCGGCCGGCAGCGGCAGTTCCTCGACCTTGCGGCCCTTGGCCCTGAGCGCGGCCACATGCTTCAGGATGCCGGCCTTGGCCTCCTGGCTGATCACCGGACCGACGTCGGTCGACAGCCGATCGGGATTGCCCACGACCAGCTCGGCCATGGCGCCCTTGAGCATCACCAGCACCCGGTCGGCCGCCTCTTCCTGCAGGCACAGCACGCGCAGCGCCGAGCAGCGCTGACCGGCCGAATCGAACGCCGACATCAGCACGTCGGCCACGACCTGTTCGGGCAAGGCGGAACTATCGACGATCAGCGCGTTCTGGCCGCCGGTCTCCGCGATCAGCGGGATCGGCTTGCCTTCGGGGCTGAGGCGCTCGGACAGGGTCTTCTGGATCAGCCGGGCAACCTCGGTCGAGCCGGTGAACATCACGGCGCGCGTCCGAGCGTCGGCGACCAGGCGGGCACCGACATCGCCGGCGCCGGGCAGCAGTTGGACCGCGCCCTCCGGCACGCCGGCCTCGCGCAGCAGCTGGATCGCGACAGCGGCGATCAGCGGGGTTTCCTCGGCCGGCTTTGCCAGCACCGGATTGCCCGCCGCCAAGGCGGCGGCGACCTGGCCGGTGAAGATCGCCAGCGGGAAATTCCATGGGCTGATGCAGACGACCGGACCCAGCGGCCGATGGCTGTCGTTCGAGAAGGACGCCTCCACCTGACCCGCGTAATAGCGCAGGAAATCGACCGCTTCCCGCACCTCGGCGATGGCGTTCGGCAGCGACTTGCCGGCCTCGCGCACGATCAGGCCCAGGAGCTGCGGCATGCGCGTCTCCATCAGGTCGGCGGCGCGCTTCAGGCAGCCGGCGCGCGCGTCCGGCGGAGTCGATTGCCAGATCGGTGCCGCCGCGACCGCATGCGCCATGGCGGCATCGACCTGTTCGGCCGAGGCCTCGATCACCCTGCCGACCAGGTCGCGATGATTGGCCGGATTGCGCAGCTCGCGCGCCGTCCCCTCCTGCGGGCCGTCGGCCAGCAGCGGCATGGCGCGATAGGCGGTGTCGCCGCTCGACAGCAATGCCGCCGACAGCGAGGCCAGGCGCTGCTCGTTCGTCAGGTCCAATCCGGCGGAATTCGGCCGCTCGTCGCCGAACAGGTCGCGCGGCAGGGCGATCCTGGCATGGGTCGCGCCGACCGGCTCGACCTGCCGGGCCAGTTCGACCGGATCGGCGATCATCTCGTCGATCGAAACGCTCTCGTCGCCGATGCGATTCACGAACGAGGTGTTGGCACCGTTTTCCAGCAGGCGGCGGACCAGATAGGCCAGCAGCGTCTCGTGGGTCCCGACCGGCGCATAGATCCGGCAGGGACGGTTCAGCTTGTCCTTGCCCACGACCTCCTCATACAGCGGCTCGCCCATGCCGTGCAGGCACTGGAACTCGTACTGGCCGGCGTAGTAATTGCCGCCGGCCATGGCATGGATCGTCGCCAGTGTATGGCCGTTGTGGGTGGCGAATTGCGGGAAGACCGCGTCCGGCACCGCCAGCAGCTTGCGGGCGCAGGCGAGGTAGGACACGTCGGTGTGGATCTTGCGGGTGAAGACCGGGAAGCCTTCGAGCCCGTCCTGCTGGGCGCGCTTGATCTCGCTGTCCCAATAGGCGCCCTTTACCAGGCGGATCATCAGCCGGTGGCCGCTGCGCCGGGCCAGGTCGATGATATAATCGAGCACGAACGGCGCGCGCTTCTGATAGGCCTGGACGACGAAGCCAATGCCGTTCCAGCCGGCCAGCTCCGGCGCGAAGCACAGCGCTTCCAGCAGATCGAGCGACAGCTCGAGCCGCTCGGATTCCTCGGCATCGATGTTGATGCCGATGTCGTAGCTGCGGCCGAGCACGACCAGTGCCTTGAGCCGCGGCAGCAGCTCGCCCATGACCCGATCCTGCTGGGCGCGGGCATAGCGCGGGTGCAGCGCCGACAGCTTGATCGAGATGCCGGGGCCTTCGTAGATGCCGCGCCGCGCCGCCGCCTTGCCGATCGCGTGGATCGCCTGTTCGTAATCGGCGTAATAGCGCTCGGCATCCCTGGCCGTCGTCGCCGCCTCGCCCAGCATGTCGTAGGAATAGCGGAATCCCTTCGCTTCCAGCTTGCGGCTGTTGGCGAGCGCCTCCGAAATGGTCTGGCCGGTGACGAACTGCTCGCCCATCATGCGCATGGCCATGTCGACGCCCTTGCGGATCAGCGGCTCGCCACCCTTGCCGATCAGGCGGGTCAGCGCCGAGGACAGGCCCGATTCACTCGAGGTCGTGGTCAGCCGCCCGGTCACGACCAGGCCCCAGGTCGCGGCATTGACGAACAGCGACGGGCTGTTGCCGACATGGGAATGCCAGTCGCCGACGCTGATCTTGTCGCGGATCAGCGCGTCGCGCGTCGCCCGGTCGGGAATGCGCAGCAGCGCCTCGGCCAGGCACATGAGCGCGACGCCCTCCTGGCTCGACAGCGAATATTCATGGACCAGCGCCTCGACGCCGCCGCCCCGGCGCTTGCCGCGCAGCGCCTCGACCAGCTTGCGGGCCAGTTGGCGCGCCTGGTCGGCGACCGGCGCCGGCAGGCTCGCCTCGCTGATCAGCAGCGGCAGGCATTCCGGCTCCGGCCGGCGATAGGCGGCCGTGATCTTGGCGCGCAGCACCGTCTGCGGCTGGACGTTCTGGGCGAATTCCAGGAACGGCTGGACGCCCGACTCAGGATCGGCGACACCATCGAACCCGTCGACCGCTTGGGCGCCCTCGCCCACCACCGACGCCAGATCGTCGCCACGCTCGACCCGTTCGAGAATGGTCAGGATCGATTGCTTGATCAGCCAATGCGGCGTGCGGCCCAGACGCTCGGCCGCCAGCCTCAGGCGTCCGCGCAGATCGTCGTCGAGTTTCACGCCAATCGTGGTGGTCGCCATGGAAAGCCTCGCGCCGGAGAGCAGGCGACACCGACAGGCGCAACCCTTTCAGCCAGAGTAGCGCAACCCATCTTCGATGAAAAGCGCAACCCTCGCCCTATTCGACCCCCGGCGGGTAGCAGGAGATCTCGACCAGATTCTGGTCAGGGTCGCGGAAATAGAGCGATTGCATCGACCCCAGCGCGCCCGGGCGCTCGACCGGGCCCAGCTCGATCGGCACCGCGGCCGCGGCCAATCGTTCCTGGATCGTAACGAGTGGCACATTCGAGATCAGGCAGAAGTCGCCGGCCCCGGGCGTCGGATGCGTCGCGCGCGGCGACCATTCCCGGCCGTGGGTATGCAGGTTGATCTTGTTGCGGCCGAACTGGATGGCGCAGCGCGTGCCTGGTCCCTTGACCACCGTCACGCCGATCGCCGCGACATAGAAGGCGCAGGTCGCCTCGACATCGGCGCAGGTCAGCACGAAATGATCGATCCGGCTGATGACATCGTCGGCGACCACGCGGCTCCCGGCCCGCGCCCTGCCGTCGTGCGGCCCCATATCTCGCGCCGGCGCGTCGGCCCACCAATCCTTGCGCCGGGCCTGCTGTTCCGGATTGACCGGATAGAGGATGCGATTCTCGGGCTTTGCGGGCTCGCCCACCACCAGCAGCCGCACGTCGCGGTCGCTGTTATTCAGAAAGCTGTGCGATTGCCCGGTCCCGGCCGGAAACCCGACCGCGTCGCCGGGCACGAGCGGGTGCAGCACGCCGTCGAGCCAGACGTCGGGATGGCCCTCGATCACATAGACGAACTCCTCCTCGGCACTCTCGGCATGCGGAAAGGATGTGCGCCGTCCGGGCGGCAGCAGCTCGTGATGAATGCCCAGCCGGGTCAGGCCGAAGCGCCGCGCGAAAGGACTGCCGATGCTCAGCAGCTCGTCGCTGTCGGGATAGCGGGAATCATCCGGATCCTGGATCTCGGAATAATGGCGGATGCAGTCGGGGCGGTCGGTCATGGACCGATGATCGCGCCAAAGTGCGATGGCGCCAAGGCGAAATGGCCGACAAAAAAGGGCTTCCGGTTTCCCGTAAGCCCTTGATCGGATTTTTCGGTGGTCGGGCAAGCGGGATTCGAACCCACGACCCCCAGTCCCCCAGACTGATGCGCTACCAGGCTGCGCTATTGCCCGACTAACCGAAAAGCGGCGATCGCTTGATCGTCCGCAGCGGCGATCTTTCGATCGCCAGCGGGGCGGAATATAGGTGCCGCCGGGGCGCGGATGCAACCAGCATCTTCTCGCCGGGCCGCCGGACCGCTATGCAGAAGGGGGATGCGCGGAATTTGGAGTGACGGTGTGAGAGATATTGCCCTGGCCGTCGCGGCGTCGCTGGCCCTGGTGCTGTGGGAGCTGGCCTTTCAGGTGATCGTGGCCGTCGGCCATTGGCAACCGACGGAGCTGGAAATCTATGCCGGCGACAAGGTCGGCTTCGCGCTGCTGCTGGGGCTGGCCGTCGCCTGGCGCTGGCGGCGCGATGGCTTTGCCGGCCCGTTCGCGTTCCGGCACTGGTGGATGCTGTGGCCGATCTGGCTCGATGCGCTGGTTCCGCTCAGCCAGGGCCTGGCCGATGACGGCTGGCGCTATCTGGCCGGCTGGGGCGCCGTCAGCCTGGCCGTGGGTTTCGGCGAGGAAGGCCTGTTCCGCGGCATCGTCATGACCACGCTGGGCCTGGAGCGGCCGCGCCGCGCGATCCTGTTGTCGGCGCTGATGTTCGGCGCGATCCATCTGGCCGGATTGCTGTCACCGATCGACTATCGCCTGGTGCTGGCCCAATCGGCGAGCGTGATCGGGCTGGGCGTGATCCTGGGCGCGGTCCGGGTGCGCACCGGCTCGATCTGGCCCGGCATCATCGTGCATGCGGTGCTGGATTTCTGCGGCATCGCCGCCGGCGGCGGTGTGGTCGAGGCGATGCAATATTCCGACGACGCGCTCTATTCCATGCTGGCCGCCGGCGCCGTGGCGCTCGCCTGGGGCCTGGCGCTGTGCTGGCGCCTGCCCGGCCCCCGCGGCGGCCTGGCGCTCAGCGCGGCGCCAGCAGCGCCTTGATCGCTTCCAGCTCGATCAGCAGATCGCCCAGAACCTCGCGGGTCGTCGCATCCAGCGCGCGGCGGCGCGCCACGGGCTTGGGTTCGGGTTGCGGTTCCGGCTCGTCCAGCGGCGCCTGGTCGGCATCCAACTCGTCGAGACCGAGCGGCAGCGCCATTTCCTCATAGGCGGGCAACGCACCGCCCTTGAGCGCGCCCTCGCGCAGCAGGCGCTGGACGCCCTTGATGGTATAGCCTTCCTGATAGAGCAGCTTCGCCACCTTGCGCAGCAGCTCGACGTCCTCCGGCCGATAATAGCGCCGGCCGCCGCCGCGCTTCAGCGGGCGGATCTGCGGAAACTTGGTTTCCCAAAAGCGCAGCACATGCTGCGGCACGTCCAGCTCGTCGGCGACCTCGCTGATCGTCCGAAACGCCGTGGCCGACTTGACCGCCCGGCGCGCCGGCTCTTCGCCGTCCGTGCGCAAGGGGTCGGACATGGCGTTCAGGCCTTCCGGGCGGGCTTGCCGCCGGCCTTGCCGAGCGTCGTATTGATCTGGTCCTTGAGCACGTGGCTCGCCCGGAACACCAGAACATGGCGGGGCTCGATCGGCACTTCCTCGCCGGTCTTGGGATTTCGGCCGACTCGCTCGCCCTTCTGGCGGACGGCAAAGCTGCCGAACGAGGAAATCTTGACCATCTCGCCGCGCGACAGCGCGTCCGAGATCTCGCCCAGCACGGTTTCGACCAGATCGGCCGATTCATTCCGCGACAGACCGACCTCTTGATAGACGGCTTCGCTCAATTGGGCACGCGTGACGGTACCGCCGGTCATGGCTCAGGCCCTCCAGACGTTGTCCGAGCGGCAAGACTAATGACGAAACCCTGCAACGTCAAAGGTATAGCGGTGAGTTTTTAAAGGCGGGACGGCATTCGCCCGTTGCCGCTACCAGCGGATCAGCGCCGAGCCCCAGGTGAAGCCGCCGCCCATGGCCTCGATCAGCACCAGCTCGCCGCGCTTGATGCGCCCGTCATGAACCGCTTCGGCCAGTGCCAGCGGGATCGAGGCGGCCGAGGTATTGGCATGACGATCGACCGTCACGACCACATGGGCCGGGTCCAGACCCAGCTTCTTGCCGACGCCGTCGATGATGCGCTTGTTGGCCTGATGCGGTACCAGCCAGTCGATATCGCGCGCGGTCAGCTGCTGGGCCGACAGCGCTTCATCGACCACCTCCGCCAGGCGCTGCACCGCATGGACGAAGACCTTGCGGCCCTCCATGCGCAGATGGCCGACCGTGCCGGTCGAGGACGGGCCGCCATCGACATAGAGCAGGTCGTAATGGTCGCCGTCGGAATGCAGATGGGTCGACAGGATGCCCTGCCCGGCCGTCTCCGCGCCACGCAGCACGACCGCGCCGGCGCCATCGCCGAACAGCACGCAGGTCTGGCGGTCAGTCCAGTCGAGGATGCGCGAGAAGGTCTCGGCACCGATCACGACGGCCGTCTTCACCTGGCCGGATTTGATGAAATTATCCGCCACGCTCAGCGCATAGACAAAGCCGGAGCAGACCGCCTGGACGTCGAAGGCGAAGCCGCGGGTCATGCCCAGCTTGTGCTGCACCTTGGTCGCGGTCGCGGGGAAGGTGTTGTCGGGCGTCGCGGTGGCGACGATGACCAGATCGATCTCGTCGACGCCGATGCCGGCATGGGCGATCGCATTGCGCGCCGCGGCCAGGGCCAGGTCCGAGGTGAACTCGCCCTCGGCCGCGACATGGCGCTGCTTGATGCCGGTGCGCTGGACGATCCATTCGTCCGTCGTATCGACGCGGGTCGCCAGCTCTTCGTTGGTGACGATGCGCGACGGCAGGTAGGCGCCGCAACCGAGAACGACAGAACGCAGGGACATGATCTCTCGGGGTTAGACGGTCGCGGTTTGCGGCGGCGGCGCTTCCGGCCCCCGCAGGACGGCCAGTTCTTCACGGATCTGATCGAGGAAGCCGTTGACCTGCAGGTCGACCGCCACGCCGATCGCGTTGGCGAAGCCGATCGCATCGGACCCGCCATGGCTCTTGACCACAATACCATTGAGGCCGAGCAGCATGGCGCCATTATAGCGCCGAGGGTCAAGCCGATCGCGCATCTTGTTCAGCGCGGGCCGCGCGAACAGATAGCCGATCTGGGCCAGCAGGGAGCTTTTGAAGGCGGAGCGCGTGAAGCTGGAGAACAGCTTGACCACGCCCTCCATGGCTTTCAGCGCGATATTGCCGCTGAAACCGTCGGTCACGATGACATCGACCGTACCGGCCGCAATATCGTTGCCCTCGACGAAGCCGTGATAGGTGATGCCGGGGATGCCGGCCTTGAGCCGGACCGCGGCCTCGCGCACCGCGTCATTACCCTTCGCCTCTTCCGAGCCGACGTTGAGCAGGCCGACGGTCGGCTTGACCAGGCCCAGCACGGCGCGCGCGAACGCATCGCCCATCAGCGCGAACTGGACGAGATTTTCGGCGTCGCATTCGATATTGGCGCCGAGATCGAGCAGCACGGTCTCGCCACGCATGGTCGGCAAAAACTGGGCGATGGCCGGGCGCTCGATGCCGGGCAGCATCTTCAGCACCATCTTGGCCATGACCATCAGCGCGCCGGTATTGCCGGCGGACACGATGCAGCCGGCCTTGCCGTCTGCGACGGCGTCGATCGCCAGACGCATGCTGGAGCGCCGCCCGCCGCGAAGGGCGGCCGCCGGCTTCGCATCGCCGGTGATCGCGTCTTCCGCATGCATGACGGTGGAGGCCGCCTTCACACGCGGCAGCTTTTCGAGCAGCGGATTGATCCGCAGCTCGTCCCCGTACAGCAGGAAACGAACCTGCGGAAACCGCACCAGGGCGATTTCCGCACCCTTCAACACCATGTCCGGCGCTTGATCGCCGCCCATGACGTCGAGAGCGATGGTGAGTTCCTTGCTCAAGACAGGGAGACCGGCCTCAGCTCGGGTCAGACGGCTTCGGCAGCGGTAACTTCACGACCGTCATACTGGCCGCAAGAGCCGCAGACGTGATGCGGGCGCTTCAGCTCGCCGCAATTCGAGCATTCTGCATACACGCTCGGCGAGAGCGCATCGTGCGAACGACGCATGTTGCGGCGCGACTTGGAGGTCTTTTTCTTCGGAACGGCCATCGTAACGAACTCGTAAAGTTAAGGGCACCGCCGGACGGCCGGCGGTATCTATACAAAAACGCCTGTTCCCGCAACCGCGGAAACATCAGCTCTGCTTTTTGAGCACCGCCAAGGCGTCAAAGGGATTTCGTCGCGCCATCGGGGCACCAGCTTCGTCGTCTTCGATCGGACCGGCCTGCGCCGACGCGATCGAGGATTCGGCGCCCACGGACCTGGGATAGGGATCCATGGCGACCGACAATTGTTGCGCGACTGCCTCGCCAATGTCAATCGAATCACCTATGAGCGGCTCGATGATCTCATCTTCCGGATTGTCTAGGGCCATCTGGTCGGCGGTCGCCTCGTCGATGTCTGCCCGGTAGATCAGCGTGAAGACGTCGGTGATATGGTCCGGGACCGGGTCGGTCGTGACGATGCAGGCCTGGACCAGATCGGCCTCGATCGCGGCATCGAACCGGATGGCGTCGCCGGGCTCGCGCTTCAGGGTCACCGTCGCCTCGAACCGGTCGAGCGAGATCAGCGCGAACCGCTTGGCCAGGGCCGCCCGCTCGCGCTCGTTCGCCACCAGCCGATAGGTGGCGGGCTTGAAGCTCAGCCGCGAGGCCGAGATCGGATGCGAAAATTCCGGCGATTCGGTCTGGTCGGCGGTCATGGCGCGCTCTCGGCAGCGGATTGGACGAATTAAGACGGTATAGATCGTGCCTCCACGCCCGCACGTCGAGCGGAATCCTCGCAGGGGCCTTATGCGACGGCGCTCAGAGCGGGCCGAAGGCGACCGTGCCGCCGATGATCGTGGCCGCGTCCTGGGCCGCGAGCAGCGCTGCCTGCCGCGCCATGTACGCCACCATGAAGGCCAGATCCTCGTCGCGCGGGCTGACGGTGCCATAGAGATTGCGGCGCAGCGCCTCGGTCAGGTCGCCGGTGCCGGCCAGGCCGTCCTGATAGGCCCGGGTGCGGCCGGCCAGGCCCTCGGCCATGCGCTTCACCTGCTTGCCGACCGACAGGTCGCCGGTGCCCATCTCGCGCAGCGCTCGGTCCATGTCGGCGAACAGCACATCGTAGAGCGTCTGGCTGAATTTCTGCGACTCGGGCAGCGAGCGCAGGCGGTGCAGCACCAGGAAGGCATGCAGGATGATCATCTCGAATCGGCCGTCGAGCGTGTCGGGCACGCCATGTTCGGCGTAGAACGGCACCGAACGGGCCTGATCCACCGCGGCGCGATGGACGGCGGCGGCGGCGATCTTCTCGGGCGGGTGACCGAATAGGCGGGCGAAAGCCATGGGACCTCGAATTTCAGGGGCGATCGGACGTTTTGCCCATCGCGGGAATTGACAGGTGGGTATCGGAACGGGCACCTATTGCCGCAAATGGCCGTCGATATACAGAACTTCATTCACCGCCGCCGTCACGCATCGCGTGGGGTCTGGCTTGCCTTGGTCGCAATGGCGCCGCTGGCGCTCGCTGCGTGCAGCCCGGCGGTGGAGTTGCGGGGTAACCTGCCCGACCCCGCCGCGATCGCGCAGATCACACCGGGCAAGACCACCAAGGTCGAAGTCACCCATCTGATGGGCTCGCCGTCGAACATCAGTACGTTCGACACCGGCACCTGGTATTACATCGCCCGACGCTCCGTCCGCGACGCGCTGTCCGAGCCTCAACTGACCGGCCAGACCATCTATGTCGTCCAGTTCGACGATGCCGGCGTGGTCAAGTCGTTCCAGCAGCAGGACAACAACGACACCGAAGTCGCGATGATCCCGCGCACGACACCCGCCTCGGGCAAGGAACTGTCGGTGATCGAGCAGTTGCTCGGCAACTTCGGCAAGTTCAGCAGCTCCGACGACAAAAAGAAGACTGGCGGCGGCGGCGGCGGCTATTAAGCGCCAGCGCCGCGACGAGCGGCGCCGGTTGGAGAGAGCGGCAGCCCGATGCGCTGGTGGATTCTCGCCGTTCTGTTCCTGGCCCGCACCTGCATGGCGCTCGAGTTCCAGGTGCTGGGCGCCGTGGCGCCGCTCGCCGGCCCCGCCCTCGGCCTGAACCATGCGGCCATGGGTCAATTGCTCGGCCTCTACTGGCTGCCCGGCATCTTTCTGGCCATCCCCGCCGGTCTGCTCGGCCAGCGCTTCGGCCTGAAGCGACTAGGCCTCGCCTCCCTCACCCTGATGGCATTCGGCGGCCTGTTGCTGGCCGCCAGCTGGAACTATCCCACCGCGGCGGCCGCCCGTCTGATCGAAGGTGCCGGCAACGCGGTCCTGAGCGTCATGATCTCGGCCATGGTCGCGGCCTGGTTCCGCGATCGCGAATTATCGACCGCCATGGCGACCGTGTTCGACAGCTGGCAGTTCGGCCTGGCCGCCTCGCTCGTGCTGTTTCCGCCGATCGCCGCCTGGAGTTCGTGGCACGGCGCGATCCATGCCGCCACCCTGGTCTGCGTGGCGGCGGCCGTGCTGGTCGCCCTGGTCTATCGCGCGCCGCCGGCCGGCGAGGCGCGCCCGACCGCCCGCCTGCCCAACCGCGCCAAGCTCCTGGGCCGCGCCGGCCTGATCCCGACGCTCGCCGCCCTGGTCTGGACGACCTACAATGTCGGCCAGATCATCTTCCTGACCTACGGACCGCCGCTGCTGGCCGCGCGCGGCATGCCGCTGGCCGAGGGTGCGCGCATCGTCAGCCTCAGCGTCTGGATCGCCATGATCACCATGCCGCTGGGCGGCTTCCTGGCCGATCGCAGCCGGCACCCGCTGCGGCTGGTCGTGTTCGGTGCCGCCGGCTCGGGCGGGGTGGACATCCTGTTCGCGATGGGAGCCGACCCGACGCTGACCTGCCTCGCCATGAGCGTCCTGATCGGCCTGCCCGCCGGCAGCATCCTGGCGCTGCCGACCGGCGCCGTGGCACGCGAAGACGTCACCTGGTCGCTCGGCTGGTTCATGGCGGTCTATTATGTGCTGGTCACGCTCGGCCAATTCCTGGCCGGTTCTATCCGCGAAGTCACCAGCGACCAGACGACGGTGCTGTTCGGCGCCGGCCTGATCCTGGCGACGGTGCCGTGCCTGATCCCGATCAGGGCGCTGCAGCGACGCGCCGTGCCCGCGTGACAACCGGAGTTCATCCCATGCCGCGGTTCCGTCCCGGTACCCTGATCGTCACCGGCGCCAGCCGCGGCATCGGTGCCGCCGTGGCGGTGCTGGCCGCGCGGCAAGGCTGGCGGGTCGCGGTGAATTACGCGCATGACCTGACGGCGGCGCTCGGGGTGGTCGAGACGATTCGCGCGGCGGGCGGCATGGCCGAGGCGATCCAGGGCGACGTGAGCCGCGAGGCCGACATCCTCAATCTGTTCACGACCGCGGAGGCGATCCTCGGACCGCTCGGCGGGCTGGTCAACAATGCCGGCATCACCGGCGGCTTCGCCCGGATCGACGAGTTGGATGCCCCGTCGCTGGCCCAGGTGCTGGCGGTCAATGTCGCCGGCCCGATCCTGTGCGCCCGCGAGGCGGTCCGGCGCCTGTCGACCCGTCATGGCGGCACGGGCGGCGCCATCGTCAATCTCTCGTCGCTGGCCGCGCGGACCGGCGGTGCCGGCGAATGGGTGCATTACGCCGCGACCAAGGGGGCGATCGACAGCTTCACCATCGGCCTGGCCCGCGAGGTCGCGGGCGAGAAGATCCGCGTCAACGCGGTGGCGCCCGGCCTGATCGAGACCGACCTGCACGCCACCAACGGCGCGCCCGACCGGGCCAAGCGCATGGCGCCATCGATTCCCATGCAGCGGGCCGGTACGGCAACGGAGGTGGCGGAGGGCGTCGCTTGGCTGCTGTCGCCGGCGGCGTCCTATACGACCGGTACGATCCTGGAGATCGGCGGCGGACGCTGAATAGAAAACGGCCCCCGGAGTCTCCTCCGAGGGCCGTCGATCGTTCGAGATCTCAGTGGTGTGCGCCCGCCAGGATGGCGAGCAGCAGCAGGGCCACGATGTTGATGATCTTGATCATCGGATTGACCGCCGGACCGGCCGTGTCCTTGTAGGGATCGCCGACCGTGTCGCCGGTCACTGCGGCCTTGTGAGCGTCGGAGCCCTTGCCGCCGTGATGGCCTTCCTCGATGTACTTCTTGGCATTGTCCCAGGCGCCGCCGCCCGACGTCATCGAGATGGCGACGAACAGCCCGGTGACGATGGTGCCGAGCAGCATGGCACCCAAGGCGCTGAACGCCTCGCTTTGACCCGCGACCGCATCGATCACGAAGTAGAGCACGATCGGCGCCAGCACCGGCAGCAGCGAGGGCACCAGCATCTCGCCGATCGCCGCCTTGGTCAGCAGATCGACCGCCTTGCCATAATCGGGCTTGGCGGTGCCTTCCATGATGCCGGGGATCTCCTTGAACTGCCGACGGACCTCGACCACGACCGAGCCGGCCGCGCGGCCGACCGCGGTCATGCCCATGCTGCCGAACAGGTAGGGCAGCATGCCGCCGATGAACAGACCGATCACGACATAAGGATTCTGCAGGGCGAAGCTGACCGCCAGATCCGGGAAGTAGGTCTTCAGATCCTCGGTATAGGCCGCGAACAGCACGAGCGAGGCGAGGCCCGCGGACCCGATGGCATAGCCCTTGGTGACCGCCTTGGTCGTGTTGCCGACCGCGTCCAGCGCGTCGGTCGTCTTGCGCACGTCCTTGGGCAGGTCGGCCATTTCGGCGATGCCGCCGGCATTGTCGGTGACCGGGCCATAGGCATCGAGCGCCACGATCATGCCGGCGAGCGCCAGCATGGTCGTCGCCGCGAAGGCGATGCCGTAGAGGCCGGCGGTGACATAGGCGACGATGATGCCGGCCGAGATGACCAGCACCGGCAGCGCCGTCGATTCCATCGAGATCGCCAGGCCCTGGATCACATTGGTGCCATGGCCGGTGGTCGAGGATTTCGCGATCGAGCGGACCGGGCGGTAGTTCGTCGCCGTATAATACTCGGTGATGACGACGATCAGGCCGGTGACGGCCAAGCCGACCAGCGAGCAGACGAACAGATCCTTGCCGGTGATGACCAGCCCGGCCGCGGTCGTCAGCGAATTGCCGAATCCGACCTGGTCGCTGATGACATAGGCGATGAGGGCGGCCGACAGCACGCCAGTCGCGACCAGCCCCTTGTAGAGCGCCGCCATGATGTTGCCGCTGGACCCCAAGCGGACGAAGTAGGTGCCGACGACCGAGGCCACGATGCAGACCGCCCCGACCAGGAGCGGCAGCAGCATGACCGTGTCGCGCGCGGCCCCGGTGAAGAAGATGAAGCCCAGCAGCATGGTCGCGACCACGGTCACGACATAGGTTTCGAACAGATCCGCCGCCATGCCGGCGCAATCGCCGACATTGTCGCCGACATTGTCGGCGATCACGGCCGGGTTGCGCGGATCATCCTCGGGGATGCCCGCCTCGACCTTGCCGACCAGATCGGCACCGACGTCGGCGCCCTTGGTGAAGATGCCGCCGCCCAGGCGGGCGAAGATCGAAATGAGCGAGGCGCCGAACGACAGGCCCAGCAGCGCTTCCAGCACCGAGCGCAGATCCGTGTCCGGCACCAGGCTGCGTAGCACGAAGTAGTAGATCGCGACGCCGAGCAGGCCCAGACCGACCACCAGCATGCCGGTGATGGCGCCCGCCTTGAACGCGACCGCGAGACCGGCCGAGAGGCCGGCGCGCGACGCCTGGGCCGTGCGCACGTTGGCGCGGACCGAGACGTTCATGCCGATATAGCCGGCGATGCCCGAGAGGGCGGCACCGATGATGAAGCCGACCGCAACCTTCAGGCCGAGCGTCAGGCCCAGGATGATGCAGATGACGATGCCGACGATGGCGATCGTGCGATATTGACGGTTGAGGTAGGCGCGGGCGCCTTCCTGGATGGCGGCGGCGATTTCCTGCATGCGGGCATTGCCCGCATCGGTCGCCAGCACCTGCCGTCCGGCGATCAGGCCGTAGAGCAAGGCGATTACACCGCAAACGATAATGATCCAATTCGTCATGACCATGCCGCGAAGCCTCTTATTCGTTGTTTTGGAGGGCACCGGCCGGCAGGACGAAGCGGCCGTGGCGCATACAGGCAAGCAGACCAACCAGTCGTGCATACCAGAAGGTCAAAGGCGGCACAATGACCGTACGGACGGCGCCTCGCCTTTACTGCGCCCGTCAAACAACGACATCGGTATTCAGAGGATTTTATTTCGCAGGTGCACAAAATAAGGCGCGCCGACCTTCGCACCTGCGAGTTTGCCGCGATCGTGTGACAACCATGCGTACGGGGCGAAACGGCGGCTGAAATCAGCGAACGTGCGAGCGCTCGCCGATGCCGAGCAACAGAACGGATTTGACGATCCCCGGCCCGGCGATGTCGGTCGCGACCTTCAGCAGCTTGGCCTTGATCTCGTCGCCCTGAATCGGCGGCGCATCGGGCGCGCGCGAGTCCCAGGTTTCCGACATGCTGATCAGGAACGAGTCCTGCAGGCGGCGCTTGAACGGGTCGAGAGCCGCCTCGATCTGGCCCTTTTCCAGCTCCAGACTGACCAGGATCTGGACTTCCTTCTGGATCTTGTTGTCCTTGCCGATCACCGAGAAGGAGATCGACGGGATCTTGACGAAGACCGGCCCGTCTGGGGGCGCGCCCCCGCCCTCCGCGGCCCGCGCAGGCGCGTTCAGCCCAGCCACCCCGAGGGCGGCGAGGACGGCGATCAGGAAAAAGCGGCGAACCAGGCGGCCCATCGGCACGGAAACTCCGGGGAAGAAAGCGGGGCAGTGCCGTCTCGATACCCCGAGAATACTGACCATATGGTTTAGATCAAGCGGCTGCGGGCGCGTTCGCCTGCCGGGCGATGTCGATCCAGCGCCGCTGTTCACGCCGGTAACGGCCGGTTCCGCGCGCGGCACGCGCGAGGATTTCCCGGAATAGCTGCTGCGCCAGGCCACTCTGCCCGGTCTTCTGCAACAGCAGCGCGTAGCGACAGCGGGCTTCCTCGCCGGGAAAGTACGCGGTGATCGCGGCATATTCGAACAAGGCTTCGGCGTCGCGGCCGAGTCCTTCCAGGCTGCTGGCGTAGATCAAGTGGCCTTCGGCCGACTGAAATGCGGGATCGGCCTCGCGCAATCGATCGAGCGCGTCGAGTGCTGCCTGATGGTTGCCGCGCCGGTACTCCGCATCCGCGAGGCCCAGCAGCAACGTCGGATCATCAGCATGCGGCCCGCTGAGTGCGCTTTCATAGAGATCGGCAGCATCGTCGAACTGGCCCAGTTCGAGATATTCCTCGGCGAGCAGCCGCTTGTTCTCCGCCGTCTCCGCCATGTCGAGATCGGCGGCGCGGCGGCGGGCGTTGCGCTTGGGATCGAGCCTGCGGGTGGTTCCGCTCGCGAACCGCCGGGCGGAGCGGCCGCCCAGCAGATCGGGCAGCAGCTCGGCGATCAGATAGGCGGCGATGCCGGCCATCGACAGCAGGACGAGCACCCAGATCCAGATCTGGTTGCGGCCGGTCTTGATGACGTGAATGACGCAGACGATCTGCAGGACGACGATGACGAGATAGTACGGCATTCAGGAAGACTCGGAAGATTCAACCGCCGTCAGTTTCGCATAGCGCCCATTGCAACCGCCAGGACGGAGTACGGCCGCGCGACCGAAGCCGCGCGGCCCGTGCCCTACTCTGCGGCGTCGTGCGCCATTTCGGCGGCTTTGGGCTTGTGGGTCATCTCGGCCATCTTCTCTTCGACATGGCGCGAGAAGGTGAATTCGGCCGGGCGCTGATGCTCCAGCGAGATATCCGGCGCCATCGGGCCGTCGGTCTTCACGCCGCGGATCGCCACCAGGGCGGCCTTCAGCGGATGCTTGATCGTATCGGTGACCGAGCTGGCTTCGTAGCCCGAATGGACCATGCAGTCGGCGCATTTTTCATAATTGCCGGTGCCGTAGGCGTCCCAGTCGGTCGTCTCCATCAATTCCTTGTAGGTCTTGGTATAGCCCTCGCCCAGCAGGTAGCACGGGCGCTGCCATCCGAACACAGTGCGCGCCGGGTTGCCCCAGGGCGTGCAATGGTAGGTCTGGTTTCCGGCCAGGAAATCCAGGAACAGGGGCGACAGGTTGAAGCCCCACTTCTTGCCGCCCTCGCCGCGCTTCAGGATGTCGCGGAACAGCTGCTTCGTCTTGGTCCGGTTGAGGAAATGATCCTTGTCCGGCGCCCGCTCGTAGGCATAGCCCGGCGAGACCATGATGCCGTCGATCTTCATCGCCTCGACATCGTCGAAGAAGGCCGCGACCTTCTCCGGCTCGGCACCGTCGAACAAGGTCGTGTTGATGGTGACGCGGAAGCCCTTGGCCTTCGCCGCCTTGATCGCGGCCACCGCCTTGACATAGACGCCGTCCTGGCTGACCGCATGGTCATGCTCTTCCAAGCCGCCGTCGAGATGGACCGAGAGCGTCAGGTAGGGGCTCGGCGTATACTGGTCGAGCTTCTTTTCCAGCAGCAGGGCGTTGGTGCACAGATAGATGAACTTCTTGCGCGCGACCAAGCCCTTGACGATCTCGGGCATGTCGCGATGCAGCAGCGGCTCGCCGCCGGCGATCGACACGACCGGCGCGCCGCATTCGTCGGCGGCCCCCAGGCATTCCTCGACCGACAGGCGCTGGTTCAGGATCGGATCGGGATAGTCGATCTTGCCGCAGCCGTTGCAGGCGAGGTTGCAGCGAAACAGCGGCTCGAGCATCAGCACCAGCGGATACCGCTTGTTGCGCATCAGATGCTGCTTCACGACGTAGCTACCAACCTTTACGGTCTGCAAGAGCGATATGCCCACCGGGGACCTCCTTATTTCGGGCCCCGATCACATAAGATCATTCCCGGGGCTGGACGGCATCACGAACGCGATGTCGTATTCGCGTTTTTGCACAGCAATATGGTTTCTGTCAATTGCGGCCGACGCGTTGCAACGATATAGGAAGCGCATGGCCAAGGCTAAAGCAGATCAAAATACCGCGAGCGACAGCGACGTTCGCATGGTCGGCGCCCGGCGCAGCCCGTCGCAGGAACGCAGCCAGGAGACAGTGCAGCGGATTTTCGCCGCGGCCTCGCGCCTGCTCGGCCGCGGCGTACCGCTGGAAGACGTCACCACCGGCATGATCGCCGGCGAGGCCGAGGTCTCGGTCGGCGCGCTCTATCGGTTTTTCCCGGACAAGCAGGCCATCGTCGATGCCATCGCCGCGCGCCATCTGGAGGATTTCCAGGGCCTGCTGATCCAGGGCCTGATGTTCGCCCCGCCCGAGGATGGCCCGGCCCTGCTGGGCGCCGTGATCGATGCCTTCGTGGCTTTCCTGGACGAGCGCCCGGATTTCAAGACCATCGCCTACGGCGGCCGCTACGTCAGTTCCGCCGCGCGCGAAGGCCATTCCAGGCCCGAGGGCGGACTCGCCGGCATGGTGAAAGGCTTCCTGGTCGATGGCCTCGGCATCGAATCGACGCCCGAACTGGATCTGCGCCTGCGCATCGTGACCGAGGCCGGCGACCGGTTGCTGGCCCATGCGCTGGAGCAGCCGACCCTGGAAGAACGCGACCGGGTCGTGGGCGAGATGAAGAAGATGCTGGGCGGCTATTTCTTCGCGGAGAGCGAAGAGGATTAAGTGCCTTGAGACTCAAAAAAGGCGACGATATCGCGATGGCCTTCGAGAATATCGACGACCTCGAACCGGTCATCCATATACCTGAAGAAAATTACGTTGTTCCGATACGCAATGGATCGAATGCCTGGCAGCAATTCAGGGCGTTCACGCCCGATAGTGCCCGGCAAACTTGCGAGTTTGTGACGGTGATCTCGTCGCTGGCGAACGAACTCCCGACCGACGGAAATACTGTCGCTCGCTTCGGCGATGTAAATGAAGATCGTCCGCAGATCCCGTTCGACCGACCCGAGGAAGAGCGCCCGCCTCACTCCCCGATGCCACGGCGGCGCAATTCCTCGCTTTGCTGATCGAGCGCGGCGTCGAGCCCGTCGTCATCGATATGGCCGCCTGCGACGATGGATGCCTCGAGCGTCGCTCGCAGGACCTGTAGTTTGGTTTCGCGTTCTTCCACGAGCCGCAGGCCTTCGCGCACGACCTCGCTAGCCGACCCGTAGCGTCCTGCCGTTACCGCGCGCTCGATGAAATCTTCCCAGCGTCCGCCGACCGATACGTTCATGTCTCGCTCCTTTACCGAGGCGATAACAGAAAATGCGCCATTAATGCTATTATGGCGGCAAATCGGCCAGATTCAACTCCATCTCGGGCACGGCGCGGACGACGTGCTCAAAACCGGCGCCGGCATAGAGCCCTTCACCGGCTTGCGATGCGTAAAGCCACAGCCGACCGACAGCCCGATCCCGCGCATCCGCGACCAGCGCCTCCAGCAGGGCGGTGCCGATCCCCTGACGCCGGTACGCCGAGTCTATGTAGAAATTCGAGACATAGGCTTCGAGTCCGTTCGGATTCGATAGATTCGGCAGCCGCTGGAACAGGGAAATCATCGCTTGGGCGACGACCTGGCCATCCCGCTCCGCCACCCAGAAGACGAGGGAGCCGGGTTCGGCCAGCCTGTCTTCGTAGAAGCGGCGCGTCGTTTCGGTGAAGTCGATCGGCAGCGGCGCGTCGCCGTGCGCGTCCTGCATGAAATCGATCCGCAGGCGTGTCAACGCGTCGAGATCCGCGACCATCGCGCGGCGGATAAGCTGCGTCATTCAGAAATGCCGCCAGCCGATACCGGCCAGCACCATCTCGCGGCCGGTGGCGTCGAGCGTCCGCACGCCCTGCCCGGCCTCGATCCGGCCGATCACCGTGATCGGCACGCCCGCTGCCTCTGCAGCAGCCCGCACCTCGACCTGCCGGTCCGGCGGGGCGGTGAACAGCAATTCGTAATCGTCGCCACCGGTCAGCACCGTCGCCAACCAGTCCGATAGCCGCGCGGCAGCGGCGGAGAGCGGCACACTCGCCGCCTCGATCACGCCGGCAACGCCCGACACCGTACAGATATGGCCGAGATCGCCCACGAGTCCGTCGGACACATCCATCATCGCACTGGCCAAGCCCGAGAGCCGCGGCCCCAGCGCCACACGAGGACGCGGCAGACGATAACGGTCGGCCAGGAACGCAACATCCGCCGCATCCAACAGCCCGTCGAGCCGGCCCTGCGCCGCCTCGAGCCCGAGCGCGCCGTCGCCGATCGTGCCGGAGACAAACACCAGATCGCCGGGACGCGCGCCGCCGCGCCGGACCTCGCCACCGACCGCGACACGGCCGAAGGCAGTCAGGGTCAGCGTGACGGGGCCCGGCGTCGACACAGAGTCGCCGCCCAGCAGGGTGACGCCGAATTCCGCCTGATCCTGGGCCAGGCCGGCGGCGAATCCCGCGAGCCAATCGTCGCCATGGGATTTGGGCAGCGCCGTCGTCAGGAAATATCCCACCGGCCGGGCCGCCATAGCCGCGAGATCGGACAGGTTGACCCGCACCAGCTTGCGCGCGATCAGGTCGGGCGGATCGCGGCTAAGGAAATGCACGCCCTCGACCATGGCATCGACGGTCACGACCAGCCGCTCGCCCGGCGGGCACTCGATCAGCGCCGCGTCGTCGGTCAGGCCCAGCGCCCCGGGGGCCCCCGCAGCCAGGGGCGCGAAGAACCGGGCGATCCGGCCGAACTCGCCCAGCGCGGCAGGCTTGTCGGCCGGATCACTCATCGCTTGACGGTCAGTTCCACTCGGTCGGGCGCAACTGCCGGCCCAGCTTGTCGAGCACGCCATTGATCAGGCCCGGCTCCTTGCCGGCGAAAAAGGCGTGGGCGATGTCGACATACTCGGTGATGACGACCTTGACCGGCACGTCGATGCGGTGGGCCAGTTCGAAGCTGGCGACGCGCAGGATCGCGCGCAGGATCATCTCCAGCCGGTCGAGCGGCCATTCGGCGGCGAGCGCCGAGGTGATCAGCGCGTCGAGTTCGGCCTGACGCTCGACCGTGCCCTGGACCAGTTCCTCGAACAGGGTGGCATCGGCCGGCAGGAAGGTGTCGCCGTCGATCTCCTGGCCCAACCGATGCTTGACGTATTCGACCACGACCACATTGGGCGTGATGCCGGTCATCTCGACCTGATACAGCGCCTGGACCGCGCCCAGGCGGGACGCGCTGCGCTTGTTGCCGGTCCGGCCGGTGGCGCGGGGCTTCCTGACCTCGTCCATTATTCGACCGCCGCGAAGCGGGCCTTGACCGCGACCATGGCCAGGCAGGCCTCCGCAACTTCGCGGCCCTTGTTCTTGTCCGACCGGCGGGCACGCGCCCAGGCCTGGTCGTCGTTCTCCGCGGTGAAGATGCCATAGCCGATGGCGAGGCCGTCGCGCACGGCCAGATCCTGCAGCGCCTTTGTCGCGGCCTCGCTGACCAGATCGAAATGGGTCGTCTCGCCGCGGATGACGAAGCCGAGCGCGCAGAAGCCGTCGTACGGGCTTTCGACATCCTCGTCGCGGAACAGGCCCGCGGCATGGGCGATGGCGGCTGGCACCTCGAAGGCACCCGGCACGGCCAGGATCTCGTGGGTGGCGCCCGCGGCGTCCAGCGCCTCGACGACACCGGCGCGCAGCTCGGCTGCGAGCTCGGCGTAATACGGCGCCTCGACGATCAGGATATGGGGCTTGCTCATGACTTCACTTTCGGCAACGGAATCGATTTCTGGTCGGTGATGGTCAGGCCATAGCCCTCCAACCCGACCACGGTTTTCTTGGTATTGGACAGCAGCACCATCTGCCGGACCCCGAGGTCGAGCAGGATCTGGGCGCCGATGCCGTAGTCGCGCAGTTCCGCGGTCGGCTCGCCCTGGCCGAGGCGGGCCTTGACCTGGTCGGACAGCGCGGTCGGGCTCGGTTCGCGGATCAGCACGATCACGCCGCGGCCGGCCTCGCCGATCAACCGCATGGCGCCTTCGAGCTCGCTGCCGCGACCGGACAGGCCGCACCCCAGCACGTCGTCCAGCAGGTTGAGCGCATGCATGCGTACCAGCACCGGCTCGCCGGACGCGACATCGCCCTTCACCAGGGCCAGATGCTCGGAATAATTCAGCTGGTTGAGATAGACCAGCGCCTTGAAGCCGCCGCCGAACTTGCTGTCGATCTCGCTTTCGAGCGAGCGCTCGATCGTGCGCTCGTGCCGGCGGCGATAGGCGATCAGGTCGGCGATCGTGCCGATCTTCATGCCGTGCTGCTGGGCGAAGGCGATCAGGTCGGCCCGGCGCGCCATGGTGCCGTCGTCGTTCATGATCTCGCAGATCACGCCCGAGGCGTTCAAGCCGGCGAGCCGGGCGATATCGACCGCTGCCTCGGTATGGCCGGTGCGGACCAGCACGCCGCCGTCGCGCGCCATCAGCGGAAAGACATGGCCGGGCGTCACCAGATCGGCCGAGCCCTTGGCCGGATCGATCGCGGCGGCGATGGTGCGCGCCCGATCGGACGCCGAGATGCCGGTCGTGACGCCGTCCTTGGCCTCGATCGAGACGGTGAAGGCGGTCTGCAGGCGCGAGCTGTTGTGCTGCGGCATCAGCGGCAGCTTCAGCGCCTCGACTCGCGGGCGCGGCAGCGCCAGGCAGATCAGGCCGCGACCATAGCGGGCCATGAAGTTGATAACTTCCGGTGTCGCCATCTGGGCCGGGATGACCAGATCGCCCTCGTTCTCACGATCCTCGTCATCGACCAGGATGAACATGCGCCCGTTGCGCGCGTCCTCGATGATGTCGGCGATCGGCGAGACGATCTCGGCGAAGCTCATGGCAAATCCTTGCCGAGCAGGCGGGCGACATAGCGGGCCAGCATGTCGACCTCCAGATTGACCTGCTGGCCGACGGTGGCCGCGCCGAGCGTGGTCCCTTGCTGGGTGTGCGGAATGACATTGACGCCAAAGCGCGTGCCCTCGACCTCGTTCACGGTCAGCGACACGCCGTCGATCGCGACCGAGCCCTTGCGCGCGATCAGCCGCTCCAGCGCCGGCGGTACTTCGAAGCTGAAGCGGACCGAGTCCCGCTCGGCCCGGCGCTCGACGATCCTGGCCAAGCCATCGACATGGCCGGACACGATATGGCCGCCCAACTCGTCGCCGAGCTTCAGCGCGGTTTCCAGGTTAAGGCGCGTGCCGACCTGCCACTGCTGGGCCGTGGTCAGGCCCAGGGTCTCGGCCGAGACCTGCACGTCGTACCAGCCGGGACCGGTCGCGATCACGGTCAGGCAGATGCCGGAATGCGAGATCGACGCGCCCTGCGCGATCGACGCGGTGTCGTAGCGCGTTTCGATGCGATAGCGCGGGTCGCCGTCCGGCTCGATCGCCAGGACACGGCCGACGTCGGTGATGATGCCAGTGAACATGATGCGGCAGAACCTAGGCGTTGAGGGCGAAGGTTTCCAGCAGATCTTGGCCCAAGCGCATGACCGACAAGCGGGTGCCCAATGCCTGTTGGACAAGGCGGTCGGTGCCGAACGGCTTCACCGCGTCCATTCCGTCGCCGCCGATCAGGCCCGGCGAGCGGAACCAGGCGAGCCGATCGACCAGCCGGGCGCGCAGCAGCGAGGCCGCGAGCGTCGCCCCGCCCTCGACCAGAATGCGGGTCACCCCGCGCCTGGCGAGCGCCGTCAGGGCCGCCCGCAGATCGACATTGCCGTCGGCATCGCGCGGCGCCTCGACCAGATCGACGCCGCAGTCGCGAAACGCGCGGGCCCGCAGCGGCTCGACGCCGGCATGGGTCACGATGACGGTCGGCACCTGTTTCGCCGTCCTGACCAGCTTTGCGGTCAACGGCGTGCGCAGCCGGCCATCGACCACGATCCTGAGCGGCGGCGGGTTGGCCAAGCCGGGTAGGCGCACCGTCAGTTCCGGATCGTCGGCCAGCACCGTGCCGCTGCCGACCATGACGGCATCATGCTGCCGGCGCAGCATATGGCCGAGGCCGCGCGCGGCCGGCCCGGTGATCCATTGGCTCTCGCCGGTATGGGTCGCGATCTTGCCGTCGAGCGTCGTCGCGAGCTTAAGCGTCACCAGCGGCAGGCCCTGTTCGATCCGCTTCAGGAATCCGGCATTGAGCTGCTGCGCTTCCGCGGCGCAAGCGCCGACCTCGACCAGGATGCCCGCGGCGCGCAGCCGCTCCAGCCCGCGGCCGGCGACGCGCGGGTCGGGATCCTCGATCGCGACCAACACCCGGAACACGCCGGCCGCGATCAGCGCGTCGGCGCAGGGCGGGGTCGAACCGTGATGGGCGCAAGGCTCCAGTGTCACATAGGCGGTGGCGCCAGCCGCAGCCGCGCCGGCCCGGCGCAGGGCCTCGGTCTCGGCGTGCGGACGCCCGCCCGGCTGGGTCCAGCCGCGACCGATCACGATACCGTCCCGCACCAGCACGCAGCCGACCGCCGGATTGGGCGCCACCCGGCCCAGACCGCGGCTGGCGAGCGCCAGTGCCGCCGTCATATGGCCGACATCGTCTTTCAAGACCTACTCGTGGTCTTCCGCCGGGAAGCGGCCGACGAACTCGCCGAAATCCTTCGCCTCGCGGAAATCGCGATAGACGCTGGCAAAGCGGATGTAGGCGACCTGATCCAGGTTGGCGAGCGCCTCCATGATCAGCGACCCGATCATTTCGGTCGGCACGTCGGACTCGCCGGAGCTTTCGAGCTGGCGGACGATCGAGTTGATCACGCGCTCGACCCGCTCGGCCTCGACCGGGCGCTTGCGCAGCGAGATGTAGATCGAGCGCGCGAGCTTGTCGCGATCGAACGGCTCGCGCTGGCCCGTCTTCTTGACCACGGTCAGCTCGCGCAGCTGCACGCGCTCGAACGTGGTGAAGCGGGCCGCGCAATTGGTGCAGAAGCGTCGGCGACGGATCGCGGAGCGATCGTCGGTCGGCCGCGAATCCTTCACCTGGGTATCGTCGAAGCCGCAAAATGGACAGCGCATCCGGTTTCCACCCCTAAAAAACCGTCCATCACCCCCCTGGCGATGGACGGTCCGTCGTTCAGCCGAGCGTCGAATAGATCGGGAAGCGTTTGCACAGCGCCTCGACCTGCTCGCGGGCCTTGGCTTCGGTCACGTCATTATCGGCGCTGTTGCTGGCGGACAGACCGTCGAGCACGTCGCCGATCAGTTGGCCGATCTGCTGCCACTCGGCCGGGCCGAAGCCGCGGGTCGTGCCGGCCGGCGTGCCGAGCCGGACGCCCGAGGTCACCATCGGCTTTTCCGGGTCGAACGGGATGCCGTTCTTGTTGCAGGTGATGAAGGCGCGGCCGAGGCTCTTCTCGGCGTCGCGGCCGTTGAGGCGCTTGGGGCGCAGATCGACCAGCATCAGGTGGGTGTCGGTGCCGCCCGACACGATGGCGAGGCCGCGACCGACCAGCGTCTCGGCCAGGATCTTGGCGTTGTCGACGACCGCCTGGGCATAGATCTTGAAGTCGGGCCGCAGCGCCTCGCCGAACGCCACCGCCTTGGCGGCGATGACATGCATCAGCGGGCCGCCCTGCAAGCCCGGGAACACGGCCGAATTGATCTTCTTGCCCAGATCTTCGTCGTTCGACAGCACCATGCCGCCGCGCGGACCGCGGAGCGTCTTGTGGGTCGTCGTCGTGACGATATGGGCGTGAGGCAGCGGGCTCGGCAGCACGCCGCCGGCGACCAATCCGGCGAAATGCGCCATATCGACCATGAAATAGGCCCCGACCTCGTCGGCGATCGCGCGGAAGCGGGCGAAGTCGATGATGCGCGGATAGGCCGAACCGCCGGCGATGATCAGGCGCGGCTTATGCTCCAGCGCCAGCCTGCGCAACGCGTCATAATCGATCAGATGGGTATCGGGCGTCACGCCATAGGGCACCGCCTTGAACCACTTGCCCGACTGGTTGGCCGGCGAGCCATGGGTCAGATGACCGCCGGCCGCCAGCGACATGCCGAGGATCGTATCGCCCGGTTGCAGCAGTGCCATGAACACGGCCTGGTTCGCCTGCGCGCCCGAATGGGGCTGCACATTGGCGAATTTGCAGTCGAACAGCCGCTTGGCGCGCTCGATCGCCAGCGTCTCGGCCACATCGACATAGTCGCAGCCGCCGTAGTAGCGCTTGCCCGGATAGCCTTCGGCATATTTGTTGGTCAGCACCGACCCCTGCGCTTCGAGCACGGCACGCGAGACGATGTTTTCCGACGCGATCAGTTCGATCTCGTGCCGCTGACGCCCCAACTCGTCGGTGATGCTGCCGAACAGTTCCGGGTCGGCCTCGGCCAGACAGGCGGTGAAGAAGGCATCCGGGTGTCCACCGGCGGCGAGCTTTTGCAGGGTCATGAAATCGAGCCTTCGCTTGGAGCGCCGTCGAACCCGCCGGATCGGCGGATGGGAGGCGTTTGGGGGCGGTTCCAGGCCAGCCGAACAGCCGCCCCGGCCCCTCGACTGACAGGAGGTTTGGATACCACATGTTGGGGACCCCCGGTAGTGCGCCCCAAGAAGCGGGGATGCGCTCCCAGCACATGCCCGTTTTTTCGGTTGTTGCGCAGTCGTCGCCGATCGACGACCGGCCGACAACCTTCATTCGCTCACAACGCATGCATCGTATCTTGCAAAACCATCTAATCCGATCATCGGCACTTATGATCTTCGCTACAGACATTCCTTAGTTCGTTGGTTCGATTGCATCAGCAAATCAAGATACCTTGGACTTCACTCCAAGCTTCTGTTGACAGCAAGAAATCGCTCTGCAACTATGCTTCGATATAAGAAATTTTAGCGGGATACGCACGTCACATGGAGAAGCCGATGGAAAAGGCCACGGAAGATGGGCTGATGCGGATGACTGCGGATGTCGTCGCCGCTTACGTCAGCAACAATACTTTGCCGACGATTCAGCTGCCCGAAGTGATCAATGCCGTCTACCACTCGCTCCGCGGGTTGGATGGCGCCCCACCCGAACTCAAGGCGGAACCGGCAAAGCCAGCCGTGCCGGTGAAGAAGTCGATCACGCCCGACTACCTGGTCTGCCTTGAAGACGGCAAGAAATTGAAGATGCTCAAGCGGCATCTGCGCTCAACCTACAATATGACACCGGACGACTATCGCGCGAAATGGGGTTTGCCGCCGGATTATCCGATGGTCGCGCCCAACTATGCCGCGCAACGGTCGGCCTTCGCCAAAGAGATCGGCCTCGGCCGCGGTGCCGGTCGCACGTCTGGCCGCCGCGCCGCCAAGAAATAGCGCGTCCGTTTCAAGGAAAAGGCCCGGCGGATGCTCTGCCGGGCCTTTCGTCTGTTCGGGTCGGTCGAACCGGCCTCCCGACGGCGAACCGCCGGGAAGCCTCGTCTCGACCTAGCCGTTCAGCTCGCCGTACTTGCCGTCGTGCCACTGCCAGACGACGAAGTCGCTGACGCTGATGTCGCCCTTGGCGTCATACTTGATCGGGCCGATGACCGTGTCGAACGTATTGGCATGCAGGGCCTTGACCAGGTCCGGCAGCTTGATCGACTTGGCCTTCTCGGCCGCCTCGGCGAACACCTGGATCGCGGCGTAGGTGTAGAGCGTATAGCCTTCCGGCTCGTAGCCGGTCTTCTTGAACTCTTCGACGATCGCCTTGGCGGTCGGCTTCTTCTGCGGATCCGACGCGAAGGTGAACAGCGTGCCTTCGCCCGACGGACCGGTGATGCCCCAGAACTCGGTCGTCGGCAATGCGTCGCCCGAGATCAGCTGCGCCTTCAAGCCCTGCTCACGTGCCTGACGGACCAGCAGACCCGCTTCGGTCTGGTAGCCGCCGAAATAGATCGCCTCGACATTGGCCTGCTTCAGCTTGGAGATCAGCGCGGTGAAGTCCTTGTCGCCGGCCGTGATCGACTCATGGATGACTTCCTTCAGGCCACCGGCATTGATCGTCTTGGTGGTCTCGTCGGCCAGACCCTTGCCATAGGCGGACTTGTCGTCGATGACGGCGACCGGCTTGCCCTTGTAATGGGCCAGCAGATAGGTGCCGGCGACCTTGCCCTGCTGATCGTCACGACCGCAGGTCCGGTAGACGTTGTCCCAGCCCTTCTTGGCGGCGTCTTCGGTCAGCGCCGGGTTGGTCGAAGCCGGGGTGATCTGCAGGATGCCGGCTTCGTTATAGACGGCCGAGGCCGGGATCGACGAACCCGAGCAGAAATGGCCGGCCACGAAGACCACGCCCTTCGACGCGAGCTGATTGGCGACGGCAACGGCCTGCTTGGGATCGCAGGCATCGTCGCCGACCGTCAGCACCAGCTTCTGGCCGAGCACGCCGCCCTTGGCATTGATGTCGGCGACGGCCTGTTCGGCGCCCTTCTTCAACTGCTCGCCGAAGGCGGCATTCGAACCGGTGATCGGACCGACCGTAGCGATTTGGATGTCGGCCTTGGCGACGCCGGCCGTCAAGGCGAGCGCGCTGACGGCCGCCAGCAATGTAAGATTTTTCCGCATCGTGGAGAACTCCCTGTCAGAAGATTTGACTCGCCCCATCGGGTTATGGTTGCCGTCGGTGGCGAGACCCCTAATACCCACGCCCGCTGTTTCCCCATGCCGGCGTAGGTTCACGCACATGCGCGGATCGTCTGAGCCGTATCAAAGCAAGCTCAACCGTCCGGACGCAAGCCCCCCGTCAACCCTGCCGGTCGCGCCAGGCAAAAGGCCCGGCCCGTTCGTAGAGCCACGGGTATTGGTTGACCATCTTGCGGGCTCGCGTCGCCCGGTAGGCCATGATGCTGAACCCCAGCATGATGACGAAGGTCACGACATAGCCGAGCGGCGACAGCAGGCTGCCGCCGAACAGGGCGAAGTCGAAAAAACGATTGCCGGCCGCCAGCAGCAGGCTGTAGGGCGCCAGGTGCCACAGCGGCCGCCAGGTCTGGGCCAGCGCTTGGCCGGTCATGAAGGCGGCCCAGCCGAACAGGATGACCGTGGCGCAGACGAAGACCCACAGGCTGGTCCCGAGCGCCGCCATGACGAGATCGATGCCGGCCATCAGTGCCCGCCCTCCAGATAGGCCGACCGCACTTCCGAGCTGGCCAGCAGTTCCTTGCCGGTCCCGGTCATGGTGATCGAGCCGGTCTTCATGACATAGCCGCGATGGGCGAGCTTCAAGGCGTGATAGGCATTCTGTTCGACCAGGAACACCGTCACGCCCTGCTGCTCATTGATCTCCTTGATGACCTCGAAGATCTGCTTCACGACCAGCGGCGCCAGGCCCAGCGAGGGCTCGTCCAGCAGCAAGAGGCGCGGCCGGCTCATCAGCGCACGGCCAATCGCCAGCATCTGCTGCTCGCCGCCCGACATGGTGCCCGACCGCTGGGTCTGCCGCTGCTTCAGGCGGGGGAACAAGGTGTAGACCCGCTCCAGATCGCCGTCGAAATTCGCCGGGTCGCCGGTCGTCGCCCCCATCTGCAGGTTCTCCAGCACGGTCATGCGCGAGAAGATGCGGCGGCCTTCCGGCGACTGGGCGATGCCCTGCCGCACGATCTGGAAGGTCTCCATATGGGTGATGTCCTGACCATCATAAACGATCTTGCCGGCACTCGCCCTAGGCTTGCCGCAGATGGTCATCAGCAGGGTCGATTTTCCGGCACCATTGGCGCCGATCAGCGTGACGATCTCGCCCTTCTCGACCACGACATCGACGCCTTTGAGCGCCTGGATGCGGCCATAGTAGGTGTGGAGACCGGAAACATCGAGCATCCGGGTCATGGCTGCAATCCCACATCGGCGGCGATTTCGGGCGGCAGCGCTTCGTCCTCGTCTTCGCCCAGATAGGCCTTGATCACGTTCGGGTCGTTGCGCACGTCGTAGGGCGCGCCGTCCGAGATCTTGCGGCCGTAATCCAGCACCACGACATGGTCCGAGATCTTCATGACGACGCTCATGTCATGCTCGATCAGCAGCACGCCGATGCCCTGGTCGGTCCGGATCGACATCAGCAGATCGTTCAACTCGCCCGATTCCCGGGGATTGAGACCGGCCGCCGGCTCGTCCAGGCACAGGAGCCGGGGCTGGGTGCACATGGCGCGCGCGATCTCCAGCCGGCGCTGGGCGCCGTACGGCAGGCTCGATGCCGGATTGTCGGCCTGATGGTACAGCCCGGTCTTGTGCAGCCAGAATTTGGCGAGTTCGATCGCCTCCTTCTCGGCGACCCGATAGCGCGGCAGTCCCAGCAATCCTGCGATCGAGAACATCGACGCGCCCATCAGCCGGTTATGCTGGGCCACGATCAGGTTTTCGAACACGGTCATGCCCGAGAACAGCCGGATGTTCTGGAAGGTGCGCGCCACGCCGGCGACGCGGGTGATGCGGAACCCCTCCATCTGCTCCAGCAGATAATCCTGCCCCTCGCCCTTCATGGTGATGCGGCCGACCGTCGGCTTGTAAAAGCCGGTCAGGCAGTTGAACACCGTGGTCTTGCCGGCGCCGTTCGGGCCGATCAGCGCGGTGATGTCGCGTTCATGGACCGAGAAAGACAGATCGTTGATCGCGACCAGGCCGCCGAAGCGCATGGTCAGGTGCTCGACCGTCAGCAGCGCCGGCTTGCCCACCGGCGCGTAATTGTCGAGATGGCTCATGGCAGCTCTCCCGTCGAGGCCGCGAGGCCGTCGTTGGGCACCAGGCTTTGGGTCGGACCCTTCGGACCGTGCAGCAGGATCGACGGCTGGCGATGGGCCAGCAACCCGCGCGGCCGGACCAGCATGATCAGGACCATGGCGCCGCCGTAGATCAGCGGGCGGTAGAGCGCGATATCGCCCAGGAACGAGAACCAGCGGCCGGCCTCGTTCAGCGAGACCAGCAGGATCGCGGCCAGCACCACGCCCAGCTGACTGCCCATGCCGCCCAGCACGACGATGGCGAGGATGGTCGCCGATTCGCTGAAGGTGAAGCTCTCCGGGCTGATGAAGCCCAAACGCGTCGCGAAGAACGAACCGGCGAAGCCCGCGAACATCGCGCCGATGGCAAAGGCCGACAGCTTGATGTTGGTCGCGTTCATGCCGATCGCCCGGCAGGCGATTTCATCTTCGCGCAGTGCTTCCCAAGCCCGCCCGACCGGCAGCCGGCGCATGCGGATCGTGAAGAAATTGGTCGCGAGCGCCAGCAGCAGGATGACGAAATACAGGAAGATGAAGCGCTGGCTGGGCGAGAATTCCAGCCCGAAGAATTCGGCGAAGGTCGGCCCGGTCGACGAATGCGGCACGAAAGGCAGACCGAACAGGGTCGGCCGGGGAATGCCGCCGATGCCGTTCGGGCCGTTCGTGACGTCCTGCCAGTTCAGCAGCACGATCCGGATGATCTCGCCGAAGCCGAGCGTCACGATGGCGAGGTAGTCGCCGCGCAGGCGGAGCACCGGAAAGCCCAGCACGACGCCGAAGGCTGCGGCAAACAGGCCGGCCAGCGGCAGGCAGGCCCAGAATCCCAGCCCGACGTTGGTCGCCAGCAGGGCCACGGTATAGGCGCCGACCGCATAGAACGCGACGTAACCCAGGTCGAGCAGACCGGCCAGGCCGACCACGATGTTGAGGCCCCAGCCGAGCATGACGTAGATCAGCACGTTGGTGCCAAAATCGATGACGTAGTTCGACGTGAAGAAGGGCAGCAGCACGGCGATGACCAGACCGACCGCGCCGATGATCGTGCCATTGCGGGCGACCGTGGCGGCGAGCTGGTCCATCGCGCTCGGACCGGCCTTTTTCCGATCGCCCGGCTTCACCGCACGGCTGGCGATGAACAGGTTCATGACCAGACGGACGACGAAGACGATGCCGACGATCCAGGCGACCGTGTCGAAATGATAGGTGACGATCATCGCCCCGCCGGATTCGTCGGTTTTGAGACCGACGGTCGGAACGGTGAGCACGAGGGCGACGGCGGCCGTGGCGAGCGCGCTCAGCAGCGCGCCGGGCAGGCCTTCGCGGCGCGGGGCCGCGGCTTTGACGGCGGCCATCAGACCTTCTCCACCTCGGGCCGACCCAGCAGCCCGGTCGGCCGGAAGATCAGCACCAGAACCAGCACCATGAAGACGGCGACATCCTTGTAGGCGATGGAAAAATAGGCCGACCAGAACGCTTCGATCAGGCCGATCAGCACGCCACCCAGCATGGCGCCCGGCAACGAGCCGATGCCACCCAGCACCGCGGCGGTGAACGCTTTGACCCCGGCCAGAAAGCCGATGAAGAAATCGATCACGCCGTAATAGAGCGTGAACATCAGGCCCGCGACCGCGGCCAGCGCCGCGCCCATGACGAAGGTCAGCGAGATGGTCCGGTCGACGTTGACGCCCAGCAACGCCGCCATCGTCCGGTCCTGCTCGCAGGCGCGCTGGCTGCGGCCGAGCGGCGTCTGCTGGATGACGGCGGTGAATCCCACCATCAGCACCACGGTCAGGATGATGATGATGATCTGCAGGTAGCTGATCTGGACGGTGAAGCCATTATGCTCCAGCAGCTTGATGCCGCCATGCATGATCGGCTGCAGCGGCTTCGGCCGCGCGCCCTGGAACACCTGGATGAAGCTCTGCAGGAAGATCGACATGCCGATCGCCGAGATCAGCGGCGCCAGCTTGAAGCTGTCGCGCAACGGTCGATAGGCGATGCGCTCGACCGACCAGCCGAACACGGCGGTGAAGATCATCGTGACCAGCAGCACGAGCAGGATCGCGAAGACCGCCGAAAAGGCGCCGAGCGAACTCAGGATCAGAAAGCTGATCAGCGAGATGAACGACCCGATCATGAAGATTTCGCCATGGGCGAAATTGATCATGCCGATAATGCCGTAGACCATGGTGTAGCCGATCGCGATCAGACCGTAGACGGCCCCAAGCGTCAGCCCATTGATCAATTGCTGGAGAAAATATTCCATCATCCCCCGGACGCGCCAAGTTCAGGCTGCGGGCGCACGCAAGGGAATGCCGTCGGGATTACCCGACAGATCGCCTGACACGCACCGTTCGAGCCCCCTGTTTTGTGCCCTGGACGCCGAGTTACCCCCGGTCGCCACGACATCATTCGTAGCAGCAAAGTAACGGGCGGTGCTGTCGGCGGCAAGCACCTTCGGAGAACGGCTTTTTTGGCTGGAAACCGGTGTGACAACATTGTCGCAACCCGAAAAGCGCAACCGAATATTGTTTCCCTCGAAACTTATCGCAACCTATCTTTTGCGAGGCGCAACCCGCTCTTGCCGACAGGAAAAAGGCGGCGCACCGAAGCGCGCCGCCTGTTCTTGGAGACTTCGCGGAAGCCCTATTCCTCGTCCACGTCCGGCAGCATGCCGAGCGCGCGCATATAGACCTCGAGCATCGTCTCTTCCTCGTCGAGTTCGTTGCGGTCGCGCTTGCGGATCGAGATGATCTTCCGGATGATCTTGGTGTCGAAGCCGTTGCCCTTGGCTTCGGCGAACACGTCCTTGATGTCCTCGGCCAGCGCCTTCTTCTCTTCTTCCAGCCGCTCGATGCGATCGATGATCGCCCGGAGCTGCTCGCCGGCGATGCCGCCGACATCGGCCGGACGCGGCGCCGGAGTGGTGCCGCTTTTCGGCGCCTCGTCGAAATCGTCCATGGTCGTCGCTGCCTTTCGCTCTATCTGATCGTCAATGGGTGACGGGGAACGCCCCATCATCTTGAAAAGCGCGCGACCATATCGGCGGGCGGCCATGCGCGCAAGCCGCCGCACTTGCCCGGTCGCGGTCGCTGCTGCTATACGCCCGCTCGTGATCACCGCCGCCAAAGGCCGGGATCGACAATTTTTCTGAGAATTTGGAGACAGGCATGTCGACGTTCACCGACTACAAGGTCGCGGACATCAAGCTGGCCGGATGGGGCCGCAAGGAAATCGCGATCGCCGAGACGGAAATGCCGGGCCTGATGGCGCTGCGCCGCGAATTCGGCACGACCAAGCCGCTGCAGGGCGCCCGCATCGTCGGTTGCCTGCACATGACCATTCAGACCGCCGTGCTGATGGAGACCCTGGTCGAGCTCGGCGCCACCGTGCGCTGGTCGTCCTGCAACATTTTCTCGACCCAGGACCAGGCGGCCGCCGCCATGGCCGCCGTCGGCATCCCGACCTTCGCCTGGAAGGGCGAGACGGAAGAGGACTTCTGGTGGTGCATCGAGCAGACCCTGCGCGGTCCCGACGGCTGGACGCCGAACATGGTGCTGGATGACGGCGGCGACGCCACGGTCATTCTCCATGACAAGTACCCGGAACTGCTGAAGGACGTGCGCGGCATCTCGGAAGAGACGACCACGGGCGTGCATCGCCTCTATGAGATGATGAAGGCCGGCAAGCTCGCCGTGCCGGCGATCAACGTCAACGACAGCGTGACCAAGTCGAAGTTCGACAATCTCTATGGCTGCCGCGAGAGCCTGGTCGACGGCATCAAGCGCGCCACCGACGTGATGATGGCCGGCAAGATCGCCGTCGTCGCGGGCTTCGGCGACGTCGGCAAGGGTTCGGCCGCTTCGCTCCGCAGCCAGGGCGCCCGCGTCATGGTCACCGAAATCGATCCGATCTGCGCGCTGCAGGCGGCGATGGAAGGCTACCAGGTCGTGACCATGGATGAGGCCGCCTCGCAGGGCGACATCTTCGTCACCGCGACCGGCAACGTCGACGTCATCACGCTGGACCATATGCGCCAGATGAAGGACCGCGCGATCGTCTGCAACATCGGCCATTTCGACAGCGAGATTCAGATCGCGTCCCTGCGCAACTACGTGTGGGACGAAGTGAAGCCGCAGGTCGACGAGGTCGTGTTCCCCGACGGCAAGCGCCTGATCGTGCTGGCCCAGGGCCGCCTGGTGAACCTCGGCTGCGGCACGGGCCATCCGAGCTTCGTCATGAGCGCCTCCTTCACCAACCAGGTGCTGGCGCAGATCGAGCTCTGGACCAACCACGCCAAGTACGAGAAGAAGGTCTACGTTCTGCCCAAGCATCTGGATGAGAAGGTCGCGGCCCTGCATCTGGAAAAGCTCGGCGCCAAGCTGACCAAGCTCACGCCCGAGCAGGCCAAGTACCTGGGCATCGAAGACCACGGCCCGTATAAGGCCGATCACTACCGCTACTAGGCTGCGGGGGAAATCACCCTTCCCCAAAGCACCGGCCCTTCGGCGGCGCATTCCCTTGCGCCGCCGAAACCGTTTCTAAGCCGAAACAGCATCGCTTGTCGCGCGGGCGCCAAGCCCTTACCATGGCGTTCCATGAGCCCGCCGTCAGCCGCTCCGAACCAGATCGCTTTTGCCGCTCGCATCCCCGCGCCCGGGCAAGGTCCTACCGCATGCTGACCGAACTGATTCTCCTCGTCGTGATCGCCGGCGGCGCCGTCGCCTACGGGCGTGAACGCCGTCAACGTGAGCGTGCGGACGGCGCCGGCGCCCTGATGTCGGCGGCGCTCGGCACGATCAACGGCGTCTGCTATCGCTATGTCGGCGACACGGCGATCCGCATCGACGGCCGGAGCACCGATCCGGCCTGGCCGCTGATGCTCGACGACCTGCTGCGGCGCGCGCCGACGGCGGAAGCGGCGGCGCGCGCCGCCTTCGCCGGGCTCGCCGCGACCGGCAAGGGCGAGACCCGGCGGCTGACGTTCGAGGACGGCAGCCGGCGCGCGATCGAACTGACCTTGCACCGCGTGACCTCGATCGACCGGCGCTTGTCGTTCGATCTGATCTGGGTCACCGACATTTCGGACCGCGAGGCCGCGCTCGCCGAGGGCATCCAGCGCGCGGCCGAGCGGGATCGCCTGGCCGTGGCGCTCGACACGATCCCGCTGCCGCTCTGGTGGCGCGACGCCAGTCTCGCCGTGACCGGCGGCAACAGCCGCTTTCGCCAGCAGCCCGATCTCGACGCGATCGCCCGCCCCCTGGCCGAACTGGCCGTATCGACCCGGCTGCCGCAGAGCAGCCTGCGCAGTTCCGGCGGCGAGACCGGCGGACCGCAGGAACTGGTGGAAATCCCCCTGCCCGACGGCGGCACGCTGGGCTTTACCCGCGACCGGGCCGAGATCGAGCAGGCGCGCAACGAAATCGCCCGGCTGGGCCTCGCCCATCGCGAGGTGCTGGAAACGGTCACGACCGCGATCGCGATCTTCGGTCCGGATGCCCGGCTGCTGTTTTTCAACAGCGCCTACGAACGCCTCTGGCAATTGGATCGGGAATTCCTCGACAGCGAACCGGCCCTGTCGGAGATCCTGGACCTGCTGCGCGAGCAACGGGCATTGCCGGAATATGCCGATTTCCGCCGCTTCAAGGCCGAGCAGGCGTCGTTGTTCACCGATCTGCGCGCGCCGTTCGACGAGTTGATGCACCTGCCCGACGAGCGCACCGTGCGCCAGGTCGTCAGCCGCCATCCGTTCGGCGGCCTGACCTTCACCTATGAAAACGTGACCGACCGGCTGGCGCTCGAACGGTCCTACAACACGCTGGCCGAAGTGCAGCGCGAGACGCTCGACAATCTGTCGGAGGGCCTGGCCGTGTTCGGCAGCGATGGCCGCCTGACGCTGTGGAACCCGGCCTTTGCCGAGATGTGGCTGCTGCAGCCGAACGATCTGGTCAACCGGCCCCATATCGCGACCCTGGTCGAAAAGATGCGGGCGTTCTATGCCGAAGCGGACTGGGACGGGACCAAGGCCCAGATCATCGACCGCGTGATCTCCTATACCAGTTACGCCGGCACGCTCGACCGGCGCGACGGGCTGGTGCTGGAGATCAACACCATTCCGCTGCCCGACGGCAACGTGCTGCTGAGCTATCTGGACGTCTCGGATTCGACCCGGGTGCGCAAGGCGCTGCGCGATCGCAACGACGCGCTGGAAACCGCGGGACGGCTGAAGAGCGAATTCATCGCCAACGTTTCCTACGAGCTTCGCACGCCGCTGAACGCTGTGATCGGCTTCGCCGATATCCTGTCCAACCAGTATTTCGGCACGCTGAACGCGCGGCAGCTCGAATATAGCCACGGCATCTTCGAAAGCTCGCAGCGGCTGATGTCGCTGATCAACGACATCCTCGACATCGCCTCGGTCGAGGCCGGCCAACTGACGCTCGACCGCTCGCCGGTCGATGTCCATGCCATGCTGGCCGGCGTGCTGACCCTGTCGCGCGAACGGGCGAAGCACCTGCAGCTCAATCTGAACTTCGATTGCCCGCACGATATCGGCGTCGTCACGCTGGACGAGGCGCGCATCCGCCAGGCCTTGTTCAATCTGCTGTCGAACGCCATCAAGTTCACGCCGCCGGGCGGCACCATCACCTTGGGCGCCCGCCGCATCGGGCCCGAGGTGGCATTGAGCGTCAGCGATACCGGCATCGGCATCGCCTCGGAGATGCAGGCCAAGGTGTTCGAAAGCTTCGAACGCGGCCAGACCGACGGCCGCCAGGTCGGCGCCGGCCTGGGCCTGACCCTGGTGCAGAGCTTCGTCGAAATGCACGGCGGCCGGGTCGAACTGGATTCCTCGATCAACGGCGGCACCTGCGTCACCTGCTGGCTGCCGGCCGTCTAGCATTAGCGCAGCCGACCACCACTAAAACAGGGCGCTGGCCTGGCAATCGGCATCCATCGCTCGATCCGGCACGGCCCTGGTCAGGAACCGCCAAGACGCTTGGCACCCTCGCGAAACAGCTTCTCTCCCTGCGGGTCGAACTGCATGGCGGCGAGGAACTCGTCAATACCGTAGCGCGGCAGCGTTTTGCGTACCGACCTGAGACAGGCGCCCGCCTCATCGAGGCGGAATTACGGTGATGCTGTGGACGGCCCCTGATGCGGCATCGATGTGCCAGGATGAGGTCTACCAGGAAGCCACTGCCGCCTGACCCGGCAGGGCCGCTGCCGCCGACAAGGTTCTACGATTGCGAGGGTGAGAACGTGACGTGATGGCGAACCGGGTCGAACCGGGGATCGGCAAAACCCGCGCACTGGCATGCGCTCGCGAGCGCGCTACGGTGATTTGGGAGCCGATCCGCGAACTTCATCAGGGCCAGCGGTCACATGTACCGTGCCGACAGGCCGGATACATGACCGCACCCGACCAGAACGCCAAAACGTCAAAAATCACCTTGCAACGCAGGGGCCGTCCATACATGCCACTGCACTCAATTCAGCCTGCGGCAATGATCCCGATCGCGTCGGCGGCCGAGACGATGCTGATGCCCTGGTGGGTGCCGAGCGTGAGCAAGTCCCGATCGCCGGAGACGATCAGATCCGCTTGGGCGGCCACGGCGGCGGCGATGACCTGATCGTCGTCCACATCGTCGGGGACCACGCGGGGCACGGTGTCGGGCGTCACGCTGACGGCGAGACCGGCGTAGAACGTTATGGCCTGCTCGACCGAGAATTGTTGCCGTTCAAGCCGTGCCGCCAGATGAGGGCGCGCCAGGACATCGCGGTCGATCGCGACGGGCTGATCATCGACGTCCGCCGCAACAACGGCGGCAATATCGACAGCTGGGTGATCGCGACGCTGCTGCGCCGCGCCTGGGCCTATTGGAAGCCGCGCTACGGCAGCCACGGCGACGCCACCAACATGCAGCAGAGTTTCCGCGGCCATCTGGCCGTGCTGGTCGACGAGGACACTTATTCCGACGGCGAGACCTTCGCCGCCGGCATCAAGGCCCTGGGCCTGGCCCCGCTGATCGGCATGCGCACGGCCGGCGCCGGCGTCTGGCTGAGCGACGACAACCGCCTGGCCGACCGCGGCCTGGCGCGCGCAGCCGAGACCCCGCAATTCGCCATCGGCACCGGCGAATGGCTGGTCGAGAACAAGGGCGTCGAGCCGGACATGACGGTCGAGAACCTGCCCAACGCCACGTTCAAGGGCGGCGATGCGCAACTCGACGCGGCGCTGAAGCTGCTGCTGGAGCAGATGAAGACGGAGCCGGTGAAGCCGCTGTAGGGCGGGCTTCGCTCAGCTCCCCTTCGGACCGGCCAGCAATCGATCCGGATCGATCACGGTGGCGGCCCGACCGCCGCCGAACGCGGAGGCGGCGGCCATGAAGCCTTCCATGCGGCCTTCCATCGCGGCCAGCCGTTTGTCGATCTCGACGACGATGGTGGCGAGCTGTTCGATCTTCTTGCCCTGACTGGAAATCCGATCCTCCAGCAGGATGACTTTCTTGAGTGCCGCCAGCGCCTCGCCGATCGCGCTCATGCCTGCGGTCGGGCGAAATGGGCCAGCGCCCGATCGAGAGCGGCATCCGTCCGGTCGAGCTGGGCCAGGGTGCTTTCGTGCAGAGCGTCGAAGCCGTCCAGCAACTGGCGCAATTCCACCTCGATCGCCTGGTCTTCGGGATCGTAACTGAGCGCGGCGCGGCGCACATATTCAGCCACGGAGAGCTTGCCCGCACGCGCGGCCCGCTGCTCCACCAGCTTCTTGTCACCCGGTGAAATCGGCACGATCAAACGCTGAGTCGCAAGGCTCATCGACGCCTCCCATCATGATCATCACCATGTACATGATGCATCACGTCGCCGTCGTCAATGGCCGCTCGGACGGCGATGTCAGCTCTTCCTGAGCCAGACCTCGTCGACCGAGTGCCGGCGGCTCTTGCGCAGCACCAGGTTGGCGCGGCCGCGGGTCGGCGCGATGTTCTGGCGCAGGTTTTCCAGGTTGATGTCGCGCCAGATCTCGTGGGCCCGGGCCAGCGCCTGCTCCTTCGGCATTTCGGCATAGAAGCGGAAATAGGCGCGCGGGTCGTTGAACGCGGTCTCGCGCAGGCGGGCGAACCGCTCCAGGTACCAGCTTTCCAGCTGGTCCTCGGCCGCGTCGACATAGAGCGAGAAATCGAAGAAATCCGAGACGAACAGCCGCGCCGCCTTGGCGACCTGGCCCTCGCCGCCCTGCAGCACGTTCAGCCCCTCCAGGATCAGGATATCCGGGCGATCGACCGTCTGGCAGCCGTCGGGCACGATGTCGTAGGTCTGATGCGAATAGGTCGGCACCGCGAGATTGCGCCGCCCGGCCTTGAGCCGCGAGACGAAATCCAGCAGCCGCTTGGTGTCGTAGCTTTCGGGAAAACCCTTGCGCCGCATCAGCCCGCGCTGCTCCAGCACCGCGTTCGGCAGCAGGAAACCGTCGGTCGTGACCAGATCGACCTTGGGATGGTTCGGCCAGCGCGACAGCAGCGCCTGCAGGATGCGCGCGGTCGTGCTCTTGCCGACCGCGACCGAGCCGGCGATGCCGATGATATAGGTCGAGGGCCGCGCCGCCTGACCGAGGAAGCTTTCCTTGACCCGCTGCAGCTCCTGGGTCGCCGAGACATGGAGGTTGAGCAGGCGCGACAGCGGCAGATAGATCGCCTGGACCTCGTCGAGCGAGATCGCGTCGTTGATGCCGCGCAGGCGGGCGAGGTCGGCCTCGTCCAGCGTCAGCGGCGTCGACGAGCGCAGCTTGGCCCAATCGACGCGATCGAACCGGTCATAGGACCCGGGCGGCAGCGCGTCGGGCGGCATCGGAACGGCGGCAATCGAGGACGACATCAAGCGAATGCTCGTGAACGCGGCAACAATGCGGTCATATTGCACCGCAAACGGGCGGATGTCGCGATTCATCTTGCCGGACGCCAGGACAGCCATTCAGAGTTGCGTCGCTCATCCACGACGCGGCTGTTCGATCATGATCCTCTTTCGCAAGAATACGATCGACCTGTGTTTCAAGACCGTCGATGGGCAACGCGCCTTCTTTGCCCACGGCAAGTTCAGCCGGGGCCGCATCGTCGATACCGGGCAGGAAGCGGCGCTGCGCCGATTTCTGGCCCGATGGTTCATCGCCGCCGAAATCATCTTCATCGCGATGATCGTGCTCCAGAACTTCATCGGCATTCAGCGGACGATCTTTCTGGTCGGCGGCGCGATCGTGCTGCTGTTCGGAAGCTACTACTGGGCGTTGCCCCGGCTGCTGAGGGATGCCCCGCACAGCGATTTCCGGCTCACCGGCACCGAAATCCGGATGCGGCAGGCGCAAGCCATGCCGGCATGGCGGATTTATACCCTGCTCGTCTCGAGCCTGATCTTCTGCGCCGGATCGATCATCGTCTTCAAGGACAGCCTGCGTGCGCCGGATTGGCAGACGATCTCAGCCGGGCTGGGCATTCTGCTGTTCGGCGCCGGCGTTGTGCTCAGCCTGAACATGCTCCGGCTGCGCCGCGGCGCAGACACGTCGCGTTAGCGCAGATTCAGCATCGAGACCGAGCCGTCGCTGTCGATCTCGCGGATGGCGTCGGCCAGCAGACCGGCGATCGACAGGCGGCGGATCTTGGTGCTGTGCGCCTCTTCGGCCATCGGGCGGATGCTGTCGGTCGCGATCAGCGCCTCCAGCTTGGAATTCTCGATCTTCTCGACCGCGCCCGGCGACAGCACCGCGTGGGTGATGCAGGCGATGACCGATTTGGCGCCCTGGTCCAGCAGCGCCGCGGCGGCGTTGCACAGCGTGCCGGCGGTATCGACGATGTCGTCGATCATGACGCAATGCCGGCCTTCGACCTCGCCGATGATGTTCATGACCTCGGACACGCCGGCCTGCGGGCGGCGCTTGTCGATGATCGCCAGGTCCTGCGGCTTGCGGCCGGGACCGGCGTCGCTCGCGAGCTTGCCCAGCAGACGCCGGGCCCGGACCACGCCGCCGATGTCGGGCGAGACGATGGTGATGCCGTCGACCGCCTTGCCCCACATGCGCTGGATCTCGGCCGCGAACAGCGGCACCGCCTCCAGATGATCCAGCGGAATGTCGAAGAAGCCCTGGATCTGGCCGGCATGCAGGTCGAGCGTCAGCACCCGGTCGACGCCGGAGGCCGCGATCATATTGGCGGCCAGCTTGGCCGAGATCGGCGTGCGCGAGCCGGTCTTGCGGTCCTGGCGGGCATAGCCGAAATAGGGGATGACCGCGGTGATCTGCTTGGCGGAACTGCGCTTCAGCGTATCGGCCAGGATCAGCAGTTCCATCAGATTGTCGCTGGTCGGGCGCGAGGTCGGCTGGATGATGTAGCAATCCTCGCCGCGCACGTTCTCGTGGATCTCGGCGAACAGCTCCTGGTCGGCGAAGCGCTTGATCGAGGCCTCGACCGGCGGCAGGTCGAGCGCCTTCAGGATATCCCGGCCCAGATCGGGATGGGCCGTGCCGATAACGAGCTTCATTGCGGTTCCTCTGGCGCGCCGCCGGGCGGCGTTGGGGTGGGTCCCAAGGATCGGAGCAGACGATAATGCGGTCCGGTGCCGGGAGTCTCGAACGCCGCGCCGACCGCATGGAAGCCATGGCGAAAATAGAAGGCGAGCGCTGCGGTCCGGCCGTCGCACCAAAGCAAGCTCGCGCCGCGCCGTTCCAGTTCCGCGATGCCGAACGCGAGCATCCGTCCGCCGATCTCGCGGCCGCGCCAGTCCGGATGGGTGATCATGCCGCGCAGGCGCCAGATACCCGGCGTGGCGCCGCGGGACTGGTCCTCCAGCAGCAGCGAGGCGGAGCCGACCAGGCTTTCGCCGGCGAACGCGCCGACATGCACCGCGTCGGGCGCCCGATCATAGATCGTGCCACCCTGCGGCATCCCGGGCCGGAGATAGGTCCAGCGCAGCGGGCGTCCGTCTTGCTCGGTGATGAACCGGATGGCGAAGGCCTCGGTCATGTGCTCGCGACTGCCCATTCTGACGATCGGGCCGGTATAGCATCGCGCGGCGGCCGCTTCATCCCCCGGCAAGCCTGTCATGCGTCATTCGTCTCCAAACATCTTGACCTTCCCATGATGGGAAACCCCATGTGTGGTCGCGATTGGAGATCACCCATGAGCCAGACCCAGCGCCTCTCGATCACCGGCATGACCTGCGCCTCCTGCGCCGGGCGGGTCGAGCGTGCGCTCGGCAAGGTGCCGGGCGTGGCCGCCGTCGCAGTCAATCTTGCCAGCGAGCAGGCCTTGATCACCGGACCGGCGGCCGTGGCTGCCCTGGTCGCTGCGGTGGAAAAGGCCGGCTACGGTGCGACGCTCACCGACGACGGTCCGGCCGTAACGCCGGCCGGGCCCTCCGCATTGCCGGTCATCCTCGCCTGCCTGCTGACCGCGCCCTTGCTGTTGCCGATGCTGCTGGCGCCGTTCGGCGTGGCGATCATGCTGCCGGTTCCGCTCGCCCTAGCGCTGGCGGCGCCGATCCAGTTCTGGCTCGGCCGTCCCTTCTATCGCTCGGCCTGGGCTGCCACGCGGGCCGGCGTGGGCAGCATGGACCAGCTCGTCGTGCTCGGCACCAGCGCCGCCTGGGGCCTCAGCCTGTATGATCTCGCGACCGGTGTGCCGGACCTGTATCTGGAGCCGGCCGCCGCGATCGTCAGTTTCGTGCTGATCGGCAAATATCTGGAGGCACGCGCCAAGCGGCACACGCGCGACGCCGTCACGGCGCTGGCGGCACTCCGCCCGGCAACCGCGCGGGTGATCGACGGCGACCAGGAGATCGAGCGGCCGATCGAGGCCTTGGTCTTGGGCGACCGGATCCGGGTGCGGCCGGGCGAGCGACTGCCGGCCGACGGCGTGATCCGCGACGGCCGCGCCGGGCTCGACGAGGCGGTGCTGACCGGCGAAAGCCGGCCGGTCGAGCGCGGACCCGGCGATCCGGTGGTGGCCGGCGCGCTCGACCTGGATGGCGCGCTTGAGATCGAGGTGACGGCGCTGGGCCGGGACTCGGCATTGGGCCGCATCCTGACCCAAGTCGAGACGGCGGAAGCGACCAAGGCGCCGGTCCAGCGCCTGGTCGACCGGGTCAGCGGCATCTTCGTGCCGGCGGTGCTGGCGATCGGGCTCGCGACCATGCTCGGCTGGGGACTGGCCGGTGCCGCGCCATCGGTGGCGATCCTGCGCGGCATTGCGGTCTGGGTCATCGCCTGTCCCTGCGCGCTCGGCCTCGCCACGCCCGCGGCGCTGGTCGCGGCGTTCGGCGCCGCCGCCCGTCACGGCATTCTGTTGAAAGACCCGGCAGCCCTGGAGGCGGCCCATCGCATCACGCTGGTCGCGTTCGACAAGACCGGCACGCTGACCGAAGGCAGGCCCGCCTTGACCGATATCGTCGCCCTGGACGGCGACGCCGCCGGGGCGCTGCGCCTGGCCGCGGCCCTGCAGCGCGGCAGCGAGCATCCGCTCGGCCGCGCGCTCTCCGCCGCCGTCACCGGCGCGGTGCCGGACAGCACGGATTTCCGGGCGCTGCCCGGCATCGGTGTCGAGGCCCGGATCGAGGGCGTGGCCTATGCGATCGGCACCGACCGGCTGCTGACCGGACCGGTCCCGGGCCTCTTGTCCGACGCGGCGGCGCGGCTGGCGGGCCAGACCCTGTCCTGGCTGGTCCGCGACGGCAGCCCGATCGCGCTGTTCGCCTTCGCCGACCGGCTGCGCGACGGCGCCGTCGAGGCGGTCACGCGGCTGCAAGCCCTGGGAGTCGAGGTCGCGCTCCTGACCGGCGATAGCGAGGGCAGCGCCCAGGCGGTCGCCCGCGCGGCCGGCATCGCCCAGGCGCAGGCCCAGCTGCTGCCGGCGGACAAAGGAGCCGCAATCGCGGCATGGCAGCGCCAGGGCAAGCAGGTCGCCATGGTCGGCGACGGCATCAACGACGCGCCGGCGCTGGCCCAGGCGACGCTCGGCATCGCCATCGCCGACGGCACCGACATCGCCGTCGCGGCCGCTGGCGCGTCGATCCGGGATGCCGGCCGGGTCGCGGACCTGCTGGCGCTGTCGCGCGCCAGTTGGGCCATCATCCAGCAGAATCTGGCCTGGGCCTTCGGCTTCAATCTGATCGGCATTCCGCTGGCGGCATCCGGGCTGCTGAGCCCGACGCTGGCGGCCGCGGCCATGGCCGGCAGCAGCGTCGCCGTGGTGACGAACGCGCTGCGCCTGACGCGGTGGAAACCCCGCCGCTAGCGGGGGATCGGCTTCCGGGCGCCGCGCGGCTCGCGCAAGCCATGCAAGGTCAGCAGCGCGCAGGTGAACAGCAGCACGGCCCCGGCCTGGTGCGCAGCGGCAAGCGGCACCGGCACCATGAACAGCAGGGTCGAGATGCCGAGCGCCACCTGCAGGCAGGCGACCAGCATCAGCGCGTTCAACGGCACCATAACCGTGCGCGGTACGCATTTGCCGCGCACCTTGAGCCAGAAACCCAGGATGGCGAAGAAGCTCGTGGTGGCGAGCAGGCGATGGTCGAACTGCACCGTCGCGATATTCTCGAACAGATTGCGCCACCAAGGCTGAATCTGGAGATAGCCCTCCGGCACGATCCGGCCGTCCATCAGCGGAAAGGTATTATAGGTGAGACCAGCCTTGAGGCCGGCGGTGAAGCCGCCGGCGATCATGGTCAGCGTGACCAGCGCCAGGATGACTCGGGCAACGCGGCGGAATTTCCGGACCCGCTGACCTTCGAGCCAGAGCGGCTCGCGCCGGAGGATGTCGGCGGCGATCCAGACGACATAGCCGTAGATCGCGACCGCCAGCATCAGATGCGCGGTCAGGCGGTACTGGCTGACGCTGGTGCGGACCGCGAGGCCGCTTTCGACCATGTACCAGCCGAGCGCGCCCTGCAGCGCCACCAGAAACGGCACGGCGATCAGCTTGGGCACGTCGGCGCCCCTGATCCGGCCCTGAACCAGGAACACGACCAGCGGCAGCAGCGCCACCAAGCCGATCATCCGGCCCCACAGCCGATGCAGATATTCCCAGAAGAAGATGCCCTTGAACTCATCGAGGCTCATGCCCTGATGGATTTCGCGGTATTCGGGGATCATCTGGTACTTCGCGAAGGCGTCGGTCCAGGCCGCCTGGCCGATCGGGGGCAACGCCCCGCTGACCGGCTTCCATTCGGTGATCGACAGTCCGGACTCGGTCAGGCGCGTCACGCCACCGATCACGACCATCAGCAGAATCATCACGGCCGTGGCGATCAGCCAGTAGGCGACCACCCGATCCGTCGCCGTCTTGCGTGCCGGCGCGGCGGTAACAGCGATGCTCAAGAGCCGCCCTCGATAAACTGTCCGATCCCGGAAAGGCGGGATCTTATGGCCGGCAACGGCACATGCAAGCGCTTTGTTGCAGTGCGGCCCCGCGACACATCCTTGCGTCCATCGCAAGGCTCACGCAGCACGGATACGCCCTGACGCCTTAAGGGAGCGTGAATCGTTCCGCGGGCTTCCAGGATTGCAATGCGTTCGCAAAGCGATGCGGGATTCTTCTGGCAGCGCAGCAAAGCCTGCGCGCATAGTGAACGATCGCGATCTTGGCCCCGGCGGAGTGCGGCTGATGAGTGTGCTCGACGACCCTGACGAGACCGAGACGCCGGGCCCGGGCCCCGGCTTCATGCTGTGGCAGGTGACCAACGGCTGGCAGCGCGTCACCCGGGCGGCACTGGCACCGACCGGCCTGACCTATGTCCAGATCGTGCTGCTGTCCGGTTTGAAGGACAAGCTGGCCGACGGCGCCGCGGTCAGCCAGGCGGCGCTCGCCCAGGCGCTCGGCGCCGACCCGATGATGACCTCGCAGGTGCTGCGCACGCTGGAGACGGCAGGCCTGGTCAAGCGCGAGCGCAACCCGGCCGACACGCGCTCGCGCCTGCTCGACCTGACCGCCGCCGGCAGGACCCAGTTGGCCGCGGCGTTGCCGCTGATCGCCGCGGTCGACCGGGAATTCTTCGACGTGCTGGGCCGGCGCGAGGATAAGTTCCTGAAGGCAATGCGGCGGCTGTGGCGCAAGCAGCGGCTGGTCGGGCTCAGCGCCGAGCCCGCGCCGAAGCCCGCCGCGCCCAAAAAGAAACGGCCGGCGCGTCGCAAGACGGCACCGGCCGATTAGGCGCTCCGAGGCAGATTTCAGACCGTCATGAAGCGCGCGCGGGCGCCGCGTTCGATCGCGGAGGCGACCAGCCGGTCGATGCCCAAGCGGTGACGCAGCAGCTCCAGAATGCGCAATTCCTCCTGGGTCGCCTCGCCGTCGACCGCGACCACGTCGCAGGCGATGGCATAGGCCGTCTCGCGCAGCTTCGGCGGCAGGGCCTCGCGGATCTGCTTCAGACCCAGTTCCAGCCCGTCTTCCTGGCCAAGGAACGTCGCGCATTCTTCCAGCGTGACACCCAGCTTGGAATTGTCGTAGCCCCGGAAGACCGGCAGAAAGCTGACGACCTCGCCGATGATGCCCAATTCGGCGTCGGTCATGTCCGCATCGGCGGCGGAGACCAGGAACATCGTCTGGATCAGGGCGGCGTGATGATCGATCATGGGATATGTCCTCCTGGCAGACGAAAACCTCAGCGCCTGAATACGCGGCGATCATGACCGGAACAAGACACTTGTGGCGGCGATGGCTGGCGCTGGCGCTGCTGCTCGCCCCGATGGCGGCCCGGGCGCAGGATTTCGAGCCGGCGGCGATCCTGGCGCAAACCTTTCCGGCGATGCGCGATTTCCGGCGCGCGACCAAGCCCGAAATCACCGCGCTCGAGGCCCGGCTCGACGCCGACGAGCAGGCCGGCGCCGATCGAAGCTGCCTGCGCCAGGCGGTGACGGAATTGCGCTGGCGACTGAACTCGACCGCCGACGTCCCGGCCGCCGAGCGCGTGCGCGACCGGGTGCGCGCCCTTGCCGCCGCGCCGGCGGTGCCGGCCGGCACGGTCCAGGATGCCGACGGCAGCTACGGCCCCTGCGTGGCGCAATGGTTCTGGAAGCTCGATGCCTCGACCGACCGGTTCCTGACCGAGGGCGTGCCACCAGTGGCCCCGCGCATTCTCGACCGGGTCAACGATCCCGCCCGATTGGACGCCTATCTGCGCGGATTGCTGATTTCGGATTTGACGCGCGACGGCCTCGACCACCGCAAGGAATTGAACATCGCCAGCGCCGATCTGGTGCGCCTGGTGCTGCGCCATCGGCCGCTGGGTTATGCCTGGCGCCCGGGCCTCGACGCCGTGGTGCGCCGCTTCGTCGCGGACGCGCAGTCGCCGACGACCGGCTTCTTCGGCGAGCATTATGGCCCGGTCGAGACCGACGATCTCAGCATGACGTTCCATATGGCGCGCTACATGGACGGTGCGATCGGACATTGGCCCGAACTGATCGCCCATCTGATCGCGATCAAATCCCGGCAATACCCGCACGGCTGGCTCGATGCCGGCGGCATGACCAGCCACAATAATTACGATGTCGCGACGCTGTTCCGGCTCGGCTGGCCCCGGATCGACGCCGAGCAACGCGCAGCGGTCGCGACCGAGATCGCCGGCCTGGTGGATTGGACACTGGGTACCGCGCTGACGCCGGATGGCGGATTGCAGAGCCGCGCCGAGGGCGAGTCCTGGCCCGACGCGCTCTATTTCATGGCGGCGTTCTTGGACGAGGTCGGCTTCTTCGATCCGGCAAAGCGCTATTGGACCGACCGGCCGCTGCCGGATCCGAGCCGCATACGGGCGGGATTGATCGAGCAGGCGAAGCGATTGCCAGCGGACGATCCGATGGGCAAGGCGGCATTGGAGCGGCTGGCGGATCGATAATCCACCGGATTCCTTGCAAAAAATATGGCGCCACATATGATGGCACTATGCTGAGGATCGTGATCGATACCGATGTTCTCTTGTCGGCCTTCATCTCTTCGACAGGCGCGTCCCGTGAATTGGTGCTCGACGCGCTGGATGGAAAATTCGCGCTGTTGCTGTCGACGCCGTTGCTGGTCGAGTACGAATCGGTGCTGCGTCGACCCCAGCATTTGGCCCGGGCGCGGGCAACCGACGCGGACGTTACGGAAATTCTGGACGCTTTGGCGGGCCTCTGTGTTCCGGTCGTCTTCGACTACCAATGGCGGCCAACCGGCGCTCATGCCGATGATGAACTGGTGGTCGAAACGGCGATCAACGGTCACGCGGATGCGCTGGCGACGTTCAATTTGAAAGACATGCGGGATGCCGGCGGCCTATTTGGCTTTCACGCCCAACGGCCAGGCCCGTTGATCAGGAGGATCAGAGCATGAGCAATGCAAAAATCCAGCTTCGTTTGCCGGAAGATATGAAAGACGCCGCCGTGCGGCAGGCCTCGATCTCCGGCATTAGTCTGAACTTGTTCGTCGCGACGGCGGTTGCCGCCCGCGTCGGCGCCCAGGCCGAGGCCGAGCGGTATTTTTCTGCGCGGGCATCGCGCACGACGCCCGCCCGCGCCAAGGTGCTTTTGATGCGCCTGGGCACAGCCGACGAACTCCGCGACGACGACCGGCTGGACGCGAGCGACGAGATTTAACCGCGCCCGCCCGCCTGCAGGATCGCGCCGATCAGCCGCTGGGTCGCCAGCGCTTCCTCGCCCGACACGGTCGGATCGCGGCCATCATCGACCGCGTCGAGGAAGTCGCGCCAGAGTTCGCGATGGGCGTCGTGCGGGAAATCCATGGTGTTGGCGCCGGCGCCGGTCGGGCCTTCGGCGTCGAGCCGTTCCTCGCTGCCGTCCAGTCGCGTGATCAGCATCGAGCCGCCATGCAGCTGGGCGGAGGCTTCGGTGCCGATGATCTCGATCCGCTCCGGTGCGCCCGGCATGAAGGCGGTCGTGGCATTCATCGAGGCCGGCGCGCCGTTGCTGAGGCGCAGCAGCGCGCCCACATAATCCTCCGTCTCCATCCGATGCAGCGCCGTGGTCGCGACCTGGGCCGCCACCACCTCGGTCACGTCGACCAGCGAGCGGAACAGATCGAGCGAATGGATCGCCTGGGTCAGCAGCACGCCGCCGCCGTCGCGCGCCAGCGTGCCGCGGCCCTCGACATCGTAATAGCTCTGCGGCCGCCACCAGGGCACGGCGAGCGAGGCGGCAGCGATCGTGCCGAGTGCGCCCTCGCCGATGCGCTGCTTCAGCCGCAGGCTGCCCGGACGGAAGCGATGCTGCAGCACCACGCCCAGCCGGCGATTTGCGGCGCGGCCGGCCTTGACCAGCCGTTCGGCCCGGTCGAGTGTCGCATCCAAAGGCTTTTCGACCAGCACATGCTTGCCGGCGGCGAAGGCCCGCTTGGCAATTTCCAGATGCGCGTTGGCCGGCGTCAGGATCAGCGCGACCTGGACGGCGGGATCGGCCAGCACCGCGTCGAGATCGCCGCTGACCGGCGCGCCATACTCCTCGGCGAAGGCGGCGCGGCGGGCCTCGGTCCGGCTATAGCCCCAGCGCAAACTCACCCGATCGGCGAGATCGGCCAGGCTGCGGGCATGGGGCTGCACGGCGGAGCCGAGTCCGATGATGGCGACGCCGAGTTTGCTCATGAACGATTTCCTTGAGACAGGCGCTGGGCGGCGGCCTGCGCCTCCAAGGCCAGGCGGCTGACGGTGAAGACATGACGCTGGGACATGGCGCGTTCGGTCCGGTCGCGCACGTCGGCGGTGAAATTCCTGAAATAGCTCAGCGGCGCCGTGCTGGCGTCGATATGGCGGGTGCCGCTGCGATCGACCAGGAAGACATGGTCGGTGCCAGGCCGACCGGCGATATCGATATATTTCCGGAGCTCGATCGTGCCCTCGGTGCCGAGGATGGTCAATCGCCCGTCGCCCCAGGTCGGCAGCCCGTCGGCGGTGAACCAATCGACCCGGATATAGCCGGTCGCCTGATCACTGCGCAGCAGGATTTCGCCGAAATCCTGAAACTCGGGCGTCGATGGATTGGCGAAATTGCCGATGGCGCTGGTCACGATATGCGCGTCGGTCGAGCCGGTGAAATGCAGGAACTGATCGATCTGATGCGACGCGATATCGGCCAGGATGCCGCCATAGCGCTCGGGATCGAAGAACCAGTCCGGCCGGATCGGCTTGTTGAGGCGATGGGGGCCCAGCCCCAGCGTCTGCACCACGCGGCCGATGGCGCCCTCGGCGATCAGGCGGCCGGCGACCTCGGTCGCGGGCACGACGAAGCGCTCGGAAAAGCAGATCGAGAAGATCCGTCCGGTCTCGCGCACCACGCGCTCGACCTCGGCCAATTGCGCCAGCGAGGTAACGCCCGGCTTATCGACCATGACATCCTTGCCATGGCGCATCGCGTCCATGGCGATGGCCGCCCGTTCCGAGGGCACGGCGGCGATGACGATCACGTCGATCGTGGGGTCTTCGAACAGGCGGCGGCGATCGGTGACCGCCGGCACGTCCGGAAACCGCTCGCGAAACCCAGCCAAGACAGTCGGATCGCTGGTCGCCGGATCATAGCCGACGCAGAGGCCGCCCGCGTCCTGCAGGCCACCGACCAGATGATAGATATGGCGATGGTCCAAGCCGATCGCGGCGAAGCGCAGGCTCATTTGAATTTATTGCCTCCGACCTCATCATCCCAGCGCCGGAACGCCGCGACCAGATCCTTCGGCTGCAACGGCACTTCGACCGGAAGATCCGCGATCAGCTTGTCGTAGAGCGGCCGGCCGAATTCCTTGATCACCGCCTGACTCGCGGCCGGCGCCAAGCTGAGGGGCACATCCTTCACCGCCGGTCCCGGATAGAAATAGCCCTGGTCGTAAGTCAGCGCCTGCTGAGCCGGCTGCAGCATGAAGGACATCAGCGCCAGCAGCACCGGGATTTTCTCCTCGGCCACGCCCTTGGGGATGCACATGAACTGCGCGTCCGGCACCCAATGGGTTCCTTCCAGCGCGAACATCTCGACCTCCTTCGGCACCACGCCCAGCACGCGCGGATTGATGTCCCAGCCGCAGGTGCTGACGATCATGTCGCGCGTACCCTCGCCCAGCTCCTTCATCGTGCCGCCGGTGCCGGCCGGATAATAGTCGATGCCCTTGTCCAGCTCCTTCAGCCAGGCCCAGGTCTTGTCCCAGCCCTGGATCGGATCCTTCGGGTCCTTGTCGCCCAGGATATAGGGCATCGCCATCAGGAAGGTCCAGCCGGGACCGGAATTGATCGGGCGGGCATAGGTGAAGCGGTTCGGATGCGCCTTGACCCAGGCCAGCAGATCGGCCGCGGTCTTGGGCAGGTCCTTGACCCGCGTCGGCGCATATTCGAACAGTGGACCGGACGGCGAGAACACGACCTCGACCCCTTGATCGCGGCCGAAGTTCTGCTGCATCATCAGCGCGTGCGGGTGATAGATTTCCGCCGGATTGGGCAGATCGTCCGAATATTTCGAAAAAACCGGGATCCACAGCCCCTGCTCGACCCCGTCCGACATCGCGCCGGGACCGGTCAGCACCAGGTCGATGTCGACATGACCGGCGTCCTGCTGCGCCTTGATCTTGCCCGGCAGCTCCGGCGAGGGCGCGCGGGCATAGGTGATGCGCGAGACCAGTTTCGGATTCTGTGCGCGAAACCGATCGATGCCGGTCTGGGTCAATTGCAGATCGCCCGCCACGTCGATGATGTTGAGGGAAACCGGCGAAGATGGCAGCTTCAACGCCTGCCCGAACGCGCCCGTCGCCTGCAGCGCCGCCAGACCGGTAAAGCCGCCCAACACCCGCCGCCGTGAAATGCCGTCGCCCATGTCCGTCTCTCCCTTGGCCGGAGTCCCGGCGCATTTGATAGGTCGTCGTATCATCAGACCTTTGCATCCAGCATTGGCCGCGGCGGGGATGGTGTCAACGGGCGCGGCAAATATCAGGCGGCGCTTGGCAGCCCGCGCGCCGCCTTCTATCTTCCAGCACCATCCCCCAGAAGAGAATGCCCGAATGCCGGATTTGAACCCGACCGACCTGATGGCCCGCTTTCAGCTGCTGCTGCCGCTGATCGTCTCGAATGGCCTGAACCTGATCGGCGCGATCGTCATCCTGTGCGTCGGCCTGTGGCTGGCCGGCCGCTGCCATACGCTCGTGGTGCGCGCGCTCGGCAAGGCGCCGCATTTCGACGATATGCTGAAGAGCTTCTTCGGCAGCCTGGTGCGCTATCTGGTGCTGACCGTCACCGTGCTGGCGGTGCTGTCGCAATTCGGCATCCAGACGACCAGCCTGATCGCCGTGCTGGGCGCCGCCGGCCTGGCCGTGGGTTTGGCGCTGCAGGGCACGCTGTCGAACCTGGCCGCCGGCGTCATGCTGCTGATCTTCCGGCCGTTCCGCATCGGCAACAAGGTCCAGGTCGCCGGCATCACCGGCACGGTCATGGAACTCTCGCTGTTCTGGACCGAACTGGTCACGGACGACAAGATCCAGGTCATCGTGCCGAATGGCAGCGTCTGGGGCCAGGCCCTGCGCAACTACAGCCATTACCCGATCCCGACCCGCGCCGGCGAGGCCCGGTTCCGCGTCGCCGAGACGATCGACCTGGAGGCGGCGCTGGCCAAGGTGCTGGCGCTCGCCCAGGCCCATGCCCAGGTGCTGAAGGACCCGGCGCCCAGTGTGGCGGCCGACCGGGTGGCGGCCGACAATGCGCTGGAGATCGTGCTGGGCTTCTCGACCGCCGACGGCGAGACCGCCAAGGTGCGGAGCGACCTGATCCGCAGCGTCCATGCGGCGCTGCTGCCGCCGAAGGCGCCATCCAAAGACCCGCCGACGGACGCGTGAGCTTGCCGCTACCCTGCGCCTGGGCCGGTGAGAGCCGGTGACGCCGTCAAAGGCTGATCCACCGCGAACAGCGCGCCCAAGACCCGCTCGACCGCGTCCGTGCCGGCCAGCCGGAGCGCGCCATCGTCGGGCGCCCGCGCGATCATCAGCGCCACCTCGATCAGGGCCGCGAGCAGCAGCTGGGCATAAAGGTCAAGCCGGTCGGCCTGCACCCGCCCCGTTGCGGCGGCAAGCGTGAAGGCGCCGCGGATGAGCCCCAGGCTGTGCTCGCCGTCAATGGCGCGCCAAGCCTGCCAGCCGAGCACGGCCGGTGCATCGGTCAGCACGATCTGCCTGACGGTCTGATCATCCGCAGCGAGCGCCAGCCAGGCGGCACAGCCGGCACGCAGCCCCTCGATCGGGGAGCTCGCGCCCTGGGCTGCCTGCCTGACCTGCTCGCACACTCGCGCCTCGGCGGTTTCCAGGACGGCGGTGAACAGCGCCTTCTTGCTGGAAAAATGATGATAGAGCGCGCCGCGACTGACGCCGCAGGCCTTCAGCACAGCCTCGATCGAGACGGCCTCGTAGCCGTCGGCCGCGAACAGCCGGGTCGCCGTCCCAACCATATGCTGCCGCGTCGCCTGTCCACGATCCCAGCGCTTATCCATTGCGATTTCCATTTGACAGACCATCAGTCGGTATGTTTAAAACAGACCGTCAGTCGGTTTTGCGTGAACTCAGTCCGGCTTGCAAGGCCCTTGGCTGGCCTATGGCAGCGCTGCCTGCGCCGGACAGCGACGGAGGCGATAGAATGACGACGAATGCCATCGAAACGCCAGGTGTCCCGGCGATGCCAGGTAGCGGCCTGACCGCCGGCCAAGCCGGTAGTCTCGTCGCCCTCGCCACGGTCGTCTGGTTCTCGGCCGCGATGTTCATCCGCTACGCCGGCCCGACCGGCCTGTTCCACGGCCTGGGCGCGGTCGTGCTTTATGCCTTGACCGTCCCGGCGACGATCCTGGTCAACCGACGCGCCTTGAAGCTCGTCCGGCTCCCGCGTCGGCGAATGACCACCGTCATCGCGGTCACGACGGCAACAGCGACCCTGCTCGATGGCGTGGCCATGAGTGCGTTTCCCGAACTCTATGGGCCGGACCCCGGCATCATGGGCGCCGGCGCGGTCTGGCTGCTGTGGGCGATCGGCGTCGCCTCTGCCCTTGCAGCGCTGACGACCGTGCGCGCGGCGCGGGGTGACTGAGCCCGGAATGCCGGGTGACGGCTTAGCCTAAGGCAATGATGGCCAATAGCCGCTTCAATTCTGTTGCCGTCATTCCCCCGCAGGCGGGATTCCAGAGTGGCAGAGATCCTTCACCTGCACTGGATTCCCGCCTGCGCGGGAATGACGGGTCAATAGGAGGACGGAAGCACTTTTTCTTAAAAAGACCCTAAACCAGATCGCGAGCCATCGGATAGGCCGGCTTTCCGCCGAAGCCCTCGGTCGGCGGCCCCAGGTCGCGGTAGCCGCGGCTTCGATAGAAAGCGTGGGCCGTCGCCGTGCTGGTCAAAATACAGCGTTGGCACCCGATCGCCCTTGGCGCGCGCTTCCATCGCCGCGATCAGCAGGCTGCTGACACTCTGAAAGCGCGCCATCGGCGATACGTAGTTCAACAGAATCTCGCCGGCGGGCGAGACCGTGGCGACGCCGCCGATGCCCAGCGCCCCGATGGCGGCCAGGAAACCGTCGGGATTGACCGAAATCCAAGCCGCGACCCGCTCTGGCGTCTTATTGGCAAGCCAGGACTGGAGAATGGTCGGGTCGTTGCCATGGTCAGGCACGCAGAGCTCGGTGATGGATCGCCGCAGCACCTGGCAGGCCTCGTCGGCATCGGCGGCAGTCGCAAGCCGGATCGTCCACATCGCGTCTACTCGGTCGCCGGCCTGAGAAACAGTTTCGTCTCCTCGACCGCTTCCTTCAGCCCGACGCGCCGGATATCGACACCCTCCGGGAAGGCACCATAAAGCCGCGACGGCATCATCGGGTCGAGCAGCACGAACACGCCCTGGTCGCCCGAGCGGCGGATCAGCCGGCCGAAGGCCTGGCGCAGTTTCAGGCGGGTCAGCATGTCGTCATAGCCGCGCGAGCCGAAATCGGCGCGGCGCGCCTTGTGCAGGATATCCGGCCTTGGCCAGGGCACGCGGTCGAACACGATCAGGCGCAGCGAGCGCCCCGGCACGTCGACGCCGTCGCGCACCGCGTCGGTGCCGAGCAGGCAGGAATCCTCTTCGGCGCGGAAGATGTCGATCAGCGTGCCGACATCGACCGGATCGACATGCTGGGACAAGAGCTCGATGCCGGCATCGTCGAGCGGCGCCAGGATGCGCTCGCGCACGGCCTTGAGGCGTGAGATCGCGGTGAACAGCCCGAGCCCGCCGCCGCCGGATGCCAGAAACAATTCGCGATAGGCGGCGGCGACCTGGTCCAGATCGTCCTTGCGCACGTCGGTCACGACCAGGCAGCGGGTCTGGCTGGCATAGTCGAACGGCGAGGGCACGCGCGCCCGGATCGGCGGCGCCGGCATATGGATCGCCCCGGTCCGGACCTCGGCCGCGTGCCAATCGACGCCGGTATCGCCGGTGCCGTCGGTCAGGGTTGCCGACGTCACCACCACGCCATGGGCCGGCTGCACCACCGCCTTGGCAAACGGCAGGGTCGGGTCGATCCAATGGCGGTGCAGCCCGACATCGACCTCGCGGCCGTCAGCCCGCGTGATCGACAGCCAGTCGACCATGCCCTCGGGCGTCGCCTTGGGCAGGTCCTGCAACATCGAACGCCAGGCGACCAGATTCATGACCGCACGCCGCTCCAGGCTGCGGACCGCCGCCTCGATCCGGGTCCGCAGCGCGGTATCGAGCTCGTCGGCCTCGTCGTCCAGGCGCTTCGCCAGGTATTTGACCATGCGCTGCAGCGGCGCTTCCAGACCGGCCAGCGCCCGGTCGGCCTCCAGCGCCGCATCGGCCAGCCCGTCGATCGCCGGATGCCGCTCGGTCTCCAGATCGTAATTCGCCTCCGGCCGCTGGGCGCGGGTCAGCACCTGCTGCCGCACCAGGGCCAGGAACTTCTCGACCGGATGGCGCGGCTCGCCCTCGGCCAGGCGATGCTGCCAGCCCTCGCCGGGCAGGATGGCGGACGACACCAGGATCGCCTGCAGATCGTCGGCCGCGGCCTCGTCACCCACGACCAGGTCCTCGTAACGCCGGCGCATGCCGCGCGCCCGGCCGGACCCGCCTTCGGCGCCCAGGATCCAGCGGCGGAGTTCCGCGGTCGATAGCGCCGAGAGCTGGGCGGAAAACGCACTGTCCGCCGCCTCGAACAGGTGATGGCCCTCGTCGAACACGTAGCGGGTCGGCAGGATGGCGTCTTCCAGGCCGCCCATCGCCGCCTGGATCAGCACCAGCGCATGGTTGGCGACGACGATGTCGGCCCGGCGCGCGCGGCGGATCGAATGCTCGATGAAGCAGCGCGAATAATGCGGACAGCCGGAATAGATGCATTCGCCGCGCCGGTCGGCCAGGCCCAGGCTCTGCGCCCGGCCGATGATATCGACCAGCCAGCCCGGGAAATCGCCGCCGATCAGCGCGCCGTCCTTGGTCGCCATGGCCCAGCGCGCCATCAGGCCGAGGCCGATCGCATGGGCCGGATTGCCCAGCACGGTCTGCGCCGCCTCCTCGAAATTCAGCAGGCAGAGATAATTCTCGCGGCCCTTGCGCAGCACGACCTTGAGCGCCTTCTGCTTCGGATCGGGATAGAGCCGGTCGAGCTCGCCGTCGATCTGGGTCTGCAGGTTGCGGGTGAATGTGGAGACCCAGACCGGGCCGCCGTTGCGTTCGGCCCATAGGCTGGCCGGCGCCAGATAGCCCAGCGTCTTGCCGACGCCGGTGCCGGCCTCGGCCAGCACCAGGTTGGGCTCGTCCGGCGACTGTTTCGGCGCGAAGGCGGCGCTGACGGCCGAGGCGTAATCCGCCTGCTGCGGCCGGGCCTCGGCGGTCTGCGCGCCTTCGCCACCATGGCGCGAGCGGCCCTGAACCAGGTCGGCCAGCCGGATCCGGGCATCGGCCGGATCGACGGGGTAATGGCTGGGCGGGTCGATCGGACCCGCCTCCTCCCATTCCGGCAGGCGCGACCAGATATCGAGGCCCGACAGCCGGCGCGGCCGGCCGGGCAGCGGCGCGGCGCCGAGGGCAGCCAGGACCGACGGTCCCCAGGCCCAATCGCCGGCCATCATCAATTGCACCAGCTCGGCCAGGATCGGCGTCGCGGCCTTGGCGATGCGGTCGAGCAGGATCGGCACCGCGTCGGCCAGACCCATGGCCTGGTCCTCGAGCGTGCTGGCGCGGCCGAGGCCCAGCGTAGTCATCAGCCCGCGCGGCGTCGGCAGGCAGAATTGGCCCGGACAGGCGAAGGCGAACAGCTCGAGCGCGTCGAAGGCGCGCAACTCGCGCAGGTCGAGCCGGCGCGCCGCCGCCCGGCCGTGGGTCAGCAGCGGCGCCTCGTCGCGCACCCGGCGGACGGCCGTCTTGATATCGATCGTATCGATCTCGCCATCGGCCGACAGCCAGACGGCGTGCCGGGTGCCGAGCACCAGCACCGGGATTTCCGGCGGCAGGATGCGGGGCGGTTTCAGCGCGGCGGTCGGCGTGGGCACGGGATGCATGGTCGGGGCGACTATAGGACGCGCGAGCCCCCTGCCGGCAAGCCTCGGCATGCCCGGCACGCCAGAAATCTCGGTTCCCCTGCTTCGGCAAACCCGCTACATGGAGGCACTCGATACCGCCCCGCTTTGCCCAGATCACAAGGACGCTCCGCGTCATTCCTTCCGCATGAACCATCGGCTGACCAGATACCTGGGCCCCGCCCTGACGCTCGGCCTGATCGGCGGCGCCGTCCTGCTGCTGTACCGGTCGCTCGGCGAGATGAATCTGCCGGCGCTGTGGCGGGACCTGCACGCCTTCAAGCTCCAGGCGATCCTGACCGCCGCCGGATTGACCGCGGCCAGCCATCTGGCGCTGACCTCCTACGACTATATCGGCGTGCGCTACATCAAGCGGCGCCTGGCCTATGGGCGCGTCGCGCTGGCCGCCTTCACCGCCTATTCGATCAGCCATTCCCTGGGCTTTGCCTCGGTCACTGGCACCACGATCCGCTATCGGCTGTATTCGCGCTGGGGCTTCGGCGCGGTCGAGGTCGCCCAAATCATGGCGATGGCCGGGGTCACGCTGTTCCTGGGCATGTTCCTGATCGGCGGCGTCGCCATGCTGCTCGACGGCGGCCGGGTCGAGGACTGGTCGGATCTGCCGTCCTATGTCGTCAACGCGCTGGGCGTGCTGTGCCTGACCCTGGTCGCGGCCTATGCCACGGTCGGCTATTGGCGCCGGGCGCCGCTCAGCCTGTGGGGCTTTCAGCTGCGCGTGCCCAGTCCCGGCTTCGCCGGCGTGCAGATCGCGGTCTCCGGCATCGACTGGCTGCTGGTCGCGAGCGTGCTCTATGTGCTGCTGCCGCAGAACGACGTGTTCAATTTCGCGACCTTCCTCGGCGTGTTCGTATTGGCTTATTTCCTCGGCATCATCTCGAACGTGCCGGGCGGCCTCGGCGTGTTCGAGGCGGTGATCCTGAAGAGCCTGCACGGCTCGGTCCCGCCCGAGGCGGTGCTGTCGTCGCTGCTGGTCTATCGCGGCGTCTATCACTTGCTGCCGCTCGCGATCGGTGGTGTGATTTTCCTGGTCAACGAGCTGAAGCGCTCGCAGGAGCGAGCGCAGCGGCGCGGCTTGGCCGAAGGACCTTAAGCTCAAGGATTTCAGATGTGTCGCTGGCTCACCTATAGCGGACGGCCGATCTATCTCGAAAAGCTGCTGTTCGAACCGGTGAATTCGCTGATCCAGCAAAGCCTGCACGCCCGCAAGGCGCGGGTCGCCACCAACGGCGACGGCTTCGGGCTCGGCTGGTACGGCGAGCGCGAGTTGCCCGGCACCTATCACGAGACCCTGCCGGCCTGGAACGACCGCAATCTGAAAAGCCTGTCACACCAGCTTCAGGCATCGTTGTTCTTCGCCCATGTCCGCGCCTCGACCGGCACGGCGACCAGCCGGGCCAACTGCCATCCCTTCACCCATGGCCGCTGGCTGTTCATGCACAACGGCCAGATCGGCGGCTACGACCGCATCCGGCGCAGCCTGGAAGCGCTGATCCCGGACGAGCTCTATCATTGCCGCCAGGGCACGACCGACAGCGAGCTGTTCTTCTACCTGCTGTTCCGCCATGGGCTGGAGGACGATCCGGCGCGCGCGCTGGCGCTGACCGTGCGCGCCGTGCTGGAGGTCATGGCGCGCCACGAGGTCACCGACGCGTTCCGCATGACCGCGTCGCTCAGCGACGGCAAGCGGACCTGGGCGGTGCGCTTCGCGACCGACCCGGAGCCGCCGTCGCTCTATTACGGCTGCGAGACCGACGGGCTGATCATCGTGTCGGAACCGCTCGATATGATCGCCGACCATTGGAACCGCGTGCCGGCCGGTCATCTGCTGACGGTCGAGGGCCCGTGCACGGTGGCGCTCTCGAAGTTCGAGGTGGCGTAGGGTCTAAACGGCGGCGACACCCCCACCCCAGCCCTCCCCCGCAAAATGCGGGAGAGGGGGATTCTTCGGCCCTCTACCGCTTGCGGGAGAGGGAGGGGCCCGCGCAGCGGGAGGGTGAGGGTCGTGCGGCCGGATAAGCTCTCACAACGCGTTATGCGCAAATGCCCAGTACAGCGCCCGCGACCGCGCGGCCATCGGGCCTGGGCCCAGTTCGCGCTGCTCGTAGCGCGTCACCGGCTGGACCTTGCCGTAATTGCCGGTGGCGAACATCTCGTCGGCAGCCTGCAGATCTTCCAGCGTCACCACGCGTTCCTGGACCTCGATCTGGGCCTGGCGCAGCAGGCGCACGACGCGCTGGCGGGTGATGCCGTTCAGGAACGTCCCGTTCGGCTCCGGCGTCGCGACCACGCCATCCTTGGCGATGAACAGATTGGCCGACGCGAATTCGGCGACATGGCCGAGCGGGTCGAGCATCACCGCATTGTCGAAGCCCCGGAGCTTGACCTCGGCGATGGCGCGGCCGCTGTTGGGATAATGGCAGGCGGCCTTGGCATCGGTCGGCGCGGTTTCCGGCGAGGGCCGGCGATAGCGCGACAGGCCGACCGAGAATCCGTCGGCCGACGGCATGGCCAGATCGTAGACCGAGATCGCAAAGCGCGTGCTGTCCGGATCGCCGCCGATGAAACCCTCCTCGGCCCAGAACATCGGACGGATATAGAGCGCCGCATCCTTGGCGAAATGGCCGACGCCTTCGCGCGCGATATCCTCGATCTCGCCCGGAGTCAGCATGGGGCCGAGGCCGAGCGCCTTGGCCGACGCGACCGCGCGGGCGCAATGGCGATCGAGATCCGGCGTGGTGCCTTCGAAGGCGCGGGCGCCATCGAACACGAGCGACGCCAGCCACATGGCATGGCTCATCGGTCCGAGGATCGGCGGATTGCCGGATTGCCACTGCCCATCGATATAGGTCCAGGACGCCATAGGGCCCTCCCTCCCCTGATTCCCTCGGGATGTCTTCTTGTGGGATGTCTGCTTGGAAGTTCTTGAACCGCCCGTAATCCTAGGCACGGTTCGACCGAGGTGAAAAGGGGGCGCCGCGATCTTGCCACAACCAGTCTGCCGGCCTACCCTCGCAGTCCTCATGCAGACCGATCTCATTTTCCATATGTGCCGGCGCGACGAGTGGCAGGATGCCGCCCGGTCCGTCTATCGTGGCTCGACCCAGGATCAGGCCGACGGCTTCATCCATTTTTCGACGGCCGAACAGATCGTCGAAAGCGCCTTGCGCCATCGCACCGGCCAGGCCGGGCTGGTGCTGATCGCGGTCGATCCAGCCGCCCTCGGCCCCGACCTGCGCTGGGAGCCCGCCCGCTCCGGCGCGCTGTTCCCGCATCTGCACGGGCCCCTGCCGCTGACCGCGATCAGTTGGGTGCGCGATCTGCCGCTGGGCGCGGACGGCAAGCATCTGTTCCCGCCGCTGACCCGCCCAGGCGAGTCCGCCTGATGGGTTTGACCTCTCTCGCCATGCCGTTGTTGCGGCTGTTTCCGGCCGAGCGGGCCCATGAGCTGACCCTGCGCGCGCTCAAGCTCGGGTTTGCCCCGGCCCGCGTGCCCGGCGACGACCCGGCGCTGGCGACCCGGCTCTGGGGCCTGGATTTCCCGAACCCGATCGGGCTCGCCGCGGGCTTCGACAAGAATGCCGAGGTGCCGGATGCGATGCTGCGCTGGGGCCTGGGCTTTACCGAGATCGGCACCGTAACGCCACGGCCCCAGGCCGGCAATCCGCTGCCGCGCCTGTTCCGGCTGGTCGAGGATCGCGCAATCATCAACCGCATGGGCTTCAACAACGAAGGGCTGGGCATCGTGACCGCCCGCCTGACCGCGCGGGCGCGCAAGGGCATCGTCGGCGCCAATCTGGGCAAGAACCGCGATGCGGCCGACGCAACCGCGGATTATTGCCGCGGCGTCGTGACCCTGGCCGCGCTCGCCGACTACCTGGTGATCAACATCTCCTCGCCCAACACGCCGGGCCTGCGCGACCTGCAGCGGCGCAGCGAAGTGGGCGCGCTGATCCATGCCGTGGTCGAGGCGCGCGACGCGGTCCGGCTCGACCGGCCGCCGCCGATCCTGCTGAAGATCGCGCCGGACCTGACCCAGCAGGAGATAGACGACATCGCCGAGGTGACGCTCGACAGCAAGATCGACGGCATCATCGTATCCAACACCACGGTCGCCCGGCCGCCCAGCCTCCGGAGCGCCAATGCGCCCGAGCCCGGCGGCCTGTCCGGCAAGCCCTTGTTCGAACCCTCGACCGCGGTGCTGGCCGAGATCTATCGCCGGACCCAGGGCCGCATTCCGCTGATCGGCGTCGGCGGCGTGTCGTCCGGTGCCGACGCCTATGCCAAGATCCGCGCCGGCGCCTCGCTGGTGCAGCTCTATTCGGCGCTGGTCTATCAAGGGCCGACGCTGATCGGTCGGATCAAGCGGGACTTGCTCGCCTGCCTGAAGCGCGACGGGTTCAACCATGTCGCCCAGGCGGTCGGCAGCGGCGCCGACCGGGTCGCCCTGGGCGTGGAGCGTTAGATGGCGCGCGACGACGACGAACCGACGCCGAAGCCGGCGACCCTGCTGCCCCGCGACCTGACGCCGCTGTCGGTCGACGAGTTGCAGCGCCACATCGCCGGGCTGGAGGCGGAAATCGCCCGCGCCCGCGCCGCGATCGCCGCCAAGCAAGACCATCGCAGCGGTGCCGAAAGCCTGTTCAAGCGTTGAGGACGGCACCCCGTCTTCGCACGCGCAAAAACTTCATCCGCCAACGGGTTCAGTTTTGCGGTGGAATGGCTATATCCTCACAGCCATAGCGCGACGATCGATCACCCCCACCAGGAGATATTCATGACCAAGAGCGCCATCGTCACCGGTTCGACCAGCGGGATCGGCCTCGGGATCGCGACTTCGCTCGCGGCGGCCGGCTATAACATCATGCTGAACGGCTTCGGCGACGCGGCCGAGATCGACAAGGTCAAGACCGGCCTGGCCAAGACCCACGGCATCAAGACGGCCTATTCCGCCGCCGACATGTCGAAACCGGCCGACATCCAGAAGATGGTCGCCGACACGATCGAGGCGTTCGGTTCGGTCGATGTGCTGGTCAACAATGCCGGCATCCAATACACCGCCCTGACCGCGGATTTCCCGGACGAGAAGTGGGACGCGATCATCGCGATCAACCTGTCGGCGGCGTTCCATGCCTCGAAGGCCGCTCTGCCGCACATGAAGCAGCAGAAATGGGGCCGCATCATCAATATTGCGTCGGCCCACGGCCTGGTCGGCAGCCCGCAGAAGGTCGCCTATGTCGCGGCCAAGCACGGCATCGTCGGCATGACCAAGGTCGTGGCGCTGGAATATGCCAATGACGGCATCACCTGCAACGCGATCTGCCCGGGCTGGGTGCTGACCCCGCTGGTGCAGAAGCAGATCGAGGATCGCGCCCAGAAGAACGGCACGAGCGTCGAAGCCGAAAAAGCCGCCATGCTGGGCGAGAAGCAGGCGATGCACAAGTTCACCACGCCCGAGCATCTGGGCGGTCTCGCGGTCTATCTCTGTTCCGACAATGCCGAGACCACGACGGGCACGACCCTGTCGGTCGATGGCGGCTGGGTCGCTGAATGAATTAGATAAAATGCGATTGATTGGAGAGAAAGCCTTAATGTTAGAGGCCTAAGTTCCGTCTTGGCCGCGGTGAGAAGATCACATTGCCGGCAGGTTGGGTCCGAACATTTCCAGAGGTTTCTATTACTGCAGACCGCTCCGCGGTCGCGGGCTTTACGGAATTCGAGCAAGAACATTCGCGGCGGGTCCCTTGCGGGCCCGCCGCTTTCGTTTGAGGTGCCTTTCACGGCCGGGCTAGGATGGGGTGTATCCCGTCGCCGCCTCGAAAGGTTTCCCGCCATGGCCGAGAATTACGGGCCGAAATTCGATACCCTGGCGCTGCATGCCGGCCAACGCCCCGATCCCACGACCGGCGCCCGGGCGGTACCGATCTATCAGACGACCTCCTTCGTGTTCGGCTCGAGCGACGCGGCCGCGGCGCTGTTCAATCTGGAACAGCCGGGCCATGTCTATAGCCGCATCTCGAACCCGACCGTGGCGGTGCTGGAGGAAAGATTGGCGGCGCTCGATGGCGGCGTCGGCGCGGTCTGCACCGCCAGCGGCCAGGCGGCGCTGCACCTGGGCATCGCCACGCTGATGGGGGCCGGCAGCCATATCGTCGCCTCCAGTTCGCTCTATGGCGGATCGACCAACTTGCTGAAACTGACGCTTCCCCGTTTCGGGATCGAAACAAGCTTCGTGCATCCACGCGATCTCGCGGGCTTCGCTGCCGCAATCCGACCGGAGACGCGGCTGATCTTCGCCGAATGCATCGGCAATCCCGGGCTGGAGGTGACCGACTTGCCGGCGCTGGCGGCGCTGGCCCATGACCACGGCCTGCCGCTGATGGTCGATGCGACTTTCGTCACGCCCTATCTGATGCGGCCGATTTCGCTCGGCGCCGATCTGGTCATGCATTCGGCGACCAAGTGGCTGGGCGGCCACGGTATCGCGATCGGCGGGGCGCTGATCGACGGCGGCCGGTTCGACTGGGCCGCGTCCGATAAATTCCCGACGCTGAGCCAGCCTTATGCCGGCTATCACGGCATCAATTTCACCGAGGAATACGGCCCGGCCGCCTTCATCCAGCGCGCGCGGGCCGAGGGTCTGCGTGACTTCGGCGCCTGCATGAGCCCGACCAACGCGTTCCAGATCCTGCAGGGCGTCGAGACCCTGCCGCTGCGCATGGCGCGGCATATGGAGAATACCGCCAAGCTGATCCCGTTCCTGGCCGGGCACGAGGCGGTCGCCTGGGTCAACCACCCGAGCCAACCGGAGCATCCGGACCATGCGCTAGCCAAGGAACTGCTTCCGCGCGGCGCCGGCTCGATCGTCAGCTTCGGCGTCAAGGGCGGCCGCGCCGCCGGCAAGGCCTTCATCGACGCGCTGGGCCTGGTGTCGCATCTGGCCAATGTCGGCGACGCCAAGACCCTGGTGATCCATCCGGCGAGCACGACCCATCAGCAGCTCTCGGCCGAGGACTTGAAGCGCGCCGGCATCGGCGAAGACATGATCCGCCTGTCGGTCGGCCTGGAAGATGCCGAGGACCTGATTGCCGATCTCGCCCAAGGCCTGCGCCAGGCGCAGAAGGCGGCGTCGCAATGAGCCGGCTCGAACTCGACGGCCAGGCGGTCCAGGCGGCGACCGGCGGCCGGCCGTTCGATCGCGCCCTGCCGACCCTGGTGCTGATCCACGGCGCCGGCATGGACCACACGGTCTGGGTCAACCAGGCCCGCGCCATCGCGCATAGCGGCCGCAACGTGCTGGCGGTCGATCTGCCCGGCCACGCCGGCAGCGCCGGCCCGGCGCTCGGCACCATCGAGGCCATGGCCCGGTGGCTCTGGCGCCTGCTGGACAGCCTGGACGTCGAGCGCGCCGCCATCGCCGGCCATAGCATGGGATCACTGGTCGCGCTGGAGGCCGGCGCGCGGGGCGGCGAACGCACCCGCGGGTTGGCGCTGCTCGGCACGGTGCCGCGCATGGCGGTGCATCCGACCATGCTGGACTCGGCCGCCGCCGGCGACCATCGGGTGATCGACATGATGGTCGGCTGGAGCTTCGGCCGGCAGAGCCTGCTGGGCGCGGTCGGCACGCCGGGCGCGCATCTGCCCGGCGGGGCGGAACGGCTGCTGGAACGGGTCGATCGCCACGTCATCGGCAGCGATCTCGCCGCCTGCGCCGCCTATGGCGGCGCGTTGGCCGCGGCGGCACAGATCGCCTGTCCCGCGCGGATCATTCTGGGCGCGGAAGACAAGATGACCCCGGTCGCGAAGGCGGCGCCGCTCGCGGCCGCCATCGCCGGCTGCACGACGCTGATCCTGCCCGGTGCCGGCCATATGATGATGCTGGAAGCGCCGATGCCGGTGACGGCGGCCTTGCGGGAGATCGCCTGATGGCAACCGTGCCGACCCGGGCGGACTATCGCTGGTTCCTGTCGATCCCGACGCGCTGGATGGACAATGACGTCTACGGCCACGTCAACAACGTGGTCTATTATTCCTACTTCGACACGGTCGTGAACAAGATGCTGATCGAGGAGGGGCTGCTCGATATCGAGCGCTCGCCCACGATCGGGCTGTGCGTCGAGAGCCACTGCGCCTTTGCCGCCCCGCTGGTGTTTCCCGAGATGGTCGAGGCGGGTCTGCGCATCGGCCGGCTGGGCACCTCCAGCGTGCGCTATGAGATCGCGCTGTTCCGCGCAGGCGTCGAGGCGCCGGCCGCGACCGGGCATTTCGTCCATGTCTTCGTCGATCGCACGACCCGGCGGCCGGAACCGCTGGGCGAGCAGGCCCGTTTGATCCTAGGCCGGTTGATGATCGGCTGAACGCCCATAAAGTTGGGGGATGACAGCGGCTTTGGATGCCCTATCTTTCTAGCATGAGCTTGTGTGCCTGTCGGGCTGTGCCCGCCGACCCTCAACGCCCTTTGTGCGTGCCCGAACCTGATGGTGCACGATGCTGAACACGGCATCGGTCAAGACCGCTTTTTTCGGGCGAACCTACGATGAGGCCATGGGTCTGCTGGTCGAGGCGCGCAATTACGTCGCGGTCAACGAGCTGCGCGCGCTGCCGGTCCTGACCCCGTCCGATCGATTGCTGCTGTGCTGCGAGACCATGCGGCTGACCACGCGCCTGACCCATATCATGGCCTGGCTGCTGGCGCAGCGCGCTGTGCATGCCGGCGAGATCACGCTGGCCGAGAGTGCAGCGGAACCCTATGTGCTGGGCGGCGCCAAGACCTGCCTGACCGTGACCGATGAGGTCGAGCGGCTGGGTGATCAATGGCTGATCACGCTGCTCGAGCGTTCGCACCGGCTTTATATCCGCGTATCGCGGCTGGACGAGATGGTCAAGCGCGAGGCGCTGTCCCAGGTCGAGCCGGCCGGCTCGGCCTAGACACTAAAAAGCGAACGCGCCGGACGGGCCGGCGCGCTCAACCTTCCAAAACGACCGAAGTCGCTCAGTACTTGATGCCGAAACCGCCGAAACGCTTGTTGAAGCGCGCGAGCTGGCCGCCCTGGTCGTTCAGGCGGGCCTGACCGCCGGTCCAGGCCGGGTGGGTCTTCGGGTCGATGTCCAGACGCAGCGTGTCCCCCGCCTTACCGTAGGTCGACCGGGTCTGATAGCTTTCGCCGTCGGTCATCACGACGGTGATCTCATGGTAGTCGGGATGAATGTCGGTCTTCATGGCATGGCTCCGCGATAAGCCGCGTCTTATAGCGGCGGCCCCGCTGCGTTGCAACTCGAATGAGGGCCGGATTGATGCCTGAGCCCGGCGCCGAATGCAAGGCCCACCCTCGCCCGGCGAACGGCTCGTCTTGCGCTAGGCGTCCCAGCACGCCATCTGCTGTCTGGTTTCATCCATCCGAACAGGGACTTCAAGCGCGCTCATGGCGAACAAACCGGCTGGCGGCAGCGATACCGTGCGTCCTAAGGGACAGTTGAAGGCGCTGGCGCCGCTGTGGGGCTTCATGCGGCCCTACCGGGGCCGCGTGGTGCTGGCGGCGGTCTGCCTGCTGCTGGCCTCCGCCGCCGTGCTGATACTGGGCCAGGGCGTGCGCCATCTGGTCGACTGGGGCTTCAACGACGCGAGCGGGCATCGGCTCGACCAGGCGGCGCTGGGCATGATCGCCATCGTCATCGTGCTGGCCGGGGCGACGGCCGGCCGGTTCTATCTGGTGTCCTGGCTGGGCGAGCGGGTCTCGGCCGACATCCGGCGCGCGGTGTTCGATCGGGTGCTGAGCCTGTCGCCGGCATTTTTCGAGACGACCAGGACCGGCGAGATCCTGACCCGGCTCACGTCCGACACGACGCTGATCCAGACCGTGGTCGGCAGCAGCATCTCGCAATGGCTGCGCAACGCCCTGATGTTCGTCGGCGCGCTCGCCATGCTGGTCGCCTCCAGCCCGAAGCTCGCCAGCATCGTGCTGGTGCTGGTGCCCTGCGTGCTGGTGCCGATCATCCTGTTCGGCCGGCGCGAGAAGCGCCTGTCGCGCACGGCGCAGGACCGGATCGCCGATGTCGGCGCCTATGCCGAGGAGACGATCAACGCGATCCGGACCGTGCAGGCCTTCACCCATGAGGCGGTCGACCGCCGGCGCTTCGCCGACCATGTCGCGGCCGCCCTGGGCTCGGCCCAGAAGCGCATCGCAACCCGTGCCCGCCTGCTGACCCTGGTGATCGCGCTGGCGTTCAGCGCCATCACTGGCGTGCTGTGGATCGGCGGGCACGAGGTGCTGGCCGGGCGCATGACGCCGGGAGACCTGACCGCCTTCGTGCTTTATGCCGTGCTGGTCGCCAGCGCCGGTGCCAGCTTGAGCGAGCTGTGGGGCGATGTGCAGCGCGCGGCCGGTGCGGCCGAACGTCTGCTGGAGCTGGTCCAGGAAGTGCCGGACATCGCGGCGCCAGCGGCGCCCGTCGCCATGCCCGTGCCGCCACAGGGCCGGGTCGGCTTCACAGACGTCACGTTTCATTATCCGGCGCGCCCGGACCGCTCGGCGCTCGATCATCTGAGCTTCGAGGTCGAGCCGGGCGAGACGGTCGCCCTGGTCGGCCCGTCCGGCGCGGGCAAGACCACGCTGTTCCAGCTGCTGCTGCGCTCCTACGATCCGGCCCAGGGCACGGTCACGATCGATGGCGTCGATCTGCGCGACGCCGATCCGGCCGAGGTCCGCCGCCGCATCGGCGTGGTGGCGCAGGAGCCGGTCGTGTTCGGCGCCGACGCCTGGGAGAATATCCGCTACGGCCGGCCCGAGGCGTCGGACGCCGAGGTGCGTGCCGCCGCCGACGCCGCGCTCGCGACCGACTTCCTCGACAAGCTGCCGAACGGGTTCGATACATTCCTGGGCGAAAAGGGCGTGCGCCTGTCCGGCGGCCAGCGCCAGCGCCTGGCGATTGCGCGCGCCATCCTGCGCGATCCGGCGATCCTGTTGCTCGACGAGGCGACCAGCGCGCTGGATGCCGAGTCGGAACGCGCGGTCCAGGTGGCACTCGACCGGCTGTCCAAGGGGCGCACGACCCTGGTGATCGCCCATCGCCTGGCGACGGTGCTGTCGGCCGACCGGATCATCGTCATCGACGAGGGCAAGGTGGTCGCGACCGGCACCCACGGCAGCCTCGTGCGCGAGAACGGGCTCTATGCCCGGCTGGCGGCGCTGCAATTCGGCGAGCCGAATATCGCAGCCCAGTAAACAGGCATCGACGCGCGCTGCCCGGCGAATCGACATGGCTGGGTCCCGAACCCTTGCTGTTGCACATAACTCCGATTATATTGCAGTGCAGCATGAGCCGTTCGGCCATGTTTTCACGGTCGGGGCCATGATCCATTTCCGCACTTTAGGCCAGGCCGACGCCGGCGAGATCGAGCAGCACCTGCTTCGGCTGAATGCCGAGGACCGGTACTCGCGCTTCCATGGCCGCGCCGGCGACGAGCATGTCGCGCGCTACGTCGCCCGCCTGCCCTGGTCGACCCATTCTGCGATCGGTGCGTTCGAGCACGGCCGCCTGGTCGGCATCGGCGAGATCGCCTATGACCAGCCGTTCCTGCCCAAGGTGGCCGAGGTCGCGGTCAGCGTCGACCGCACGCTGCGCACCCGCGGCGTCGGTCGCGAGCTGATCGAGCGCGCGGTCCGCGCCGCCGCCTGGCGCGGCGCCACCCAATGCACGCTGCATTTCCTGCACACCAACCCGTCGATCCCGCGCATCGCCCGCCGCCTGGGCGGCACGGTCGATTTCGCCGAGGGCGAGGCGGTGATCAAGAGCCAGCGGTCGAGCCTGTCGCGCCTGTGGCTCGACCGGCTGACCGAAGTCCAGGGCTCGGTCGCGACCGTGTTCGCCCCGCTCTGGCCCCGCGCCGCCTGATCTACCGCAGCGCCTGCCAGAGTTTGTCCGGCGTCAGCGGCATCTGGAGCCGGTCGGCATTTTCCACGTGTCCGGCGCGGATCAGCGCGTCGGCGACCGCATTGACCACCGCCGGCGTGGCGCCGATCGTGCCCAGTTCGCCCACGCCTTTGACGCCGAGCGGGTTGTTGAGGCACGGCGTCGACTGGTCCAGCACATGCACGAAACCCGGCACAAGGTCGGCGCGGGGCATGGCGTAATCCATCAGGCTGGCGGTGATCGCCTGGCCCGACTCCGGATCGTAGCGCATATGCTCGCCCAGCGCCTGGCCGATGCCCTGGACGGCGCCGCCATCGAGCTGACCGCGCACGATCATCGGATTGACGACCCGGCCGACGTCGTTGGCCGAGACGTAGGACACGATCTCGACCATGCCGGTGTCCGGATCGAGTTCGACCTCGCAGATATGGCAGCCGTTGGGCCAGCTCGGCCCCTTTACCGTGGTCGTGGCATCGATGAAGATGCGCCGGTCGGGCTGGCGCGCCGCCAGTTCGAACAAGCCGATCCGGCGGTCGGTGCCGGCGACCTGGAACATTCCCTCGACATATTCGATATCGACCGCCGCCGCCTCGAGCGCGTCGCCGGCGAGCTCGCGCCCGGTCTCGACCGCCCGTTCAGAGGCATGGTTGATCGCGGAGCCCGCGGTGAACAGCGAGCGCGAGCCGGCGCTGCCGAAGCCGGTGCCGCGATCCGTATCGCCCATGACGATGCGGATCTGTTCGATCGGCACGCCGAACACATCGACCACGAGCTGGGCGTAGGAGGTCGCGATGCCCTGGCCCATCGGCATGGTCGCGGCATAGACCTCGATGATGCCATCGCCGGACACCGCGACCGTCACCCGTTCTTCGAACACATTGGCGCCGGTCCATTCCAGGAACGAGGCGAGACCCCGCCCGCGCAGCTTGCCGCGCGCTTTCGAGTCCGCTTCGCGGGCGGCGAAATCCTGCCATTGGGCCAGATCGAGCGCCTGGTCGAGAATCGCGCCGAACTTGCCGCTGTCATAGACCTGCCCCATCGCGTTGGTATAGGGCATCTGGGCCGGATCGATCAGGTTGCGGCGCCGGATTTCGGCCGGGTCGAGGCCCAGTTTGCGGGCGGCCACGTCGAACAGGCGCTCGATCAGAAAGATCGCTTCCGGCCGGCCGGCGCCGCGATAGGCCGAGGTCGGCGCCGTGTTGGTCAGGACCGCATTCAGTTCGAGATGGATGGTCCGAATGTCGTAGATGCTGGTCGTGACCCAGGGACCGATCAGCAATTGGATGATGATGCCCGAGGTGCCGGCATAGGCGCCCATGTTGCAGAGCGAGCGGACGCGATAGCCCAGCACCCGGCCGGTCGCATCGAGCGCGAGCTCAGCATGGCTCTCGACGTCGCGCCCATGGGTCGCCGCCAGGAATTCCTCGATCCGTTCGGCGGTCCATTTGATCGGACGCTTCAGCTGGCGCGCAGCATAGGCGAGCACGATGTCTTCGGGATAGAGCCCGGTCTTCATGCCGAAGCCGCCGCCGACATCGTCCACGACGACGCGGACCTTGTCCTTGGGAATGCCCAGCACCGCGTCGCACAGCGTATCGCGCGCGCCGGACGGCGTCTGGCTCGACAGCCTGAGCGTCAGCCGATCGCTGGCCTCATCATACTCGGCCAAGACGCTACGCGGCTCGAGCGGCATCGGCGCCAGGCGCTGGTTGACGATATCGAGCGTCACGACATGGGCGGCGCCCGCGAAGGCGGCATCGGTCAGGGCGGCATCGCCATGGACCATCTGCGCCGCGATATTGCCGGTCGCGGCCGGCCAGATCAGCGGCGCGCCCTCGGCGGTCGCCTGACCGAGGTCGGTCACCATCGGCAGGGTGTCATACTCGACGGCAACCGCTTCGAGCGCGTCCTTGGCCTGATCGCGCGTGAGCGCGACGATGGCCGCGACCGCCTCGCCGACGAAGCGCACGGTCTCATGGGCGAGGCCCGGCCGCAGCGGCGTGGCCCCGGGCGAGCCGTCGGGCCGCGTGAACATCGGTGCCAGCGGCAGCGGCTTCACGCCGGCCGCGACCAGATCGGCCCCGGTCAGCACCGCGATCACGCCCGGCATCGCGAGCGCCGCGGCCGCGTCGATCGAGACGATGCGCGCATGGGCGTGCGGCGAGCGCAGGAAAACCAGATGGGTCTGCGCCGCCGTCGAGACATCGTCCGCAAAGCGGCCGGCACCCGCCAGCAAGGCGGCGTCCTCGATCCGCTTCACGTCTCGCCCGCTGCCGAACCGCCCTATCGCCGAATCATCTGGCATGTTTCTCTTCCCGCTGTCTTGAGGATGCCGTGTCGCAGCCGACCTTACAGCTTCAGTGCGCAGAGGGAAGCGCCTCGGCGTCGCAGCGTCAGGCGAGCAACTTGCCGAAGACGACCTGCTTGAACTCGATCAGCGGCGCATCGCTCTGTTCGGCCCGCATGCGCAGCAGCGCGCCCTCCCAGCTGTTCAAGACAAATCGACCGAGCAGGGCCGCCGTCAGCTGGCGGCCGAGGGCGCCCTGTTCCTGCGCCTCGGCGATGCATCGCTCGAAGAAGTCCCCCCAGGCGCCGAAATGCTGAGCCAGATGCTCCCGCATCAGCGGACTATGATCGGCGACCTCGGCGCTGATGTTGCCGAGCAGGCAGCCCTTGGCGAATCCCATCGCGCGGAACGCGGCGATTCGATCGTCGAAATAGGCTTCCAACCGCGCCAGCGGTGTCCGATCGGCGTCGCCCAGGATCGCGCGCAACTTGTCCTGCCCCCGATCGAAATAGGCATCAATCACCTCCGCCCCGAATGCTTCCTTGCTGGCAAAGTGATTGTAGAACGAGCCTTTCGGCACCCCGACGCTCTCGACAATGCTCTGGATGCCCGTCGCGGCATAGCCCTCGGCATGGATCATCAGCAGGCCCGCCTGGACGAGGTTGTGGCGGGTGTCGGGCTTCGGCTTTGGGCCCCGTCGGGCGGCAGGCGAAGATTTCACGATAAGCATCCTTGACTAATTAAAGACGACCGGTCATATTATATATATCGCATTTCCGGCGCGGTTCGTCAAGAAAGCAGCGTGCCGGGGCAAGCGTCCTCCCGGCACCGGACGCCCGCTCTGTCGTGGATTAGGAAGGGAGAAGCGTGATGGTTTCGCGGCTCGACGTGAGGGTTCCTGTCGAGGGAGACATCGACCTCGGCGCCTGGCTGTTCCTGCCGGCCGGGGTCGGGCCGCACCCGGCCGTCACGATGGCCCATGGCTTTGCCGGAACCCGCGAGCATGGTGTCGCGCGTTTCGCCAGGGCATTCGCCGCAGCGGGCTTCGTCGTGCTGCTCCACGACCATCGCAATTTCGGCACGAGCGGCGGCGAGCTGCGCGGCGACATCGATCCCTGGCGCCAGATCGCGGACTGGCGCCGCGCGATCTCCTATCTCGAGGCGCGACCGGAGGTCGATCCGACCCGGATCGGCCTGTGGGGTACGAGCTATGCCGGCGGACATGCCATCGTCTTGGGTGCCACGGATCGCCGCCTCCGCTGCGTCGTGGCGCAGGTGCCGACCATCAGCGGGTACGAGCAGGGTTTGCGACGGATATCCCCCGATGCCCTGCCAGCACTGGAGCATGCTTTCAACGAGGATGAGCGGGCGCAATTGCGCGGCGAGCCGCCGCGGCGCCAGGCGGTCGTCAGCGCCGACCCCGCCGTTCCCGCCGCCTATCGCACCGCGGAGGCGATCGATTTCTACCTGCAGCCGATCCCCGCGGGTCTGTGGCAGAACGAGATCACGCTCCGCTCGACACGGGCCGCGCGCCAGTACGAGCCGGGCAGCTGGATCGCACGGGTGTCGCCCACGCCGCTGCTCCTGGTGGTCGCGCGCGACGACAAGGTCACGGTCGCCGACCTGGCGCTCGCGGCCTATGAGCGCGCGCTCGAGCCCAAGCGGCTTGCCTTGATCCCGGGCGGCCATTTCGCACCCTATCTCGACCAATTCTCCCAAGCGGAAGCCGCGGCAACCGGGTGGTTCCGCACGCATCTGGCCCCGCCGGATCGCAACGACATTTGACCAGCATTCCCCAAATCGCCATGGAGACCATGATGACTGAACTTGATACGGCCGATACCGGCCTGAACTGGGACGTGCTCACCATCCGGCGCCCCGGCCTCAGCCGTGATCTGCCAGCCGGCAAGGAAGCGCTGATGTGGGTGGCAAATTCGTCGACGCTCATCTCCGGCGCGCGGGACGCCGTCCTGGTCGACACGTTTCTCACGATCGAGCAATCGCAGATTTTGCTGGATTGGGTCGTCGCCAGCGGCAAGAACCTCACCGCGATCTATATCACCCATGGCCATGGCGATCATTTTTTCGGCCTCGCCCCCTTGCTGGAGCGTTTCCCGCACGCCAGGGCGGTCGCGACACCCGAGGTGGTCACGGCCATGCACGCGCATCTAGCGCCGGCGTCGATCGATAATTTCTGGCGCCGGCTGTTCCCCGGCCAGATTCCCGATCGCCTGCTCGCCGCGGACTCGCTCGGGGATGCTGGGCTGGAGCTCGAAGGCCACAAGCTCGTCGCGCTCGATGCCGGCCGCACCGACACGGCGCAATCGACCTGCCTCCACGTCCCGTCGATCGGTCTGCTCGTCGGCGGCGATGCCGTCTACAATGGCATCCATCCCTATCTGGGCGAGACCGACCGGCAGAGCCGGCTGGAATGGATCGCCACACTCGATCGGCTCGAAGCCCTGAAGCCGCGGGCCGTGATCGCCGGGCACAAGATACCGGAAAACGCCGATCATCCCGGCATCATCGGCGAGACCCGGGATTATATCCGGGATTTCAATCGCCTGGACGCGACGACGACGACCGCGCGCCAGCTCTATGACGCGATGCTCGAACGCTATCCCGATCGGGTCAATCCGGGCTCGCTCTGGGGCGCCGCAAACATCGCGAAACAGCAGATTTAAGGCGACCGCCCTGAGGTCGCCGCACAGAAGGACATCGACCATGCCAAAGATTTTTTTCGCTGCCGCCTTCGTTCTGGCCCTTCTCTCGACAGGCTCTGCCGCGGCATCGACCGCCGACAAGGATCCGCTGGACGCCCGGAGTCTGGACACGATCAAGTCGCAGTTCGGCACGCTGATGGACCTGGCCAACCGGCACGATATCAAGGCCATCCATGACATGTTCTGGCAATCGCCCTCGGCCCTGCTGGTCGCCAAGAGCGCCGTTCCGGCCGAGGGCAATTGGGCCGGATTTTGGGGCAACGACGCCATCGACCAGAAGCTGCACGATATCGCGTCGTCCGGCCCCGTCGTGCTGACCCCCGACCTCGCCAAGCTCAAGGTCGTGGGCCTCAGCGCCGACATCGCCGAATCCTATGCACCGATGACCATTACGGTGTCCTACGCCGGACAGGACGGCACGCCCAAGCCGTTCCTGCTGATCATCGATTGGAAGAAAGTCGCAAAACACTGGAAGATCGCGTCCGAGATCATCCTCCCGGTGCCGCCGACCCCGCCGGTCAAGAGCTGATACCTCTGCACAGAGGTTGACGGGTTGAGCGCGGCACTGGCTCCCCAGCCCCATTGCCGAGGGGTTCGGACGGCATGGCGGTGTTGGGTGGATTCCGGTCTGGCTGCTTACGGAATCGCGCGCGGGGATTGCGGGCGTTCTTTCCCTTCGGATGTTGATAGAAAAGCGACGCCGTATTGGGCATGCTCTAGCCATGGCCTTGGCTCCAGCGACGCCCAACGTGATGAAGATGAACCGGACCTTGCTCATCGTTATTTGGGCGGTCGCCGTCGTACCCGTCGTTCTTCTTTGTGCGATGACCATCGTGATGGGGGTCGGCATTGGTTGGGACACCCCCCACCGCTCTAACTGGCCGCAGTACCTGTCCCTGCTATGCCTGCCCGTCCTTGCCGCCACTGCCTCGACGATGCTGTCATGGCTATCCGTGCGGCTTTGGAGCAGGCCGAAATGGCGGCACGCGGCATTTCCGATGGCGTTCTCCTACTACGCCATAGTTGGTCTGATCGTATGGGCCGTGATCGACAAACACTGGATTCAGTGAGGCGCTATTGAGCGTCCTATGTCGCCTCGGAATTTCAAGTGATCCGAAATGTCGATCGGTCGTTTTCACTGTCGATGAAGACCGTTCGCCCATTATCAAACAGGAACGCGACCTAGCCGCCGTTGGGAGTGGTGACCATGTCGTAATGCTGGAGGCGATGGCCGATCACGCCAGCGGTTCCACCGACATCGACATGAGGATAATTCCAGCCCTCGCTCTCGACTGCCCACGGCACAGGAATGCTGTCGGATTGCCGCCAGATTATCACAACGCAATCGATGACGAGTTTATGCCAAGAGCCTGAGAAAAGGAGGTGGACGACATTGGCGTCCGCCACAAGCTCGCCTTGGCATATGAAGCCTTCGCAGATTAGCGCTTCACAGCGCAATCCAGCCAGTTCGGGCGCAGAGCCAACGATCTCCATGTCGTGTTTCCTCAACGCTGCCTCCGTTGAACGTCCGCTCCCGAGATCAGCACCGAACACGCCCTATGACGTACTCGGGTCGTTACCGGCCAAGCCCTTCCGATCGATAGAAATCACCGATTTCGCCAATTGAGCCAAGCCTAACCTTGGGAAGCTTGATCCCGTCGAACATCTCGTCGTAGCGCTTGCGGTTATCGCGAGTTGTGACCGCGATGTAGTGGATCATGTCCCACTTGACGCTGTCCTTGCCTCCGTCCAGCCCGCCGATTCGGTTCCGCTCGAACCAGCATCTACGCATATATCGTACGAGGCTGGTGGCCGTGGACGTATCCAACAGGATGAAGCCGGTCGCGCGTTCAAGCCGCTGCGGCAGGCATCGGGTGTAATTGCCCTCCATAATCCAGCTCGCCCCCGCAATCGCTTGATCATGCAGGGCGATGAACTCGTCGCCGGGGCGAGGTTCCCAATCGGTATTCGGAAGATGGTAGAGCTGGTCGAGATGAACTGGTGCCAAACCACGCGCTGCACCGATGGCGTTTGCCAAGGTGGATTTGCCGCTATTCGACGGTCCCATTATGCAAATGCGGGGGCCGAGGGCGTCGAGTCTCATCTGAGGCATTATATGTCCGCTTGTGGCTCGCGGCAATCTTGTGGGAACAGCCTGGACGGGTCGCTTCCAGCCCACCGTTAACCCTTCAACCCCCCTGCGCAGCGGCCCTAGTTCGGGTTCTCCGCCCGGATCTGCTGGCGCAGCAGGTCGATCGGCATCAGCTGGCCGGCCTGTTCATAGTACCAGAAGGTCCAGCCGTTGCAGGAGGGCGCCTTCTGCACCTCGGCGCCGACCTGATGGATCGAGCCCCGCGCCTCGGCCGAGATCAAGGTGCCGTCGGGCCGGACGCGCGCGGTCCAGCGCCGGCTCTGGTCGAACAGCACGGTGCCGGCCGGGATCATGCCGCGCTCGACCAGCGTGCCGAACGGCACCCGGGGCTCGCTGCGCTTGGAATGGATCGTCAGATCCTCCGGCGGCACCGGCACGACCGCGGCGATGCGCTCGCGCGCCAGCCGGGCATAGCCTTCGTCCCGCTCCAGCCCGATGAAGCGGCGGCCGAGCTTTTTGGCGACGGCACCGGTTGTGCCGGTGCCGAAGAACGGATCGACCACCAGATCACCCGGCCGGGTCGAGGCCAGCAGGACCCGATGCAGCAGCGCCTCGGGCTTCTGCGTCGGATGCGCCTTGTGGCCGTCGAGCTTCAGGCGCTCCGGCCCGCTGCACAGCGGGATCAGCCAGTCGCTGCGCATCTGCAGGTCTTCGTTCAGGCCCTTCATGGTCTCGTAATTGAAGGTGTAGCGCGCGTCCTTGTCCTTGGCGCACCAGAGCATGGTCTCATGCGCGTTGGTGAAGCGCTTGCCCCGGAAATTCGGCATCGGGTTGGTCTTGCGCCAGACGATGTCGTTCAGGATCCACAGGCCCAAATCCTGCACGATCGAACCGACCCGATAGATGTTGTGATACGAGCCGATGACCCAGAAGCTGCCGGTCGGCTTCAGGATGCGCTTGGCGGCCGAGATCCAGTCGCGCGTAAAGCGGTCGTAGGTCGCGAAATCGTCGAACTTGTCCCACGCGTCATCGACCCCGTCGACCACCGAATTGTTCGGGCGCCGGAGGTCGTTGTTGAGCTGCAGATTGTAGGGCGGGTCGGCGAAGATCAGATCCACCGAGTTTTCCGGCATGGCGCGCATGAGCGCGGTCGAGTCGCCGACCAAAACGGAATCGATGTCGAGAGTTTGAATACGGGCCATGGCGACAGCATGAATCATTCCGGACTCGCGCTGTCAATGCCCAGCGAATCCCTGGAGAATCGAATGATTCGCCGGTGAGTCTCCGCGGCCATAGTCAGTCTCGCCGCGCTTCGGCATAGTTTGGCTGCAAGAGTCGGGACGGCGGCGTCCGAACCCGGCCGGGACAAGGGGGAGGAGAAGACATGACCGAGCCATCGGGAGCGCGGGCCCGCCGCAACACGATCGGCGACGCCTTGCGCCGTGCCGCCGCCCGCTTCCGCGATCAGGAGGCGCTGCGCTTCGGCGACCGGCGCTGGAGCTATCGCGCGCTCGATGCCGCCGCCGACCGGGTGGCCCATCGCCTGCGGGCGCTGGGTTTGAACCAGGGCGACCGGGTCGCCGCCTATGGCCGCAATTCGGACGCCTATCTGATCGCCTGGCTCGGCATCGCGCGCGCCGGCCTGGTGCATGTGCCGGTCAATTACGCGCTGACCGCGTCGGAACTCGGCTATATCGTCGGGCAATCCGGGGCGAGCGCCATCCTGAGCGACCCGGCGCTCGACGACACTCTCGCCGCCCTCCGCGGCGCCCACCCGGCGATGCGGTTCGGCCATTTCGACGGCGGCGGCGCGCTCGACATCCTGGCCGTGGCGCTGGATCAAACCGCGCCGACCGGCCCGGAAGCCGACATCGCCGACACGGACCTGGCGCAGATCCTCTATACCTCCGGCACGACGGCGGCGCCCAAGGGTGCGATGATGACCCATCGCGCAATCCTGGCCGAGTATGAGAGCTGCATCCACGACCTGGATTTCGGGCCGCGCGACAAGGCGCTGGCGGCCCTGCCGCTGTATCACACCGCGCAGATGCATTGTTTCACCATGCCGCAGCTGCTGGTCGGCGCCGCGACCGTGCTGCTGCAGGCGCCGGACCCGGCGACCGTGCTGCGGCTGATCGAGGAGCAGGGCATCACCTCGTTCTTCGCGCCGCCGACCGTGTGGATCAGTTTGCTGCGGCACGAGGATTTCGACCGGCGCGATCTCACCTCGCTGCGCCATGTCTATTACGGCGCCTCGATCATGCCGGTCCCGGTGCTGGCGGAGCTGCGCGCCCGCCTGCCCGGCGCCGGCCCGTACAATTGCTATGGCCAGAGCGAGATCGCGCCGCTGGCGACCGTGCTGCGCCCCGAGGAGCATGCCCTGCGCCCGGCCTCGGCCGGCCGCGCCGTGCTGAATGTCGAGACCCGCATCGTCGATGCCGACATGCTCGATTGCCCGCCCGGCACCCAGGGCGAGATCGTCCATCGCTCGCCGCAGCTGCTGGTGGGCTATTGGGACAAGCCCGAGGAGACCCGCGAGGCGTTCGAGGGCGGCTGGTTCCATTCCGGCGATGTCGGCGTGATGGACGAAGCCGGCTACCTCACCATCGTCGATCGCATCAAGGACGTGATCAAGACCGGTGGCACCCTGGTGGCGTCGCGCGAGGTCGAGGAGGCTTTGTTCACCCACCCGGCCGTGTCCGAAGTCGCGGTCATCGCGCTGCCCGACCCGAAATGGGTCGAGGCGGTCACCGCCGTGGTCGTGCTGCGCCAGAACCAGCAGGCGACCGAGGCCGAGTTGATTGCCCACGCGCGCCAGAGTCTGGCGCCGTTCAAGCTGCCCAAGCGCGTGTTCTTCGTCGAGGCCCTACCGCGCAACACCGCCGGCAAGCTGCTGAAGCGCGCGCTGCGCGTGCAGTTCGCCGGGAGGCCGTCTGACTAGCGATAGCGCCGGAACGCCGGATACGAGCTGGCAAACGGCCTGCGGTCGCGGCGGCGACTGAGCGCAACCTGCTGCCGAGGATCCGAGCTCTAAACCACTGATGTCGTATTGCATTTTATTGCAATTTTAAGATTATTTTTCCAATTGACGCGTCAAAAATTGTGCGCAATCATAAGTAATAGAAACGAAATTGTAGAAAATTTAAAGTATAGGAAATGAGAAAAATACTCTGCGCGGCTGTTTTTACATCTTCTCTTGTTGTATTTTCTGCTGAGGCCCAGCAAATTTTCGTTGGTTCTAGCTACTTCTGCCAAATAGTTCCGGCCGGAACAACCAGCATAATATCGGCCAGCTCGAATACCAGCGGCCTTTCGATCACAACCGCGAGCGTATCAACTTCAAGCAATCAGCCCGCATATCTTCAAGCCGACTATCCGGATGGGACGCACTGCCCCTTCCTTTTTGCAAATTCGAGCACTGGTACAAACAATTTCGCAAATCTCTCTTACCCACTGTATTTTCCGGCGAATGTTGGGGTTTCTTCCGTCTACGGTTCGGTCAGTGCGGGCGCTGTAGCTATGACTTACAGCCTTCACTAAGCATCAGGTACCGGTATACTAGAACCACTTCGGTATTTTATTGGGCGATGGGCTCGCCGCCGATCCGGGGCGCAGAATCCACCTGAACTATCATCAGGCGGGTTCTTCACGGACACCTAGCCGGGCGCCAGCACGGCCAGCAGCGCCGACACGGTCAGCACCGACAGCACGGTGGTCAGCAGGATGGTCGCGGCGGCGGGGCCCCGGTCGGTGTCATAGGCCTCGGCCAGGATGAACGGCCCGGTGCCGGTCGGCAGCGCGCTCAACAGCACCGCGACCGCGGTCGGCAGCGGCGCCAGATGCAGGATCGGCCCGGCGATGACCCAGGCGATCGCCGGCTGGGCGATCAGCTTCAGCGCGACCAGCAAGGTGACCGGCCCCAGGCGGAAATCATGGCGATGGGCCGCGATGAACAGGCCGGTCGCGACCAGCGCGCATGGGCTGGCCGCCTGGCCCAGCAGCTTGATGAAGGCGCCGACCGGCAGCGGCACCGCGAGACCGAGCCCGTCGATCAGCAGGCCCGATAACGGCGCCCACAGCAGCGGATTGCGCATCAGACGCGGCACGACGATGCGGGCCACGCCGCCGCCATGGCCGCCATGCCGATCGATCTCGATCAGCGCGATCACGCCGGCGAACTGCACCGAGGCGGTGATGATCACCGCGATCACGACCGGCCCCAGGCTGGCCGGCCCGAACGCCATGGCGCAGAGCGGGATGCCCATGAAACCGACATTGGCATAGGTCGCGTTCAACCCGCGCAAGGACGCGATGGTCAGGCTCTGCCGGCGGAAACTGGGCGCCATCAGCACCAGCGTGCCCAGGATGCCGCCGCCGAACGCGGCGACGAAGCCCCAATCCAGCACCTGGCTCAAGGGCGCATGGGCGGTGACGTCGAACAGCAGCGCCGGCAGTGCCAGGCTGACGACGAAGCGGTTGAGCGCGTTGGTGACGGCGGCGTCGAGCAGGCCGAAGGCGCCAGCGATGGTGCCGGCCAGGATCAGCGCGAAGACCGGAAACGCCGCGCCCAGAACCGCCTGCACGGGCTACTCCGCCGCGTCGAGCGCGACGTCGAGGCTCAGGGCTTCGAGCAGCGCCCGGACCGGCGCGAAGCTGCGGCGGTGATGGCAGGTCAGGCCGATGCTGCCCAGCGCCGCGCGATGGAACGCCGTGGGATAGCCCGCGTTGCGGTCCCAGCCATAGCCGGGGTAGCGCTGGTGCAGCAGGACCATCGCCCGGTCGCGGGTTTCCTTGGCGATGACCGAGGCGGCCGCGATCGACAGCGAGATGCTGTCGCCCTTGACCAGCGTGACCGCGCGGCAGGTCAGTTTGGGCGCCCGATTGCCGTCGATCAGCGCCACGTCGGGCTGCTGCGCCAGCCGCCCGACCGCTCGGACCATCGCCAGCATCGAGGCTTGCAGGATATTGATCCGGTCGATTTCGCCGACGCAGGCGGCGCCGATGCCGATGATCGCGACCCGCCTCAGCACGGTGACATAGTGCGCCCGCGCCTCGGCCGACAGCACCTTGGAATCGTCCAGCCCATCGAGCGCGCGCGGCAGGTTGGCCGGGTCGAGGATCACGGCCGCGGCCACGACCGGACCCGCGAGCGGTCCGCGTCCGACCTCGTCGACCCCGGCGACGATGCCACCGAGCCGCAGCTCCCAACTCAGATCCGGCATGATCCCCGACAGCCCCCGCTGAAATTCTTTCCAATCCTGGTCGAGATCTGGCGGGTCTGGCAAGGATCGACCGCTAGATATGGCGAGGAACCCGATGTCTTTTCTGGCCTGCGCTGCCGGTGGTTGCGAAGCGCCGCCGAAATCGCTACCTTCGTCAGTGATCCGGAGCTTTTCCGGATGATCCGCCCCTGAAGGAGGGGGCACGAGCCGCATGTCGGATCGAATAGCTGTCTACAAGACGCCACTCCAGCGTCTCGCCGAGATTTTCGCCACACTGCTCATCACAGCCGGTTCCGCGGCCTTGTCGCATGCGGTATTTCCCGACTTCTCGGTGGCACCCGCCCTTATTGTTTCGTTGATCGCGAGCTTCGTGCTCGTCTCCTGGCTCGGGTCCATCGCGACCGAGCGGCTGGGCGGCGCCATGATGACCGAGTCCGAGCGCAGCCGGCGCTATTTGAACGAGATGCTGCCCGGTGGCAGCCTGTTCAAAAGCCTGGCGTCGGCACCCGCTCGCCGCGACCGGGGCGGCCGCACGCTGGGCTAGGTTTTCGATCGCGCTGCCGCGCAGTCGTCCTCTGCCATTGCCTTTGCGGCGGGCTTGACCCCGCCGCCCTGCCCCGCTGACACTCATGGTCAAAACCATGAAAATCAGAGGGAGCGGCGCCGCATGTCCGCAATGTGCGGCTTGGCCCGGCGCGCCTACATAACCTACGGCATCGTCACGCTCAAATTCTGCAGCAGCACCGCCGCCCCGCCGTTGCGGATGCGGATGGCGTGGAGGCCGGCGGCGAGCGGGCCGCTCCAGCTGGCGCTGCCGACCAGGGCGCCATCGACCAGGATCTGCTGGCCGGTCGGGTCCGACGCGTCGGTCTGGATCGCGTAGCTGCCCGGCGCCGCCAGATTGACGGTCCAGCCGACATAGTCGCCGGTCGACGACAGCTGGCCCTGCGCCTGGGCCGTGCCATTGGCGACGGCCGCATCGACCACGTTGAGCGTCGCCGGCACCGCCAGGCCGACCTCCGGCAGCGGCCGGGGGCGCTGCACGGCGGCGGCGAGCGCCTGCGGCTTCGGTAGGGCCTGTTCGTGGATGGTCGGATAGACCATGCCATAGGTCTCGCTGCTGGTGGTGAACACGATCGGCAGCTCGCCGCCCTCTTGATAGAACAGATCGAGGCTCTGGGTTTCCAGGGCTGCCGCCGTCGGGTCGATGTTGGCCTGGTCCTGCACCGCGTTCTGCGCCGCCGACAGGTTGCTTTCGCCGACATAATAGCCGCCCTCGTAGCCAGTCTCGTGCAGGCCGAAGGCGCGGGCCCAGTCGCCGTCCGCCGCCGTGGTCGCCGGCAGATTGAGCGCCAGGCCGGTGGCGGCCATGCCGGCCACGGTCGGCGGGCTCGTGTCGTTCAAGGTCGCATACCAGGCGCCGCCGCCGCCCCACAGCGCATGGCCGACCGGATAAGGCACCGCCACATGGGCCAGGCCGTCGGCATTGCCCCAATAGGTCTCGAGGAAATCCAGCTCGTTCTGGGCCCAGGCCTGGCCGTTGCCATATTGCCATTCCAGCACCGGGCGGATGCGGGTCAGCATGGCGTCGTCGCCCCAGACCGCGCGGAACAGGTCGCTGATCTCCTTGGTCCGTTCGGCTGCCCGGCGCTGGCCCAGCAGGCTGGGGCCGGTCTGGCCGTCATAGCTCAAGGGCGAGCCGCCGGCCGCGACGGCCTGGCGCGCGAGCGCGATATTCTGCTGGTTCATCACGAAGGCGTCGTTCCAGATTTCGTTGGAATATTCGACATAGACCCGGAGATTGGCGTTGAGTGGCGGGAAGACCGGGGCCGTCTGCGGCGCGCTGTAGGGATTGGTGCCGTCGCTGCCATAGCGCAGCAATTGCGCCAGCTTGGTGACGTAATCATCGTCGACCTGCAGCGGGATATTGATCCAAATGTCCTTGCCGGTCTCGTTCGCCAGCTCGACGGCATATTCCCAGGCGCCGCCCTTGCCCTGCCAGCCATAGCCGGCCAGCGTCTGATATTGGCTGGCGGCGAGCGGCGTCACCCGGTCGGCCCATTGGCGCTGGTTGTTGGCATCGGTCGCGAGATAATCCATGAAGCGGATCAGCGTGAAGCCCGAGAGCAGCTGCTTCAGGTCGGCGGTGAACAGGGTCCCGGCGGCATGGCTGGTCGCAGCCCCCCGCGCGATCGGGCGCATCACATGGACATTGGCGATGCCGGAGCCGACCGCCGCGGCCGGCGTGCGCTGGCTGCCGACGAAGCCCAGATAGGCGCCGCCCAAGGCTGCCGGCGCGGCGATGATCCATTGCGCGCTGGTCCGGTTGCTGACCGGGTCGTAGCCGACGCCGGCCGGCAGGCTCGCGCCATAGCCGACGCCCGCGACCGAGAATTGTCCGACGCCCTGCCAATCGACCACCTGGGCCTGGCCGTCGAAGCTGAGCTGATAAGTGCCTTCCGGCTCGCGCGATTCGGTCCAGAGCGGCAGGGTCGCGTCCTGGCTCGGCCAGCCGTCGGGCCCGACCGCCGCCGGCGCGGTCAGGGTCGTGAAGTTCGCGTTTTTCTGGAACGGCAGCGCCTGGCGGGCAGCATCGGCGAAGATCAGCGCCGGATCGTTCGGGCTGACATCGGCCAGATCGAGGCCGAGCGGCACCGCCGCCTCGATCACCTGCAGCGGCAAGCTGGCGCTGCCCCAGGACAGCTGTAGCGCGCCGGCGGCGGTATATTGCCAATAATAGATCAGCAGATCGTAGGACTGTCCGGCGACCAGGGCGGTCGAACCCTGGCGCGTGCGCTGGCCGCCGCCCCAATCGGCCACCAGCGTGGTCCAGCCGACCGTGTGGGTCGGCCGGACATAGACGGCGAAGGCGCCGGTCCCGGTGATCGAGACGCTGTAGGTCTCGGTCGTGGTCGCGATCAGCGTGCCGGTCCAGCTGGCGGAAAAGCCGCCGGCACCGACGCCGGCGAAGCCGGGCGTGGTCGAGCCGCCGACCGTGCCGCCGGTCCAGGCGAAATCGATGCGCGCGTCGCGCCGCTGGAACGCCGGCGTGCCGCTGAGGCCGGTATTGGCGTAGTAGGTGCCGAGAAACCCGCCTGCCGTGACCCCCTGGGCGTCCGCATCGCGTCCACCCAAAACAAACAGGAATATCAATAGCAAGGCACGCGGCAGCGCTATCCAGGAATTCATGATTCCATACCTCGATCCCAAAGATTTGGCCCGTTCGGACCGGCCATGTTCTTGGAATCGCGGAAGGATGGAGTCCATTCGCCTCAAACGTCGGCGCATCATAGTGGCGATATTATTACCGAGTCCTTTGCAGAATCATTGATCGGAGTTTTATTTTGATAAATTCCCGTATTTGCTAATTATCGTCAAATTTGAGCTGAATGACCGCGCGCACAAAAAAACGGCCCGGGCGCGCACGCTATGGCCATGGCCGGACGCCCCGCCGTTCAGACTCCGGCTACGATCAGTTCGACGCCGCTCCGCCTCAAATTGTCCGATAGCAATGGCGGCGGTGCACGGTCCGTGACCACTGCCGCCAGCGCATCAGCCGAAACGATGCGCGCCACCGCCGCACGCTCGAACTTGCCCGCGTCGCACAGGGCCAGGGTCTGGCGAGCGCGCGCGATGGCGGTACGCTTCACCGCGATCTTGTCCAGGTCGAAATCCATGGGCGCGCCATCCTCGTCCCAGCCGGACAGGCCGATCAACGCCAGATCGAAGCGCAGGTCCCGCAGGAGCGCGGTCGTGGCATCGCCCACCAGCGAACCATCGGCGCCCCGCAGGCTGCCGCCGACCACCACGACCTCGATCCCAGCGCGGCCAGCCAAATGCATGGCTGACACCAGGCTGTTGGTGAAGACGCGGAGCGCCTGATGCCCGGCCAGGACCCGCGCCGCAGCCTCTACCGTGGTGCCCACGTCCAGGAATACGGTTGCTCCATTCGGCACTCTCGCCGCCGCGGCGGCGCCGATGGCGTCCTTGGCATCGACCGCCAAGCCCTGCTTCTGCGCATAGCCCAGCCGCACGGTGCCTTCAAGCGCGCCGGCGCCGCCGTGAAAGCGCTGCAGCAGCCGGCGCTCGTCCAGGCGGATGATGTCGCGCCGCACCGTCTGGGCCGAGACCTCGAACAGCTCGGCCAGCGATTCAACGGTCGCGAAACCCTGGGCTTGGACGATTCCCAGCAACGCCGCCTGCCGCTCGTTGAGCAGCTCAATCCCATCAATAGATGGCTTTTCATTTGAGATCATGGTCGTTATCTTACATCAGAGCGATAGAATCCGGTCAATCGGAAAGAGTTTTCGTCATAAAACGATCATATCGTCGTGATATGGCTGTTTTCCGACACGGGCTCGGGAGCAAAGGGAGGGTACGGGTATGCGCTGGGTCATGGCGCTCTATCTGACGTATTTGGCGGCGCCAATCGTCCTGCTGCTGGTCGGCTCGTTCGGCGAGAGCTGGACGAACACCTTGCTGCCGACCGGCATGACCGCCCGCTGGTATCTGGAGATCTGGGCCGACGGCAGCTTCCGCCGGGCCTTCTCGACCAGCCTTGTCGTGTGTGCCGCGACCTGCGTCGCCTCCGTTTTGATCGCCGTGCCCTTCGCCTATGCCATCCATCGCGCCGCCAGCCGCCAGGTCCGCGCTGCCGTGCGATTGCTCTATTTGCTGCCGGTCGCCGCCCCGCCTCTGGTGCTGGGTTTCGGTTTCATCCTGGTGTTCTCGTCGGAGGACCTGCCCTTCCTGGGTGCCTCCTGGCTGCTGATCGCCGGTCATGTCGTCCTGGCGCTACCCTATCTGATGCAGGTGCTGGTCGCCGACATCCGGCACCTGGACCTCGACACGCTGGAAGCGGCGGCGGAATCGCTCGGTGCCGGGTTCTTGGCGCGGTTCTGCCACATCGTGCTGCCGTCGCTGCGTCACAGCCTGGTCGCCGGCGTGATCATGGTCGCGGCCTTCTCGATCGGCGAGTTTCAGCTGACCAACCTCATTTCGGGCTTCCTGACGCGCACCTATCCGGTCGTGCTGCTGCAGGCGTTCTATGGCGCCACCGGCTTCGCCTGCGCCGGCACCATGGTGCTGCTGGTCTTGGCAGTCCTGGGCGCTACCGGCTCGGCCGTCGCCGGGCGGGTGGCCGCGGCATGAGCATCGCGGTCGAAATTCTCTCCTACCGTTATGGTCCGGGCGCCGGCGGCATCGACGGCATTTCGCTCACGATCGAACCCGGCGAATTCTGCGCGGTCATCGGGCCTTCCGGCTGCGGCAAGTCGACCCTGCTGAAGCTGATCGCGGGCTTTCTCGAACCGGCTTCGGGCACCATCCATTTGGCCGGCGAGCCGATGGCCGACCGGCCGCCGCGGGCTCGCGATCTGGGGGTGGTGTTCCAGAACTACGCCTTGTTCCCGCACATGAGCGCGGTCGACAACGTCGCCTATCCGCTGAAGCTGCGCGGCATGGCCAAGGCGGAACGCCGGCGGCTGGCCGGCGAGGCGCTGGAACGGGCTGGCCTCGGCGGTTTCGGCGCCCGCCTGCCGGCGGCGCTGTCCGGCGGCCAGCAGCAGCGGGTGGCGCTGGCGCGCGCGCTGGTGTTCAAGCCGCGCGCGCTGCTGCTCGACGAACCGCTGTCGGCGCTCGATGCCGCGCACCGTGCCGCCATGCGCGACGAGATCCGCGCCGTTCAGCGCGCCAACAACATCGCTACCCTGCACGTGACCCACGATCAGGAAGAGGCGCTGTCGATCGCCGACAAGGTCGCCGTGCTGCGCGATGGACGGTTGCTGCAGGTCGCAACGCCGGCGGAGCTTTACGACCGTCCGGCCGACCGCTTCGTTGCCGGCTTCGTGGGGGCTGCGAACCTGTTCGACGGCACCGTGCGCGGCGATCGCGTCGAGACCGCGATCGGCCTGCTCGCCTGCGACACCCGCAACCATGCCGACGGCGCTCGCGTCACCGCTTGCTTTCGGCCGGAGGCGTTCAAGCGCGAGTCCCTCGGGCCGAACCAGTTCGCCGGTCAGGTCGTCCGTGACCGGTTCCTGGGCTCGATGCGCCGGCTCGATTTCGCGGTCCCGGGCGGCACGCTCCTGGCCGAAACCGCCTGGCGCGGCGACGTCGCAGCATTGTCTCTGCCACCCGAGGCGATCCGCCTCATCCCATCCGCCTGACCTGAGGTTTACGGAGTACCTGGCATGAAGCGCTTGATCCTCGCCGCCGCCGTCCTGATCTCGACCCCCGCCCTCGCCCAGACCGTGACGGACTCGCCCGAACTCTATGGCGGCGAAAAGGCGCTCTACGACGCGGCCCAGAAGGAAGGCATCGTCGTTTCGTTCGACACCGGACCGACCTGGGCGAATTGGGCCGCGGAATTCGCCGCCTTCAAGAAGCGCTATCCGAACGTCGAGATCACCTACAACGACATTGGCTCGGGGGCCACGGTCGTAGCGCTGGACAAGGCGCGGAACCGGCCGCAGGCGGACACGGCCTATTACTTCGCGGCCTCGGCCTACGACGCGATCAAGACGGACGTGGTCGCCCCGTTCAAGCCGGTGAATTTCGACAAGCTGCCGACGGTGTTCCGCGATCCGGGCGGCAAGTGGTTCACGGTCCATTCGCTGACCGTCGCCTTCATCGTCAACAAGAAGTTGGTGAAGACCGCGCCGCGCGGCTGGGCCGACCTGCTGAAGCCGGAATTCAAAAACAGCGTTGTCTATCTCGACCCGCGTTCGACCGGCGTCGGTCAGGTCATCGCCTTCGCTGCCAATTTCGGCGCCGGTGGCGACATGAACAACCTCGCCCCCGGCTTCGACTACTTCGCCAAGCTGCACAAGGCCGGCAGCGTGCTGCGCATCGAGGGCACCACGCCCTACGCCAAGTTCGTCAAAGGCGAGATCCCGGTGTGGATTTCCTACGAGAACGACGGGCTCAAGGCGAAATACGCCGACGGCATGGGCGACGACGTCGAGGTCGTGATCCCCAGCGAGGCATCCGTCGCGGCGCCTTACGGCGTCAGCTTGGTCAAGAACGGCCCGAACCCGAACGCCGGCAAGCTCTGGCTCAATTTCATCATGACCGACCTCGGCCAGGGCATCTTCGCCCAGGGCTATGTCCGGCCCTCGGTGCCGGGCGTACCGCTCCCGGCCGACGTGGCGGCCAAGCTGCCGCCAGCGCCGCAGGTCCGGCCGCTCGACGTCGCGGCCGCCGCCGCGCACAAGGCGGAGATCGATGCCGGCTGGGCCAAGGCGGCCCTCGGCCAGTAAGCGGCCGGCCCGATGAGGATGGCCGAAACGCGCGGGCGTCTGCTGGCCCTGGCTTCGCCGGGGCTGGCGGTGCTCGGGCTGTTTTTCCTGTTGCCCCTGGGCGCGGTGCTGATCGAGGCGACGCGCGAGGGCGCCATCGCCCGCTTCTTCGCCGACGGTGGGTTGCTGGACGCGCTCTGGCGTTCGGTGCTGCTGGGTATCGCCGCCGCCGTGGTTGCGGTCGTGGTCGCGGTGCCGGTGGCGCTGCATATGGCACGCATGGCGCCGCGAACCCGGGCTCTGATCCAGGTCTGGGTAGCGCTGCCGCTCACTTTCTCCGGCCTGATCGTCGCCTACGGCTTCATCCTGGTGCTGGGCCGGGCCGGGTTCGTCACCCTGTTGCTGGCCCGGCTCGGCGCCGATCCAGCCGTGGTCGCGTCGTTCCTCTACGGCCCGGCCGGGCTGGTGCTGGCCTATGTCTATTATCTCTCGCCGCGGGTCGTGCTCGTGCTATTGCCGGTGCTGGTCAATTTCGACGAACGGCAGTTGCAGGCGGCGCAGTCGCTTGGGGCCGGCCGGCTCCGGGCGCTCGTGGATATTCTGGCGCCGCAGATCGCACCGACCGTCTTTGGAGCCTTCTGCCTGGTCTGGGCCGTCGCGGTCGGCACTTATGGGACGGCGCTGGCCCTGGTCGGGACCCAGATCAACATCCTGCCGCTCCGGCTCTACGGCATGGTGTCCGACGCGGGCACGGATTTCGCGCTGGCCGCGGCAACCTCGCTCGTGCTGCTTGTCGCCTGCTCGCTCATCATGACCGTCGCCGAGATCGCGTCGGCCCGTACTGAGGATCGCCATGTTCGTCCTTGACCGCCCGAGCGGACTCCTGTTCCACGGCGGCCGCGCCTACACGCCGGCAACCCGTAGATGGCAGACGGCGCCCCCGCCGGCTGGGGCGGAGCCGGCCGACCCGATCCAGGCGCTCGCGTGGCTGCAGCGCGAGAGCGGCCACCCCTTGAAAGCACCGATCGGCATCATTGGCCCGAACGAGGCGACGGCGGAGCAGGTCGCGGTGGCGGCCGAGGCCGGCGCCATCGTCGGCCAAATGGCCATGGCCGTGTTGTGCGGCGGTCGGCAGGGCGTCATGGAGGGGGCCGCCCGTGGGGCAGTCTCGGTCGGCGGCATTGCCATCGGCTTGCTGCCGCACGGCGACCCGACCCAGGCCAACCCATTCATCACCGTGGCGATCGCGTCCGGCATCGGCGAGGCGCGCAACGCCATCATCGCCCAGGCGGGCGCTTGCCTGATCGCGGTCGGCGATAGCCATGGCACCTTGTCGGAAGTGGCGCTCGGCCTTCGCCTCGGCAAACGCGTCTTCGGCCTCGCCGGCGCCGCTCGCGTCGATGGCGTGGTGCATTTGACCACGCCAGCAGAGCTGCCGGCGGCGCTCGCACGGGAGCTTTTGAAGATTTAGGACGGCAAGGCGATCAGCCGGCGCGGCTTCGGGCGGCGATTGCCCCCGCAAAACCAGTTGACGCCCATTGGCTTCGTTGGCCAAATTCTGGACAGCGCGCTCTGGGGCGCCACCTGTCCGCGGCAAGGGAATTTCCCACCCAATCGGTTGATCTCGATACTCAACCTTCTTCCAGCCTGTTCAGCGGACATCAGGCGCACGCCGGAAGGAAGGTTTTCATGAGCCGCAGGCTTGCCCATAATTCCACGCTCGAATCCCTGAAGAAAGAAGCCAAGCGCTGGCTCAAAGCCTGCAGCGCCGGGGACGCGGACGCGCGCCTGCGCCTGGCGCGCCTCTGGCCCAAGGCACCGGCCGAGCCGGGCTTGCGCCATGTCCAGCACGCGCTGGCGCTCGATTATGGCTTTGCCGGGTGGCCTGCGCTGAAGGAGGCATTGGCAGACCGCACACTCGTCAAACGCAGTCCCGCCGAGCGCGCCGGCGATGTGCTGCGCTCCGCCTGGGGCGGCGAGCTGTCCGTGGCGCAGCGCATTCTGCACCGCACGCCGGAGATCGGTCAGGACAGCATCCACACCGCCGTCATTTGCGGCGATCTTGCCGAGGTCGAGCGCCGGTTGGCTGCGGACCCGTCGGCCGCGACGGCAAGGGGGGGTCCGCTCGAGTGGGAACCCCTGCTCTATCTGGCCTACGGGCGCCTGCCCGGAACGAGCGAGAACGCGGTCGCCATCGCACGGCTGCTGCTCGACAACGGCGCCGATCCGAATGCGCAGTTCGACGATGGCTGGGGCAGCCCGTTCAAGCCGCTGACCGGCGTCATCGGCCAAGGCGAAGGCGTGCACTCGCCGCATCGCCACGCCAGCGAGCTTGCCCTGCTGCTGATCGAGCGCGGCGCCGACCCGTTCGACACCCAGGCGCTCTACAACACATCGATCGTCTGGGACGATACGACCTGGCTGGCGTTTCTCCACGGCCATTGCCAGGCACAGGGAACGCACGCGCGCTGGGCAGCGCCGGCACGCGGTCTGATCGAGACGGTGACCGCACGCGACTATCTGCTCGGCAATGCCGTGCAGTTCAATCATCGAAAGCGCGCCGACTGGCTGCTGCGGCACGGCGCGAACCCCGACAGCCTTCACAGCTATTCGGGCCGCCCCCTGCATCTGGAGGCGCAGCTGCAGGGCCACCACGAAATGGCCGACCTGCTGGTGCTTCGGGGGGCCACCCCGATTGTTCTCACCGGCCGGCCCGCATTCCAGGTGGCGCTATCGCGTCGGGATTTCGACACGGCAAGGGTGATCGCGGCGGCCGAGCCGGCGGTGCTCGCCGATGCGGCGCCGCTGCTGCTCGCGGCCGCACGCGGGTTGGAAGACGCGGTCGAGCTGATGATCGCTCTCGGCATGCCGGTCGATCTTGCCATGGCCGACGGCAAGCGCGCGCTGCACGTCGCCGCGGAAATCGGCCATATCGGGATCGCCGAGCGCCTCCTTGCGGCTGGCGCCGAGGTCGACCGGCGCGGCACGCCCTATGATGCGACGCCCTTGGGCTTTGCGGTCTTTTTCAAGCGCCGAGAGATGATCGATCTGCTCGCGCCGATCAGCCGGGATATCGTCAGTCTGGTCGCAGCACAACGGCTCGATCGCGCGGGCGAAGTCATGCGCGCCCAGCCGGCGCTGGCGCAGGCGCGCAACCGTCATGGCAGCCCCCTGCTGTGCCTGTTGCCGGACGATGAAGAGGAAGCGGTAAGGGTCACTCAATTCCTGCTCGCCCACGGCGCCGATCCGCGCGTGACGAACAAAGCCGGCGAGACCGCGATACAGGTCGCGCGCCGCCGCGGCCTCGACGACGCCGCCGACCTCATGCGGGAGAGGCGCCATGGCCGCTGATCGAATCGACTTGGCGCTGAGGATCTCGATCGTCGATCCACTCCCAGACGTGGCGCTCGCCCTGCAGCGAGGCAAGAGCGGAGCCTGCGCCCTGATCCCGCCATCGCGCATCGCGGCCGAAACCGTGGCATTCGATTTCACGGTCGTGGTGGCCCCGGGCCCATCGCCGCGGCTGCTGGGGCCGTTCGTGCAAGGGCCGCCGGACGGGCGCTTCGTCTATGTCTGCATCGGGCAATACGCCGGCGACACGGCCTCGCCCTGGGCGCGCCGCGCCAAGATCCCGCTGACCGGCCTGACTTGGCCGCTCGTCGAACTCGTGACCGCGGGTGGACGCCTCGAAGCCCGCATCGCTGGCCGCGCCCGCGACGGCAGTCCGGCCTGCGCCAGTCTCCCCCTGCTTCCGCCCGGATGGCGGGAGGCCTAGTTAAGGGTGATGCTCAGGCTCCTGATCGTCACCGCGCCGGCCGCCCGGATGCGGATGCCGTGCAGGCCGGCGGCAAGCGGACCGGTCCAGTTGGTCGTGCCGACCAGCGCGCCGTCGATCAGGATCTGCTGGTTGGGCGACGCGGCATCGGTCGTCACCCCATAACTGCCGGCGTCGGCCAGATTGACCGACCAGCCGACGAAATCGCCACAATTGGTCAGTATGCCCTGCTGCTGCGTCGGACCATTGGCGACATTGGCGGACGCGACCGGCAGCGTGCCGATCGTGGTCAGGCCGACCGTCGCCGGCGGCCGCGGTGCGTCGATCGTCGCCAGGATGCCCTGCATCTTCGGCGTGTTCTGGTCGTGGATGGTCGGATAGGCCACGCCGTACTGCTCGCCGCTGGTCGTGAACACCAGCGGGACATTGCCGCCCTTCTGGAAGAACAGGTCGATGCTCTGGGTTTCGAACGGCGCGGCGGACGGGTCGAGGTTGGCCGCGTCCTGCAGGGCGGTCTGTGTCGCGGTATCGCTGACCGAGACATTGTTGGCCCCGACATAGAACCCGCCCTCGTAGCCCATCTCCTGCAGGCCGTAGGCGAGCGTCCAGGCCGCGTCCGACGCGGTCGTGGCCGGCAGCGACAGATCCATGCCCGAGGCATAGATGCCGGCGATGCTGCTCGCCTCGGTATTCACCGGCAGGGCGTACCAGGCGCCGCCGCCGCCCCACAGATAATGATTGACCGGATAGGGCGTGGCGACATGGGGCTGGCCGTCGGCATTGCCGTAGTAATATTCGAGGAACTTCAGCCCGTCGCTGCCGGTGCCGATCGAATCGCCATACTCCCATTCCAGCACCGGGCGGATGCGCGCCATCATGCCGGCATCGCCCCAGACCGCCCGGAACAGGTCGCTGATGTCCTTGGTTTTTTCGGCGACCCGGCGATGGGCCCAGACCGTCGTGTTGGTCGAGCCGTCATAGTTCAGCGGCGAACCGCCGGCCGCGACCTCTTGCTGCGCCAAAACGGCATTCTGGTGATACATCGGGAAAGCGGTGTTCCAGATCTCGTTCGAATATTCGACATAGACCTTGAGACCGGCGTTGAGCGGCGGATAGGCCGGGTTCGCCTGCGGGGCGGTATAGGGATTGCTGCCGTCGCTGCCATAGGCCAGCAGCTGGGCCAGCTTGGTGACGTAATCATCGTCGGTCTGGAGCGGCAGGTTGATCCACATGTCCTTGCCGGTCTCGTTCGCCAGTTCGACCGCATATTCCCAGGCGCCGCCCTTGCCCTGCCAGCCGTAGCCGGCCTCGGCCTGGTACTGGGTGCGGTCGGTCGGCTTGACCCGGTCGGTCCAGGTCCGCTGGTTGTTGGCGTAGGTCGCCAGATAGTCCATGTAGCGGATCGCGGTGAAGCTCGAGACCAGCTTCTTGAAATCCGCCGTGAACAGCTCGCCGACCGGGCTGCTGGTCGCCGAGCCGCGCGCGACCGGCCGCATCAGATGGACGTTGGTGACGCCAGTATCGACCGCCGATGCCGCCGTGCGCTGGCTGTTGACGAAGCCAATGAAGGCGCCGCTCGTCGTGCTGGTCGTCGCGGGCACGACCCATTGCGCGGTCGTGACGTTGGTCGTGGCATTGTAGCCGATGCCGGCCGGCAGCGTGGCGCCATAGGCGGTGCCGCCGACCGAGAAGCCGCCGACGCCCAGCCAGTCGACCACCTGGGCCTCGCCGGTGAATTGCAGCAGATAGGTGCCTTCCGGCTCGCGCGGCTCGGTCCAGAGCGGCAGCGTCCCGTCGGTCGTCGGCCAGCCCTGGGCATCGACCGGCGTGGGCGCGTCGAAATTCGCGTAGTTCGAATTCTGCTGGAACGCCGCCGCCTGCATCACCGTGTCGTCGAAGGTCAGGGTCGGATCGTTCGGGCTGACATCGGCGATATTGACGCCGAGCGGCGTCGCCGCCTCGATCGTCGCCACCGGCAGGGTCGGGCTGCTCCAGGCCAGTTTCAGCTGCCCGGTCGGGGTATATTGCCAGTAATACAGCATCAGCTGATAGGACTTGCCGGCGGTCAGCGCCGCCGTGCCCTGGCGCGTGCGCAGGCCGCCGCCGAAATCCGAGATCAGCGTGGTCCAGGCCGCGGCACCGGTCGCGCGGATATAGAGCGTGATGGCGCCCTGGGTCGTCAGCGCGAAGCTGTAGCTCTCCGTCGTCGCGGGCAGCACCGTGCCGGTCCACATGGCCGAGAAGGCCTGGCGACCGACCCCGGCGAATTCTGGCGAACTGGATCCGCCGATGCCGCTGCCGGTCCAGACGAAATCGATCCGGTTGTCGCGCCGGCTGAAGGCCGCGGCGCCGGAAAATCCCGTATTGTTGTAGTAATTGCCGGCGAAGCCGCCGGCGGTGACGCCCTGGGCTTGAGCCGCCAGGCTCGCCAGAAGCAGGGCACAGGCCAAGATTGCCCGACACGCGAACCGCAGCGCCATCCGTCACCCTCACGCGGGAACGCCGCCTCGGGCGGGGTTCGATCAAGCCGAAAGTTCGCGAAGAGGAGACGGGGCACGGAATGCCCATCCCGCTGGACCATGCCCCCGAACAGCAACGGGCTGTGGTGGCAAATTTGCGGTCACGCGTTGGTTAACCAAACCTTTATCGCCGTAGTTCCGCTGCAGTGCAAAAGTTTTCGCCGCGCGGCAACGCGATTTTTGAAGCCCCCTCGACGCCGTGTCAGCCATGCGATACTCGCGTCGGTAACATCGCCCGGAACGACTAAGTACCTATACGTGTCACCGCAGCGCGAGGCGCGCGCGGTTCGACCTTAACGCGCTGAGGAGGCGCGCTTCCCCCATGTCAGCTTCTTTCGATTTCGGCAGCCTGATCGGCTACGTCGGTCCCGTTGTGCTGCTGTTGGCGATCTTCCTGTTCGTCCGGCTGTCGGGCATGATCCGCTACATCCCGAACAGCCGCATCGGCATCGTGGAAAAACTGTGGAGCGGCAAAGGCTCGCTCACCAGCGGCATCATCGCGCTCCACGGCGAGGCCGGCTATCAGCCGGAGATCCGCCGCGGCGGCTTCCATGTCTTCTGGTCGCCCTTCACCTATCGCATCCATCGCTCGGACCTGGTGTCGGTGCCGCAGAACACCATCGCCTATGTCTATGCCTGCGACGGCCAGACGCTGGATGCGACCCAGACGCTGGCGTCGAACGCGGTCGCGGCTGATTTCCACGACGTGCGCGCGTTCCTGACCAACGGCGGCCAGAAGGGCCTGCAGCGCAAGATCCTGCGCGAGGGCCTGCATGCCATCAACCTGGCCCAGTTCATCGTGCTGACCGCGGAGCGCGACTATGCGCTCAGCATCGGCGGCGATCAGCAGCGCATGCTCGATGAAATGCGCCAGGACATCGAGAGCCGCGAGGGCTTCGTCCCGCTGGTGATCAGCGCCAGCGACGATCAGATCGGTATCGTGACGATCCATGACGGCCCGTCGCTGCCGTCGGGCGAGATCATTGCGCCCGAGGTCGGCACCGCGTCGTCGCATCCGGAGACGTTTCACAACGGCTTCCAGGATCCGGAGAAGTTCCTGAAGGCCGGCGGCTTCCGCGGCCGTCAGCTGCAGGTGCTGACCGAGGGCACCTACTACCTCAACCGCCTGTTCTCGACGGTCGAGCAAGTCAACAAGACCATCGTGCCGGTCGGATTCGCCGGTGTCGTCGTGTCCTATACCGGCCCGGCCGGCCCGGACCTGACCTCGGACAGCTATAAGCATGGTCAGCTGGTCGCGAACGGCTGCCGCGGCGTGCGCAAGGAGCCGCTGCTGCCGGGCAAATACTCGTTCAACACCTTCGCCGGCAAGGTCATCCTCGTGCCGACCACCAGCTTCATGCTGAAATGGGTCCGGGGCGAGACCGGCGGCCATAAGCTCGACGAAAATCTGGCCGAGATCAGCCTGATCACGAAGGACGCGTTCGAAACCGGCCTGCCGCTCTCGGTCGTGATCCATATCGACTATACCAAGGCGCCGGAGGTGATTCAGCGCTTCGGCGACGTGCAGAAGCTGGTCGAGCAGACGCTGGATCCGATGGTCAGCTCCTATTTCAAGAACTCCGGCCAGACCCAGACGCTGCTGCAGCTGCTGCAACGCCGCTCGGAGATCCAGGACGCGGCGACCCAGGACATGAAGGTCAAGTTCGAGCGCTATTCGCTGGAACTGCAGGAGGTGATGATCGGCACGCCGCGCTCGCTCGCCGGCGATCAGAGCATCGAGCGAATTCTGGACCAGCTGCGCCAGCGCGAGGTCGCGCGCGAACAGGTCGAGACCTACAGGAGCCAGCAGGAGGCCGCGATCGGCGAGAAGGCCCTGAACGAGACCCGGGCGATCGCGGCCCAGCAGGCGGCGCTGACCCAGTCCAAGATCGCGATCGAGGTCGCCCAGAACCAAGGCAGCGCCAAGGTCGAGCTGGCCAAGCGCAGCGCGGAGGAGACCGTGCTGACCGCCGAGGCCGAACGCCGGCGCAAGACGCTGGAAGGCGAAGGCGAGGCCGCGCGTGTGAAGGCGGTCGGCGACGCCACGGCCAGCGCCACCAAGGCCCAGGTCGAGGCCTATGGCGGCGCGCAGTTCCGCCTGACCGAAATGGTGCTGACCCGCTTCGCCGAGGCGGCCGAGCGCGGCCATCTGCAACTGGTGCCCCAGATCCAGGTGGGCTCGGCCGGCAAGGACGGCGGCCAGGACCAGGGCATGCTGGGCGCGCTGATGGGCCTGATGCTGAAGTCGGGTCTGGTGGATGGGCTCGGCGCGAAGCCGACGACGACGATCGAGTGACGCGGCGCGGTCGCGGCTGGGGCGGCGCGAAGCCGCCTCAGTGCGCCGCCGGGCTCACGTCACCGTCGGGCGATTTTCCGGTGACGATCAGCCGGTCCAACGCCTTCTGCATGACGGCGATCTGCTGTCCGGCGACCAGGAACCGCGCGAGCGTGTTGGCGGTCGTGCGGGCGTCGATCTTGCCGAGACGGAAATCGATGCCCAGTTCCGCCGCGCGCGTCAGCCATTCACCGCCGAGCAGCAACTGGGCTTCGGCCGCGATATCGCGCGCATCGCTGTAGACCTCGGCATAGTGCCGGAGATCCTCGGCCGACAGGTGCCCGGCGGACTGGTCGGCGATCGCCGCGTCCCACGCATCACGCTGCCACGACGGCAGCGAGATCTGGAAATGATCGAACATCGGCCCGACGATGGCGAGGGCTGCCGCCGGATCGGCGGTCCCGGCCTTGATGCCGTCGATGAGCGCCTTCATCGTTTCGGCCGCTTTGGCGATGTTCGCGTCGTTGTTCGCCTCGGCATGCTCGAGGTCGGCCAGGTTGCGCGCCAGCTCTGCCTCGATTCGCGCCCTGCTGTCGCGCGCGGCGCCGGCGTCGTGCAGCGAAACCGCGACATGGTCCAACCCGAGCGCGGTCATGATCGACAGGACGATCATCGCGTATTGGCGGGCGAATTCCTGCCAGCTCTTCGGCGCGTGATGATGCTGCTCGAGATGCAATTCCGGACCACTCCCGACCGCCTTATCCGACACAGGGTGGCATGATCCCATGGGCTTGGCCCGAGGGCAACCGGCCGCGACCAGCCTGCCGTGCCCGATCGACACCATCGATGCACGAAAAAATCAGCGAGACAATGTTCCGTTTCCGTTCTATGGTACGAAAAGAGAACAGATCGAACGGAAGGCGGACCGTCATGGGCGCGTTACTCTCGAAGACGACTTGGGCGTTTCCACGGATTTCCGCCCTGAAGGCGCGCAAGCCGAGCCGCCGCGCGATCATCAATATCGACAGTTCGGGGTTGGGCTCGGACAGCTGGCCGGTCTCCGTCGCCTGGCGCGTGCTCGACAGCGGTCGCGAGGGCCATATCCTGATCAAGCCGGCGCCGACCTGGCGCGGCTGGGAGGACGCGGCCGAGGAGATCCATGGCATCAGCCGCGAGCGGCTGCAGCGCGAGGGCGTGTCGCCGGCCGAGGCCGCGCACCAGATCGCCATGGCGCTGGGCGGGCTGGAGGTGCATTCCGACGCGCCGGCCCTGGACCAGATCTGGCTCGACAAGATCTTCGCCGCGGCCCAGCGCTTCCCGGTGCCGGCGATCCGCCGCTATGGCGACCTGTTCCCTGGCGCGGGTCGCCGGGAATATCAAGCGCTCGTTCGGCAGGTCGATGATCAGGCCGCGGACTGGAAGGCGCTTGCGGATATCCGTAAGCTGGCGGTCGCGGTGAGCCGGTACGAGCTCAGCTGACACGAAGCCAGAGGATGCGATGAGCGAACCGGACCACGACATCCTTCGATCGGCCAACCTCTGGCTCAACCGGCACGGCGACCTGGCCGTGGCCGAGGCGCGCAAGATGGTCGCCGGCTTCCAGGCCACCGGCGACCGCGACAGCGCGGACGTCTGGCTGCGCATCCTGCTGGCGGTCGAGACCATGCGCAGCGCGGCCTACGCGGCCTGAGTGAGGCGGCCGTCGAGTTTTTCGTCTCGGCGAGGGCCCCTCCCCGTTATGCCTCCAGCGTCTTCAAGACGAAATCGGCCCGTGCCGCCACCCCGAGTTTCGGCAGGATAAAAACCTCGTAACCGAGCGACGGGTAGGCGTCCAGGAGCCGCCCATATTCGGCTTCGGCCGCGTCCAGGTCATGGCGCCGCTCAGGGTCCATGACATAAATCTCCGGCCAGGGCGGCGCCAGAAACACACGCCGATGGTAGCGGTTCGTTTGCTCGAGCGGTGCCAGCGCCGGTTCGCCCGTCAGGTGTTGCAGGGCGGCGGCGGCGTCGATCAAGCCCCGATCGAAAAACACCCAGCCGTGGAGCGCGTCGGCCGAGTGCCGATCGTCGAGCGCCATGGCCAGGGCCCGGTGCGCAAAGGCAGCCGGATCGACCCAAGGGAGCGCCCTTCCCTTGCCGGCGAGCTCTTGTTTCACGATCCGGCGGCCAGGCTCTTCCATGACGGAATGTCCGCGCCGGCGAAGCTCGGCCAACAGCGTGGACTTGCCGCCGCCCGAGCAGCCGGAGATCACGACGAACCGGTTCATCCGAAACACCTCATTTCCACCCTCTCAGACGCCGGCATCGACACTAAAACAAACTCAACTGATCACCCGCCTTGGGCGGCTTGCCGAACTGGCTGCAGTCCAGCGACTCCAGCTCGCGCGTCATGTTGAGCCCGATGCGCTTCTGCGCCAGTCGGAAACGTTGGCTCAAGAGGTCGGCATAGGCGCCGCTGCCCTTCATGCGCTGACCGAATTCGCTATGGTTCAGTCGCCCGTCGCGGATGTCGCGGATCAGGGTCAGCACATGCTTGGCCCGGAGCGGCACCTGGGCCTCGAGCCATTCGGCGAACAGGTCCTTGATCTCGAGCGGCAGGCGCAGCACGACATAGCCGGCCGAGGTGGCGCCGGCCGCCTTCGACGCCTCCAGAATCGCCTCCAACTCATGATCGTTCAGGCCCGGGATCATCGGCGCCGCCATGACGCCGACCGGGATGCCGGCATCGGCCAGCACGCGAATCGTCTCCAGCCGCCGCTCCGGCGTCGCCGCGCGCGGCTCCATGCGTCGGGCCAGGGCGCGGTCGAGCGTGGTGATCGACACGGCGACCTTGGCCTGCCGCTTCGCGGCCATCGGTCCCAGGATGTCGATATCGCGCTGGACCAGCGCACCCTTGGTCACGATCGAGACTGGGTGGTTGAAGTCGCGCAGCACCTCCAGGATCCGGCGCGTGACCTCATGTTCCTTCTCGACCGGCTGATACGGGTCGGTGTTGGTGCCCATCGCCATCGGCTCGCAGCGGTAGGACGCCGCCGACAGTTCCTTCACCAGCAACTCCGCTCCGCGCGGCTTGTAGAACAGCCGGCTTTCGAAATCGAGCCCGGGCGACAGGCCCAGATAGGCGTGGGTCGGCCGGGCGAAGCAATAGATGCAGCCATGCTCGCAGCCGCGATAGGGATTGATCGAGCGGTCGAACGGCACGTCGGGCGAGCGGTTGCGCGCGATGATGGTGCGGGTGGTATCCTCGGTCAGCGTCGTGGTCAGCGGCAGCACCGGTTCATCGGCGCTGCCCCAGCCGTCGTCGACCGCGATACGGCCGTAGCCCTCGAACCGCCCGACCGCGTTCGTGAGACTGCCGCGCCCCTTGCGGGGGCCCTTTGAGGCGATGGGTTCCATGAGCCCAAAATGGCATCATAAACGGATCAAAACAAGAACAAAGGCGGCCCGACTCGGAGCGCAGGTTTGTTCTCCTAAGACGCCAGTTCGGCGCGCATCCGGCCTATCGTTTCGGGGGAAGTGAAATCCGCGACCCGGGCCCGAATATGGGCGATCAGCGTCGGATCGATCCGGTCGGACGACCAGTCCGGATCGCTGGCCGCCAGCGCCCGCCAGCGCACCGCCCAGAGCGTCGTGCGCAGCCAGGTCAGCCGCCGCGCCGGCACGATCCACGGTTCGAGCCGCGCCCAGGCGGCCGGCCCGACCGCGACCGCATAGGCGCCGTGGAAGCGCTGCAGATCGCCGGCATCGAGCGTCGCCATCACCTCGCGGTCCCATTGGGTCGAGGTATGGAGCGTGGCATGGGCCAGATCGATCGCCGGCAGGCCATAGAGCACCTTCTCCAGATCGACGAAACGGGCGACGCCATCGGCCCCGACCAGGAAATTGCCCGGATGGGTATCGGTCGCGACCAGGGTGATCGGCGCCGACACGGCGGCGTTCTCCGCCGTGCGGGCCAGATCATGGGCCCAGGCCAACTCGTCCCGCAGCAGCCGGGCGATGTCCGGTGCCACGCCCGCGTCGAGAAAGCCGGCATGATTGTCGAGCAGCGCCACCGTGCAGGCGATCGGGTTCGGCGCATGGTCGGCCAGCGGCGGCCGGCGGCGCGGCGGAATCGTCGGCACGAGATGGATCGCCGCCAGGGTCCGCGCCAGCGCCGGCAGCTCGTCCGGCAGACGCGGCGCGCGACCCTCGATCAGATCGACGACCAGGGCGCCGCGCGGCAGCAGCTCGTCCGGCGGCAGCACGGCATGCAGGTTGGGCGTCACACCGCCGGGCGCCAGGCGCCGGAAGCCCTCGGCCTGATAGGCCAGCGCCGCCTCGGCCGGCATCGACCATTGGCTGAGCCGCGGCACGCGCACGACCAGGCCTCGTTCGGGCAGCGCCAGATGGTCATGGGCGACGCCCTTCATCGGCAGCGGCACCAGCTCGGCGGCGCTCAGGTCGGGCCAGTGGGCGCGCAGCCGGTCGGCGAGACCGGCGCGATCGTCGGCGGCATGGAGATCGAACAAGCTAGCGCCGGTGCTCTTCCAGGCGCGGCATCAGCTCGACCAGGTTGCACGGGCGATAGCGGTTGTCGAGCTGGTGCTTCAGGATATCGTCCCAGGCATCGCGGCAGGCCGAGGGCGATCCGGGCAGCGCGAACAGATAGGTGCCGTGGGCGACGCCGGCCGTGGCGCGCGACTGGATGGTGGAGGTGCCGACCTTCTGCCAGCTGAGCCAGCGGAAGATCTCGCCGAATCCCGGGATATGCTTTTCATAGACCGCGTGGAACGCCTCGGGCGTCACGTCCCGGCCGGTGACGCCGGTGCCGCCGGTCGAGATCACCACATCGACCTCCGGATCGGCGATCCAGGCGCGCAGCTGGGCTTCGATCGCGGCCTGATCGTCGCGCACGATGGTGCGCCGGGCGAGCATATGGCCGTCGCGCTCGATCATCTCCGCCAATATATTGCCCGACTTGTCGTCGGCCGGGGTGCGGGTGTCGGAAACGGTCAGGAGCGCGATCTGGACGGGAAGGAACGGTCTGGATTCATCGAGCCGCGGCATGCTGGACCCCTTGCGACGAAGCGTCGGCCGAGACATAGATCGGCCATTCGTTCGCGGCAAGCGCATCCAGGTCCGGCACCTTCTGGGCCAGCCGCTGGCGATAGATCCACATGTTGGTCAGCACGCGCTCGACATAGAGCCGCTGCGGCACCGTGGTCAGGCTCTCGATGAACAGCAGCGGGTCATGCTGATATTCCGGCTGGTTCTGCCAGCGGGTCAGCGGCGCCGTGCCGCTGTTATAGGCCGCGAGCAGCAGGATCAGGTTGCCGTTGATCTGGGTATGCTCGATCAGCTGCTTCACATATTCCTGGCCCAGGCTGAGGTTCAGCACCGGATCGACCAGATCGTCGACGCCCTTGAAATGAATGCCGGCGCGGCGCGCGACGTTGCGCGCGGTCTCGGGCATCAGCTGCATCAGGCCGGCCGCGCCCGAACCGCTCTGGGCGTCGGCGTCGAAGCGGGATTCCTGCATCATCAGCGCAAACAGCAGCGCGCGATCGACCGAGAAGCCGTTGCGCGGCTGCCAACGCGGGACAGGATAGGCGGCATCGTCATGGCGGTCGTCGGCGCCCTTGCGGCCGGACGACAGCGCCAGGCACAGCGCCGGCATATTGGCGAGATCGGCCAGCGCCACGATGGCGTCGGCCAGGCCGGGCGCCGAGCGGGTCGTCAGCGCGCGCAACTCGGCCTCGGCCCGGTCGGTTTCGCCGACCTGGACCAGCGCCAGCGCGCGCCTGCCGCCAGGCAGCGATTTCAGCTGGGAAATCTCGTTGTCGCTCAGCGGCTTGGCACCGAAGCGCATGTCCGGCTCCACGCCCAGCATCCGGCGGGCAAGCAGGCCGTAGAAGGTCCGCGGCTGCAGGGCCGCGGTCTCGAGCAGCGGATCGACCTTCTGCGGCTCGCGCAGCACAAGATGGGCCCGCGCCGCCCAGAAGGCGCCGGCGGCGACGTACCAGCTCGGCACGTCGGTCGAGCGCGACACCGCCTCGAACGCGGTGGCAGCCTCGGCGAATTTCTTGTTGCGCCAGGACGCCAGGCCGGCCTCGAATTTCGCCGGCGGCTGGATGTTCGTGCCGCGCGGCTCGGCCGGCAGCTTGGGCTGGTCGAAATCCGCGACCGGGCGGACGGTCTGCGCGCCGGCCTCAATCGGGCTCGCGACCTGCGCGCTGGCCAGGATCGGTGCCGGCAGCGGCTTACCGGGCGAGCGCTTCTTGGCCAAGGCCCAGATCGCCCGCGCCTCGGGCAGATCGGCATAGGTTTCCAGCCAGTCGCGCGCCTCGATGAAGCTCGTCTTGTATTTAACCGACAGATAGCGCTGCGCCAGGACCGTGCCGAGCAGCGACTTATCGCCTAGCGCCGCGATCTGCTCGTCGGCCGCCTTCCAATTCGCCTCGTCCTGCAGGGCGAAGATCGCGGCATAGCGCGACGAATCCATGTCGCCGAGCAGGGCCGGCAGGCTCTGGACGAGATTCGGGTCTATCGGCGGGTTGACGGGGAGTGCGGCGGTTTGCACCACGCCTGCCGCCGAAGCGACAGAAGGGATCGCCGCAACCCCGATAGCAAGGGTCGCCGCGAAGGCGCAAAGGATCACCGTGGGCCAAGTCCTTTTGGGACGGCCGCCCTGATGTGTTCCAGTCATGGCGAGAGGGATAGAGGAAAAATCCGGGGCCGACAAGCATAAAATTTTGTATGCTTTTTTTATACCGCGATTATTTCGCGAATAAGCCCGCTTCTCTTGAGGCTATTGTACCGGAACTTCCAGCCTGGACTTGATCGATAGTAGATCGGCCCAGGCCTCCCGCTTGCGCTCCGGGGAGCGCAACAGAAAGGAGGGGTGATACATCGCGATTGCTTGGACGGGCTCGGGCACCCCGCTCACCTCGAGCGCGAGCCACTGGCCGCGAAGCCTTGTAATCCCGAGACTTCCGGGCAACATCGCGGCTGAAGCGGTACCACCGACCAATACTAGAAGTCGTGGCCGGACCAGCGCGATATGGCGCTCGACGAACGGCCGGCAGATCGCGATTTCGCTCTCGGTCGGCTTCCGATTCCCGGGCGGCCGCCAGAACAGCACGTTGGTGATATAGGCATCGGTCTGGCGCGACCGGCCGATCGCCGCCAACATCCGGTCGAGCAACTGGCCGGAAACGCCGACGAACGGCTTGCCCAGACGATCCTCGTCGGCCCCCGGCGCCTCGCCGATCAGCATCAGCCCGCCCTCGGGCACGCCGTCGGCGAACACCGTGTTGGTGGCGGTGCGCTTCAGCGCGCAGCCGTCGAACGCCATGACCGCGTCGCGCAGCGCATCGAGCGTAGCGGCGGCGGCGGCCGCCGCCCGGGCCGCCTCGATCGTCGCGGCCAGCCCGCCGTCGAGCGCCGGCGCCGCCTTGGGCAGGATGATCGGGTCCAGTTGCCGCCCGGCAACGGGGACGGCTGCGACCGGCTTCGCGCCCGCGGCCGGACGCGCGGCCGCGGGCGCCGGCTGGCGCTTGGCCGCCAGCGCCTGGGCCCGGCGCTCGGATTCGGCGAATCGATCGACGGCGACCTCGCCGATCGCCTCGTCGGCGCCCATCGCCAGGCTCCAGGCCAGCAGCTCTTCCAGCAATCGCTCGCGCAGCATGCCTTTTTCCGGGGTAGGTGTTCGGCAAAACGGCCGTTATAAGACTCGAAAGACCGTTATATAGGTCTATGGGGGATACGGTCCCGGCGCAACGGCGTTAGCAGCCCGTCGTCCGGCGTTCAAGGAGGCTCGATGGAACGCGAGAGCATGGAATATGACGTCGTCATCGTCGGCGCCGGCCCGTCGGGCCTGAGCGCCGCGATCCGGCTGAAGCAGTTGGCCGCCGCCGCGGCGCGCGAGCTGTCGGTCTGCGTGTTGGAAAAGGGTTCGGAAGTCGGCGCGCATATTCTGTCGGGCGCCGTGCTGGAGCCGCGCACGCTGAACGAGCTGATTCCGGACTGGAAGGACCGCGGCGCGCCGCTCAATACCGCGGCGAGGGAAGACCGCTTTCTGTTCCTGACCGCGACCAAGGCGATCCGGCTGCCGACACCGCCGCAGATGAACAATCACGGCAATTACATCATCAGCCTGGGCAATTTCTGTCGCTGGCTCGGCACCCAGGCCGAGGAATTGGGCGTCGAGATCTATCCGGGCTTCGCCGCCGCCGAAGTGCTGTATGACGAGACCGGCCGCGTGAAGGGCGTCGCCACCGGCGACATGGGCATCGGCAAGGACGGCGCCCATACCGACGCCTATCAGGTCGGCATGGAGTTGCACGGCAAACTCACGATGTTCGCCGAAGGCTGCCGCGGCTCGCTGACCAAGACCCTGTTCGAGAAGTTCGATCTGCGCGACGGCGTCGATCCGCAGACCTACGGCCTCGGCATCAAGGAGCTGTGGGAGGTCGATCCGGCCCAGTCCCAGCCGGGCCTGATCGTGCACACCGCCGGCTGGCCGATGGACAGCGCGACCTATGGCGGCTCGTTCCTGTATCACCTGGAGGATAACCAGGTCGCGGTCGGCTATGTCGTGGGATTGGACTACAAGAACCCGACCCTGTCGCCGTTCGAGGAATTTCAGCGCTTCAAGACCCATCCGGCGATCCGCCATGTCTTCGAGGGCGGCCGCCGCATCGCCTATGGCGCACGTGCCTTGAACGAAGGCGGCTTCCAGTCGGTGCCGAAGCTGTCGTTTCCGGGCGGTTGCCTGATCGGCTGCACCGCGGGCTTCCTGAACGTGCCCAAGATCAAGGGCACGCACACGGCGATGAAGTCCGGCATGGTCGCGGCCGAGGAAGTGTTCGCGAAGTTCGACACCGACCTATCGGTGTCGAACACCGACCTATCGGCCGACTATCGCCCGGCCCTGGAAAAGACCTGGCTGTGGGCTGAGTTGCACGGCGTGCGCAACATCCGCCCGTCGTTCCAATGGGGCTTCTGGGGCGGCTTCGTCTATTCGGCGATCGATACGGTGCTGTTCCGTGGCAAGGCGCCCTGGACGCTGCGCCATCGCCATGGCGATCACGAGGGATTGAAGCCCAAGCGTGACGTGGAACCGAAGGTCTATCCGAAGCCCGACGGCAAGATCAGCTTCGACCGGCTGTCCTCGGTGTTCATCTCGAACACCAATCATGAGGAAAACCAGCCGGCGCATCTGAAGCTGAAGGACCCGTCGGTCGCGATTCGGATCAATTACGAGCTCTACGGCTCGCCGGAGCAATATTATTGCCCGGCCGGCGTCTACGAGATCGTCAAGGATGCCGAGGGCGCCGATCCGAAGCTGCAGATCAATGCGCAGAATTGCGTGCATTGTAAGACCTGCGACATTAAGGACCCGACCCAAAACATCAATTGGACGGTGCCGGAAGGCGGCGGCGGGCCTAATTATCCCAATATGTAATCGAAGGCGCATCGGGATCTGCCCTCGGCGGACCCGGATGGCCAGTGGGAGCGTGATGGCACAGACGGGCAGCGGACCGGAGCATAGGCTCCGCAGCAACAAGACGCGGCCCCATCGGGCGATCGGGCTGGCGGCGGCGCTGACGGCGCTGCTGTCGCTCGGCGCCTGCGCCGACATCATGCCGTCGTCGGCGGCGACCGGCATCGCCGATAGCGATGGCGGCGATGCGGCGGCCAACGCGCAGATCAACACCCATGCGGATCTGCCGTCGGCCCATTCCGCCTACCTGATCGCGCTGGTGGCGCAGGATGAACATGACTACGCCGATTCGCTCGCCTTCTATCAGGCGGCGCTGGCGCAGGACCCGAGCAATGGCGAGATCGCCAGCCATCTGTTCGTGCTGGCGATCATCGACGGCAAGCTGGATATCGCGGCCAAGCTGACCGAGCCGCTGCTGCGCGCCAACCCGCAGGCCCCGCTGATCAACCTGATGGCGATGGTCGAGGCCGCCAAGGCCGGCCATCTGGACGAGGCCCGCGCCGCCGCCGACCGGCTGCCGCGCCAGGACGTCTATCGGGTCACCGGCGCGCTGATGCGCGCGTGGCTCACCCCCGACAAGCCGGCCGGCGCCGAGGCGCCCTTGCATGAGCTCGATGCGGTCAACGGCTTCGGCGAATTGGCCCAGCTGCATCGCGCGCTGATCCTGGACCAGGCCGGCGATCGTCCGGCCGCCGAGGCCGCCTATCGCGCGGCGCTCGGCGAGGGCGCGCCGGTGCGGGTCGTCCAGCTCGTCGCCAATTTCCTGGAGCGCGACGGCAAGACCGCCGAGGCGACGGCGCTCTATCCGCGCTATCTGGGGGCGACCGAGACCGAGCTCGGCTTTCCGCCCACGACCGGCACGGCGCCGGCCCCGCTGGTGACCAGCGTGCCGGAAGGCATGGCCGAGGCGCTGTTCGACCTGGGCAATCTGATGAACGGCGCCGACGCGCCGAACCTGGCGCTGTTGAACGCGCGTCTGGCACTCGAACTCCGGCCCGACTTCCCCGAGGCCAAGATCGTGCTGGCCCAGGCGTTCGAAGGCGTGCAGCGGCCCGATCTCGCGCGCCAGATCTATGGCACGATCGACCCGGCGACCACGCTCGGCTGGACCGCGCGGCTGCGCATCGCGGCCCTGAAGCAGCAGGCCGACGATGGCGCCGGCGCCCGGACCGATCTGCAGGCCCTGGCGGCCCAGCATCCGGACCGGCCCGAACCGCTGGTCGAGCTGGGCAACAGCTACAGCACCGACAAGCAATATGGCGCCGCAGTCCAGGCCTACGACCAGGCCCTTGCCCGCGTTCCGGATCCGAATACGGCCAGCTGGTGGGGCCTGTATTACGCCCGCGGCACGGCCTACGAACGCATGAGCCAATGGCCCAAGGCCGAAAGCGACCTGCGCAAGGCGCTGGCGCTGCAGCCGAACGAGCCGTCCGTGCTGAACTATCTGGGCTATGCCATGGTCGATCGCGGCGACCGCCTGCCCGAGGCGCTAAAGCTGATCAAGGACGCGGTCCAGCAGCGGCCGGACGACGGCTTCATCGTCGATAGTCTGGGCTGGGCCTATTATCGCCTGGGCGATTACAAGAACGCCGAGACGACGCTCGAACATGCGGTCGAGCTGAAGCCGGCCGATGCGGAGATCAACGCCCATCTGGGCGACGCCTATTGGCAGGGCGGCCGGCGCGAAGAGGCCCGGCTGCAATGGCACCGCGCGCTCGGCCTCAATCCCGAACCGGATCTGGCCAAGGCGATCGAGGCGAAGCTCGACAAGCCGCCGCACGCGAAGCCAGCCGCCAAGCGCACCAGCGACGCCACCCCCGCTCCCCGTCGCGGCAGCTAGCCGCAGCCCTTTTCGACGAAGAACCTCCGATGCATCAAACCGTCCGTCAGGCGCCGGCGAAGCTCAACCTCACGCTCGAAGTGGTCGGCCGGCGCGCCGACGGCTATCACCTGCTGGATAGCCTGATCGCCTTTACCGACTATGGCGACACGCTGACCGCGACCGAAGCGGCCGAACTGACCCTGACGCTCGACGGCCCGTTCGGCGGCATCCTGCAGGGCGACCCGATGGAAAACCTGGTGCTGAAGGCGGCCCGCCTGCTGGCAGCCGAGGCCGGCATCGCCGCCTGCGCCGCGCTGGCCTTGACCAAGCGCCTGCCGGTGGCCTCCGGCATCGGCGGCGGCTCGAGCGACGCGGCCGCGACGCTGCTGGCGCTGAGCGCGCTCTGGCAGCTCGCGCCCGCCCCGGAAGATCTGGCGCGGCTGGCGCTCAAGCTGGGCGCCGACGTGCCGGTCTGCCTCGCCGCCCGCACCGCGCGGCTGGAAGGCATCGGCGAACGGGTCACCCTTGCCCCGCCCGTGCCTGCGGCGCCGATCGTGCTGGTCAATCCCGGCCTGGGCCTGCCGACCCCCAAAGTGTTCCAGGCCCGCCGTGGCGACTTCTCGCCCGGCGCCGGTCCGGCCGGCGTGCTGGCCGCCAGCGCGGCGGACGCGACCGGCCTGGCCGATCTTCTCCGCCCCTACGCCAACGACCTGACCCCGCCGGCGATCGAGCTGCTGCCGGTGATCGGCCGGGTCCTGGCCCGGCTGGAAGCGACGGACGGCTGCCTGATCGCCCGCATGAGCGGCAGCGGCGCCACCTGTTTCGCGCTGTTCCAGACCGACGAAGCCGCCGCGGCCGCTGCCGCCGCGCTCACCGCCGCCGAGCCCGGATGGTGGGCGATCCCGACCCGCCTGAAAGCGGCCTGACACGCCCGTTTCGCCTGTTGATGCCCCGGAGCAATCTCGCTATGGTGCGCCCCCCGAACGGTACCGGTGGGGCGTAGCCAAGCGGTAAGGCAGCGGATTTTGATTCCGCCATTCGGAGGTTCGATCCCTCCCGCCCCAGCCAGTTTCTGAGACTTGTCTCATAAACTCAATGTCTGTCGTTTCCAGCTAAGTTTGCGACTTTCCAGCTAAATTTGCGACTCCGCCGCGCGGAAAAACGCGCAGGCCCGCTCTAAGCCATTGTTTACAATAAAACTGCGTCGGGCCGATGGAAGCTGTAGCAAATGCGTCGCGCACTTCCCCACTTGGGCCGATCTCTGTCGTTCGACAACCTCCTCATGACGTCCGATCCCCGCCAGCAGCGGATTGAGCTTATGCCGGAAGGCGGACCATGAGCCACTGAGTTGCCACGCGACATGTCGTCTATTTGCCGGAGCGGGCAGCACCCGCGTCGCGGTCGCCGTGCTGACGCTAATGCCGGCGCGTGAACCACGACCAGAAACCCTTCTTCTTTTCGCGGTGCAGAGGTGGCGCGGTAACCGGCTCGGACTCTTCAACACGCCCATCGAAATGGGACTCACGGGCGCTTCTGTCGCGCGCGCGGCCCCAGGCGATTTCGTCCGCGGACATGCTACCTGCCCACACGACCGTGTCGCGGCGAATGAAATAGTGAGACCGGCAGGCGTAGGCCCAGTTGCCGACGGAGGGCGACAAGCTGACGACCTCGCCGTCGAAAGTTAGTTGCCAGGCGACGGGACTGATAGGCGTTACCACCTTCGTCCCGCAACCGCAGAAGCAGTTGTGAACCGCCGTCGCGTAGGGGATCGAGACGTAGATGACGCCCTCTTCGCGCTCCTTCGGGATGAACTCCACAAACTCGTGTCGAATTTTGAACGGCCGCTTCATTCGTCGTCCTCGTTGATGGTCTTGGAAGCCGCCACCACAAAGACGCTGAAATGCTCGTGATTGTCGTCGTCATAGAAGCCGAAGAGCTTCTTGAATTTGATCACCGCCAGCGCAGCGTTCAGCGCGTTCAACTCCACCACCTGGATGTTCTTGTCGTACTCGTTGGCCTCATCCACCGTCGTGAAGGCGATGCGGTTCTTCTCATAGACGTGGTTGCGCTTTGCGGGCGTGCTGGTGGTCGTGCGCACTTGGCCCCGGAGACTGGGCGCACGCCCGACGGCATATTTACGACGAGTACGAGAAGACCAAGTCGCCCATCGCCGAGGAGGCTTTGCGCCGCATCGGTCAGCTCTATGAGGTCGAAGCCGCGATCACCGGCATGACGGCC
>Ga0302314_10000074_pt1 | contig 154628 bp, 146 predicted proteins | sample III_Palsa_N2_3_FD_200533 | JGI IMG/M metagenome (GOLD analysis project Ga0302314, IMG submission 200533) | Peat permafrost microbial communities from Stordalen Mire near Abisko, Sweden - III_Palsa_N2_3 | ecosystem: Environmental > Terrestrial > Soil > Palsa > Peat permafrost | place: Sweden... | reverse complement strand
CGCCGCGCGCGCGGCTTCACCCGTCTGTCCACCATCAAGACCGTCATCTTCCTGATCGCGGGCAAGCTGGACTTCCAGGCCGTCAACCCGCACGCCCGGCAACCCACTTGAATTTCAAGAGAGCCAATTCTATCGAGCCAGGGTCTACAGAAGTAATAGCCAAGATCGAAGGGCAGCATCTGACGACAGACGACTGCATGTCACACCAACACAGGCTCCTTTGTCGTCTCTCATGGCTACTCTACCAATTCGACCGAGTCACTGGTGATGAAGCGCCGCGCGACTCGGCGTTGGCTGATACATGTTCGAGCCAGCGCAGCATTGCAGTTCTGCTCCGAGCTGATGACGGCTTTGCAGCGGGAATCGAAGTTCGATGACCAAACTGCAGGGCTGCTTCCGAATGCAAAGCGGCCCAGGCATGTCCGCCGCGATGATCATCAAGCCCGCACGACCGGCATCTCGGCCCATCGGGTCGTGTACCGGGGCGATCGCCGTTCCTGCTTCGTGGCCCAGATGGCGACTTCGGCGCTACGGCTGGCCATGGTGGTGCTGCCGATGCGTACCGAGTTGCGGCCGAAGCGGTTGTTGAGTGTGTCCATCGCGTGCATCAGTCGGGCGCGCGGGTCGGCCGCGGGCGTAGCCGGATGCTCGCTGGACGAGAACAGGTCGAGCTCGCCCTGTTCGTGGCCAGCGGTTTGCAGCTCCGACAACACCGCGCCGGCCTTCGCATAGCGGAAGCCGAGGCGGAACTGGGTGCGCACGGCGATCTCGACCGCGCGTATTAGTTCCGCGGTGTCGGCGGTGGGATGCGTCAGCGGAATCGTCACGTTGACGTGGTGCTGGCGATCGTTCGTGCGGAACGGACTGGTCGTGAAGAAGACCCCGATCGCGCCGGCGACGCTGCCTTGCTGGCGCAACCGCTCCGCAGCGCGCGAGGCGAATTCGCTTGCGGCCTCGAGGATGCCGTCGACATGCGTGATGGGCGTCCCGAACGAGCGCGAGACCAGGATCTGCTGGCGCGGTGGAGGGGCATCGTCGAGCGTCATGCACGGCGTGCCACGAAGCTCGCGCAAGGTCTTCTCGAGCACGACCGAGAACTGGCGCCTCAGCGTGGCGGTATCGGCGCGCAGCAAGTCCAGGACGGTGGCGACGCCGCCGGCCTTGAGCTTCTCGGTGGTGCGCTTCCCGATGCCCCAGACCATGCCGACGTCGGTGGCGGCGAACAGCGCATCAAGTTCATGCTGCGCCAGTCGACCGAAATCGCAGACCTGCGCCAGATCCGTCGGGTACGTACCGGGCTTGCGATCGGCCATCTTGGCGATGTTGTTGGCGAGCTTGGCCAGCGTCTTCGTCGCGCCGAAGCCGACGCTGGTGGGCAGGCCAGTCTCGCGGAGGATGGCGGCCCGAATCGCGCATCCCGTCGCTACCAGATCGTCGCGCACGCCCTCGAAATCAAGGAAGGACTCGTCAACGCTGTAGACCTCCTGTCGCGGTGCATAGCGTGCCTCCACGGCCATCATGCGCGCGCTCATGTCACCATACAGCTCGTGGTTTGCGGAGACGGCGATGAGGCCGGCCGTCTTCTCGAGGTGACGCACCTGATACCAGGGTTGCGCCATCTTCACACCGATGTCCTTGGCTTCGTTGCTGCGCGCGATGCACGCGCCGTCGTTGGAGCTGAGGACGACGACCGGCTTGCCGATGAGCCGCGGAGCGAACACGCGTTCGCAGGACACGTAGAAGTTGTTGCCGTCGATCAGCGCGTACATCGTCGCGTGTTCAGGCGAGGGACTTGATGACGTTCGTCACGACGCCCCAGACTTCGAGCGGCATCTCCGCGGTGATGGCAACGGGCGCGACTGCCGATGCGTCCGCCACGAGGCGGCTGCCTGTTGTTCGACCTTTGACGTCCTTGGACTGCTCGAGGCGCCGGCACACCAGCTCGCCATCGACGATCGCGATGATCACGGAACCGTGCTGCGGCGTAAGCGCCCGATCCACCAGCAGGACGTCGCCATCGTCGATTCCGGCGCCGCGCATGTCCTGCCCGGCCGCCCGCATGATGAAGGTGGCGTCGGGGTGGCGAATGAGCTGCTCGTTCAGGTCGATTCGACGGACAGTGGAATCGGTGCCCGGCGATCCGAAGGCATTCGACGTCCTTCGAATGGTGGGCGTGACGGGGCCGCCGCCAACCGGCGCGCCGTTCGCGAAATCGTCGGAGCTGTCCATTTATCCAGTGTACTGTGCCGGCATCGGCGAGCCCTGTGCCGCGGCTCTGCCTGCTCGGCATTCAGGCGCCAGCACAATGCGCTCATGGAAGTCGAGAAACACGAAGCCATTGGCCAACGGGGCGAGGCCTGCATCATCTTCGTCAAGCACGTCGCACTGCCCGACGGACAGGTCGAGATCGCATACACGCTGGCGACTGGCGAACGACTTCGACCCGCTGAGAGCGCAGGTGAATTCGTGACGCTCGACGGCAAACGATCTTTCCGGCTGCGGGGCTGACGATGTGGCTGCTGTGGCCATCGCCTTCTCTTGGCCCAGCCGTTGCAGCCCGTGGGCCGCAAGTGCAAGGGTCCGATCGACGGGTTTGGGCCGCATGGGCCGCATGGGCCGCAAATGCGGCCCATGCGGCCCAAGAAAAAGGGCCTAGCCGAAGCTAAGCCCTTGATTTGATTGGTGGAGACGAGGAGGATCGAACTCCTGACCTTCGCATTGCGAACGCGACGCTCTCCCAGCTGAGCTACGCCCCCATCAGCCCGACACTATAGCAGAGGATTTCCGGGCGCAAAACCGCCGTGTCAGGCGGCGGCCGGCATCGGCTTGGCGGGCTGGCCCGGGCGCTCGCAATAGCGGGCGACGTACTCGGCGTGGGGCGGCAGTTGCGCCAGCGTGCGTTCGACGCGGCCGCGGATTTCCTCGAGGAAACCGTTGAGCTCGACGTCGTCCATCATGTCGGCGATGTGGTGGTGCTGGCTCGGCGTGATGCCTTGGCCCATCATCACCTGGATCCACGAGTTCTCTGCGAACAGTTCGTTGGCAACGCGGAACACATGGCCGGATTCGCGGAACAGGTCGATGCGGTGCTGCAGGCTCGCGGGCACGCTCATCGTGCGGACGTGGTTCCAGAAGTCGCTGTCGGTGCGGTTGGTGACCTTGTAGTGCAGGATGATGAAGTCGCGGATGTGCTCCATCTCCGCGGCGGTCCGCTTGTTGTACTCGTCGACGTCGGCCTGACGCACGCCCTGGTTCGGGAACAGTTGCAGCAGGCGGATGATGCCGCGCTGGATCAGGTGGATGCTGGTGGATTCCAGCGGCTCGAGGAAGCCGCTGGACAGCCCGATGGCCACGCAGTTGCGCTCCCACACGCTCTCGCGCTGGCAGGCCTTGAACGGGATCACGCGTGGCTTGGTGAGCACCTCGCCCTGCACGTTCTTCAACAGCGTGGCGAGCGCTTCGTCGTCGCTGACGTGGCGGCTGCTGTAGACCATGCCGTTGCCGACGCGGTGCTGCAGCGGGATCTGCCACTGCCAGCCGAACGGGTGCGCGATCGAGCGCACGTAGGGCACCGCGGGGCGGACGGATTGCGTCTGCAGCGCGACCGCGCGGTCGCACGGCAGCCAGTGGCTCCAGTCCTCGAGCTTAGCGCCCAGTGTGTCGCCCAGCAGCAGCGCGCGCATGCCGGTGCAGTCGACGAACAGGTCGGCCTCCAGCGACGAGCCGTCGGCCAGCTTCAGAGCGGCGATGGCGCCGTCGGGGTGGCGCAGCACCTCGGCGATCTTGCCCTCGATGCGTTGCACGCCGTGACCCGTGCTGAGCTTGCGCAGGTACTTCGCGTACGCCGTGGCGTCGAGATGGAACGCGTAGTTCATGCCGGCGCGCGGCAGGTGCGCGAATCTGCTCTCTTCCGCGGCGCGCAGCTCGAGGCAATACTCGCGGTATTCGCGCGCCAGCTTGCGGTCGCGGCCCTTGAGCCAGAAGTGCTGGAAGCCGGCCGTCCAGTGGTCCTTGCCGGTGAGGCCGAAGCTGTGGATGTAGTCGTGGCCGATGTCGCGCCAGTTCTCGAACTTGATCCCGAGCTTGAACACGGCCTGGGTCTCCGCCATGAACTCCTGCTCGTTGATGCCGCAAAGTTCGTGGAAGGTCAGCAGCGTGGGGATCGTGGCCTCGCCGACGCCGATGGTGCCGATCTCGTCGGACTCCACCAGCTTGATGTCCAGGCCCTTGCCGAGCGTCTTGCCCAGGCAGGCGGCCGTCATCCAGCCCGCGGTGCCCCCGCCGGCGATGACGACGCGGCGCACGGGTTTGAGAGTACGGTCAGGGGTATCTGCGGTCATGGCGGCCTCAGCGTTTGAATCGGTTGATCAGCGCCTGGCGCAAGTGGCGCGCGCCGCTTTCGGTGAGCGGCGCCAGCGCGCTGCGCGCGTGCGGCGGGATGTGCGCGGCGGTGGTCTCGTCGGCCCGGAACACGTAGTGGTCGAACACGCCGCGCCAGATCTCGCGCTGCGCGGGCGGCAGGTCGCGCATCGTCAGCAGCGCAGCCATCAGCGCGCCGATCGGCGAGTCCATGTAGTCGGGCGACTGGCGCCACCAGTAGTTGACCAGCACGTTGAACGGCGTCAGCGATTCGACGTGATGCCACCACATGCTGGGGATGAAGACGGCGTCGCCCGCCTCGAGCTCGACGACCTGCGCGTGTTCCAGCGCCTGCGCAAAGCGCGGGAAGCGCTCGAGGTCTGGCTGCGCGAAGTCGACGAGGCTGATGGCCTGTCCGGCCGGATTGACGTCCAGCGGGCCGACGTAGAGGTTGGCGAGCTGCTCGGGCGGGAACAGCGTGAACCGGCGCCGGCCGGCGACGACGCAGGCGAGGTTGTCGGGCAGGTCGAAATGGGCGGCGATGCGGCTGCGGTTGCCCAGCCAGATGCTGGCGAGCGGGTTTCGATCGCCGAACGGCAGGTCGTTGGCCGGGCGGAAGCCGGGCAGGTAGGTATCGAGGACGGTCGAACCCACGTAGACGGCGGGCGCCTTCGGGTCGTCGGCCATCTTGAGCAGCGCGTCCAGCACCACGTCCAGCGGCGCCGTCTCGCGGCCGAAGTTCATGCCGGTGAGCGTGTCGTTGTAGAAGAAGCGGCCTTGAGTCTCGGGCGGCGCGATCAGCATGCCCACGCGTTCGCCGCGCCAGGTGCTCTTGAGGTAGGCCATCGCGTCGGCCGTCGAGCGGCGCGCGGCCTGCACCACCGGCCACGGCGCGACGAGGCCGCGCTGCACCCAGGGCTGGGTGTCGCGCAGGCACGCGTCGGACATCGCGTCCGCCACGGGCCCGGCCAGTTCGCGCACAGGCCGCATCAGACCAACCTCCGCCTGTCGGCTGCGGGGCGAGCGGCTTCGGGCGGCCGGGCGCCGCTCATGCGCGTTGCGCCAGGCGCTTGTTGTAGCGATCGACGAGGTCGCGCATGTGCGAGATCGACGCCAGCACCATGTAGATCGCCGCGAGATAGCCGGCGGCGTGCAGTTCGGCGACGGCCGTCGCATCGAGCGCGGCCAGGCGCTCCTCGTGGATCGTGTGGAAGCCGGCGAGGCGGTTCTGCGAGCCGTCGGCGGCCTGGATGTCCAGCACGAAGGATTCGAGCAACTCGTGGCGCAGCAGCGCGGCGACGAAGGCAGGCATCGTCTCGACGCCGTGGTGGATCGCCGCGAGCACGGTGTTCATGCGTTCGAGGTAGTCGGTGGTGGCGCCGTGCGGCAGGAACGCCGCCTCGCCTTCGCCGCGGCCGATGCGCGGGCTGTCCATGTCGACGTGGATCATCAGCTGGTCGCCGGCGCGGCCGATCATGAACGGGCCGCGCTCGAACGCGAGCGGGATGTACGCCGCGTCCCAGCCGTGCGGACCGAGGAACAGGTTCTCGCCGAAGCGCAAACCCAGCAGGGCGACGGGCTGCATGCCGGGGCCGTTGTCTGCCGGCTGGAACACGATCGGGTAGTAGGCCTGCACGTTGCGGAACTCGGACACGAAGACCGGCGATGTCATGAGATCGTCGCCCCAGGCCGCGCCGCGCGTGGTGACGACGCGCAGGTCGCGATGGGTGTTGTTGTCCAGTTGGACGGCGTTCATGGAAGTCTCCGGTTCAGCCGCACGGCAGGCCGTGCGCGCGGATGTGATCGATCAGCGGACGCTGCAGCGGCAGGGCGCCGAGCATGCGCCGCGCCAGGTGGGCGGTCTCGCGGAAGTAGGGCTCGGCGGCCTCGCCCACGCTCGCGTGACGCGCGCGCGCAGAGGGCTCGGGCAGGAAGCCCATGCCGTGCAGCACGTACTGGTAGCTGGCTGCCGGAAACACCTCTTCGACGCGGAAGAAGTCGTGGCGATACGGCGCGCGATGGCGCCACAGCGTCAGCAGCTCGGCGAGGCGGTCGGGCAGCGAGGCGCGGTCGCGGTGATCGCGCCAGTAGTCGCTGTCGTCGCGCCGGCTGAGCACGTAGTGCAGCTTCAGAAAGTCGACGACGCGCTCCCAGCGATACGTGAACGCGTCGTTGAAGCGGCGTTCGACCAGCGCCATCTCCTCGCGCGTGGCGGGCATCTCGTTGCTGATCATCGCGGCCGACAGCTCCACCAGCGCCAGCGCCGACGCCTCCAGCGGCTCGACGAAGCCCGCCGACAGGCCGACCGCCACGCAGTTGCGATGCCAGAAGCGCTCGCGATAGGCGGGGTCGAACGCGATGCGGCGCGGCGTGCCGGGTGCCTGCGGACCGCCGGTGCGCCGGATGTGCGCCAGCAACTGCTGTTCGGCCTCGTCGTGCGACACGTGCGCGCTCGAATAGACCAGCCCGACGCCGCGCCGCGTCGGCAGCCCGATGTCCCAGGTCCAGCCGGCCGCGTGCGCGGTGGAGATCGTCTCGCACGCGATGGGCGCGTCGGGCGTCGCGTAGGGCACCTGCAGCGCGAGCGCGTTGTCGTTGAACAGCAGGTGCCGGCACGAGCGCGCGACGATGCCGAAGTGCTGGCCGATCAGCACCGACGCCATGCCCGAGCAGTCGATGAACAGGTCGCCGGCGATGTCGCCGTTGGCGCGCGTGCGCAGCGCGGCGATGTCGCCGTCGTCGTGCGAGATCACCTGGTCGACATCGTCGAGCACGTGGCGCACGTGGAGGTTCGCGACCGCGTGCTCGCGCAACTGCACGCCGAACTTGGCGGCGTCGAAGTGGTAGGCGTAGTTGGCGACGGCCGCGTACTCGGGCGTCGATGCCTGCTTGGGCGCGTGCCCGGCCGCGCACACCTGGGGCTGCGCGCTGACCACCTCGGCGAACGGCCGGTCGCCATGGCGCTGCAGCCAGCCCGCCACGAGATCGACCTCGCCGAAGCCCAGCGGCAGCGTGAACGGATGGCGGTAGTGATCGCCTTCGGACGCGCTCCTGCCGCGCATCCAGCCGTGGAAATGCGAGCCCTGCTTGAAGGACGCGTCGCAATCGCGGAACAGCGCGGCCTCGCTCAGGCCGATACGGCGCAGCGTATCGCGCATCGACGGCCATGTGCCTTCGCCGACGCCGATCGGCGGCGTGCCGGGCGATTCGATCAGCGTGACGGCCAGGCCGCCGGGCTCGCCCGCATGGTGCTCGCGCGCGAGCAGGGCGGCGGTCAGCCAGCCGGCCGAGCCCCCTCCGAGGATCACGACGTGTCGCACGTCATCGTTCAGGCGCATTTTCATCTCCGGCCATGATGCCGGTCGTCAAAAAAGAGCGCCACCCGGCGATTCCCAGGGGAAGCGGCGGATGGCGTTGACGTGCGGCCTCGCGCACGCGGCCACGCTAGAACTTGTAGCGCGCGCCCAGCATGAACAGCCGGCCCGTCTGCGTGATGGATGCGAGGGCGTCCGTCGTGCGTTCGTGCTGGCGGATCACGCCGTCGTTGAGGTTGATGGCGTCCAGCGTGAACGACAGGTGCTCGTTGACGTTGTAGCCGAGCGTCATGTCCACCTGCGCGTACGACTCGGTGTAGACCGGATTGGCACCGACGGCATCCTGGGTCGCCGCCAGGAACTTGCCGCGCCAGTTGTAGGCCAGGCGCGCGTTCAGGTGCTGGTCTTCGTAGTACAGGACGACGTTGGACGTGTTGCTCAGGCCGACGAGCGCGAACTGCTGGGCCTCGCTGCTGTTGTCGTATTGCAGGCCCGAAAGCACCACCGTCCAGTTCGCCGCGATGCCGAAGCCCGTGTTGCCGAACGCGTTCTGGATGTTGAACTCGAAGCCGTGCAGGCTCGCGTTGTGCGCGTTGACCGGCGTGGTGATGGTGAAGTTCGTGATCGGATCGCCCGGCACGCCCGTGATCGTGCCGGTGGCGTTGCCGAGGCTGTCGACGCCGGTCTGCGTGACGCCGGGCTGGCCGTTGTAGTGCGAGAAGATGTAGTTGCGGATGCAGGTCGTGTCGGCCGTGGTGCAGCCGTTGGCGAGCGCCGCGTTCCAATATGCGCCGCCCACCGGCGTGGGCACGTTGAACGGCGTCGCCTGGACCGTGCTGGTGCCGATGTAGTTGCTGACGTTCTTGTGGAAGAAGCCCACCGACGCGTAGCTGGACTTGCCGTAGTACCACTCGAGCGAGGCGTCGAGATTGTGCGAGCGCAGCGGCTTCAGGTCGGGGTTGCCCTCCGAGCCCGTGCCGCCGTCCACGCGCACCTGCTGGTTGAGCGACTGGCCGCCCTGGATCTGGTCCCAGGTCGGGCGCGCGATGGTGTCGCCGTAGCTCAGGCGCAGCTTGAAGTCCTTGGTCAGGTCCGCGTCGAAGTCGATGCTGGGCAGCAGGTAGTGGTAGCCGCCCTTGAGCGTGGTGAAGGTCTGCGAGCCGTAGGTCAGGTCCAGCTCGTTCTGCGAGACCATCTGGACGCCCGTGGCCTGCGGCACCGATGCCGTGGACGTGACATCCGTCTTCTCGTAGCGCAGGCCGGCCGACAGGTTCATCGGGATGCTCCAGCTTTCCCAGTCGCGGTTGTACTGGCCGTAGAAGCTGGTGGTATTTTCCTTGGTGCGTTCGTCGGTGCCACCCGGGCCGTCGAAGTTGGCCGAGGCGAGGTAGTTCGCCGGGTTGCCGACGCTGGCGGCGATGTTGCGCACCTGCGGGAAGTTGAACGTGAACCAGTTCTGGAACAGCGCCGGGTCGTTGTGGCCGTTCATCTGCGTGAAGTACTGGCTGAGCGTGGTGGGATGCCACACGCTGTCCGGATAGTCGGCCGGGCTGGTGGCGCCGCCCCAGGTGTCCTGCTCCACGTTGGCGTAGGCGGTGCGGTTCTTGACGTGCTGGATGTTCAGGCCGAAGTCCACCGACGACTGGTCGGTGGCCTCCCAGCTGCCCTTCAGCTGCAGCTGGTCGACGTTGGACTTCATGTAGCTGTTGCGGAACGAGTCGCCGGTGACCTGCTGCAGCGCCTGGCTGGCACCCGGACCGGCGATGCTCATGACAGGGAAGGGGTGCGTGAAGTCCACCGACGTGGTGCCGCGCGTGAAGCTGGCGGTGCCCAGGTCGGCGTTGGTGCCGTAGGGGCTGTCCGAGCCCGAGGTCGAGTTCGACGAATGCCCGTCTGCCTCGAACTTGAGGGTGGGCGTGGGCTTCCAGAGCAGGTTCAGGCCGAGCGAGCGCAGGGTCGTCTTGACGCCGAACCAGCCGCCGCCCATGGCGATGTCCTGGGCGGGCGGCGAGCCGGGGACGTTGAGGGTCTCGGAATAGAACGTCGGGCCGGACACGGGGCCGTTCGTCCAGCTGCTGATCGACGGGCCGAAGTTGAACCACGACGAGACGTCGCTGAACTTGGTGTCGACGCGGTTCTGCGCGTAGGTGTAGTCCAGCGTGCTGGTGAACGACTTCACCGGCTCCCACTGCAGGGTCAACTGGCCGTTGGTGCGCTGGCGATGGACGCCGTTGACCGCGTAGTCGATGTTCTGCGGCACCTGGTAGGTGTCGTTCGGACCCGGGCGGTTGGTGATGTTGCTGGCGCCTGGCGTGCCTGGCTGCGGGATCGAGCCCCAGTTGTTCTCGTCGCCCTTGAACGTGTGCCAGCCGCTGGTGACGCCGGCGGTGTTGACGCCGAGGTCACGCTCCTGGTAGCTGCCGGTGAGCGCCACGCCGAACGTGCGGTCGGCGAAGGTGTTGCTGTAGATGCCCGAAAGCTCCGGCGTCAGGTCCTTGCCCTTGTCGTCTGCAGGCAGGCGCCTGTTGGACCCATCCTCGATGCCCTTGACACCGAAGCTGGCGACCATGCCCGGGGCGTCCAGCGGGCGCGCTGTCTTGATGTTGATCGTCGCGCCGATGCCGCCGGCCGGCTTGGACGCCTGGCTGGTCTTCCAGACCTCCAGAGACGACACCGACTCCGCAGCGAGATTGGAGAAGTCGAAGGCGCGCGAGTTCGAGGCGCTGGTGGATTGCACGGTGGTCGCCGGCATCTGGCGGCCGTTGAGCAGTACCGTGTTGTAGTCGGGCCCGAAGCCGCGCACCGTGACCTTGGAGCCTTCGCCGTCCGAACGGTCGATCGCCACGCCGCTGATGCGCTGCATGGCTTCGGCGAGGTTGGTGTCGGGGAACTTGCCCACGTCCTCCGCGGTGATGCCGTCGACGATGCCGTGCGCGTCGCGCTTCAGGGCGAGCGAGGTGTCGAGGCTGGCGCGGATGCCCGTGACGGTGACGGTCTGGGTGTCGGAGCGATCGGCGGCGCTGGCCGCCGAGGCCGGCCCCGCGGCCGACGCGGCCCCCTGGGCGTGTGCCGCCGTGACCCCGGCGAGCAGCAGTCCGCAGGCCGAGGCGAGGCGGGTTCGCCGGAACGACGGCGCGTGGTGGATCTTCATTGACTTGTCTCCGATTGTTTTGGTGAGCCGAGTCGCCGTTCGGGAACGTGCGCCCAATTCCTGCCCGTCGTTGATCGCGGGTATTGAAAGCGCTTTCAGAAGTTGATGCGCATCTCCTTGAAAGCGGTTTCAAATGTAAGGCAGTTGTCCCCGGTGTGATCTAGGGAACTCCCGCATATGGTCGCGTTTCGACTTATCCGGGCAACGTTTCTTCAGGAATGCCGGGTTTGTCCCAGGGCAGGAGGGTCGCGAGGCGGCTCGCGAGGCGAGGTTTCGTGTCGCGTTCGTTGCCGCTGGTTGAGCTTGCCGCGCTCAGGACGACACCTCGGCTCGGCGTGGCAGGCAGGCCGCCGAGACGCTGCCGGCGCAGTTGAAAGCGCCTAAAACAGAAAGCGCTTTCATAGTGAACCGGACATGACAGCGCTCGCCTCGGCAACCGCTCGCCACTTGGTCTAGGATGAGCCGCCTTCGCCGCCAACCGCCGCCTGCAGGAGCCCTTCGTGACCCTGATCACTTCGCCCCGCGTCTCACGCACCGATCCGACCTGGCTGCACGACGAATATCACGCGCGTGCCCGGCATCCGGAGCACGTCGAGATCTTCGCGCGCTGGCAGACTGCGTCGTCGCTGGTGCAGCGCCTCGAGTCGTGGCGCGGCGACGTGCGCTACGGGCCCGGCGACAACGAGACGCTGGACATCTACCCGACGCCCAACGCCAACGCGCCGGTGCTCGTGTTCATCCACGGCGGCTATTGGCGCGCGTCCGACAAATCGCTGCACGGCTTCCTGGCGCCGTCGTTCACGACCAACGGCGCGCTGGTGATCGTGCCCAACTACGCGCTGTGCCCCGCGGTGGGCATCGAGCACATCGCGCTGCAGATGGTGCGCTGCCTGGCCTGGGTGCACCGCCACGCCGCGCTGTACGGCGGCGACCCGTCACGCATCGTCGTCGCGGGCCACTCGGCCGGCGGACACCTGGCCTCGATGATGCTCAGTTGCCGCTGGAAGGATGTCGACGCGTCGCTGCCTGCGCAGCTCGTGAGCGGCGCGCTGGCCATCTCGGGGCTGTTCGATCTCGAGCCGCTGCGCCACGCGCCGTTCCTGAAGGACGACCTGAAGCTGACTTCCGCGAGCGTCAGGCGCCTCAGCCCGGCGTTCTTCCCGCGTCCGCGCAAGCCGCTGTTCACCGCGGTGGGCGGCGAGGAGACCGCGGAGTTCAAGCGTCAGACCGCGCTGATCCGCGACCAGTGGGGGCCGACCGGCGTGCCCGTGTGCGAGACGATCCCGAACACGAACCACTTCACGATCCTGCACAACCTGGCCGACCCGAACGGCCGGCTGCACCGGCATGCGTTGGCGTTGCTCGGTCTGAAGAAGTGACGCTCAGGCCTGCGCGGCCTCGTCGTCCTTCGCCTGCCCCGTCGCACAGCCCTTGCACGGCCCGCAACTGCCGCAGCCGCCGGCGTTGGCGGCGGCGTCGATCGCCTTGATCTCGATGCGTCGGGCCGTCTCCGCGGACGCGCCCGTCGCGCGCGCGAGCGTGCCGGACTGCGCGGCCAGCTTGTGGCGCAGCGCGGCCGGGGCCAGCTTCCACACGCTGTAGCCGGCGGCGCCAAGCACGATGAGCAGGGTGATGAGCGTCTGCATGTTCAGCTTCCGAAGAAGAACCGCACGCCGTAGAACGTGAGGCCCGCGGCGACGTAGGCCAGCACGAACAGGTACGTGGCCATGATGATGGGCTGGCGCCAGCCGCCGGTCTCGCGCTTGGTGACCGACAGCGTGGCCACGCACTGCGGCGCGAACACGTACCACGCGAGCAGCGCGCAGGCGGTGGGCAGCGACCAGGTGTGCTGGATCAGCGGCGACAGCTGTTCGGCGACGGCGTCGCCCGAGACCGACAGCGCGTAGACGGTGCCGAGCGCGCCCACCGCGACCTCGCGCGCGGCCAGGCCCGGCACCAGCGCGATGGCGATCTGCCAGTTGAAGCCGATCGGCGCGAAGATGTATTCCAGCAGGTGGCCGAGGCGTCCGGCCAGGCTGTATTCGATGGCCGGCCCGGTGGCGCCCGCCGGCGGCCCGGGGAACGTGGACAGGAACCACAGCACGATCATCAGCGACAGGATGATGGTGCCGACGCGCGTCGTGAAGATGCGCGCGCGCTCCCACAGGCCGATCGCCAGGTTGCGCGCGTTGGGCCAGCGATAGGCCGGCAGCTCCATCATCAGCGTGTGGTGCGCCGGGCCGGAACGGCGGCCGAGGCGTTGCAGCACCCAGGCCACGCCCATCGCGCTGACGATGCCGGCCATGTACAGCACGAACAGCACCAGGCCCTGCAGGTTGACGCCGAGCGCGAGCATGCGCGCGGGAATGAACGCGCCGATCAGCAGCGCGTAGACCGGCAGGCGCGCCGAGCACGTCATCAGCGGCGCGATCAGGATCGTCGAGAGCCGGTCACGCGGATCGGCGATGGTGCGCGTGGCCATGATGCCGGGGATCGCGCACGCGAAGCTCGAGAGCAGCGGAATGAAGCTGCGGCCCGTGAGGCCGACGCCGGCCATCACGCGATCGAGCAGGAACGCGGCACGCGGCAGATAACCGGAGTCTTCGAGCGCCAGGATGAACAGGAACAGGATCAGGATCTGCGGCAGGAACACGAGCACGCTGCCGGCGCCGGCGATCACGCCGTCCACGAGAAGGCTGCGCAGCATGCCCTCCGGCATGACACGCGCCACCTGCTCGCCCAGCCACTGCATGCCCGACTGGATGTGATCCATCGGCCATTGCGCCCAGCTGAACACGGCCTGGAACATCAGGAACAGCACGACGGTCAGGATCGCCATGCCCCACACCGGATGCAGCAGCACGCGGTCGAGGCGGTCGTCGACGTGCGTGCTGACGGCGGGCTCGGTGAGCGTGGCGTCCAGCAGGCGGTGCACCTCGTGGTGGTCGCGCATGACGGCATCGATCGCGGCCTGGCCCACGTGGCCGTGCGGCGGCTCGGCGTCGCGGTGCACCCCCGGGCCTGACGCGGGCGCGTTGGCGGGTTCGTGCGCGCGTGCGAGCCACGCATCGATCGTGGCCATCAGCGATTCGGCGCCGCCGGTCCTGACGGCGACCGTCTCCACCACCGGCACGCCGAGCTCGGCCTCGAGCTTCTTGATGTCGATCTGGATGCCGCGCTTGCGGGCGACGTCGGCCAGGTTCAGCGCGACCAGCATCGGGCGCCCGAGGCGGCGCGCCTCGACCACGATGCGCAGCGTCAGGCGCAGGTTGGTGGCGTCGGTGACGCACACGAGCAGGTCGGGCGGCGCCTCGCCGGCACGCTTGCCGTTGACGACGTCGCGTGTGACGGTCTCGTCGGCGCTGGTGGCGTTCAGGCTGTAGGCGCCGGGCAGGTCGAGCACGTGCACCTGCTTGCCCGAGGGCAGCGTCAGCAGGCCTTCCTTGCGTTCGACGGTGACGCCCGCGTAGTTGGCGACCTTCTGGCGGCTGCCGGTGAGCAGGTTGAACAGGGCGGTCTTGCCGCAGTTCGGATTGCCGAGCAGGGCGATGCGGCGGTTGTCGAGGGTGGCGCTGCTCATGCCTTGTCCACCCACACCCAGACGCACGACGCCTCGTTGCGCCGCAACGCAAAGGTACTGACGCCGCCGCGGCCGCCCACGCGCACGCCGATCGGATCGTCGCCCGGCTGGCCGAAGGCGATCACGCGCAGCGTCGCGCCCTGCACGAAGCCGATCTCGATCAGGCGCAGCGCCATGCGTTCATCCGCCGGATCGAGCGCGCCGTCCACGCCGGGCGCGTGAATGCGCACGCCGGCCACGGTGCCGCTGGCGTTGCGCGCCAGCTTGGTGAGCTGCACCATCGTCCGCGTCTCGGCCTCCGGCGTGACGATGCTGCGCTCGCGCGCCGCGGGCGCGACATCGACGGCGCCCAGCGACTGGGGATTGCCGAAGCGGGCTAGCACTTGACCGGACATGGAGGCCGTTTCTCGGATCGAGGTCTAAAGGAGAACTATTCTCATTCATTGTAGGCGTCCCGCCGTCGCCTGTCATTCGAAGGACATGAATCCGCCCTGAATCGTCTGCGGCTATCGCCCCGATAGCTTCTATCGAAAACATGGGAATCATAGATTTGCCATAGTGGCCGCCCAGGGCGGAGGGCCGCCTGCCGGGCAGGCCCTGCCTATCGCGACGATAGCTATTGACGATACATTTTTGATAGTCAATGACTTATAGTTGATCCCAACGCCCCACCAACCCAACGAGGAAACAAGATGTCCCTGATCAATACCCAAGTCCAGCCGTTCAAGACCGAAGCCTTCCACAACGGCAAGTTCGTCACCGTCAGCAACGAGACGCTGAAGGGCAAGTGGTCCGTGCTGATCTTCATGCCGGCCGCCTTCACGTTCAACTGCCCGACCGAAGTGGAAGACGCCGCCGACAACTACGCCGAGTTCCAGAAGCTCGGCGCCGAGGTCTACATCGTCACCACCGACACGCACTTCTCCCACAAGGTCTGGCACGAGACCTCGCCGGCGGTCGGCAAGGCCAAGTTCCCGCTGGTCGGCGACCCGACGCACGCGCTGACCAACGCCTTCGACGTGCACATCCCGGAAGAGGGCCTGGCGCTGCGCGGCACTTTCATCATCAACCCCGAAGGCATCATCAAGACGGCCGAGGTGCACAGCAACGAGATCGCCCGCGACGTGAAGGAAACGCTGCGCAAGCTCAAGGCCGCCCAGTACACCGCGGCGCACCCGGGCGAAGTCTGCCCCGCCAAGTGGAACGACGGCGCGTCGACGATCACCCCGTCGCTGGACCTGGTCGGCAAGATCTAACTTTCTAGTCAGTCGGAAATCAAAGGAGCTTCACATGCTTGATACCAACCTGAAGGCGCAGCTCAAGGCCTACCTCGAGCGCGTGAAGCTGCCTTTCGTGATCACCGCGTCGCTGGACGACTCGGCCGGTGCGAAGGAGATGCATGGCCTGCTGCAGGACATCGTCTCCCTGACCGACAAGATCACCCTGAAGACGGACGGCACCGATGCGCGCAAGCCGTCGTTCACGCTGAGCCGTCCCGGCGAGACGGAGCGCATCCGCTTCGCCGCCGTGCCGATGGGCCACGAGTTCACCTCGCTGGTGCTTGCCTTGCTGCAGGTCGGCGGCCATCCGCCCAAGATCGAGCAGGAACTCATCGAGCAGATCAAGAATCTCGAAGGCGACCTGCGCTTCGAGACCTACATGTCCCTGACCTGCCACAACTGCCCGGACGTCGTCCAGGCGCTGAACCTGCTGGCCGTGCTCAATCCGCGCATCCAGAGCGTCGTCATCGACGGCGGCCTGTACCAGCAGGAAGTGGCCGACCGCCAGGTGCTGGCGGTGCCGATGGTCTACCTCAACGGCGTGCATTTCGGCCAGGGCCGGATGGACGTCGAGGAGATCGTCAAGAAGCTCGATACCGGCGCCGCCGCGCGCGACGCCGCCAAGCTGGGCGCGAAGGAAGCCTACGACGTGCTGATCGTCGGTGGCGGCCCCGCCGGTGCCGCAGCCGCGGTGTACGCGGCGCGCAAGGGCATCCGCACCGGCCTGCTGGCCGAGCGCATGGGCGGCCAGACGATGGACACGATGAGCATCGAGAACTTCATCTCGGTGCTCGAGACCGACGGCCCGAAGTTCGCGGCGGCGCTGGAGCAGCACGCGAAGCGCTACGAGGTCGACATCCTCAACCTGCAGCGTGCCGACAAGTTGATCCCGGCCGGCGCCGACGGGCTGGTCGGCGTCGAGCTGAGCAACGGCGCGACCTTGAAGAGCAGGACCGTGATCGTGTCGACCGGCGCGCGTTGGCGCGAGGTCAACGTGCCGGGCGAGCAGGAATACAAGAACAAGGGCGTGGCCTACTGCCCGCACTGCGACGGCCCGTTGTTCAAGGGCAAGCGCGTGGCGGTGATCGGCGGCGGCAACTCGGGCGTCGAGGCGGCGATCGACCTGGCCGGCATCGTCGGCCACGTGACGCTGCTGGAGTTCGGCGCGGAACTGCGCGCCGACGCGGTGCTGGTCAACAAGTTGAAGAGCCTGAAGAACGTCGTCATCCACACGCAGGCGCAGACGACCGAGATCACCGGCGCCGACGGCAAGGTCAACGGCCTGACCTACACCGACCGCTCGAACGGCGAGAGCCGGCATGTGGAGCTCGAAGGCGTGTTCGTGCAGATCGGCCTGGTGCCCAACTCCGAATGGCTCAAGGGCACGATGGAGCTGACGAAGCACGGCGAGATCGTCGTCGACGCGCGCGGGCAGACCTCGGTGCCGGGCGTCTTCGCGGCCGGCGACGTCACCACGGTGCCGTTCAAGCAGATCATCATCGCGACCGGCGACGGCGCGAAGGCGGCGCTCGGCGCGTTCGACCACCTGATCCGCCAAGCCGTGCCGGCCTGATCTCCGACCCGCCTGACTTGGACGATGCCCGCCTCGCGCGGGCATCGCTGCTTTCAGGCGATGTACTCGTTGACCAGGTTCTCCCAGGCCTCCTGCCGCCCCGACACCGGCCGCTCGTCGACGTTGCGCTGCAGCGCATGCGCCGCGACGTCGTCCAGCGACATCTGCGGCGAGAGCAGCTTCTTGCCGACGTCGCCGTCCCAGCCCGCGTAACGCGCGTCGAGCGCGCGCGCGGGGCGGCCGTCGGTGACCATGCGTTCGGCCACGAGCAGCGCGCGGGCGCACAGGTCCATCGCGCCGACGTGGCCGTGGAACAGGTCTTCCGCATCGATCGACTGGCGCCGCACCTTGGCGTCGAAGTTCAGCCCGCCGTGCGTCATGCCGCCGCCGTGCAGCACGTGGTACAGCGCCAGCGCGGTGTCGGGCAGGCTGTTGGGGAACTGGTCGGTGTCCCAGCCGCATTGCATGTCGCCGCGGTTCATGTCGAGCGAGCCGAAGATGCCGAGCGCCTGCGCGGTGGCGATCTCGTGCTCGAAGCTGTGGCCCGACAGCGTCGCATGGTTGGCCTCGATGTTGACCTTGACCTCGTTCTCGAGCCCGTACTGTCGCAGGAAGCCGTGCACGGTGGCGACGTCGTAGTCGTACTGGTGCTTGGTGGGCTCGCGCGGCTTCGGTTCGATGAGCACGTAGCCCGGCAGGCCGATCTTGTGCTTGTGTTCGACGGCCATCTGCAGGAAGCGGCCGTATTGCCTGGACTCGCGCGCGAGGTCGGTGTTGAGCAGCGTCTCGTAGCCTTCGCGCCCGCCCCACAGCACGTAGTTCTCGCCGCCCAGGCGCCTGGTCGCGTCCATCGCCTCCTTGACCTGCAGCGCGGCGAGCGCGTAGATCTCCGGGTTGGGATTCGTCGCGGCGCCGCTCATGAAGCGGCGATGGCTGAACAGGTTGGCCGTGCCCCACAGCAGCTTGATGCCGGTGGCGGACTGCTTCTCGCCCATCCGATCGACGATGCGCCGGAAGTTGTCGACGCTCTCGCGCGGCGTCGCGCCCTCGGGGGCGACATCGCGGTCGTGGAAGCAGTAGAACGGCGCGCCCAGCTTGGCGAAGAACTCGAACGCGGCGTCCAGCTTGGCCGTCGCCGCGGCCATCGGATCGGCGATGCGTTGCCAAGGGCGCTCGAAGGTGCCGTCGTAGCCGAACGGGTCGAAGCCGTTCCAGCAGAAGCTGTGCCAGTAGCAGACGGCGAAGCGCAGCTGGTCCTCCATGCGCTTGCCGAGGACGACGCGATCCTTGTCGTACCACTTGAAGGCGAGGGCCTCGGTCGCTTGCGGGCCGGCGTAGCGGATCTTGTCGATCCCGGCGAAGTAGTCGGTCATGTCGGTATCTCCTGGAGGGAAGGAAGTCAGTCGCGCGGCTGCAGGTCGCGCGTGCGTCGATAGAGCTCGCGGAAGCGTTCGAGGCGCGGCATCAGCGCGGCGTGGCGTTCGGCGCGCGGCTGGAAGAGGGCGCGCGGCGTGGGCGGGCGGCAGACGTCGCGCTCGTCGCGACCCAGTGCCAGCCACGCGAGCCGGCCCGCGCCCATCGCGCCGCCGGCCTCGGCGCCGTCCACCGTCTGCAGCTCGATGTCCAGCGTGTCGGCCAGCAGTTGCGCCCAGTGCGCGCTGCGGGCGCCGCCGCCCACGAGCGTCAGGCGATGCACCTCGGTGCCCGCGTCGCGCAAGGCCTGCAGGCCGTCGGCCAGGCCGAAGCCGACGCCTTCGATCACCGCATGGCCCAGGCGCGCGGCGTCGGTCTCGTTGTCCATGCCGAAGAACACGCCCGTCGCGTGCGGATCGTTGTGCGGCGTGCGCTCGCCGGACAAGTAGGGCAGGAACAGCGGCGCGCGATCGCGTTGCGCATCGGTCAGCGCCTCGACGCGTTCCAGCAGGGCGGCCTCGCTGTCGGAGCCGGTCAGGCGCGTGATCCACTGCAGGCCGTTGGCGGCCGACAGCATCACGCTCATCTGGTGCCAGCGCCCCGGCAGCGCGTGGCAGAACGCGTGCACGGCCGAGGCCGGGTTCGGGCGATAGCGATCGGTGACGACGAACAGCACGCCGCTCGTCCCCAGCGACAGGAAGCCTTCGCCCGGTCGCACCGCGCCGATGCCCACCGCGCTGGCCGCGTTGTCTCCGCCGCCGCCGGCGACGGGCAAGCCTTCGGGCAGGCCCAGCGCGAGCGCGGCCTCGCGTTGCAGGCGGCCGGAGAGCTCCGAGCCCTCGACCACCGCCGGCATCTGCGCCAGCGTCATGCCGCTCGCCTGCAGCAGCTGCGGCGACCACGCGCGGCGGCCCACGTCCAGCCACAGCGTGCCCGAGGCGTCGGACATGTCGCTGACCGCGGTGGCGGTGAGGCGCCAGCGCAGCCAGTCCTTGGGCAGCAGCACCTGTCCGATGCGGCGGAAGAGTTCGGGCTCGTGCTCCGCCACCCACAGCAGCTTCGGCGCGGTGAAGCCCGGCATCGCGAGATTGCCCGCGATCTGCGGCAGCGACGGCAGGCGCCGCATCAGCTCGTCGCACTGCGCCGAGCTGCGCGTGTCGTTCCAGAGAATCGCGGGACGCAGCACCTGGCGTTCCTCGTCGACCAACACCGCGCCGTGCATCTGGCCGGACAGGCCGATCGACCTCACGTTCGACCACTCGCCGGGGTGGCTGGCGCGCAGCGCGCGCGACGCGGCCACGAGTGCATCCCACCAGTCGTGCGGATGCTGTTCGGCCCAGTGCGGATGGGGACGCGAGACCGTCAGCGGCGCGCCCGCGCTCGCCACCAGCGCGCCTGTCTCGTCGACCAGCGCCAGCTTGAGCTCGGAGGTGCCGAGGTCGATACCTAGTGCCGTATTCATGCCGCTGCCTCGCCGGCCTGCAGGCGATGCCGTTGCTCGACGCGCGTGACGGGCTTGCCGCCGATGATCATGCCCAGCACCTCGTCCTCGGTGAGATCGGCGGTGCGATAGGTGCCGATGACGCGGCCGTTCTTCATCACGGCGAGGCGGTCGGACAGCGCGAACACGTCGGGCATGTCGTGCGAGATCAGGAACACGCCGACGCCGCGCGCCTTCAGCCGGCGCACGAGGTCGTGCACCATGCGCGTCTCTTCCGGACCGAGCGCGGCACACGGCTCGTCCATGATCAGCACGCGCGCCTTGAAGTACAGCGCGCGCGAGATCGCGACGACCTGGCGCTGGCCGCCCGACAGCGAACGCACCGGCTCGCGGATGTTGCGGAAGTTCGGATTGAGCTGCGCGAACACCTCGCGCGCCGCGGCCTCCATCGCGTAGTCGTCCATCGTGCGCCAGCGCGTCATCAGCTCGCGGCCGAGGAACAGGTTGGCGACGGCGTCGAGGTTGTCGGCCAGCGCCAGCGTCTGGTGGATCGTCTCGATGCCCAGCGCCTGCGAGTCGGCCGGGTTGGCGATGTGGACGACGTCGCCGGCGATGCGGATCTCGCCGCGGTCGATCGGATAGGCGCCGGCGAGCATCTTCATCAGCGTCGACTTGCCGGCACCGTTGTGGCCCAGCACGGCGACGACCTCGCCGGCGTCGAGCGCCAGGTTGACGTCCGAGACCGCCTGCACGCCGCCGAAGGCCTTGTGCATGTCGACGATCTCGACCAGGGGGGCCGTGTTCATAGACGGGCCTCCGCACTGCGTGCTGCGGCGCGAGCTACCTTCGGAGCGGCCGTGCGTACGCTCATGCCATGCGCTCCCCGGTCCAGCGCCGATAGAGCACGTCGAACGCCACCGCGACGATCAGCACCTGGCCGATGATGATCATGCGCTGGCCGATGCCCACGTCCATCAGCAGCAGGCCGCTGTCGAGGAACTGGATGATCAGCGCGCCCAATACCGAACCGAGTACGGTACCGCTGCCGCCCGACAGGCTGACGCCGCCGATCACCGCGGCCGCGATCACGTAGAGCTCCATGCCGGTGCCCATCGAGTTGGTGCCGGCGTTCAGGCGCGAGACCGCGACGATCGCGGCGATCGTGATGGTGACCGACAGCAGCAGGAACAGCTGCAGCGTGACGCGCCGCACCGGGATGCCGACCAGCCGCGCGGCCTCGGGGTTGCCGCCGATCGCGTAGACGTAGCGGCCGAAGCGCGTGCGGCGCACGATGAACGCGACGGCGATGACGACGGCGGCCCAGATCACCACCGGCGCCGGGATGCCCTGGCCGCTCGGCTTGCCGGGCAGCTGGTAGGCGCACATCGCCGCGGTGAAGGCGGCGAGCAGCACCAGCAATCCTGCCGTGAATGCCAGGTCGACGGCGATCGGTCGCAGCGGAAAGCCATGGCGCGCCTTCGCGCGGCGCGTCTGCACGGTGCCCCAGCAAAGCAGCACCGCCAGCACCGCGGCGAGCGCCCAGCTGCCGGCGATGCCCAGCGCGCCGTCGAGGCCGCCGCCGAACCACAGGAACACCGGATCGGTGATGGGCTGCGTCTTGCCGTTGGCCACGAGGAAGGCCGCGCCGCGGAACGACATCAGGCCGCCCAGCGTCACCACGAACGACGGCACGCCGAGGTAGGCGGTCAGTCCGCCCTGGTACAGGCCGGCGAGCAGCGCCGCGACGAGGCCCGCGAGGCAGGCCCAGGCCCAGTGCCAGCCGGCGGTGTATTGCAGGTAGGCGATCAGCACGCCGACGAAGCCGACGACCGAGCCGACGGACAGGTCGATGTGGCGCGCCACGATGACCAGCGAGATCGCGGTGGCGACGACGCCGACGACGGCCGTCTGCTGCGCGATGTTGTAGAGGTTCTCCGGCGTCAGGAAGTTGCCGGTGAGGAGGTGGAAGGTCGCGGCCATGACCGCGAGCACGCAGGCCATCAGCCCGAGGCGCAGGTCGAGCGCGCTGAGTTGCAGGGATTCCATGGGAAAGGTTCGCTGGAGTGCGGGCGTGCGCAGCCCCGCGCGCGTCACGTGCGCGGGGCTGCGCAAGGCCTTACTTGCAGGCGGCCGGGGCCTTGGCCGCGTCCACGCCGCGGCACAGGTTTTCCTTGGTGATCCAGCCGGCCTTGACGACGGTCTCCAGGTTGGCGCGGGTGATCGGCACGGGCTTGAGGAACTTGGCGTCCATCGTCACCTTGTGCTCGCCGCCGCTCCACTTGGTCGTGCCCGGCACCGGCTTGCCGCTCGCGAGGTCGACCGCCGCGTCGGCCGCTTCGCGTCCGAGGTCGCGCGCGTCCTTCCACACCGACACGGTCTGCGTGCCGAGCGCCACGCGGTTGAGCGCGGCCTGGTCGCCGTCCTGGCCCGACACCGGTACGCCCGAGATGCCGCGCGCGGACAGCGCCGCCACCACGCCGCCGGCCGTGCCGTCGTTGGAGGCGACCACCGCGTCGACCTTGTTGTTGTTGCGCGTGAGGATCTGCTCCATGTTCTTCTGCGCGACCTCGGGCTTCCAGCCTTCGGTGTATTCCTCGCCGACGATCTTGATCGCGCCGCTCTTGATCGCGGCGTCGAGCACCTCCTGCTGGCCCTCGCGCAGGAAGTCCGCGTTCGGATCGGTGGGCGAGCCCTTGATCATCACGTAGTTGCCGCGCGGCTTGACCGAGAACACGCCGCGCGCCTGCATGCGGCCCACTTCCTTGTTGTCGAAGGTGATGTAGTAGACCCCGGGCTGCTCGATCAGGCGGTCGTAGGCGATGACCGGGATGCTGCGCTGCTTGGCCTTGGCGAGCGCCGGGACGATCGCGTCCTTGTCCATGGCCAGCACGATCAGCGCCTTCGCGCCCTTGGCGATCAGGCCGTCGACGTCGGCGAGCTGCTTCTCGGGCGAGCCGCCCGCATCCGCGCTGACGTAGGTGGCGCCGCGCTTGGCGAGTTCGGCCTTGATGGCGGCCTCGTCGGTCTTCCAGCGCTCCTCCTGGAAGTTGGACCAGCTGACGCCGACCACCAGTTGAGCGTGTGCCGCGGCGCTCGCGAGGAGCGCGGCTGCGATGAGAGCGTGCTTGAAGTTCATGGCTTGTCTCCGGTTGTTGTGTGCATCGGCCCGCCCTTCGTGGAGAGCGCGGCGCAAGATTACTTCGTTCGAGCATCGAACTAATTACTTGTTTTCCCCAATGCGGCGGCTGTCGCAGGCGCCTAGTCTCGCCACACCCGCCGCCCTGGCCGGGCGAAAGGCGCGCACACCGGACAATGTGCCGAGTCCCCATGGAGAAACCGCAGATGACCCGTCCCCCGATCACGGGCGACCAACGCTTTGTCAAGTCCATCAACCGCAACGTGCTGCTGCGCCTGCTGCTGGACGAACCCGCGCAGTCGCGCGCGGCGCTGGCCGAACGCAGCGGGCTGACGAAGTCCACCGTGAGCCTGCTGACCAAGGAGCTGATCGACGAGGGCTGGCTGGCCGAGGACGGCGTCGCCGTCACCGGCTCGCCGGGCCGCCGGCCCACGCCGCTGCGCATCGACGGCCGCGGGCTGGCGCTGATCGGCGCGGAGCTCGGCACCGACAGCATCCGCGTGGTCAGCACGTCGTTGCAGGGCGAGGTGCTCGAAGCGATGTCGGTACCCTTGCGCGATCGCGCGCCGGATGTCGCGTGCCATCAGCTGGTCGAACTGGTGACCGCGGAGTCCCGACGCGTGACGCGCGCGGGCACGCGGCTGCTGGGCGTCGGCGTCGGGCTGCCGGGGGCCGTCGACACGGCGCACGGCATCATCGAGTTCGCGCCCAACCTCGGCTGGCGCAACGTGGAGGTGGGGCGGCGGCTCGCGCGCGAACTCGGGGCCGGCGGCCTCGCGCAGGTGCCGGTCTACTGCCAGAACGAGGCCGACCTGGCCGCCATCGGCGAGACCGCGTTCGGCAGCCGGCCGATCGACGACCCGCTGGTCTACGTCAGCTGCAGCGTCGGCGTGGGCGCCGGCATCGTCCTCAACGGCGCGCTGTTCACCGGCGCGACCGGCGCCGCCGGCGAGATCGGCCATACCATCCTGCACGTCGACGGGCTGCCGTGCTCGTGCGGCCGGCGCGGCTGCGCCGAGGCCTACGTCGGCCTGAAGGCGGTGGCCCACGCCGCGGGAATGCTGCGCCACGGCGAGGTCGACCGCGCCGGCCTCAGCGCCGAGCTCGCCAAGCCGCGCGCGCATCGCACGCGCAACGCCTTCGCCGCCGCGGGCGACGCGCTGGGCGTGCTGCTGCAGAACGTGTGGACGACGTTCAACCCCAAGGCCATCGTGCTGGGCGGCGAGGCCGTCACCCTCGGCGGCGGGCATTTCCTCGACGCCGCCGTCGAGCGGCTGGCGCGCTTCGGCGGCGACGCCGGCGTGGTGCCGCCGGCGATCCGCGTGGCGAAATACGGCGACCTGGCCACCGCGGTCGGCGGCGCGGCGTTCGCGCTGCACGCGCTGCTGCGGCCTGTCGGGCACGACAGCGGCGCGCTGCGGATCAATCCGGCGTGAACGTCGCTACGCCGTCGACAGCGGCGCGCGCTGTCGCCGCATCCACAGGAAGCCGTCCGCGCTGTAGACCACCAGCGCCGTCCAGATCAGCACGAAGCCGACCAGCCGCGCGCCCTGCAGCGGCTCGCCGAAGAAGGTGACGCCCAGCAGGAACTGGATCGTCGGCGACAGGTACTGCAGCGTGCCGAGCGTGGCCAGCGTGATGCGGCGCGCGCCGGCGGCGAACAGCAGCAGCGGGATCGCGGTCAGCGGGCCGGCGAACAGCAGCCAGCCGACGGTGGCGCCGTCCAGGCCCGCGAACAGGCCGGCCAGGCCGCCGTGCGGCGCGGACGTCGACGCCAGCGCCACGAGCGCGACCGGCGCCATCACGGCCGTCTCCACCGCCAGGCCTTCGAGCGCGCCCAGCGGCGCCGTCTTGCGCAGCAGGCCGTAGCTGCCGAACGACGCGGCCAGGCCCAGCGCGATCCAGGGCGGACGGCCCAGCGTCAGCGTGAGCCACAGCACGCCGCAGCCGGCCACGGCCACCGCCAGCCACTGCAGGCGGCGTGGCCGCTCCCCGAGCACCCAGGTGCCCAGCAGCACGTTGACCAGCGGCGTGACGAAATAGCCCAGGCTCGCCTCGACGACGTGGCCATGGTTGACGGCCCACACGTACAGCAGCCAGTTGGCGCTGAGCAGCAGCGCGCTGAGCACGAACTGCGCGAGCAGCCGCGGCCGGCGCAGGACGCCGGGCACCCACTGCAGCCGCCGCATCGCGACGAGCATCGTCCACACGAACACGAACGACCACAGCGAGCGGTGCATCACGATCTCGAACGCGTCGACGCGCGCGAGGGCGTGGAAGTAGATCGGGAACAGGCCCCAGGCGATGTAGGCGAGGGCGGCGTAGACGAGACCTGACATTGGGGGGCGAAGGCGGCCGGAGGCGGTTTCCGGGTTCACGCCATTATCGAAGCTCGATGGCGCGGGTATCTTGGCGGGCATGGCCGACACCCCGCAATTCCTCTACCGCATCGTGCCCAAGCGCGCGGACATGCTCGTCACCGGCCCCACCGAGCACGAGACGAAGGTCATGGCCACCCACTTCACGCACCTGCAGAAGCTGGCCGCCGACGGCGTGGTGCTGATGGCGGGCCGCACGCTCGTCGCCGGCCCGGACACCTTCGGCATCGTCGTGTTCAAGGCGCCGTCGCTGGCCGAGGCCGAGGCCGTGATGCGCAGCGATCCGGCGATCGCGCAAGGCCTGATGCACTGCGAACTGTTCCCGTACCGGGTGGCGGTATGGGCGGACGGCTTCAAGCTGGGCGCGTAGCGCCTCCGGCACGCGCAAAAGGCTTTGCGGCGAAGCGCGCAGGACTGCGCAATTGCGTCGTTGCTTTCCCACTATTTCCACCTTTAGGGGGATTGTTGGAAATTGGCACGGATTGAAAAATGGCTGTCATCAACGTTCCGCATCATCGAGAGCGTTCAGGGAGAACAGCCATGCCGCAAACGTACAACGTCGGATCCCGCTCGCGTTTCGTGAACTTCATCGCCTGGATGTTCATCCTCCTGGCGGCCTTCGCGTGCGAATGGGCGGTCATCCAGAACGCGACCAAGCCATGGGCTTCGCTGGCGGTCGATTCGTCCACGCTGCCCGGCCTCACCGGCCTGCTGGTGCGCCACGCGCCGTGGGTGTTCTCGGCGGCCGTCGCGCTGTCGCTGGCCATGATCGTGTGCGCCTTCGGCCTGCTGCGCCGCATCGAGTGGGCGCGCCGCGTCTTCATCGGCCTGCTGATGGTGGCCATCGGCGTCGACCTCGCCGGCCTGTGGCTGCAACAGGAATTCATGCACCTGCTGGTGGACTCGGCGCTGCGCCAGACCACGCTCACGCAGCCGGCGGCCGACCTCTTCGGCGGCGTCGTGACGATGGCCCGCGTGCTGGCCGGCTTCATCACGCTGGTGGCCAGCGTGGCGTTGGTGGGCATCATCCGCCGGCTGATGTCGCCGTCGGTGCGCCAAGAGTTCGCCTGAGCCGTCCGCGCTCCTGAAACGACGGCTGCCTCTGCGGCCGTTGTCGTTTCTGGCGCCGCCGTCCGCGTCAGGGCCGGGCCTGGTGGTACGCCGCCAGGAATTCGTCCGACGAGACCTGGTCGGCGAGGGCGCGCAGCGCCGCGGCCGCCTCCGTGCCCAGCACGGCCTCGACGCGCGCGTTCGCGTCGGCCCAATGCGCCGCGCCTGCTTCCAGCCGCTGCATGCCGGCATCGGTCAGCGCGGCGCGCTTGGTGCGGCCGTCCGACGGGTCGGGCTGCAGCACGACCAGGCGGTCGCGCACGAGCGGGCGCATCGCGTGCGTGAGCGCCGAGATCTGGATGGCCAGGCGCGCGGCCAGGTCCTGCAGCGTCGGCGGGACGCCCTCGTTGGCCGCGCCCAGGCGTGCGATCTCCACCATCAGCGAGAACTGGGTCGACTTCAGGCCCGCGTTCTCGAGGGCGTCGTCGTACAGGTTGCCCAGCCGGCGTGCCGCGAGCCGAAGCGCCGTGTTGTTGCAGGGCGGGGCCTCGAAGGCGTTGATGGCCGCCGTCGCCTCGTTGCTGTCCGCTTTCTTCCTGTGGCCCACCTGCTTCGCTCCAGTCGGATGCTTGCCCTTGCGACATGCGGGGTTGATTGCGATGTCGACGCGATTATCCCACGACCGGCCATAAACTTGCGCCCTCAACCAAATAACTTGAGTGCTCAAGTTAAACCAAGGAAACTGTCATGTCCGCTTCTTCCAAGACCGCCGTCGTCACCGGCGCCTCCTCCGGCATCGGCGCTGTCTATGCCGAGCGCCTGGCCGCGCGCGGCTACGACCTGATCCTCGTCGCGCGCCGCGCCGACCGCCTGACTGCGCTGGCCGACAAGCTGTCCACGACCCATGGCCGCAAGGTGCAGGTGCTGGTGGCCGACCTCGCGAACGAAAGCGATCTCGCCCGTGTCGAGGACGTGCTCAAGCGCGACGAGAGCGTGCGGATGCTGGTCAACAACGCCGGCATTGCCCGCTTCCGCCCGTTCGCGCAATCGTCCATCGACGACTCCGCCTCCCAGATCGCGCTGAACATCACGGCGCTGACCCGCCTGGCGCTGGCCGCGCTGCCGGGCTTCGTCGCGCGCAACGAGGGCACGCTGATCAACGTGGCGTCGATCCTGGCCGTCCACGCGTTGCCGATCAGCACCGTGTACAGCGCCACGAAGGCGTACGTCCTGCAGTTCAGCCGCGGTCTCCAGCAGGAACTGGCCGCCACCGGCGTGAAGGTCCAGGCCGTCCTGCCGGCGGCGACCGAGACCGAGATCTGGTCGGAGGACGGCTCCGGCGTGCCGTTGTCCGCCCTCAACAAGGACACCGTGATGAGCGTGCACGACCTCGTCGACGCCGCGTTGGCCGGCCTGGACCAGGGCGAGGCGGTCACGTGGCCGTCCGTCGGCGACGTGGGCCTGTGGAACACGTTCGACGCGGCGCGGGTGGCGCTCGTCGGGGCGACGCAGACCGGGACGCCGGCCGCGCGCTACAAGAAGGCCTGACCTTTCTTGCCGCCTGATCGACGGCCGCCTTCGAGCGGCCGTCGTCGTTTGCGGCGAATGTCAGCCGATGTCGCCGTCCAGGTAGAACCAGCGCCCGCGCTCGCGCACGAAGCGGCTCGTCTCGTGCAGCCGCTCGGCCTTGCCGCCCAGCTTGCTGCGCGCGACGAATTCGACGATCGCGTGGTCGGCGTCCTGCTGCACGTGGCGGCGCACGTCCAGGCCCAGCCAGCGCAGGCCGTCGGGCAGCGGCTCGATGACGGCGGGCCGGGTGGACGGGTGCCAGGTGTCGCGCAGGTAGCCGAGCAGTCCGGTGGCGAAGGCGCTGTAACGCGAGCGCATCAGGTCTTCGGCGCTGGGCGCCTGCAGCGCCTCGGGGCCGGCGTGCCAGCGGCCGCAGCAGCGCTCGTAGGCGAGCTTTCGGCCGCAGGGGCAGGGCGAGGACGGTGCGATCGGCATGCGTGAATTGTGCCGCGCAGGATTTCAAGCAATTCTTGATTCGACGTTCAAAGGTCCGATAGACTGTATGCAAATACAGTTCTCCGGGAGGGTCTCGGAAGTACGGAACTGCCGGGCAAGCCGGCCGAGTTGCGAAGCCCTCCCGCCTTGACGTGAACCCTCGCTCACCCGGTCACCGCGATGTCCTCGCCTTCTTCCCTGCTGCCGCTGGAGCATCTGCATCCGGCGTTGTGGCGCGCGCACCAGCTGGGGCGCGGGCGGGACGCGGTGCACGCGAGCGGGTATGCCGCGCTCGATGCCGAGCTGCCGGGCGGTGGTTGGCCGCAGCGGGCCATCACCGAGCTGCTGCTCGCCGGCACCGGCTGGGGTGAGATGCGGCTGCTCGCGCCGGTGCTCGCGCGCGTGGGCGCGGCCGGCCGGGGCGTGCTGCTGCTGGGGCCGCCGGCCGAGCCGTGCGCCGAGGCACTGGCGCAACTGGGGCTGGCGCTGGCGCGCTGCGTCGTGATCCGCGGCGACGACCTGCTGTGGCCGCTGGAGCAGGCGCTGCGCAGCGGCCAGGTCGGCGCGGTGGTCGCGTGGGCGCCGCCACGCCTGAAGGGCGAGGCGCTGCGTCGGCTGCAGTTGGCCGCGCAGTCGCACGAGGGCCCGGCCTTCGTGGTGCGACCGGCCAGCGTGGCGACGCAACCCAGTCCGGCGCCGCTGCGGCTGCTGCTTTCCGGCGCCGGCCCCGACGCGATGGCCGTGCGTCTCGTCAAGCGTCGCGGCCCGGCGCTGGAGCAGCCGGTGCTGCTCGCGCTGCCGCCCGTGCTCTCGCGCGCCGCGCGCCAGCGGGCGCTCACGCCCCGGCGCACGCGTACGCACGTGCAGGCCTTGTCGGCCCTGGCATGAAGGCACTCGAATGCTCTGGATCGGCGTTCACCTGCCGGCGTTGTCGCTGGAATCCTTCGTCGCCACGCTGGCGCCGGAGCGGCCGACCGAGGCGCCGATCGTCGGCGATCTTGACGACGTCGACCCCGTCGACCTCGTCGGCCCCGTCGCGCTGATCGAGCACCACCGCATCGTCGCGGCCAACGCCGCGGCGCGCGAGGGCGGCGTCAAGGTGGGCCAGAAGCGCGCCACCGCGCTCGCGCTCGCGCCGCAGACGCGGCTGGGCGAGGCCGATCCGGCGCGCGACGAGGCCGCGCTGATGGCCGTGGCCCACGTGTTGATGGGCTTCACGCCGGCCGTCTCGTTCGGTGGCGACCACGTGGTGCTGGCCGAGGTGCAGGCCAGCCTGCGCTACTTCGGCGGCCTGCCGCGGCTGCTGCAACGACTGCGCGCCGAGTTGGTGCCACTGGGCCACGCGCTGCGCGTCGCGTGCGCGCCCACCGCGCAGGGCGCGCAGTGGATGGCCCTCGTGCGCGACGAGCCCGAGACCACGCCCGTCGGCAGCAAGGCCGGCTGGCACGCGCGCGTCGGCGCCGTGCCCGTCGCGCGCATGGCCGCGGCCGCGCCGCACCTGGCCGCGCTCGAGGCGCTGGGCCTGGCCACCGCCGCCGATCTGTGGAAGCAGCCGCGCGCCGGCCTCACGCGCCGCTTCGGCGGCGAGCTGTTGGCCGACATCGACCGTGCCCTCGGCGAGTGCCCCGACCCGCGCACCGCGCTGCAGCCGTCCCCCACCTTCGACAGCCGCCTGGAGCTGTTCATGCGCGCCGACGACAGCGCCGCGCTGCTCACCGGCGCCGCGGTGCTCTTGAACCGGCTCACGGCCTGGGCCACCGCGCACCACGGCCTCGTCGCCGGCTTCGAGCTGCGGCTGCACCACGAGAGCCTGCGCAAGATGCGCGACGATCCGGCCTCGCGCAGCACCATGCTGGAGATCGGTCTGGGCGAGCCGGTGGCCGACACCGCGCACCTGCACTCGCTGCTGCGCGAGCGCCTGCAGCGCCTGCCGCTGGCCGCGTCGGTGATCGAGCTGAGCCTGCACTGCCGCTCGATCACGCCCGGCGCACCGCGCAACACCGAACTGTTCCCGTCGGCGGCGAGCGCCGGCGAGGGCTGGCAGCGGCTGCTGGAACGCTTCGAGGCCCGGCTCGGCACGCACAACATCCAGCGCCTGCAACCGGTGGCCGATCACCGCCCCGAACTCGCCACCGCCGTGCGCCAGGGCGGCGAGCCGCTGCCGGCACGCACCCGCGCGCCGGGTGCGCCGCTGAACCTGCCGACGCCCGCCGGCCCCGCGTCCACGGCGTCGGGCGACCCGGCCCACTGGCCACGCCTCAAGCGCCCGGTCTGGCTGCTGCGCGAGCCGCAGCCGCTGCGTGACGAAGGCGGCACGCCGCTGCTGTCAGGCAAGCCGCTGTGGCTGGTCGCCGGCCCGGAGCGCATCGAATCCGGCTGGTGGGACGGCGCGTACGCGGCGCGCGACTACTTCATTGCGCAGGACCACGAGGGGGCGCTGCTGTGGATCTATCGGTTTCGACGCGCGCCGGAGGTGGGCGAGGTGGGGTGGTATCTGCAGGGGCGGTTTGGGTAGGATGGCGGCCTGCTGCCTTTACGGATGGAAGCGCCAGGTCGAGACGAGCGACGAGAAAACGCGGGCATCGCGGCGAGCGTTCGCTGCCGACGTGTCCAGTCCGACCACGTACACCACGCCATGGGCCACCACGACGGCCAGGCGTTCCACTCGGGCCGGGCCGGTCGGACCGCATCGATAGCGCTCGAGCTGGAACATCCCGCGTTCGCCGTCCAGGCGGTTACCGCTGCGGTGCAATGCCAGCACCGTCTTGTCCTGATTCGGGGGACGCTCCTGCATGTCGAGATAGTCCTTGGCGCCATGGACGCCGTCGAACACGTTGTAGCCGGCGTCGACCCAGGCATAGCCGCGCGGCTCGAGCCGAAGCAGGATCCCGACGCCATGGTTCGGCCCCGGTGGCACCGCGCCATAGGCCACGACGACGAGAGGCAAGCTTCGCGGTGCAGGCACGACGATCATCTCCGCAAGATTCTCAGGGCAACGCATATGCGCGCAGCCAGCGATGCCCATCGCCGCTGGTTGATTCGACCAGCACCAGACGCTTCGCAGCCAGCACCCACGCCCGCCCATCGCTGCCATCACTCAAGTCGATCTGCGCGAACTCGCGTTGCAACGCCAGGTTGACGACATGCAACTGCCAGTCATCGGCGACCACCGCGATCGCGCCGTCGATCGCGGCCTGCGCGCGCGGCGACGGGTCGGAGTTGTCGATGCGCGGCGCGATCGTGGCGCCGCTCCACCAGACCAGGCGCGCCATGCCGGGCAGCGGGCCGCAGGTGACGGCGCGCTGCGAGCCGAACGGGCCGGCGCGCCAGTCGTAGCCGATGGCCAGCGGCGTGCCGCGGACGTCGTGGCAGGGCGCGGGCGCCTGCCCGCGTCGACCCGAAGCGTCGAGATCGAAGATGTCCTCGACGCCCTCATGGGCCGATTCTGCGATCTTGAACTCGTTCGTTCGCTTGCCGCTCGAGTCGTAGTCGGCGACGAGCAGGTTCAGCGGCACGTCGCCGGCATCGTGCTCCGCGGCCGTGCGTTCTTGCGCTCGCCAGATGACGCGCACGACATCGCCCCGGCTGCCCGCGACGCTGGCGATCCAGCCGGGATGGCGGTCGACCACGCGGCGCCTGGCCGGGTCGGTCGCGGAGGCCAGGGGACGCCAGGTCAGCGTGTCACCGGCTGTGCTGAGGAAGCCGTTGCCGGCGGGCGTGACGACGCTGCAGACGTTTCTCGTGCGCGGCGTTTGCAGGCCGGGGGCGGTCGTGCCGGTCAGCGGATCGACCTTGACGATCCGCGTGCCCAGGTCGAGCCAGACGCCGCCATCGGGCGTCCCGAACGGCATCGGCGCCCGGGGCGCATCGCTGCAGGCCCTGAGATCCGACGCCACGACCTGCGCCTCGTGCGCTGCGGCCTGCGCATCCGCGCTCAGGTCGTGCGACCACAGCGGCTTCAGCAGGTGCTGCGAGCGCGCCATCGCGCGCGCGCCGGGCACCTCGCCGCTTTCCTTGCAGAAGCCGCGCTCCCAGGCCTTGGCGGTGTCGCGCGTCGCGGTGGTCGCGGTGTCGGGCAGTTTCACCTCGAGAACGCGTTCGGGGTCGGGCACGGCCAGCGAGCCCGCGATGATCTCGCCGGTCTCGGGCTCGATGGGTTGCGAGGCCAGCGCGAACAGCGTGCCGCCGTCGGGCGTCGCGACGAGGCCCGTCAACGCGTACTTCGACGTGACGCGCTCCAATAGCCGGCCCGTCGCCATGTCCTGCACGACCAGGGCCCAGCGCGCGCCCGTGGCCAGTTCGGCGGCGTCCCGCGCCGCGTCGAGCGGCCGCGACGAGGCGAACCAGCGGCCGTACGGATCGGCGACGAAGGACGCGCCGACGTCGTCGCCGATCTGCGTGCGCAGGCGCGACGCGACGCCGCACGCGCCGGGGTCGACCTGCACGATGGCGCGGCGGCGCTCGTCGATGGTGAACACGGCGCCGGTCTGCGGCGAGAAGGCCACCTGCATCGAAGCCACGGTGGCCAGCGGCGTGTCGTGGATCTCGATGTCGTTGACCAGCGCCTTGCTCGCGAGATCCCAGACGGAGAAGCTCATGCTGCTCGGGTCCGGCGACATCTCCTGGTGCTGACCCAGTGTGGCGCTGGCGATCAACAGGCGTGCGTCGTGATCCACGAACTGCAGTCGCAGCACGCGGACGCGCGCGGTGGACAGCGACGCCACCACGCGATTGGTGGCGGCGTCGACGACCGAGCGGCTGGTCGCGACGAGCCTGCCATCCGACGAGATCGCCACCGGCTCGATGAATCGCTCGGTGCCGCAGGTCGGTGGCATCTGGGCGACCCACGCGGCGGCGGCCTCGGGCCCCACCGCGATGCCGTCGCTGCTGACGACCCACGGACGCCACGACACCGTGGCTGCGGCGCTCGAGAAGTCGACGAGGCCGACGCATTGGCGATCGGTGGACAGGGCGACTTTCAGCCCGTCGTTCGAGGCGGACAGCACACGCACGCCGTGCGGCAGCTGCGCCGTGGATTCGCGCGCCGGGTCGGCGAGACTGACCCGGTGCAGCACGTCGTGCGCGTCGACATGCAGGCGCCAGGCGCCGTCGCCCGACAGCGCCAGCGGCGCGCGCGCCGCGTCGATCTCGAGCAGGCGGCCTTCCTGCTCGGTGAATCCGCCCGCGAACGCCTGTGGTGGTGCCGCGGCAACCAGGCCGATTGCGGCAACGATGGCGAGCAGGCGATGCAGGTTCACGAACGAACTCTTCGGCAGATGCGGGTGCGAGACGATAGCAACGCATCGCCCGCATCGCGCGGAGAGAACGTTCACATGGCGGTGAGTCTTTGCGGCCAGTGCGGCCCGCTTGCGGAACGCCCGGCTCGTGAACGATGCGCACGCCGCGTGCGGCGGGGGTCTCTGGAAGATGCCTGGAAAGTCAAGGCGAGCCCCCTAAGGCATCGAAGCTGAAGCAATGCCTCGGCTCGCGCGGCCCGTGCTTGGCCCGCGTCGCGGCGATACCTTGTGGCGTACCCGGAAATGGGTATGCGTCGCTGACGCTTCCCCCATTGACGCCCATGCCCGCGAAAACGAACACTGGCGCTCCCCACCCTCCCTGGAGATTCGTGATGAGCTTCGATACCAGCAAGCAATGTGTCGCGTTCGCCGCCGCCGTCCTGGCGGCCGCGGCCATGCCGTCCGCGTTCGCGCAGACCGCCGCGCCCGAGGTCGCCACGGTCAGCGCCGAGGCCCTGATGCAGGAGAACTGGCGCGAGACCATCGCGCGCACCGCCGTGCCGCACGAAGGCTGCTTCGAGGCCGAATACCCGAATGCCGTGTGGGTCGAGGCGCAGTGCACCGTCGCGCCGGACAAGGTCTACGTGCCGCGTCGCAGCGGCGGCCCGCAGACGGTGGGCAACGGCGCCGACTACGCGGCCTCCGTCACCAACCTGATGTCCGCCGCCGTCGGCACCTTTCCGACGGTGACCGGCGTCACCAGCGAGAAGGACGGCAGCTCCAACGTCTACTCGATCCAGCTCAACTCCAACTTCATGTCGACCGCCGCCTGCAACGGCCACTCCGGCTGCCTGGCGTGGGAGCAGTTCGTGTACTCGTCGTCGGAGACGTCGGCGTTCATGCAGTACTGGCTGATCGACTACGGCAACAGCTGCCCGAGCGGCTGGAATTCCTACGACGGCAGCTGCTACAAGAACAGCGCCGCGGTGACCGTGCCGAAGGAGCCGATCACCTCGCTGTCCACGCTGAAGTTGTCGGGCACCGCCGTCAGCGGCGGCAACGACACGCTCGTGTTCACGGCGGGCACCAAGGCCTACAGCACCACCGGCAAGGACACCGTCACCGACCTCGCGTCGGCCTGGAATCAGGCCGAGTTCAACATCATCGGCGACGGCGGCGGCTCCAAGGCGACGTTCAACAAGGGCGCCTCGGTCACGGTGAAGGTGGCGGTGACGCACGGCTCGACGACCGCGCCGACCTGCGCGTCCAATGCGGGCACGACGGGCGAGACCAACAACCTCACCCTGGGCAGTTGCTCGGGCGTGTCGGGTTCGACGCCCTACATCCAGTTCACGGAATCGGATTGAGTTCGTGGCGCCCTCTCGGTGACCGACGCGAACCGGCCAACCCCTCCTGAGGCCGGTTCCGTCGTCGCCGAGAGGGCAGTCACCCCCCAGCGGCCGAAGGCCGCCGTACTCGCGCTGTAACTCCTGGACGCTAGACTGCCCGCCAGCTCTTCCGCCCAGGACTCCCGCGTGTACTTCCAGAAGATCCGCCACCCGTCGAACTTCCGCTTCGCGTCCGGCCATGCCGGCGACGCGCTCCAGCTCGGCGACGCCGCGCCGTTGCGGGCGCACATCCGCGATCTCGGCGAGGACGTGTTCCACGTCGAGCTGCGCGACGACGCGCGCTGGCCGCTCGATCCGCGACTGCTGCGCATGCACGACGACGCGTTCGCCGGCGCGTCGACGCACCGTCTCGGCTTCGACGCCGACGGCACGCTGCGGCTCGAGGACGCGCAGGGCGGGCGCGCGCTCGCGGGCGTCCCGCGCGCGTGCGTGGGCGTGTGCGGCAAGGCCTGGCTGGTGCAGTTCGCTCGCGGCGACGGCATGCGCTTCTACGGCCAGGGCGAGAAGGTCACCGGGCTCGAGAAGACGGGCAGGCGCACCAAGTTCTGGAATCTCGACGTCTGGGGCGACCACCCGATGCCGGTGATCATCGACGGCCAGGCCGACCCGCAATACGCGGCGATCCCCTACTTGCTGATCCGCGACGGCGCGCGCTGGATCGGCGTGCTGGTCGACCATCCCGGCAACGTGTTCATGGACACGGGTTCCAACTGGTTCTTCAGCGGCAAGGACGACCTCGGCGCGCCGCCCAGCCTGTGGTTCGGCGCGGACGAGGGCGTGCCGGCGTTCTACGTCATCGCGGGCGACAGCATGGCCTCGGTCACGCGGCGGCTGCAGCGTCTCGTGGGCGTCACGCCGCTGCCGCCGCTGTGGTCGCTGGGCCATCACCAATGCCGCTGGGGGTATGGCGGCACGCGCGACCTGGAGTGGCTGGACGCGGCCTTCACGGAACACGAGTTCCCCAACGACGGCCTGTGGCTGGACATCGACTACATGGAGGACTTCAAGGTCTTCACGACGAGTCCCGCGCAGTTCGGCGATCGCGCGCGCGAGCTGCGCGCGCTCGCCGACAAGGGCCGCCGTGTCGTGCCCATCCTCGATCCGGGCGTCAAGGTCGCCGACGGCTACGAGGTCGCGGAGAGCGGCACCGAGGCGGACATCTTCTGCAAGAACCCCGAAGGCCGGCCCTACGTCGGCTTCGTGTGGCCGGGCCGCACCTGGTTCCCCGACTACTCGCTGCCCGAAGGCCGTGCCTGGTGGGCCGGCTACGCGCGCCAGTTCCGCGACTGGGGCTTCGGCGGCGCGTGGATCGACATGAACGACCCGAGCACGGGCGCCGCCGAGGTGGACGACATGCGCTTCCAGCACGGCCAGTGGGATCACTGGACGTACCACAACCTGTATGCGACGGGCATGGCGCAGGCGACGTGGGAAGGCTTCAAGGCGGCGGTGCCCGACGAGCGTCCGTTTATCCTGTCGCGCAGCGCGGCCACCGGATCGAGCCGCTGGACGGCGCTGTGGACCGGCGACAACTGGAGCAACTGGCACCACCTGCGACTCAGCATCCCCGGCACGCTGAACCTCGCGCTGTCGGGTATTCCATTCAACGGCCCCGACGTGCCCGGCTTCGGCGGCCACGCCGACGCCGAGCTCGCCGTCGCCTGGTACAAGGCCGGCATGCTGTTCCCGTTCCTGCGCAACCACTCGGTCAAGGGCTCGGTCGCGCAGGAGCCGTGGCAGTTCGGGCCGCAGGCGCTGCAGGTCATTCGCCACTTCGTGCGGCTGCGCTACAAGCTGCTGCCGTATCTCTACCAGCTGTGGGTGGGGCAGGCGCGCGAGGGCACGGCCGTGATGCGCCCGCTGTTCCACGACTTCGACCATGCCGACGGCCTCGACCTCGACCGCATCGACGACCAGTTCCTGGTCGGCCCGGCGATCATGCAGGCGCCGCTCGTGCATCAGGGCCAGCAGCAACGCACCGTCGCGCTGCCCGGCACCGGCCGCTGGCTGGACGCGTGCAGCGGCCGCTTCGTGGCCGCGGGCCGCAGCATCCAGGTGCGCAGCGACGCGGCGTCGACGCCGTTGTACTTGCGCGAGGGCCAGCTCGTCGCCATGCAGCCCGGCGAGCGCACCACGCAGTTCAACGACCTGTCGGACATCGAGCTGCACGTGATCCTCGGCGCGGGCTGCGCCGACGAGGCGGTGCTGGACTACACGTTCGACGACGGCCTGAGCTATGGCCACGAGCGCGGCGAACGCGGCGTGGTGCGGTTTCGCGCGACACGCGCCGGCGATGCGATCGCGCTGCGGGTCGACGTGCTGCAGTCCGGCTGGAAGCCGCTGCGCGTCAGCGTCGTGGGCTACGACGGCGCGACGTCGGCGGTGATCGGGTTGCCGGCGGGCGACGCGGCGCAGGCGTTGACGCCGGACACCTGGACCTGCGCCGGCCAGCCGCTGGCGGTGGCACGCGGGGCGGTCGTCACGATCTGAGGATCAGGCCACGCGCACGGCGGCGGCCTGCGCGAACAGCGAGTCGGCGACCGGCGGCTGCGCCTGCGCGATGACGGCGGAGAACAGCGCGAGCGTCGTGACGACGGAGGCGATGGCGGCGACGAGGCGTTGGGTGCGGTTGGTGTTCATGGTCGGCTCCTGGTGGGTTTGGGAAACACGTTGTCGATGGATGAACTGTGTTCCTCGCCCCCCCGCCGCGTCCTGCGGCGTTCTGAAAGCGGCCTGAAACGTTCTGAAAGCGTCGACCGGCACGCGCTTGACATGCAGGTAAATGCCTGCATATAGTCCGTGCAGTCCACTGTCTGCATGAACGACCCCGACCTCCTCTTCAAGGCGATCGCCGACCCCAGCCGCCGCAAGCTGCTGGACGTGCTGCACGAGCACGACGGCCGCACGCTCGGCGAGCTGTGCGAGCACTTGGCGATGGCGCGTCAGTCGGTCGCGCAGCACCTGGGCCTGCTGGAAGCGGCCAACCTGGTGGCCACGCAATGGCGCGGTCGCGAGAAGCTGCACTTTCTCAACGCCGTGCCGCTGCAGGACATCTACGAGCGCTGGATCCGCAAGTTCGAGCAGCCGCGCCTGAAGGCGCTGCACGGCCTCAAACGACGCCTCGAAAGCGAAGAGCCATGAACAAGTCGACGTTCACCTACGTGACCTACATCCGCACCACGCCCGAGCGCCTGTGGGAGGCGCTCACATCGGCCGAGTTCACGGCGCAGTACTGGTTCGGCGCGCATTGCGAGAGCGATTGGACGGCCGGCTCGCCGTGGCGGCTGATGTATGCCGATGGACGCGTCGCGGATTCCGGCCAGGTGGTCGAGGCCATCCCGCCCCGCCGCATCGCCATCAAGTGGCGCAACGAGTGGAATCCGGAACTGAAGGCCGAGGGCGACTCGCTGTGCACGATGGACATCGAGCCGGTCGCCGACACGAGCCCGCAGGTGGTCAGGCTGAGTATCGCGCACACGATCGAACGCGCCGAGTCGAAGTTCATCGGCGCGGTGTCGGGCGGCTGGCCGCGAATCCTGTCCAACCTCAAGTCGCTGCTCGAGACGGGCGACGTGGCGATGAAGACGAAATAGCCCCGCGACGACTGCCGTAGCGGCAGGCGTGCGGGCGCGCGCGGGACGCGCCCGCGCGCGAGATGGCCGGGATCAGGCCCTGGTCAGCAGGTCCGCCACTTCGGCGAACGAGGCGTCGTAGCCGGGGAACTGCTTGGCCCCGTCGGCCATGTACTGTTCCTTGGTGATCTTGTTCTTGTAGAGCGCTTCGCACTCGTTGAAGAACCATTCGCGATCGGCCGCGGTGTTCAGCGGAATGCTCTTGTAGTTCGGATCGGCCTTGACCTGCGTGATGACGGACGACATCTTGTTGTCGAACGCGCTGGCCATCGACGAGGTGGCGGTCAGCAGGCCGGCGGCCAGCACGGCGGCGGTGGCGACGGCTGCAGCGGCGCGCTGCGCCTTGCTCTGGAACTTGCTCATGGGAATCTCCGATTTCGAGTGAGGTGCGCCCGCGCAACCGGCGGTTCGCGACAGGCGATGTATGTCCGACTCGTACGATGGTTAGGTCGTCGAGCGGTATCCTGCGGCACGCACGTCTGCAGTGCCGCTGACGAGAAGTCTAGGCCGCACACCACCGCGAGTCACTGCAGTTCGTGACTCGAATCTCGCACTTCGTCGCAAGGTCCGGACGCAGGCGGCAATGGCTCCTGCCCGAGCCTTAGTCGGAGTCGTCGGCGAACTCCGCCGCGAACGCCTGCGCGAACTCGGGCGTGCCGGTGAGCGTCAGCGTCACCGCATGCCAGCCGTCGCCCTCGGCGCCCACCTGCAGATCGTGATCCCACTCGCCGCCCTCGTCCGCGGGCCCGTGCGTGTGCGGGAACGCGCGCCAGGCCCAGTCCAGCACCTGCTGCGCCTCGGCCAGCGCGGCGGCGTGGCGCGCGGCCGACGTGGAGGCGAGGGCCTCGATCGTCACGACGCCTTCGTCGTTGTCGCTGACGTCGAGCGTGAGGATGCGCAGCGCGATCATGCGGCCGGCGAGGTCGGCACGATGGCGTCCTGCGATCGCGCCGCGTCGCCGAAGACCTCGTCGAGCGTGGCGTTGAACACGCGGAAGTCCAGCGGCTTCGTCCAGTAGTCGTCGAAGCCGGCGTTGAGCGCGCGCTGGATGTCGGCGGGGATCGCGTTGGCCGACAGCGCGATCACGCGCAGGCCCGCGGTGGCCGGGTCGGCACGCAGGCGCGCGAGCACCTCCAGGCCGTCGATGTCGGGCAGCTGCATGTCGACCAGCGTCAGGCCGGGCAGCGTCTGTGCCGCGCGGGCGACGCCGCTGGCGCCGTCGGGCATGCTGTCGAACTCGATGCCGGGGCGCCGGCGCACGAGCTCGGCGACGATCATCACGTTGACCGCGTTGTCCTCGATGTAGAGCAGCCGGCGCGAGGGCAGTGCGAGCGGGCCGGAGTCGGCGGCGGCGTCCAGCAGCACCTCGAACACGCTGCCCACGCCGCGCGCGCTGTGCACGGTGATGCGGCCGCCCATGCCCTCGACCAGCGCCTTGACGATGGTCAGGCCGATGCCCGTGCCCTCGATGCCGTCGCGCTCGGCGCCGGCGCGGTTGAACGGCTCGAACGCGTTCGTCTGCTGCTCGGGCGTCATGCCCACGCCGTCGTCCGATACGCGGATCCGCACCCGGCCGGCGTCGGGCGTCGCCTCCAGGCGCACGCTGCCGCCGGGCCGGTTGTACTTGATCGCGTTCGTCAGCAGGTTGACCAGCACCTGCGTCAGCCGCGTGGCGTCGGCGCGCACGTGCAGCGCACTCGGCGGCGCGACCACCGTCACGCCGTGCTGGATCGCCAGCCCCTCGACCAGCGGCAGGCTCTGCTCGATGACGGTCGCGACGCGCACCGGCTGCAGCACGACGTCGCGCGCGGGGCCGTCGAGGCGCGACAGCTCCAGCACGTTGTTGATCAGCGTCAGCAGGTGCTCGCCGGCCGAGTGGATGTGCTCCAGGCGAGCCTGGCGGGTGGCCGCGGCCTCGGGGGTGCAGTCGCCCTCGCCGTCGTCGGCCAGCAGCAACCGCGTGAAGCCGAGCACCGCGTTCATCGGCGTGCGCAGCTCGTGGCTCATGCGTGCGAGCAGCTCGGACTTGGCCTGGCTCTCGCGCAGCACCAGCTCGCGCTCGTGGCGCGCGGCCGCGGCCTCGTGCGCCTCGGTGATGTCCCAGTTCACCCCCAGCCGCAGCCGCGTGCGGCCGCGCTCGTCGCGCACGGGCAGCGAGCGCGAGGCGAGCCAGCGCGTCTGGCCGTCGGCGCGCAGGATGCGGAATTCGTAGTACGCCGCGCAGTCGCTGACGCGCGCGGTCTGGATCTGGTCGTTGACGTACGCGCGGTCGTCGGGATGCACCCACGACGTCATCTCCTCGAAGCTCGGGCAGGCGGGGCGCGGCGGCCGGCCGCGCAGCACGAACATCTCGTCGTCCCAGCGCGTGGCGCCGGCGTCGCTGTCCCACTCCCAGATGCCGATGCCCGCGGCGCGCGTGGCCAGCGCGCTGCGCTCGGTGGCCTCGCGCAACGCGGCCAGCGCGAGCTCGCGCTCGGTGACGTCGATGGCCACGCCGGAGGCGCGATACGGGCTGCCCTCCGGATCGACCCGCGCCCGCGAGACGACGTGCCGCACCTGGCCGTCGGAGTGCAGGATGCGATGCGCGATCTCCAGCGGCACGTCGGGATGCGCGATCCACTCGCGCACGACGCCGTTGACGCGTTCGCGGTCGTCGGGATGCACGAAGCGATCGACCCATTCGCCGAAACCCGGCCCGGGCTGGTCGACGGGCAGGCCGGCCATCGCATACATCTGCGCGTTCCACTCCGCGGCGCTGTCGTCGCGCAGCACGCGCCACACGCCGATGCCCGACGTCGACGTCACGTCGTCGAGCCGGCGCGCCAGCTCGTCGGCGCGCTGCAGGCGTTCCACCTGTTCGGTGATGTCGAGTGCGACGCCAGTCAGCGCGACCGGCGTGCCGAAGCCGTCGCGCTGCGTGATGCGCCGCGTGAAGATGTGGTGCCACTGGCCGTCGAGCCCGCGGTAGCGCGCCTGGCCGTCCTCGGGCTGCGTCGACCGCAGGGCGCGCTGGTGCGTGGCCAGCACCTCCGGCAGGTCGTCGGGATGGATGTGCTGGCGCATCTCCTCGATGGGCACGCCGTCGGCGCGCTTGTCCATGCCCATCACCTGCGCGGCGCGGCCGTTGAGGAAGACGCGCTGCGTCACGAGGTCGTGGCGCCACATCGAGACGTCGGCCAGCTCCGTGGCGAGCTGCAGCTGCGCGCTGGCCTCGTCGATCGAGGACGCGAGCTCGAAGGTCTCGGTGTCGTCCATCACGAGGCCCACGACGTGGTCGGGCTGGCCGCCCGCGTCCGGGAACACCTGCCAGTGCGCCTGCACGCGGCGCAGCGCGCCGCTGTCGGTGAACAGGCGGTAGCGATGCGAGTAGGTGCCGGGCCTGGCCATCGAGTCGGTCAGCGCCTGGTACAGGCGATCCTGCGGCACGCTGGACTGCGCGATCTGCGCGATCGACGGCGTGCCGCGGCGCGGATCGATGCCGAAGAAGCGGAACATGTGCGGATCCCAGTGCCCCTCGCGCGTCCGCACGTTGCGCTCCCACAGGCCGATGCGCGCGTGCGTCTGCACGAATTCGAGCAGCGCGCCGCGACGGACGATCTCGGCGTCCTGCGCCGCCTCCACGTCGCGTGACACCAGCGTGAGCAGGCGCAGTCCGCCGGCGATCGCGTCGACCTGCGCGTCGCAGTGCAGCGGCGCGCCGTCGTGGCGCCGCAGCCGGCGCCGCGCCAGCTCGCCCGTCGGCGGCAGCCACGACGGCGCGGCGGCGTCGGCAAGCAGGGGCTCGACGGCGATGCCCACCGCGTGCGCCGCGGCGAAGCCGGTGAGGCGCTCGAAGGCCGGGTTGACCCACGCGACGGCGCCGCCGGCATCGAGCGCCGCGAGCGCGACCGGCGCGCGGCGCGCCCAGGCGCCAAGCGCGTCGACGGCATCGCCCGGCCCGGACGCCGCGGGTGCGACGCTCGGTCTGGGGAAGCCCTCGGGTGCGGACATGTTTTGGCGTGCGAGCGATGAACCGGCCGAGTCTACCGCCCGGCCTCTGGCGTCCTGCGCGCGGCAAGACGTCGCAGGCGCGAGAATGCGGAGACGAGAGCCGCCAGCTTTCCGCGTCCGCCGTGCCGTTTCCAGTGTCTTTACGAGTCCTTACGATGTCCGATCCGAATGCCCTGATCCCGCCGCCGTTGACGCCCGCCAGTGATGTCGATGCCGCCCTCGCGAGCACCGGCTTCGCCGTCGTCGGCCCGCAAGGGGTCGAGGCGCTGGTGGGCGCGCCGCTGGCCGCGCTCGACGCCTGGCTGCCGTACTGGGATCGGCTGCCGCCGGACGCCTACCTGCTCGATGGCGGCAAGTACCGCCAGCGCCGCCACGGCGCGTTCATCGTCGACGGCGACGAGGTCACCGCCGCGCCGCCGCGCCCGCACTGGCAGCCGGTGGACTACAACGCGCTGCACGGCGGCATCGAGCGCCACTTCGAGCAGATCGAGGCCGGCCTGGCCGACGACCCGGCCTGGCGCCGCCTGCTGGTCGCGCTGGCGGCGCGCGCGTCGGCGCTCAAGGGCGCGCAGCGCTGGTTCGTCGAGGCGCATCCGTTCCGCATCGACACCGCCAACGGCATCGGCCGGCCGACGCCCGAGGGCGCGCATCGCGACGGCGTCGACCTGGTCAGCGTGACGCTGGTCGACCGCCACGGCATCAAGGGCGGCGAGACGCGCGTGTTCCAGGCGGCCGCCAGCGCCGGCCTGCGCTTCACGCTCGGTCAGCGGTGGACGACGGTGCTGCTGGACGACGCCCGCGTGATCCACGAGACGACGCCCATCCAGCCGCTGAAGGCCGGCGAGCCGGGCTGGCGCGACACGCTGGTGCTGACGTTCCGCGCGAACGGTTTCCAGGGGCCCAAGTAAAAAAGCGGCTCCGGACTTTGGAGATCCCGGAGCCGCTCAAAAACTCCGAGGCCGTTCAGCTCGAAGTTCGCTCAACTGGCGGCCTGGCAGGGCCGCCACCTTCGTGTACGAGTCAAGCCCCTGATCGGATTCGGCCCGGATGGCCGGGTGTCGGCGGGCGCGCCACAATGGTCGACCACTATCGACATTGGGGAGCTCATGACGGATTCCACTGCCTCCGCCGACAAGAACGCCGGCGACAAGCCCAAGCAGACGCAGCGCGACGCGGTCGAGCGCCTCCTGCTCGCGCCGCCGATGCGCAGCACGGGGGCGATCAAGCTGGGCGGCAAGAAGCTGGAGTACAAGGTCGAGGGCGCGTTCATTCCGGTCGTCAACGCGACGCAGACGGACAAGCGCGGCGAGCCCGAGGCGGCCGTGTTCACGACGTCCTACCAGCTCGAGCGCAAGTCCGGCGAGGGCAAGCCGCGGCCGGTCTGCTTCGCGTTCAACGGCGGGCCGGGGTCGGCGTCGATCTGGCTGCAGCTGGGTGCGCTGGGCCCCAAGCGGCTGCGCATCGGCAGCGATGGCTCGATGCTGCCGCCGCCCTACGAAGTGGAGGACAACCCGCTCAGCTGGTTCGAGCATTTCGACCTCGTGTTCATCGACCCGCCGCACACCGGCTACTCGATCACCGCGAGCGACGACGCGCGCAAGAAGATGCTGTCGGTCGACGGCGACGTCGCCTGCCTCACGGACGTGATGCGGCAGTGGCTGTCGCGCCACCAGCGCTGGACGTCGCCGATCTACGTCGCTGGCGAGAGCTACGGCACGACGCGCGGCGCGGCGATCGCCGACAAGCTCGCGGAGCAGGGCGTGTCGCTGGCCGGGCTGATCCTGATCTCGTGCGCGATGGATCTGCAGTCCATCGTCTTCGAGGCGCGCAACGACCTGCCGTACGCGCTGTTCCTGCCGGCCTTCGCGGGCGTCGCGCAGTACCACGGCTGCCTGAAAGGGCCGCAGTCCAAGTCGCCGGAAGCGGCGCGTGCGCTGGCCACGGAGTTCGTCGAGTCCGACTACCTGCGCGTGCTGCACCGCGGCGCGCGCGCCGGCAACGACGAGCGCGCCAAGGCCGCCAAGCGCATGGCCGAGCTCACGGGGCTGTCGCCGACGCTGGTCGAGCATCGCAACCTGCGCATCTCCGACAACACCTTCTTCACCGAACTGCTGCGCGACCGCGGCCAGATCGTGGGCCGCCTCGAGGCGCGCGTCGCCGGGCCGATGGGCCTGTCGCGCACGCACGAGTGGGACTTCGATCCGGGCATGGAGTCCCTGGTCGGCCCGTACACGATGGCCGGCATGGGCTACTTCATCGGCACGCTGGGCTTCGACCCTGCGTGGCCATACGAGGTGCTATCGATGGACACCAACAAGCACTGGAACTGGAGCCGCGGCGAGAACCAGGGCAACTCGTTCTGCAGCACCACGCCCGACCTGTCGCGCGCGCTGCGGCGCAATCCGCACTTCAAGGTGCTGGTGGCCAGCGGGCATTACGACCTCGGCACGCCGTCCACCGCGAGCGACTGGTCGCTGGCGCAGCTGGACATCCCCGCCGACGTGCGCCCGCGCGTCACGCACCAGTACTACGACGCCGGCCACATGATGTACACGCGCGACGAGGACCTGGCCAAGCTCAAGAAGGATCTCGTGGCCTGGTTGGGGTGATTCGGACGGCGCAGCGGACAATGCGCCCATGAAACCCCCGAAAAGACTGCAGCCCCTCGTCGACGAAGGGCTGATCGACACCGTCGTGCGCCAGCTCATGAGCGGCAAGGAGGCGATGGTGTTCGTCGTGCGCTCGGGCGGCGAGACGCTGTGCGCCAAGGTCTACAAGGATGCTCAGCACCGCAGCTTCCGCCAGGCCGTCGACTACACCGAGAACCGCAAGGTCAAGAACTCGCGCCAGGCGCGCGCGATGGCCAAGGGCACCAGGTTCGGCCGCGAGAAGCAGGAGGAGGCGTGGCAGAACGCCGAGGTGGACGCGCTGTACCGCCTCGCGGGCGCCGGCGTGCGCGTGCCCAGGCCGATCAACTTCCACGACGGCGTGCTGCTGATGGAGCTCGTGACCGACGCCGACGGCGACGCCGCGCCGCGCCTGAACGACAGCGAGTTCACGCCCGAGGATGCGCGCCGCCATCACGCCTCGCTGGTCAAGGAGGCGGTGCGCATGCTGTGCGCGGGCGTCGTGCACGGCGACCTGTCCGAGTTCAACATCCTGCTGGCCGAGGACGGCCCGGTCATCATCGACCTGCCGCAGGCGGTCGACGCCGCCGGCAACAACCACGCGCAACGCATGCTGATGCGCGACGTCGGCAACCTCGCCGCGTTCTTCGGCCGCTTCGCGCCGGAGCTGCGCAGGACCGAGTACGGCGCCGAGATCTGGTCGCTGTACGTGGCGGGCTCGCTGACCGTGGAGACGCCGCTGACGGGCCGCTATGAACACAAGCAGGGCGCCGTCGACCTGCGCGCCGTGATGCGCGAGATCGAGGACACGCGCGAGGAAGAGGCCGAGCGCCAGCGGCGCATGGCGGGCGACTGACCGCCCTGCGCGTCGCCGGATCACTCGGCGACGCGCTCGCTTCACGTTGCCCGGCGATCGCGGGGGACGATCACTGGCCGCCCTTCTTGTCGGCAGACTTTTCGGGGTCCACGGCGCTCGCGCCCTTGGGCAGCTTGCGAACGGCGCTGGCGGCGCGGTGTGCAGCGTGGGCGGTGCCGGTGGCGACTGCCGATGCGCCGTGGGCGATCGCGTGGCCGGTCGCCTTGGCGGCGTGCTTGATGGCGCTGGCGGCGCTGGCCGGCGCGGTCGCGCCTTCGGTTTCGGCCGCGGTGGCCAGTGAAACGGCGCCCAGCAGGGCACAGGTCATCGTCAGTGCGCGAACAGTCATGTTCATCTCGATCTCCATCGGGTTGTTGATACCAAGGCGAATATTGCTCTACCGTGCGCGGCGCCGCAACGTGCACGACGCGAGGAAGCATCCTCGCGTCGGCATTCGCGCAACAGCCATGAACGACGGAGTGTCAGGTCTTGCCATGCAACGGTGTCAGGTCTTGCAGTGCAACGTTTTCAGTGCAAGACCTGACACCGTTGCACTGCAAGACCTGACACCGCCGCAGTAACCCGCGCGACACGCGGATTTCGTGAGCCTTCGTAGAATCTGCTCGTCCGTTCACATGACGGACGCGTTCTCAGGGCGGGGCGAAATTCCCCACCGGCGGTATCCGCGACTCGTCGCGGGAGCCCGCGAGCGCCTTCGCGTCTTTCCGAGCGAAGGGTCAGCAGACCTGGTGCGACGCCAGGGCCGACGGTCACAGTCCGGATGAAAGAGAAACGCGACAGTGTGAGCTGCTGCATGTCCGTTCGCGGTCATGCGGCTGCTGCGTTTTCGCGCGCCCTGATTCTGGCAACCCGCTCACTCGAGAGAGAACCATGAATCAGATGACCACCACGCATCTTTCCGCCGCCGCCAACGCGAGCCATCCGGCCCGCATCGCGGTGATCTGCTCGACCTGGCACTCGGACATCGTCGACAAGGCGAAACAGTCCCTGCTCGCCGAGCTGCACCGAAGTCCGACGCCGCCAGGCCAGGTCGACCAGTACGAGGTGCCCGGCGCCTTCGAGATCCCGCTGCTGGCGCTCAAGCTCGCGCGTTCGGGGCGTTACGACGCCATCGTCGCGTGCGGCCTGGTCGTCAACGGCGGCATCTACCGCCACGAGTTCGTCGGCGCGGCGGTGATCGACGCGCTGATGCGCGTGCAGCTCGACACCGAGGTACCGGTGATGTCGGCGGTGCTGACGCCGCGCGACTTCCACGAGCACGAGGAGCACCAGCGCTTCTTCAGCGAGCACTTCGTCAAGAAGGGCGTCGAGGTCGCGCGGGCCTGCCTGGAGACGATCGCCGGGCTGCGCCGGGCCGACCGCGCGCTGGCGAACTGACGACTGCAGCTGACGGCCGCGACCGCGGCCCGCTAGGCGGTCACGCGCGGCAGCGTCAGCACGATGCGCACGCCGCCGTCGACGTTCTCCGCCGCGACCGTGCCGCCCATCTTGGCCATGTAGGTCTTGACGACGAACAGGCCCTGGCCGCGTTGCGGTGCATGGGCGTCGGCGTCCGGTCCGGCCTCGCCCGCGTGCGCGCCCGAGACGCCGTATTCGAAGATCCTGTCGATCAGCTCGGGCGGGATCGCGTCGCCCTCGTTTTGCAATTCGACCGTCGCTCGCGCCTCGTCGGCGCGCAGGCGCAGCGTGATGGCCGTGCCTGCGCGGCGATGGCGTTGCGCGTTCTGCAGCACGTGCGTGATGACGTCTTCCAGCGGGTATTCGTCCGCGCGCACGACCACCGGCTCGCCGGGGCCGTCGTAGCGCACGTCGGCGATGCCAGCGTGCGGCGCGTTGGCGGCCACCTCGGCGAGGAAGGCGTCGAGGTCCAGCGTCGCCAGCTGCAGCGTCGTCGACTCGAAGGCCTCGCTGGGCGACGCGCTGCCGTACAGCACGCGGATCGCCTGCTGCATGCGCAGGATATAGCGCCGGCTCGCGTCGTCGGGCGCGCCGTGCAGCGCGATCAGCGACTGCAGCGGCGACATGATCTCGTGCCCCACGGCCATCCACTGATCCTTCTCGCGCTCGGCGCGCAGCCGCTCGCGCTGCATGCTCTCGTCGACGCGCTGCAGCAGCTCGGCCAGGCAGCTGGCGAGCACGCCCAGTTCGTCGGGACTGCGCAGTTCGGCGATGGCCGTCGACGACCAGTGGCTGGCCTTGTCGTCCGCTACCACCGCGGCCGTGACGGCGCGCGAGCGCTTCGTCAGCATCGTGATGCGGCGGATGATCGTCCACTCGATCGCGCCCCACGCGAGCGCCAGCGCCAGCAGCATCGCGACGACGAACCACGAGACGCGCGTCGCCACCAGCGCGAGCCCGCGGTTGGCGCTGCGCTCGTCGCCGAAGCCGTGCAGCTCGTAGCTGCCGGCGGCGGTGCGTATCGTCTCGGTGGCCTCGATCGGCGCGTCCTCGTCCTCGATCGGCAGGCGGCGCAGCAGCCCGCGCACGGCGTAGCCGAGGAAGTCGTTGACGGCCTGCGGCACCCAGCTCGACGTCGGCGGCATCACCGGCGCCGCGCCCTTGATCGTCGCCAGCGGCGCGGCCGTCCTGCCATCGAGCTTGCGCAGCTGCAGCGTCTCGCCGGGCAGCAGCTGCGCGCTGAGATCGGCGAGCGAGAAGGGCGGCGTCGCGCCGGCGCGCGCGCTGTCGAACAGCGGCGCGCCGTCGCCGGGCGCGAGCCATTGCACGCGCACGTCGATGCGGTTCATGTCCGCCGGCGGCCAGACCGGATGCGCAGACGCGACGACGTCCTCGTGCAACACCTCCACCGGCAGCCGCACCGAGAAGAACGCGCGCCGCGCGCAGGCGTCGACGTCCGCGCCGCCGTCCAGGCACGGGCCGCCTTGCCACAGCCAGCCGCGGAAGTCGCGCACCGGGCGCGACAGGACGTTGCCGTCGGCGTCCTCGGCGAAGCCGGTGAGGCGGCCGCGGATCACGTTGACGGCCGTCGCCGGCTCGGGCTCGAACGGCGCGATCCAGACCAGGTGGCGGCCGCGCAGCGTGACGTCCACGCGCAGGCGGCTGGACAGCGCGAGGTCGTGCTCGCCGGTCGCGTGCGCCACCGGCGGCGGGCTGGGTGCATGCCCCACGACGTATACGAACCCGCCCGCGTACGGATTGCTGCCGATGGCCACGCACAACGCGGCGTCGTCCGGATACTGGCGCGCGCAGCCGGCCGTCTCGACGGCCTGTTCGACCTTGTTGTGGTCGTCGAAGTCGAGCGCCGAAAAGGGCAGCACCAACGGATGGACGGCGCCCGCGGCCGACGACGCGGCTGGATTCAACAGTGCGAGCTGCCCCGCCGGATGGCGCAGTTGCGCGGCGACCTGGCCCATCGTCTTGGCGAAACCCTGGCGATAGTTGCGGTGGCTCAGCTCCTTCTCGTCCTGCAGCACCGACAGCGCGATCGCCACCGTGGCCAGCGCCAGCAGCAGGAACACGCCGCGGAAGAACAGCCGCAGGCGGAAGAACGCGATGCCGGGCCAGCGCCAGGCGGCGATGCGGGCGCGCCAGGTCACTTCTGCGCTGTCGCCAGCCAGCGGAAGCCGCGCATCGGCACGCTCTCGATGCCTTCGAAGTCGGGCTCGATGTCGCGGAACGCTTCTCGGATGGTGCTGATGTGCTTGCGCACGTTGTCGCGGTTGCGGCCCGTCTTGACGACCTGGAACAGCTCGTCGTACGACACCACCTCGCCGCGCCGCGCGTGCAGCGCCGCGAGGATGCGTTGCGCGGTCAGCGGCAGGTTGACGCGGTGGCCGCGCCACAGCACCGCGCCCTGGCCCAGCGGGTCGATGCTCAGCTCCTGGTCGACGGCCGTCGTGGCGCCGGTCTTCGCGGCCGGACGATCCTTGGACGCGCGCAGCATCTCCAGCACCGTATCGATGAAGTCGGCCTCTTCGAACGTCGTCTTCTGCAGGTAGTCCCAGGCGTCGAGCGCCTTCATGATGCTGCGGTAGATCGTCGCGGGCATCGCGGAGACGACCAGCACCGGCGTGCCGTGCTGCTTGTTGATCGCGTTGATCAGCGCGACGCCGGCGTGGCGTTCGCGGCCCAGCTCGATGTCCATCACGACGAGGTCGTAGCGCTCGCGCGCGATCGCGGCCTCGGCCTCGTCGCGGCTGAACCACTGGTCGACCAGCAGTCCCGGGCGCGCGGACAGGATCCAGCCCTTGAGCTGGTCGCTCGTCGGCGGGTCGTCTTCGATGATCGCGACGCGGGTGGCGGTGTTCGACACGGGGCAGGCCTTTCGGTGGACGGACGCCTGGTCGGCATCCTGGTCTCGATTATCCGGTGGCCCCGGCGCGCAGGGCGTGAGTGTTTGCTCCGCCTGCCGGAACGCACCCGACGGCCGCGTGAACGCACTGCCGGCGCGGCGTCGTTGAACGCTCGGCCCCCTGTCGAAAGAATTCGGCCACACACCAAGGAGAAGACCCAGTGACCGACACCGACACCCATCCCGACATGTTCCCCGAAGCCGACCTGCCGCTGCATCGCAGCCCGCTCGATCGCGTCATCGACCGCCTGCCGCGCGTGCGCGTGCTGCCGCTGACGCTGGTCGCGCTCGGCGTCGCCGCCGCCTGGGGCCTGTGGACGCATCCGCCGCTGCGCAACGTGCCCAACGGCGAGATCGGCGTGCGCATGAACCGCCTCAGCGGCGGCGCCGGCATCGTGCACGCCGGCACCGCGTTCGTCGTCTCGGCCCTGCAGGATCTGCGCGTCTACGATCTGCACGAGCAGGTGTTCCATCCCACCGAGAGCGCGTCGGCCGAAGGCGCCGCGCCGTTCCAGTCAGTGGAGGGCCTGTCCATCGGCGTCGACGTGACGGCGCACTACGCGCTCGACCCGGCGCGCATCGCCACGATCGCGCGCGACCTGCCCGCCGACGTCAACGGCGAGGTCGTCGCGCCGGCCGTGCGTGGCGTGATCTACCGCGTGTTCACGCGCTACACGGTGCGCGAGATCTTCTCGTCCAAGCGCGCCGAGATCCAGCAGGTGATCGAGAGCGAGCTGCGTCCGAAGCTGGCCGCCGACGGCATCGTGCTGCGCGACGTGCAGATCGGCAAGATCGACCTGCCGGCCGACTACAAGAGGGGCATGGAGTCGCTGCTCGCCGAGGAACTCGCGAGCGAGAAGATGCGCTTCACGCTCGAACTGAAGGACAAGGAGGTCAAGCAGGCCGAGCTCGAGGCCGAAGCCGACAAGGTCAAGCGCGAGAAGGCCGCGGAGGCCGCCGGCCAGGAGCAGATCATCGCGGCCAAGGCGCAGGAAGAGGCGATGGCCCACGTGCTGCCGTTCAAGCAGAAGCAGATCCAGCAGCGCCAGCTCGAGGCCGAGGCGGACAAGGCGTCGCGCATCAAGACGGCCGAAGGCACGGCCGAGGCGCGCCGCATCGAGGCCGCGGGCGAGGCCGATTCGCGCAACAGGCTGGCCGACGCGGAGGTCTATCGGCTGGAGAAGGTCGGCAAGTCGACGAGCGAGCAGATGGCGCGCGAGGGCGCGCTGATCACGCGCCATCCGCTGCTGATCCAGAAGACGATGGCCGACAAGCTGTCCGACAAGATCCAGGTGATCATCGCGCCCCCGCCGGCCGACGGCGGCTTCATCGGTTCGACCTTGCTGGGCAGCCGCGGCACGCCCGTCGCCGCGACCGCCAAGGATTCGACGGATGGCGACAACGCCTCGCAGGAGAACGCGCAATGAAGGCCCGCTACTCGCACGACGAGCTCGTCGACTACAGCCTGACGCGCCGCGGCCACGACTTCGGCCATCCGCCCGTCGACGGCAAGACGCTGCGCACCTTCGCGGTCTGCCTGCTGGCGACCGTCGCCGCGGTGTCCTGCGTGATGTTCCCGCCGGATGCGCAGGCGGCCGGCACGGCACGCGCGGCGCCGGTCGCGACGATCGCGCCGGCCGTCGCGAAGGCGCCGTCAGCGAGCGTGCCGGCGCCGCCCGCGCCGCGTTATGCGCTCGTGACGCAGGACGCCGTCCCGCTGCGCAGCGGCGCGAAGAGCGGCGGCACGCCGCTGGCGCTGCTGACGCAGGGCGAACTGCTGGAGCTGCGCGGCGAGCGCATGGACTACCTGCAGGTCTACGACCCGTCGCGCGAGCGCGGCGGCTACGTGCGCGCGAACGCGGTGCGCGCGCTCACGCTCGCGCCCGACGAGGCGCCCGAGCTGCTGGCACTGGTGCGTTTCCTGCGCGATCGCACCGGATCGGAGTCGCTCGGGCTGGGCCTCGCCGCGGCCTACCTGAAGGCCGCGCCGGCCGGCTCGATCGACGCCGAGGTCTTCGACGCGATGGGCACGATGGCCGAGCGCCTGGCCTGGCGCGCCAACGTCTCGGCGACGAATGCGGCCAACGCGCCGGTGCGTCCGGGCGAGCCCAGCGTCGCGGCGCAGCTGGAGGTGGCGGCCGATCTGGGCGTCCACTTCGCGAGCCTGGAGCGCGACGGCCACGTCTGGCTGTGCTACGACGGCGACGCCTTCCGCCACGTGTTCGCGCTGTCGCCGACGCCCGAGCAATCGGCCCGTGCGGCGCTCGCGCTGACGCGCCACGACTGCATCGCCGACATGACGCCGCCGCTGCAACGCTGGCAGATCGACCAGGCGCGCGCCGAGCTGCTCGCGCGCGTGCCGGTGGCCGGCCTGCCGCCGTACCTGCGCAACCGCGTCCGCATGCGCCAGGCCGGCGTGTGGTCGACGATCGCGTTCGAGGACAGCCGCCGACTGGCCGTCGAGTCGGGCACGCCGCCCGGCGGGCTGCCGGCGGTTGGCGCCAACGACGTGCTGGTGGCCGGCAACGAGGCGCTGGAGGCGCTGGCCGGTGTCGACAAGAACGAACTCGCCGACGACGACCAGTCGACCTGGACCGATGCCGCGATGCGCGTCGGCGCCTCGCGCTGGGCCGCGGAGCCCGTGTTCGCGCCGGCCACGACCGGCCTGCACGTCACCACGCAGCCCGGCCAGCCGGGCGAGACCTGCGTGCTGCTGCTCGATGGCAAGCACGGCGCCGACCATCCGCTGGCGCGCCGCTGCACCTTCGGCACGGTGTGGACGGCCTCCGCCCGCGCGAACGCCGGCTCGACCGCGCTGACGCTGGCGGTGCAGCCACTGGCCACCTGGCGCGAGCTGTGGATGTTTCGCGCCACCGCGCAGGGCTGGACGCTGCAGGTGCTGCCGCCCTCGACCGAAGCCGGCGGCGTCGGCTACGTCGAGTTCGCCGGCTGGGTGCCGGGCACGGGCCAGGTGCTGGCGGCGCGCGAGGTGCGCGACCCGGCGCGCAACAACAAGCCCGTGCGCACCTACGAGCTGCTCGATGGCCAGACGCTGGCGACGCAGAAGGTCGCCAACGCGCCGGCCTCGCTGAAGGCGTTCAACCGCTTCCAGGATCCGGCGTGGAAGCGCGTGACGGTCAGTCTTCGCTGATCGGCGTGTACTTCACCTCGTTGCCGATCGCGAAGAAATGGCCGCCGGCGATGTGGTGCAGCGAGCGCAAGGAATCGTCGACGCCGTCGAAGTGCCAGCGGCCGTCGCGGAACACGCGGTCGTCGGCCCAGGCGGCCACGACCTCGCCGAGGAACAGGTCGTAGGCCTGCTCGACGTGCGGCTCGGGCAGGCGCTTGCATTCCAGCCACGCGATGCAGCCGTCCACCAGCGGCGCGCCGGTGGCGGGGCCGGGCTCGGCGGACGCGAGGACGTCGGTGAACTTCTCGGCGTCGCGGCCGCTGAAGCTGCCCACGCGGTCGGTCAGCGCGGCGATCGCCACCGAGGGCACCGCCAGCACGAAGCTGCCGCTGGCCTCGATCAGCGTGCGCGTGAAGGTCTGCTTGTCGAGGACGACGGCGACCTTGGGCGGCGTGAAGTCCAGCGGCATCGCCCACGCCGCGGCCATCACGTTGCGGCGGCCGTCGTGCTCGGCGCTGACCAGCACCGTGGGGCCGTGGTTGAGGAGTCGCGTGCAGCGATCGAGGGGGACGGATTGGCGCATGCACCGATTCTCGCCTGCCCGGACGTTGACCGAATTTGAACGGGGCCTTCGACTCCGCTGCATGCAAGAGGTGGCGCGAGCGGCGAAGATGACTCGTCCGCGCCGCATCGGCGCCGCCTTCACCGACCAACCTCCCGGGATCCATCCATGACCGAAGCCCTCAACGACGCCGCCCTGAAGCAACTGTTCTTCGACGCGCGCACGTTCAACAAATTCCAGTCCCGCCCCATCGACGACGCCACGCTGCACTCGCTGGTCGACCTGATGAAGTGGGGCCCGACGTCGATGAACGCGCAGCCGGGCCGCATCGTCTTCGTGCGCAGCGCCGAAGCCAAGGAAAAGCTCAAGGGCGCGCTGATGGGCGGCAACGTCGACAAGACGATGGCCGCGCCGGTCACCGCGATCGTCGCCTACGACACCGAGTTCCACGAGCACCTGCCCACGCAGTTCCCGGCGATGCCGGGCGCGCGCGACATGTTCCACGGCAACGCGGGCCTGATCGACGTCACCGGCCTGCGCAACTCCAGCCTGCAGGGTGCCTACCTGATCCTGGCCGCCCGCGCGCTGGGCCTCGATTGCGGTCCGATGAGCGGCTTCAACAATGCCGCCGTCGACGCCGCCTTCTTCCCCGAGGGCAAGTGGAAGTCGAACTTCCTGATCAACCTGGGCTACGGCGACGCCACTGGCAACTGGCCGCGCGGCCCGCGCCTGCCGTTCCACACGATGGCGCGCATCGACTGACAAGTCGGGACACGCTCCGAATCAAAGGCCGCCGCGAGCGGCCTTTTTCCATGGGGGGCCCCCCATTTTTCCTGCTGAACGGTTGCGCAACAGGGCACTTTCACACGGGGGCAGGTAACCAGCGGAAAGCTTCTCCGTTACATTCATCCGATCCCCGGCCAGGGGAAGAAAATGAAACGGCTGGGAGGCCGCTTGAACGACGTCGCACGACTATTCCTGGAAGCCTACGCCCGTGGCGGCGAGGCCGATGGCGGCTGGAAGTTCGGCAAGGCCCTGCTGCAGGCGCAGCTGGACTACTCGGAGGAAAGCCTCGAGCGCATCGACCTGCTGCTCAAGGCGATCCGCGAGCGCACGCAGCCCGTGCACGAGGAGTTCATCGCCGATCCGGCCGGCCGCAACTTCCTCTCGCTGCTGGCCTTCTACCTGATGGCCGTGCTGTCGCGCCGCACCGGCGCCGAGATCGAGTGGCACGACACCCGCTCGGCGCAGAAGGCCACGGCCGACTGGGCCGACATCGCCGAGACCCCGTTCACGCGCCTGGTGGCGCTGGCGCCCGACCAGGGCCTGCTGTTCCTGCCGCTGGTCTGGCTGCACGACCGCCTGTTCACGCTAGGGCTGGGCCAGTACGAGAAGGCGTCCGACTACCTGCTGAGCGTCGCCAGCGAGCTCGAATACGACCTGCCGATGGCCTGGTGGAACGCGGCGCGCATCCTGGGGGTGGCCGCGTCGACGCTGATGTCCGCGATCTCCGAAGGACGGCGCGCGATGCCGCAGATCGGCTGGCAGCATCCGCGCGGGCAGCGCGTCAACAGCAGCACGCTCGCCTTCGATGGCGAGGACGCCGTCGCGCGCGGCGAGGCGGCGCTGGCCGACAACCGCGAGAACGCGGCCTGGAAGACCTTCGCCTACGACACGTGGATCAACTCCTCCGGCACGCGCGTCGAGGCGGTCTCGGTGACGATCCAGACCTACGGCGCGGCGCCGCTGCGGCTGCGCATGGCCTTCCGCTACCGCCCGGCCGCGGAGGGCCGGCCCTTCGCGATCCTCGACCCGTCGGTGTGGGAGTTCAACGTGCCGGAAGAGACGTTCCTGCGCCTGTACGTGGCCGTCAAGCGCGGCGCGCAGAGCGTGCGCTGGCCGTCCGGCAAATCCTGGCTCGAGGTCTACGAAGGCCGGCGCGACGTGCCGTCGCTGCTGCCCGCCGCCGTCCACGTGCCGCCGTCGTACGCCACCGGCGAGCAGTTGCGCATCGGCGACGCCATGCTGACCGACGGCGGCCTGCTGCCGGGGCGCGTCGTGCAGCTGGCGCCCGGCCCCGATGGCCACATGGCCTGCGTCTTCAAGGACGCGCGCGGCCAGCGCCGCACGGCTTCGGCCATGCAGGTGCGCGAGGGCGTGCTGTTCGTCTCGCGCAGTCCCGCCGACCATCTGCAGGAGTGCGTCTCCTGGCTCGAGCAGCGGATCAAGCAGCCGCCGCGCGGCCGCGTCGATCCGAACGCGTTGACCAGCCCCGCGCACGCCTGCGTCGCGCTGGCCGGCCTGCTGTGGCAGGGCCTGGGCTTGCCGAAGAATCCGGCGACGGCCCGGCAGCTCTGGCAGGCCGCCGCCGACGCCGGCAACGCCGCGGCCGAACTCGCGCTGGCGGCGATCCATCTGGAGGGCGACACGGTCAGGCAGGACGTCGTCAAGGGCATGCAGCTGCTGCGCAGCGCGGTCGCCAAAGGCCATGCGCCGGCGTTGGCGCGCCTGGGCCAGGAGTTCGAGACGGGCCTGCGGGTGCCGGGCGACACGGCGCAGGCGGTGAGCCTGCTCACGCGCGCGTGCGCGGCCGGCAACGCGCACGGCACCTATCGGCTGGCGTGGATGCACCGCATCGGCAAGGGCGTCAAGCACGACATGGCGCGTTGCATTGCGCTGCTCGTGCAGGCCGCGGCCGGCGGCTTCGCGCAGGCGCAGTACGAGCTGGCGATGCATTGCAGCACCGGCGACGGCGTGCCGCGCGACGACGAGCGCGCCGTCTGGTGGCTCGAGCGTGCGGTGCAGAACGACCACGGCGAGGCGATGATCATGCTGGCCGGCAAGTACGAGCGCGGCCGCGGCGTGCCGCAGGATCTCGCCAAGGCCGTCACGCTCTATCGCCAGGCTGCCGACAAGAAGATCCCGGCCGCGTGGTACCACCTCGGCCAGATGACTGCCGACGGCCGCGGCCTGGAGCGCGACCTGCGCGAGGCGATGCGCCTGATGACGATGGCCGCGCACGACGGCGTCGGCGACGCGAAGGAGCAGCTCGAAGACCTCGAGCTGGCGATGACGCGCGAGTACCGCGGCTAACCAGTCTCTTAGGCCGCCATCGCCTGCTTGGCCTCGACCTCGCCGTGGCGCACCACGTACAGGCCGGGCATCGGCTCGCGCGTCAGGCGTTCCACCAGCGTCTCGGCCAGCTCGGCGTCCACCAGCGCCGTGAAGCGCAGCCAACGGCGCATCACGACCGCGTCGCCCCAGGCGGTGGCGAGCGCGTCGCGCATCTCGGCCTTGGCCGCTCCGTGGCCCTGGCGCAGCGCCTGCGCCAGCAGCGAATTGAAGAACAGGTTGAACTCGTTGCGCAGCGAGACGGGCAGCGACTCGGCGATGCCGCGCGCGCGCTGGCCCCAGCCGGCCACGGCGAGCTGCAGCGTCAGCACGGCCTGCAGTTCCTGGATCGGGTTGACGAGGCGGATGCGGTTGGGCGGCAGCACGTGCAGCGGGATGCGCGCGGCCTCGTCGTGCGGCAGCGGCGTGGCGAGCGACTTCAGCGCCACGACGCGGCGCCAGTGCCGCAGCGGCAGGCCGTCGACCAGCGTCTCGGGCTCGGCCTCGGCACGCTCCAGCGCGGCCTTGGCCATCGCCCAGTCGATGGTGACCCAGCGCTCGGCGATTTCCGGGCTCAGCAGCGCGAGATTGCCGGCGACCCAGCCGCGCTGCATGGCTATCGGCGCGACGCAGGCATCGTTCTGCAGCGCGCGGCCGGTGATCGGACAGTGCGTGGCGACCTCCAGCGAGCGCAGCACCTGCGGCGTGATCTGGTGGTCGTCGAAGGCCTGCCCGCGCTGCCAGGCGGCCAGGCGCAGCGCCAGCCAGCGCGTGACCGCGAGCGTTGCCGGACGCGTGCGACGCGCCATCGCGCGGCGGCCGCGTTCCCAGCCTTCGCGGATCGGATGGCCCGGCCACAGGCAGGGCGCCGGCGGCACCAGCCCAAAGCGCGCGTACTCGAAGCCGATCGCGTCGCCAGGGTCGACGTCGTTGGCGGGCGCGGTGTCACGAACCGGCGCCCTGGCCGCGGCGATGCGCGTTCCGGCGATGTCGGCGCGCTTGCCCTTGGGGGCGAAGTTGAAGGTGGCCTGGTTCATGGTGCTGTCCTCGGTTCGATCTGAGAGTGAGGCCAGTTTGCGGGCTCACAAGCTCACACGATGAGCTACGGCAAAATAGGGTCCCATGGACAGGACAGAACGTTTCTACCGGATCGAATTGCTGATCAAGCGGCAGGCCGGCGTCAGCTTCGAGCAGCTGCTTTCCGAGCTCGAGGTGTCGCCCGCGACGCTCAAGCGTGACCTGCAATACCTGCGCGACCGCATGGACGCGCCGATCGTCTACGCGCGCGACGACAACGTCTACCGCTTCGCCGATGCCGCGGAGGCCACGGCCAACGGCGGCCCGTCGTTGCGTCCCGTCGCCGCCAAGAAGCACGAGCTGCCCGGCGTGTGGTTCAGCGAAAAGGAACTTCACGCGCTCTTGACGATGCATCAACTCATCGCCGGCCTCGACGACGGCGGCGTGCTGGGACGCCACCTGCAGCCGCTGCTGGACAAGCTGCACGGCATGCTGGGCGCCACCGGCGACGAGGCGCAGTCGCTGATGCGCCGCGTGCGCATCGTCAATCCGGCCAAGCGTGCCGTCACGAGCCGCTGGTTCGAGGAGGCCGTCAGCGCGGTGCTGAGCCGGCGGCGCCTGCTGATCGGCTACTACACGCGCAGCAAGCGCAGCGAGTCCGAACGCGTGCTGTCGCCGCAGCGGCTGCTGCACTACCGCAACACGTGGTACCTCGACGCCTGGTGCCACGCGAGCGAGGGCCTGCGCCGCTTCGCGCTCGACGCGGTGCGCTCGGCCAAGGTGCTGGACGAGCCGGCACGCGAACTGCCGATGGCCGACGTGGAAAAGGCGCTCGACCAGGGCTACGGCATCTTCGGCGGCGCGCAGCTGCGCTGGGCCACGCTGCATTTCAGCGCCGAGGCCGCGCAGTGGGTCGCGCAGGAGGAATGGCATCCGCAGCAGCAGCTGAAGACCCAGGCCGACGGCTCGCTGCGCATGCGCATCCCGTATTCCGATTCCACCGAGCTGGTGATGGACGTGCTGCGCCACGGGCCCAACGTGCGCGTGATGTCGCCGCCGGAACTCGCGGATGAAGTTCGCGATCAATTGCAGGCGACGCTGGCGTCGTATGCGGAGAAGAACGCGGCATGAACAAGGCCTTCACCAAGGAATCGGACAGCGAGGACGACGACGACGGCCCGTCGCTGCCCGCGCTGCCGGCCGGCGGCAAGAACTACATCACGCCGCAGGGCCACGACCGCCTGCGCGCGGAGCTGCTGCAGCTGATCGACGAGGAGCGGCCCAAGATCGTCGAGATCGTGCACTGGGCCGCGTCCAACGGCGACCGCAGCGAGAACGGCGACTACATCTATGGCAAGAAGCGGCTGCGCGAGATCGACCGCCGCATCCGCTTCCTGATCAAGCGGCTCGACATCGCCGTCGTCGCCGACCCCTCCGCGCACCACGGCAGCGACCAGATCTTCTTCGGCGCGACCGTCACCTACGCCAACGACGACGGCGACGAGCGCACCGTCACGATCAAGGGCATCGACGAGGTCGATTCGCTACAGGGTGAAGTCAGCTGGGTGTCGCCGATCGCGCGTACGCTTCTGAAAGCGCGCGAGGGCGACACGCTGCAGCTCGTCACGCCGGTGGGTGTCGAGACGATCGAGGTGATCTCGGTGAGCTACCCCGCGCCGCCCGCGCAATGAATGAACGATCCGGATCCGAACGAATGAAGGCTTTCTCCCTGGTCGCGGGCGCCGTGCTCGCGCTCGCCGGCGCGACGCTCGCGCCCCTCACGCAGGCCGCGCCCGCGAGCGCGCCCGCCGGTGCATCCACGAAGGCGATCCCCGTCTACGGCGTGCAGGTGGTGCGCACGACGCCGCACGACATCAACGCCTTCACCGAAGGCCTGTTCTTCCTCAACGGCTGGTTCTACGAAAGCACCGGCCTCGACGGCCATTCGACGGTGCGCAAGGTCAAGCCGGAGACGGGCCAGGTGGTGCAGCGCGCGAACCTGCCGGCCGACGTCTTCGGCGAAGGCATCGCGCCATGGAACGGCCGGCTGATCGGCCTGACGTGGAAGGGCCAGGTCGGCTACGTCCTCGATCTCGACAGCTTCGACACCAAGGGCCAGTTCGGCTATCCGGGCGAGGGCTGGGGCCTGACGCACGACGACACCGAGCTCGTGATGAGCGACGGCACCGACTACATCCGATTCCTGAATCCCGACACGCTGGTCGAGTCGCACCGCATCCACGTCACCGCGCAGGGCAAGCCGGTCGACCAGCTGAACGAGCTCGAATGGGTCGAAGGCGAGATCTACGCCAACATCTGGCAGACCGACCGCATCGCGCGCATCGATCCGCAGACGGGCAACGTGGTCGGCTGGATCGACTGCAAGGGGCTGCTCGGAATGAAGGACTACATCCCGCAGCACACCGACGTCCTCAACGGCATCGCCTACGACCCGGCCACCAAGCGCCTGTGGGTCACCGGCAAGTTCTGGCCCAAGGTGTTCGAGATCAAGCTCGTCAAACGTTGACCTCACCGACGGTCTCGCGGCCGTCCTTCATCACCCGTATTTCGCCGCTCGTCGCCGGCTCCGGGCTTTCCGCCTTGCGCGTGGCCGCCGGCTCGACGACATTCCCTCATCCTTTTTCCTGAAGCTGCCGCATCGTGTCCTCGATCGCCCCCACCTCCGACCAACCGTTCTCGCGCGACGACACCGCGTTCCTTGGCCATCCGCTCGGCCTCGCCTGGCTGTCCGCCTGCGAGCTGTGGGAACGGTTCTCCTATTACGGCATGCAGGTGCTGCTGGGGCTGTACCTCACCAAGTACCTGTTCCTGCCGGAGAACATCGGCCACGTGATGGGAATCGATGTCGTGCGGCACGCGATCGAGGCCGTCACCGGGCCGCGCACGCCACTGCAGCTCGGGGCGATGATCGCCGGCCTGTACGCCGGCCTCGTCTACCTGACGCCGCTGTTCGGCGGCCTTGTGGCCGACCGCCTGCTGGGTCGCACGAAGACCGTCGTGATCGGCGCGATCCTGATGGCGGCGGGCCACTTCCTGATGGCGTTCGAAGCCAGCTTCCTGCTCGCGATCCTGTGCCTGCTGCTGGGCGTGGGCTGCTTCAAGGGCAACATCGCTGCGCAGGTAGGCGCGCTGTACCGGCCTGGCGACAAGCGCAACGCCACGGCGTTCCAGATCTTCCTGATGGCGGTGCAGATCGCCGTGATCGGCGCACCGCTGGTATGCGGCACGCTGGGCGAGAAGGTCGGCTTCCACTGGGGCTTCGGCGCGGCCGGCGTCGGCATGGTGATCGGCCTGTTCACCTACCTGGCCGGCCGCGGCTGGCTGCCACCCGATCCGGGCCTGCGCAAGGGCGAGGGCACCATCGAGCAACCCCCGCTGACGCGAACTGAATGGGAGCGCCTGTTCCTGCTGGTGGGCATGCTGCCGGTGTTGATGCTCACCATCGTCGGCAATCAGCAGTTCAACCTCGGCTTCACGCTGTGGTCGGACAAGCACATGGACCTGATGATGTTCGGCTGGCAGGTGCCGGTCACGTGGTTGCAGGGCGTCGACGCCTTCGTCAGCAGCGCGACCATGCTGATGTCGATCGGGTTCTGGAGCTGGTACAGCAAGCACCGCAACGAGCCCGACGAGCTGATGAAGATGGCGATCGGCTCGGTGATTGCGGCCGGTGGCCCGGGGCTGATGGCCATCGCCGGCAACATCGTCGACACGACGCACGGCAAGGTCGGCCCCGTCTGGACGCTGGCCTACACCATCGTCAACGACATCGGCTTCGCCAACGTGCTGGCCGTCGGCCTGGCGCTGTACTCGCGCGTCGCGCCCAAGCAAATCGTCGGCCTCGTGATCGGCATCTACTACCTGCACCTGTTCATCGCGAACACGTTCGTCGGCTGGTTGGCCGGCTTCATGGACAGCATGCCCAACCGCGATTTCTGGGCCTTGCACGCGGTGCTGGTGGCCGTGGCCGGCGTCCTGCTGCTGAGCGTGCGCGCGCTGTTCGGACACGTGTTGTCGCCCGAGGCGATGCAGGCCGAGGCTTCGCGCGCGGCGGCGCTGGCGCCCGCGCACTGACGCGCGTCCCGCGCGCTCGCCCGAGGGCTCAGCGTCAGTCCCCGACCTGCACGTGCAGCACCGGGAACCTGTCGTCGTCGAACGCGACGCGCTGCGCCAGGTCGGCATGCTCGTCATACGGCGTCTCGCGGTTGGCTCCTTGGGTTGAGGTTGGCGCTGCAAGCCTTGCGCCCGGCGCGGGCTTGTCGCTTGCTGCCTCGAGGCGGTCGCAACCGTCCCGAGAAGGCCACGCCATGCCCACGCCGCCGCGCTCCATGCACGCCCTGTTGATCCGCCGTTTCGGCGGCCCCGAAGTGGTCGAGTTCGCCGAGATCCCGCTGCCCGAGCCGCGCGCCGGCGAGCTGCTGCTGAAGGTCGAGGCCGCGAGCCTGAACCCGGTCGACTGGAAGATCCGCAGCGGCAAGTACCCGGCCGTGAAAGAGGATCAGCTGCCGTATGTGCTGGGCCGCGATCTCTGCGCGACGGTGGTCGCGTCCAACGACGCCGAGCTGGCGCCCGGCACGCTGGTGCATGGACTGATGGCCACCGAACACGGCAGCTTCGCGCAGTACGTCCTCGCGAGCGCGAGCGAGCTCGCGCCGGTGCCCGCGACGCTGGACCGCATCGTCGCCGCGGCCGTGCCGCTGGCCGGCCTCACCGCGTGGCAGGGCCTGTTCGACCACGGTGGCCTGCGGGCGGGGCAGCGCGTGCTGATCCACGCCGGCGCGGGCGGCGTCGGCCACCTGGCCGTGCAGTTCGCGAAGGCGCGCGGGGCGACGGTGATCGCGACGGTCTCCACCGACGACGTCGCGTTCGTGCGCGGCCTCGGCGCCGACCAGGTGATCGACTACAGGACGCAGCGCTTCGACGACCTCGTGCGCGACCTCGACCTCGTCTACGACCTGATCGGCGGCGAGACACAGGAGCGCTCCTGGCCGCTGCTGAAGAAGGGCGGCGCGCTCGTCTGCACGGTGGCCGAGCCGCCGCAGGACAAGGCCCAGGCCCATGGCGTGCGGGCGATGCGCTACACGGCGCAGCCGCGGGGCGACCAGCTGCGCGAGATCGACGCGCTGATCCGGTCGGGCAAGGTCAAGCCGCACGTGGCCCGCAAGTACGCGTTCGGCGATGCGAAGGAAGCGCTGCGCGCGCTCGAGCAAGGCCACACGACGGGCAAGCTGGTGTTCGACATCGCCGGCGTGATCGCCGACAAGCCCGATCCGATCTACCGGCCAGGCGACTAGCGCGACGGCTTGTCGCTCTTGCCGCCCAGCAGCCCCTTGATCACGCTGCCGACGCCCTCGACCACGCCCTTGACGCTGACGCCGACGGCCTCGCCGAGGCCGGCCGCGACGCGCATGGCGAGGCTTTCGTCAAGCTTGAACTTCGGGTCGTCGGTGCGGCCCTCGAGCGTGAACTTCAGTTCGATGCGGCCGTCGCGCTTGAGCGCCGCGAGCACGGCACGGCGCTCGACGCCGGCGAACGTGCCGCCTTCGCTGTCGCCGAATTCGAGGCCCGTGATCGTCAGCTGGCCGGGCGCGCGCACTTGGCGATTCGCGACGTTCGCGTCCATGGAGAGGTCGAGCGTGCCGTGGCGCACCGCGCGCTCGCCGAACTTCAGCAGGTAGGGCTGCAGCGCGATCATGTCCACGCCCGCGAGCCGGATCGCGATGTTCGCGTCGTGCGCGGCCGGCGTCAGGCTGCCCTTGAGCGACACCTGCCCGTCGCGCTCGACGCCCTTGAGCACGCCTTGCAGGTCCAGCGCGATCGGTTGCGCGAGCTTCGGCAGCGCGAGGCCGCTCACCGTGCCGTGCACCTGCTCGAAGTGCAGCTTGTGCATCTTGCCGCCGGGCAGCGTGGCGTCGTGCAGGTCGACGGCCATGCGCTCGAAGGCCATGTGCGCGATGACCAGCGCCGTTGCCGTCCCGCCGGCCGGTACGGCCTGCGAGGCCTGCAGCGCCGCGGCCTTGGCGCGCGAGGTGTCGCGCAGCGCGGGCAGCATCGTCAGGTGGTCGGGCGTGCGCAGGATCACGAGCTTGCCGTCGCGCACGCGTACGTCGTGAATGGCGAGGGGCTCGCCGCGGCGGTAGGCCCACAGGCTGGCGGCGGTGATGTCGATCGCCACTTCCTTCGCATCGAATTCATCGTCGGCCGGCCACTCGCCGGGCGCGTCGCTGGCGGCCACGTGCACGTCGTGCAGCGTCACGGTGGGATAGTCCAGCGAGATCGAGCCGACCGTCGTGCGCGGCCCCAGCGCCTGCAGGATGCGGTGCTTCGCGTCGTGCGCGGCGAAGATGACGACGCCCAGCGCGACGGCCACCACTGCCGCGCCGGCCAGCAGCACTCGTCGATAGTCCCGCGCGAGGTTCAAGGCTTGACGCGTGAGGCGCGCAGCACCGACGACGAGCGCTTGAGCGTGCGCAGCACGTCGGCCAGGTGCAGCCGGTCGCGCACGCTCACGAGCAGGCGCAGCTCGGTGGTTTCCGACGCGCGCTCGTCGCCCATGTCGATGTGCGTGATGTCGGCCTCGGCCGCGCTGATGGCCTGCGCGACCTGCGCCAGCGCCCCCTTGGCGTTGACCACCAGCACGCTCACCGCGCTCTCGAACTGGCGCGTGAGGACGTCGGCCCAGTCGACCTCCATCCAGCGCTCGCCGTCGCGTTCGCGCAGGCGCCGGCCGATCGAGCAGTCGTTGGTGTGCACGGTCAGGCCCTCGCCGCCGAAATAACCGGCGACTTCATCGCCGGGAATCGGGCGGCAGCAGGTGGCGAGCTGCACCGATGCGCCTTCGCTGCCGTCGATCTCGACGACGTTCTGGCCGACCTGCGCCTCGTTGGCCGCATAGCGGCCCATCGTCAGCGCCACCGCGCCGGGCCGCGTGCCGCGCTCGCCCAGCAGCTGTGCCAGCCGCTTGGCGACGATGGACGCGATCTTGCGGCCGAGCCCGATGTCGACCATCAGCTCGGCGCGATTGCGGCTGCCGCTCCAGCGCGTCAGCGACTGCCAGAGCGCCGCGTGCTCCTCGTCGTCGGCCGGCACCGCCATGCCTTCGTTGCGCAGCGCCTGCGTCAGCAGCTTCTCGCCGAGGACGATCGATTCCTCGTGCTCGAGGTTCTTCAGGAAGTGGCGGATCTTGGAGCGCGCGCGCCCCGTTCGCACGGAGTTGAGCCACGACGGGTTCGGCCGCGCGTTGGGCGAGGTGCTGACCTCGACGACGTCGCCGCTCTTGAGCTCGGTGCGCAAGGCCACCGGCTCGCCGTTGACCTTGGCCGCGACGCAGTGGTCGCCGACGTCCGAGTGGATCGCGTAGGCGAAGTCGATCGGCGTCGCGCCGCGCGGCAGCGCGAGGATCTTGCTCTTGGGCGTGAAGACGTAGACGGCCTCGGGGAACAGGTCGATCTTCACGTGCTCGAGGAATTCGCTGGAGTCGTGCGTGTCGCTCTGGATGTCGATCAGCGACTGCAGCCACATCGCGCCCAGGCGCTGCGCCTCGTCGGGGCGGCCGGTGCCCGGCGTGCTGGCCTTGTACATCCAGTGCGCCGCGATGCCCGCCTCGGCGACCGCGTGCATCTCCTCGGTCCGCACCTGAAACTCGACGGCCGTGCCCAGCGGATTGACCAGCGTCGTGTGCAGCGACTGGTAGCCGTTGGCCTTGGGGATCGCGATGTAGTCCTTGAAGCGGCCCGGCACCGGCTTGTACATCTGGTGCAGGGTGCCCAGCGACAGGTAGCACTCGGGCAGCGAGTTGACGACGATGCGGAAGCCGAAGATGTCGTTGACCTGCGCGAAGCCGGCGTGCTTCTCGCGCATCTTGCGGTAGATCGAGAAGACGGTCTTCTCGCGGCTGTAGACCGTGACCTTGGTGCGCGCCTCGGCGAACGACTTCTCGACGTCGCGCCGCATGCGATCGACGATGTCACGCCGCGTGCCGCGCGCGCGCTCCAGCGCCTTGCCCACCGCCGCATACCGCCAGGGGTACATGAAGCGGAACGACAGGTCCTGCAGCTCGCGGTACATCTGGTTCAGGCCGAGGCGGTGCGCGATGGGCGCGAAGATCTCGATCGTCTCGCGCGCGATGCGCGAGCGCTTGGCCGGCGCCATCGCCTCCATCGTGCGCATGTTGTGCAGCCGGTCGCACAGCTTGATGAGGATGACGCGCACGTCGCGCGACATCGCCAGCAGCATCTTGCGGAACGACTCGGCCTGGCCGTCCTCGCGCGTGGAGAACTGCAGCTTGTCCAGCTTGGTCAGGCCGTCGACGAGGTCGGCGGTGGGCGAGCCGAACAGCTCGATCAGCTCCGGCTTGGTGACGCCGCAGTCCTCGATGGTGTCGTGCATCAGCGCCGCCATCAGCGCGGTGGCGTCGAGCTTCCAGTCGGCGACCAGGCCCGTGACCGCCAGCGGATGCGTGATGTACGGGATGCCGCTGGCGCGCAGCTGCCCGAGGTGCGCCTGGTCGGCGAACTTGTAGGCCTCGCGCACCTTCTTCAGGTCGGCCTTGCTCAGGTAGCCGAGCTTCTCGGACAGCTCGGCGAAGGTGGTGACCTCGGCCTGCTGCGACGCGCCAGCGGTGGCCGGGGCGCGCGCCAGCGTGCTGTGCAGCTTGGCTGGCAGCAGGTCGGCGGCGAACGAACGAATACTCATATGCTGAATTTAGCCTGTTATCAGCCTGGCGCCGCCGCGGTCGGGAAATTGAGCGCTTGCTCGACAGCACGTCCTTGGGCCTGGCGTGGATTCTTCGCCCCGGGCCGGCCGGCATACCGCGTTCAGGGGATTTTGTGAAACCGCTTTCAAAAAAGCGACGCAAATGGCGATTTTCACGCCTGGATCGGGAGTCAAATGCGCTCCGCCCCGGCCACGCAGACACACGGCACGGGGTATGGCTCGAGTGTCGGCGGGATCCCCGAATGGTCCTGGCGGCGCGCCTGGGAGCGGATTGGCCCGAAGCACGACGCATGCGGACGCGTCACTCAAAACGACAGGAGACAGCGATGATTCGACGTGTTGCGGGACTAGCCGTCCTGCTTGCATTTTCCCTCTGGCGGGCGGCCCCGGCCGAGGCCCAGACGGCCTCCGACTACACGCAGGGCGTGACCGTCAGAGGCACCACGGCCACGATCTTCTTCAACCCGACGTCGACCACGACGACGTGGACCGACGTCCACTACACGGTCAACGGCGGCGCGCAGCAAAACCTGCGCATGGCGCGCGATGCGTCCACCGGCCAGGAGACGCAGCCAGTCATGCAAGCGGTTTCAGCCGGCGACACGATCGCCTACAGCTTCACGTACAACAAGGGCAGCCCGGCCTACGACACGCCGACGACCTCGTACACGGTACCCGCCGCCGGCGGCGGCACGGTCACGCCCGCGGCCGGCCAGGTGTGCTTCTTCACCGACATCAACTACGGCGGCACGTCGATGTGCACCAGCGCCAGCTCGAGCTGGGTGGGCAGCGCGTGGAACGACGTGATCTCGTCGGTGAAGGTGTCGGCCGGCACGCAGGTCGTGCTGTACGGCGACATCAACTACGGCGGCAGCACGCTGACCTTGACGGCCGACACGCCCAACCTCGTGTCGTCGAACTTCAACGACGTGACCTCGTCGTACCAGATCTCGGCAGTGGCCGGCGGCGGCACCTGGAACCAGCAGACCACGTTCGAGATCGTCAACGGCACGCACAACGCCTATGCCGACTCGCAGGTCTACTGGGCCATCATCGGCAAGGACTGGAACAGCGGCAAGTTCGTGTACGTCAACACCGCCGGGCAGCTGATCCCGATGGCCTTGTCCGACAACGGCGCCCTGACGAAGAACGGCGTCGCCTACACCAACTACTTCCACACCATCGCGCAGGCCGGCAGCGTCACCATCCCGCCGATCAACTCGGCGCGGCTGATGCTCAGCGTGGGCTCGCCGATGTACATCCAGGTCAACCAGGACGTCAACGGCAACATCGGCTACGCCGGCGCCAACATCGACAACCCGTCGGACCCGAACATCAACGTCACGTTCGACTTCATGGAGATGGCCATCGTCCCGACGACCGGCTTCTACGGCAACACGACGCGCGTCGACCAGTTCGGCTTCCCGGTGACGCTGCGGCTGCAAGGCCTGGGGGGCTACGACCAGACGGTGGGCGAGACCGCGACGCGCGCCTCGCTGATCTCGGCCTGGTCGTCGGCGGTGCCGGCGCAGTTCCAGGGCCTGGCGCAGGCGCCGTACTCGCCGTACCGCATCATCGCGCCGGCGCACGCCACCTTCGCTGCGGGCCAGGCCAACGCGAACTACCTGGATGGCTACATCCAGGGCCTGTGGAACAAGTACGCATCGCAGACGCTGACCTTCACCGACCAGCAGGGCACCTTCACGGGCCACGTCGTCAACGGCCAGTTCCAGTTCACCGACGGCCAGGGTACGTACACGATCGCGCGCGCGCCGACGACGCAGGAGGCGCTGCTGGGCAACGGCGTGCTCAACGACGCCACCGGCCAGACGCCGGGCACCGCGGGCTACGACAAGCAGCTGCAGATCCAGGCGCAACTGTGCGCGGCCATCAATCGCCACATCGTCGAGAACCCGGCGCAGTGGTCGACGCCCAGCGCGTTCTACGCGTCGCCGGCCAACTCGTATTCGAAGTTCTGGCACGACCACAGCCTCAACGGGCTCGCCTACGGCTTCGCCTATGACGACGTCGGCGGCTTCAGCTCGTCGCTGCATACGGCCGCGCCGACGGTCGCTACGGTCACGGTGGGCTGGTAGGCGTCGCGCGTCACGCGCGAGGCAACGAAAGAGCCCGGGTCTCGCGACTCGGGTCTTCTTCATCGCGGCCTGTGCCCGACCCGGCCTAGCGTCATCTGGCGCGGCGACGCGAGACCAGTCCCAGCATCCCCACGCCGGCCAGAAGCAGGGCGACGTCGGCGGGTTCCGGCACGGCCGGCGAGTCCGGCACGGACAGGTCCAGCGTGTAGGTGCCACCGCTGGTTCCCTTGCCGACCAGCTTGTAGAAGTAATCCCCGGCCAGCAGCGGCGTGACGAAGGTCGTCAGGCCCGCCCCCAGCTTCATCCAGGCGAGCTGGGTGAGCTCGCCGGTGTCGTAGTCGACCGAATAGAGGTACTCGGTGACCGCGATGCCCGGCGTGACCGTGAACATGCTGGTCAGACTGGTGTCCGACGCCAGCGTGAAGTCGTACTCGTTGTTGAACCCCTTGCTCGCGGCCGCGGCGAAGGACTCCGTGCTGGGCACCGCGACATCCATGGCCGACGCGCCGAGCGCCGTGAGTGCCATCGATGACGCCAGGACAAGTTGCTTGAACCTCATGACAATCCCTCCAATGTCCGCCTGATGACAGGCGCAGAGCAGTGACGCGACCCCGGTCGCATGGTTGTCTCCTAGTAGCCGCCGCGGACGTTGCGCGATGGTCCTTGTCTCCAGCCAATGGCGCCGGTTGTGAACTACGACACGCAGGTCCCGTTCCAACTGTCGAGTTGACCCCCTAATACGATTGAAGTCCGCTGGGATCCCCCGCTTGCCCGAGGCGCTGCTGGGCATGAGGCCCGCGCCGAACGGGCTGCTGGCCAGGCTCCAGAACCCCGCGCCGGCGCAAGAAGGCTCGGATTGGTGCATCCAGGCACAAAAAAAGCCCGGGTCTCGCGACGCGGGCTTCTTCATCCGACACGCGCCCGAACAGGCGCGGTGCGCAGGATCAGGTCGGAACCTTGCGCAGCATCTCTTTGCCGATCTCGCCGGCGGCGATCTCGCGCAGGGCGGTGACGCCGTGCTTGTTCTTCGATTCGATCTTGGGCGTGTGGCCCTGGCTCAGCATGCGGGCGCGGTACGTCGCGGCCAGAACGAGCTGGAAGCGGTTGGGGATCTTTTCCAGGCAGTCTTCAACGGTGATGCGGGCCATGATGTTTCCTAGGCTAGAGACGAGAACAACGCGTTGACATGCGCTGGCGATGAAATCTGCAACTCTCGCGGTCGGCCGGATTCGAGCGAATCAGGCCAGGTTCAGCGCGGCGAAGACGTCGGGGTGGTTGGCGCGCTGAGCCGCGAAACGCAGGGTTTCGGGCTGCTCGCGCACCACCGCGCGGAGTTCCGCCAGGGCTTTGTCGAGGTAACCATTGATTATAACAAAGTCGAACAGGCTGGCCTGCTCGACCTCGTGGCGGGCGTTCGCCAGGCGCTGCGCGATGACCTCGGGCAGGTCCTCGCCGCGGCCGCGCAGGCGCTGCGCCAGTTCGTCCCAGCTCGGAGGCAGGATGAACACGAGCATCGCCGCGGGGAACAGCTCGCGGATCTGCAGCGCGCCTTGCCAGTCGATCTCCAGCACGACGTCCTTGCCCGCGGCCAGCAGCGTCTCGACGCTCTTGCGCGACGTGCCGTACCAGTTGCCGTGCACGTGCGCGTGCTCGAAGAACTGGCCGTCGGCGACCATGCGCTTGAACGTCTCGACGTCGGTGAAGTGGTACTCGCAGCCGTCGCGCTCCTGCCCGCGCGGCGCGCGCGTGGTGTGCGATACCGAGACGGCCAGGTGCGGCTCGTGCTGCAGCAGTGCCTTCACGAGGGTCGATTTGCCGGCGCCGCTGGGGGCGGCGACGACGAAGAGCTTGCCGGGGAGTTCCATGGAAAACGCGAGGATGTGCGGATGCGGGGACTCGTCGGCAAGCGCGGTTGGCGCGCCGACTCAGGCGCTCGAGTATCGCCGCAATCGGTGCGCCAGCATCGATTCGAAAGCTGCAGGAAGTCGCGCTTTCTCAGATCCCGACGCCGTCGAAGATCGTCTGCAGCCCGGGCGTGTGCAGCACGCTCGCGGGCGTCACCGTCTCGCGCTGCCACGGGATGCTGCCGAAGTACCAGACGCGCCAGAAGCCGACGTCGGCCTGCGGGGCCTCGGCCAGCAGTTGCCGGAAAGTCTCGACCTGGCCGACCTCGACGCCGGCGCCTTCCTGCAGCACCTCGCGCACGTAGCGCGAGCAGAACTGGCGATGCGAGCGCGCGTCGAAGCCGGTGTCGTAGAAGACGTGCTCGCGCTGGGCGGCGGCCGCGACGATCGCGATCTGCTGCGCCTCGGTCAGCGGCGTCGGCAGGCGCATCACGGCCACCCGCCCCCCGGCCGAGCGCGCGACGAAGCGCGACAGCGTGGTGGAGCCTGAGAACGGGAAGCGGCTCTCGCCGATCACCGGCTCCTTGCCGGAGACGTCCAGCACGATGCCGACGTGGTTGGTCCAGGTGCCGGTGGCCTCGGCCACCTTGCGGAACGGGTAGGCGCCGATGCGCGTGAAGACGATGTCGCCGACCTGCAGCGACCTGGCGAGCTGGGCGACCGGCTCGGTGGCCAGCGCAGGAGCGGCTTCGTCGTCGGAGGCGTGGGCGCGGGACTGGGCGAGGGCGCCGGTGCACGAGAGGGCGGCGCACAGCACGGTGGTCGTGCCGAGGCGGCGGAACGGGAAAGCAGGGCGGAACATGGGCGTGTCCGGGTCCGGTCAGTGGCGAAGGGCGCAGGATCGCGCAACGCAGCAGCTCGTCAAACCGGTTCGGGCGAGGTCTAGACAGGGAATGCGCCCAGTATCGCGGCGTGATACCGCGCTCGGTATCGACTGAATCCCCTATACAAGTGACGCGCCGACTGTGTTGGGCGTCCGGGAGTTGCCGCGGTAACGAGAGCTTGCAATTTCACTGCTCAGCAGCGCTCATCGGGACGCGAAAATGGACGAAGAAAAGAAGGCAGCCCGCCGGACTTCCGGACGACGCTGCACCGAGGGTGCTTGTTTGCAACCGGCCTGCACGGCATCGCTTAATCGTTGGCTCAACATGATCACCTCCTCTCACATCCCGGCCGTTTCCGCTCCTCCCGCTGCCGGCGGGATGATCAAGCGGCTGCGCTGCCTCCTGACCAGCCCGATCCGCCTCGAACGCCGCGGCTTCGACTGGCATTTCGTGCTCGGACCGCCGGTGCGCAAGGCGGGCCAGCGACGCGCGAACGAATCGGCGCCGCGCCGCCGCAGCCCGGCCGAACTGCCGTCGATGAACGGCCGCGAAGTCTCCGAGGTGTGCGCCAACTTGCGTGCCATGCTCGGCGGCGACGTCGGCCATCACCCGCGGCTGCCGTCGCTCGCGCTGCTGGAACGCGCGCTGGTCAAGAACGGCGAACGCGGCGTCGACGACGTCCCGGCCGCCGTGCTGCGCCACGCCGCGCAGGCGCTCGACGCGTTCGATCTCGATCGCTACGGCCCCGGCCTGGTGCTGCTGCGCCGTCGCATCGAGCAGGTGCTGCGCCGCCGCCACGGCGACCGCCACACCCACGTCGCCTCCCAGCCCGACCAACCCACCGAGCGCCTCGCCGCCGCGATGGCCCCGGGCGCGCTGAAGGACTTCTCCGACAGCATGACCGAGTTCATCGACATCGACCGGATGTTCGGCGAACGTAACGCCTGAAAGCGTTCGAGCCAAAAAAAAAGAGCCGCGAAATGCGGCTCTTTGCTTTTGCGGCGAGTCCGTCGACCCGCCTCGGAGCGGCGCTTTACAGCGCAGCGTCCTTCAGCTTCTTCAGCGCGCGCGTCTTGATCTTCACGGACGCGGGCTTGGCCGCGAACATGCGCTCGACGCCGGTGAACGGGTCCTTGCCCATGCGCTTCTTCTTGGCCGGCACGTTCTGCACCGTGACCTTCAGCAGGCCGGGCAGCGTGAACGAGCCGAGGCCCTTCTTGTTGACCGACAGGAGCATCGCGCCTTCGAGGTGGGCCAGCACGGACTTGACCGACTTGGCGTCGACGCCCGATTGTTCGGCGATGTGCGTCGCCAGGCTGGACTTGTTGAACGCCGTCTTGATCGGCTTCAGCGCGGCCGGCGCGGCCTTGACGGCCTTGGCGGGAGCGGCCTTGACAGCCTTCACGGCCTTGGCGGGCGCAGCGGCCTTCTTGATGGTCTTGGCCGGCGCGGCGGCCTTGACGGCCTTCTTGACGACGGGAGCGGGAGTCTTCTTTGCAGTTGCCATGAGTTCTCGGGGTCTTTGGATGTCGATGCCGCGGCGAATGCCGCAGCGGCCGCGATTGTAGGCGGCGCGCGGCGCGTTCATCGCTGCAGCCGCGAGTTCGTCGACATTCGTATCACGGCCCGCGAGTGAAAGCGCGGCTGCACATCGCCTGCTGACGCAGCTCGGCGAACACCTTGCCCACCTTGGCGAGCAGGTAGTCGCCGTAGCTGAGTTGCGGATCGGCTCGATCCGCGCGTCGAGGTTTCCCCACAAGCCAGCGAGCCATTTCCCCTCACCGAAATCGGCGCATATCGGCCAATATGCCCGGAAAGATCGATTCGGTCGTCCAAGAGGCGGCAGTCATTTGTCAGCCGGTGTGATGCGTCCCAAGTGCGAGTGGCTGGGTCGGGAACCCTGGCATGCCTCGTCAGGGTGAGCGTGAGGAAATCCCGTTTGATGTCCCGGTTGCCGCGCTACTGGCCCATCGTCGCAGTGTTCGTCGCGATGACGATCCTGCAGGCCTCCGTGGCCGCCCTCAGCATTCAATTGCTGTCGACGGTCCGCGCCTACGTCGCGGGCGAAAGTCTCTATTCGAAGGCGCAGAAGGACGCGCAGATCTACCTGCTCGACTATGCCGAGAAGCACCAGGAGGTCGACTACGTCCGCTTCAGGTGGGCGCTGGCGATCCCGCTTGGAGACCGGGCTGCGCGAGAGGCATTGCAGCGGCGGGAGCCCGACATCGGGGCCGCACGCCAGGGCTTCCTGGCCGGGGGCAATCATCCCGACGACATCGACGGTTTGATTCGGATGTTTCGGTGGTTCCAGCGCGTCCCGTTCATGTCGAAGCCGATCGCCACCTGGACGGAAGGCGACAGGACGATCGAGGAAATGCGCGCGATGGTCGAGCGGGCCCACGAAAGCATTCGCGCCGGCGATGTGCAATCTCCGGCCATGCGGGCCATGCTGCTGCAGTCCCCGAACTTCAACGATCGGCTGACTCGCCTGACCAGCGAGTTCTCCGCCCAGCTTGGCGAGGCCTCCAGGACGACCCAGCAACTGCTGCTGGGCCTGAACACGTGCATCGCCGTCCTGCTCATGATCTCGGGCCTCGGTTTCGTGCGCCGGACCGTTCGCATGCAGGCCACCTCCGACCTGAGGATGGAGCGGCTCATCCAGGCGGTCACGGAGGGCGTGGTCGCCGTCGACGAAGACCGGAAGATCGTCCTGTTCAACCGGGCCGCCGAGACGATGTTCGGTGTCGAGGCGAACGATGCGCTGGGCAGTCCGATCGATCGGTTCGTCGAGCACATCGCGATCGCGAATGACGCAGCGAAGGAAGCCATGCCGCCGAGCGGGGGAGCACTGCAGGCCCTGACCGGCCGGAAGCGGGACGGCCGCGCGTTTCCGATCGAGGCCTCCCTGTCGAGGCTGCAGATGGCGCAAGGCACCTTGACGACGATCGTCCTGCGCGACATCACGGTGCGCATCGTCGCGGACGCCGAGCGAAGGGCGCTCGAAGCCCTGGAGGCGTCGAGCAAGGCGAAGACCGAGTTCCTCTCGCGCATGAGCCATGAGCTGCGCACGCCGCTGAACGCCGTCATCGGATTTTCCCAACTGCTGCGGCTCGACACCTTCAGGCCGCTGTCCGCCGAGCAACTCGAGCGTGTGCAGCACGTCGAGAACGCGGGCGCGCATCTGCTCGCGCTGGTCAACGACGTGCTTGACCTGTCCCGAATCGAGTCCGGCGAAATGTCGGTCTCGTCGCAGGCAGTTCCACTGCTCAGAGTCATCGAGGAAGCGGCGACCATGGTGTCGCCGTTGGTCACCAAGGCCGGGATCGAAGTATTCCTGGCAGCCGAACTCCCTGCGTCGGATTCGGGTCTGCGTCCCGACGCCCGGTCCGCGCCGCCTGGCGACGTCTGGGTCGACGCCGATCCCGTGCGGCTTCGGCAAGTGCTCGTCAACCTCCTCAGCAACGCCGTGAAATACAACAGGCCGGGCGGACGCGTCGCGTTGACCTGGAGGCGTTCGAAGAACGGCTGCGAGATCCTGATCACCGATACGGGGCAGGGCATTCCGGCGGATCGGCTCGCCTGCCTGTTCCAGCCGTTCAACCGGCTCGGTGCCGAATCGTCGTCGGTCGAAGGGACCGGCATCGGGCTCGTCCTGTCCCGGCAACTGGCTGAGATGATGGGGGGCACCCTGACCGTCACGAGCACGTTCGGCGTGGGAACCTGCGCCAGCCTGAGGCTGGGCGTCGCCAACCCGCCTGCCGCCAGTTCCAATCCGGCGCGCACCGTTCGCTCGCAGGCTCGCGCGGCACCCACGCTCACCGTCCTCTACGCGGAGGACGACGAAGTCAACGCGGAGCTGGTGCGCCAACTCGTCACCCTGCGACAGGGCGTGTCGCTGCGCGTGGCCACCGACGGCGCGACGGCGCTGGCGAGCGCTCGCGCCGACCCGCCGGACCTGATGCTCGTCGACATGAACCTGGGCGACATGACCGGCATCGAACTGGCGCGTGAAATGCGTCGCGATCGCTCGACGAGGGGTGTGCGCCTGGTCGCGCTCTCGGCGGATGCGTTGCCGGAGCAGATCCGCGCCGCGATGGCCTGCGGCTTCGAGAGCTACCTCACCAAGCCCATCAATTTCGAGCAGGTCCTGGCGGTGCTCGACGCGCACGGCCATGAGGCCGTCACCTGATCTCGCAACAGGCGCGTCGCACGACGTGCTCGAGGACCGCCGGGTCGCCGCAATCCTGGGCACGCGTCGACCGGCCTTCTTGCTCGCACCGCCGATGGACGGCGGATCCAGGCGAGCTTCTTTCACGAACGTTAGGAGGACCATGTCAAACGCATTCCGCCGTACTGGCGACCTGAAGAGCATCGGCAGCTACCCGGTCTGGCTGCAACGCGTCGTTCATGAGACGACGTCGCAGAAGCGCCGAGTCGTGCAGCACGAACTGTTTTCGCTGATGCGCGACGCGAGGCTGCCGTTGCCGGCCATGCAGCGCTTTCTGGTCGGCGTGTGGCCGACGATCGAGCAGTTTCCGAGGTTCATGGCCATGAACCTCAAGAAGGCCGGCTATGGAGAGGGCGCTGGTGTCGACATGGCGCGCCGCTACCTGATACAGAACATCCGCGTCGAGCAGAAGCATGCGGAGCACTGGGCGAACTGGGCCGGTGCGGCGGGCTTGAGCCTCAACGATCTTCGATCGGGCGTCGATACCGAGGAACTGCAGGCCCTGGCCCATTGGTGCTGGTACGTGTGCGACCGCGCGGACCTGGCGGTCGCCATCGCCGCCACCAACTACGCCGTCGAAGGCGCCACGGGCGAATGGTCGTGCGTCGTGTGCTCGCAGGAAACCTATGCGAAATCGCTGCCTGAGGAGATCCGTTCCCCGGCGATGCGATGGCTCAAGGTGCATGCCGAATACGACGACACGCATCCGTGGGAGGCGCTCGACATCGTCGCCACCTTGCTGGGGCACGCCCCGAGCGCGCACGAGATCGCCAAGGTGCGACAGGCCATCCGAACGAGCTACCGGTACATGGAATTGTCCCTGGACAGCGCGCTGATGGCGTCCATCCACGGCACATTCGACGAGACGGCCTCCAACTCGTCGACCCTCGGTTTCGACGCCTTGGACGTTGCCTGATGATTTGACGACCCACGCATCGGCGACGCTGCTGCAGGGTCTCGGCTGGCCCGAGACCCCCGCGACGTCACTCGACGTTCTGCACCTGCTCGCGCATCTGCTCGATCAGCACCTTCATCTCCACCGAGACGCCGGTCAGCTCCAGCGCCGCGGACTTCGAGCCCAGCGTGTTGGCCTCGCGGTGCAGTTCCTGGATCAGGAAGTCGAGCCGCTTGCCGAGTTCGCCGCCGCCCTTGAGCAGGCGGGCGATCTCCTCGAGGTGGGCGCGCAGGCGCGACAGTTCCTCGGCGACGTCGATGCGCAGCGCGAAGGTGGCGGCCTCGTTCATCGCGCGTTCGCGCAGCGCCTCCGTGGGCACGCTGCCGGCCGACGACGTGGCCTCGAGGCCGCCGGTGGCCTTCAGCGCCTCGGCCCAGCGTTCGAGGAAGCGCTGTTGCTGGCGCTCGACGACCGCCGGCACCAGCGGCTCGGCCTGGGCCGCGAGCTCGCGCAGGCGCGTGATGCGTTCCATCAGGATGCCCACCAGCTTCTCGCCTTCGCGGGCGCGGGCCTCCTTGAGCGCGGCGACCGCGCGCTTGCCGGCCTCCATCAGCGCCTCGTCGACGCGGCCCGTCGTCGCCACCGGCGCCGAACGGCACCAATGCAGGACTTCGTTCACGCTCAGCGGCGCTGCCTTGGGCAACCAAGCCGCCACGACGCCTTCCAGGCGCGACAATCGGTTGAGCTGGTCCGCCGTGGGCTGGGGCCAGTCGTCGCCGCTGCTCTTGGCAGCGCTGACGCGCACGTCGACCTTGCCTCGCCGGCATCCGGCGGTGATCAGGTCGCGCAAGGCCCCCTCGTGCTGACGCAGTTCGTCGGGCATGCGGAAGGAAATGTCGAGAAACCGGCTATTCACCGATCGCAGTTCGACGGTGACCGCCGCGGAATCCGTGGCGGCGGCGCCTTCGGAAGAGGCGGCGGATGCTGCGGTCGCCGAGGCGTTACCGAAGCCGGTCATGCTGTAAACTGCCATGTCGCGAGTGCCAGGTTGCAAAAAGAGATTATGTCAAAGCCAAAACCCGCCCCGCTTCCTTCGGGGACTGTGGTCGGCGGCTATCAGATCGTCAAGAAGATCGCCGCTGGCGGTTTCGGCATCGTTTACCTGGCCGAAGATGAAACACGTCATCTCGTCGCGCTGAAGGAATATCTTCCCGCCTCGCTGGCCGATCGATCGCCAGGTGAATTGATTCCGCGCGTGAAGCCGGAAAAGCAGCCACTGTACCGCCTCGGGCTCAAGAGTTTCTTCGAAGAGGGCCGTTCGCTTGCACAGATTTCGCATGCGAGCGTCGTCTCGGTGCTGAATTTCTTCCGCGAGAACGAAACCGTCTACATGGTGATGAATTATCTGCAGGGCGACACCATGCAGGATTTCATCGTCACCGCGCGCGACCTGAAACGCGAAAAGGTATTGCGCGAATCCACGATTCGCTCGTTGTTCGACGAAATCCTGCGCGGCCTGCGCATCGTCCACCAGCACAAGATGCTGCACCTGGACATCAAGCCGGCGAATATCTTCATCACCAACGACAACCGCGCCGTGCTGCTCGATTTCGGCGCCGCGCGCGAAGTGCTGAGCAAGGAAGGCCAGTTCATCCGGCCGATGTACACGCCGGGTTTTGCCGCGCCGGAAATGTATCGCCGCGACGGCTCGCTGGGCCCGTGGACCGATATCTACGCGATCGGCGCCTGCCTCTACGCCTGCATGCAGGGGTATCCGCCCAACGACGCGCCGCAGCGCATCGACAAGGATCGCCTGCCGCTGTCTCTCTCGCGCCTGCGCAACGTCTACTCGGACAATCTGATCGAAGTCATCGAATGGTGCATGGCGCTCGACCCGCTGTCGCGGCCGCAGAGCGTGTTCGCGCTGCAGAAGGAGCTGTCGCGCGAGATCGAACGCCGCTACACCACGCTCAGCTTCTCGGAGCGGCTCAAGCTGCAGATCGAGAACCTGAAGTCAGGAACACACCCTTGAGCGCACGCTCGGGGTTGGAGAAACACTGATGAAGTTTGGTACGTATCAGGTCAGTCGAAAAGGCGGCCGCGAGAAGAACGAAGACCGCATGGGCTATTGCTACACGCGGGACTCGGGCCTGTTCGCGCTGGCCGACGGCATGGGCGGCCATCCGGAAGGCGAGGTCGCGTCGCAGCTGGCGCTGCAGACGCTGGCGGCGTTCTTCCAGAAGGAAGCCAAGACCGACCTGAAGGATCCGCAACGCTTCCTGCAGGACGCGATCCTCGCCGGCCATCACCAGCTGCTGCGCTACGCCACCGACCGCGGCCTGACCGACACGCCGCGCACCACCATCGTGGCCTGCGTGCTGCAGGGCGGCAACATCTACTGGGCGCACTGCGGCGACTCGCGCCTGTACCTGGTGCGCGGCGACCGCCTGATCGCCCGCACGCGCGACCACTCGTACTCGGAGCTGCGCGAGGCGCTGTCGCACGTCGTGCCGCTGGACGAGAAGGTCAACCGCAACGTGCTGTTCACCTGCCTGGGCAGCCCCGGCAAGCCGGTGATCGACAGCGCCGGCCCGATGGTGCTGCGCACCGGCGACCGCATCCTGCTGTGCTCGGACGGCCTGTGGAGCAGCGTCGAGGATCCCGACATCGTCAAGATGATGTCCGACTTCCCGATCCACGACTCGGTGCCCGAGATCGTGGAGCAGGCTCTGCGCAACGCCGGCGAGAAGAGCGACAACGTCACCGCGCTGGCCGTCGAATGGGAAGCGTCCGAGGACGACGACCAGAACGGCAACGTCTCCACGCGCACGCTGGGCGAGGACGTGTTCGCCTCGACGATCCAGGCCAGCATGAGCGGCGACTCGTTCCTCCCCGACATCGACGACGACGAGATCGAGCGCTCGATCCGCGAGATCAACGAGGCCATCCAGCGCAGCGGCCCCCGCAAGACCTGACGCGCTGAGACAATCTGCTTCACGCGAGCCGGGCATCTCTGCCCGGTTTTGCTTTCAAGAACGAAAACATTGGAAACGACATGACCTTCGTCCGCACCCAGAACCGAGCCGTCAACCAGCTGCGCCCGGTCAAGCTGACGCGCAATTTCACCGTGCACGCCGAAGGCTCGGTGCTGGTGGAGTTCGGCGACACGCGCGTGCTGTGCACCGCCTCCGTCGAGGACCGCGTTCCGCCGTTCCTCAAGGGCAAGGGCGAGGGCTGGGTGACGGCCGAGTACGGCATGCTGCCGCGCGCCACGCACACGCGTTCCGACCGCGAGGCCGCGCGCGGCAAGCAGAGCGGCCGCACGCAGGAGATCCAGCGCCTGATCGGCCGTTCGCTGCGCGCCGTGTTCGACATGAAGCTGCTCGGCGAGCGCACGATCACGCTCGATTGCGACGTGCTGCAGGCCGACGGCGGCACGCGCACCGCGGCCATCACCGGCGCCTGCGTCGCGGCGCACGACGCCATCACCAAGCTGCTGGTGGCCGGCAAGCTCGAACGCACGCCGCTGACGGGCTTCGTCGCCGCGGTGTCGGTGGGCATCGTCGAAGGCACGCCGCTGCTCGATCTCGAATACGTCGAGGACTCGGCCTGCGACACCGACATGAACGTCGTGATGACCGGTGCCGGCCACTTCATCGAGGTGCAGGGCACGGCCGAAGGCGCAGCGTTCTCGCGCGTCGAGATGAACCAGCTGCTCGACCTCGCGGACGCCGGCATCCGCCAGCTGATCGCCGCGCAGAAGGCCGCGCTCGAGTCATGACTGCCCCCACGCTTACTTCGTTCGCTGCCCCCCGAGGGGGCGTCTCCGCGCCTTCGGGCGGCCGGGCGTCGCGGAGATTCCCATGAAGCTCGTCCTCGCCTCCAACAACGCGAAGAAGCTGGCCGAACTGCAGGCGCTGTTCGACGGCCTGGGCGTCGAGCTCGTGCGCCAGGGCGAACTGGGCGTGAGCGAGGCCGAGGAGCCGCACATCACGTTCATCGAGAACGCGCTGGCCAAGGCGCGCCACGCGGCCGCGGCGACGGGGTTGCCCGCGATCGCCGATGACTCGGGCTTGTGCGTCGACGCGTTGGGCGGGATGCCCGGCGTGATCTCGGCGAACTACGCCACCGTCGTCGCGCGGGCTTTTCCAGCTTCTGGCGTGACGCCCGAGCGCGAGGCCGTGCGTGAGTCCCAGGACGAGGCCAACAACGCGCTGCTGCTCGAGAAGCTGCGCGACGTCGAGGATAGACGCGCCAACTTCGCCTGCACGCTGGTGGCGATCCGCTCGGCCGACGATCCATCGCCGCTGGTGGCCGTCGGCCGCTGGAACGGCGAGATCCTGCGCGCGCTGGAAGGCGGGGGCGGCTTCGGCTACGACCCGCTGATGTTCATTCCTTCGTTCGGCGTGACGGTGGCGTCGCTGGCGAAGGACGTGAAGAACGCGCACAGCCATCGGGCGATCGCTGCGGGACAGATGAAGCTGTTGATGCAGCAGGCGTGGCATCTCTGAGCCTGGCTTCGTGAGCCTCATCCGCATCCACCCTGTCAACGCGTCCGGCGGCGAGTCCGGCGAAGGCGCTTCGGCGACCGGCGAGTCGCTCGCAGGCGCGCCGCCGCGCGACCCGCAGTGGTACCACCGCCCCGGCACGCTGAGCCTGCCCGCGCCGCCGCCGCTGTCGGTCTACGTGCACCTGCCGTGGTGCCTGAAGAAGTGTCCGTACTGCGACTTCAACTCGCACGAGTTCCACACCGCCGGCGCGACGCCCAGGGACTTGCCGGAGGCGCGCTATCTCGACGCCGTGCGCGCCGACCTCGAGCGCTCGCTGCCCGTCGTCTGGGGCCGCACGATCCACACGATCTTCATCGGCGGCGGCACGCCGTCGCTGTTCTCGCCGGACGGCATCGCGCGGCTGCTGTCCGACCTGCGCATGCTGCTGCCGCTGGCGGCCGACTGCGAGATCACGATGGAGGCCAACCCCGGCACGTTCGAGAGGGAGCGCTTCCGCGCCTTCGCGCAGGCGGGCGTGAACCGGTTGTCGATCGGCGTGCAGACCTTCAACGACCCGCAGCTGCGCGCGCTCGGGCGCGTGCATGACGGCGCGCAGGCGCTCGCGGCGGCCGAAGAAGCCGCGCGCAGCTTCGAAACCTTCAACCTCGACCTGATGTACGCGCTGCCCGGCCAGACGCTGGCGGACCTCGACGCCGACCTCGACCTGGCCTTCGCGCTCGGCGCGCCGCACCTGTCGCTGTACCACCTGACGATGGAGCCCAACACCGTCTTCGCGAAGCGTCCGCCGCCGAACCTGCCGGACGACGACACCGCCTACGACATGCTCGATCGCGTCACCGAGCGCACGGGCGGCGCGGGCTTAGCTCGCTACGAGGTGTCGGCCTACGCGAAGAGCGGTCATCGTTGCCGTCACAACGTCAACTACTGGCAATTCGGCGACTACCTCGGCCTGGGCGCCGGCGCGCACGGCAAGCTGTCCTTCGCGCACCGCGTGACGCGCCAGGTGCGCTGGCGCGAGCCGGGCATGTACATGGATCGGTCGCTGGGCGGCCAGGGCGTGTCCAACGAGGACGACGTCGGCCGCGCGCAGCTGCCGTTCGAGTTCATGCTCAACGCGCTGCGGCTGCGCGAGGGCTTCGCGCTGTCGTTGTTCAACGAGCGCTGCGGGCTCCCGCTGTCAGCGATCGAGAAGGGCCTGGCCGAGGCCGAGAAGCGCGGCCTGATCGCGCGCACCGGCCTGCCCGGCGCGGAGTGGGTGCAGCCGACCGTGCGCGGCTTCGACTTCCTGAACGACCTCCAGGAACTGTTCCTGTAGCCTGCGGCGATCGCGGCGAAAGGCCGGGCACGTTGCTTGCCGTTGGCTCCAATGGTCGAGCTGGCATCCGGGTTGGATGCCGACGCATCGGCGCCCGGAAAGCCCCTTGCTCGACGCGCGCACGCTCCACCTATGATCGCGCAGCCTCCCGTCCGACCCGGATCAAGACCCATGCCCAATTCCGCCATCGACACCGACAAGTTCAACCGCATCGCGCGCCGCAACGTCACATTGCCGCTGGTCGTGGGTCTCGTCAGCGCCGGCGCCTTCGTGGCGTTCTTCCTGTACTTCATGACCGTGACCGGATGGGTGGACCACACCCACCAGGTGATCGGCAAGCTGAACGAACTCACCACCTTGCAGTCCGACATGGAGACTGGCGTGCGCGGCTACGTGATCACCGGTGACGAGAGCTTTCTCGCGCCGTACCAGGTCGCGAAGCCGCAGCTCGACGCGCAGGTGCAGGACCTGATCCAGCTGACGGCGGACAACCCGACGCAGACCGATCGGCTCAAGCGCGTCCGTTCGCTGCAGCAGGGCTGGGACGCGTACGCGCAGGAACTGATGGACGTGAGGCGCAAGGGCAGCGACGCGACCTCGCTCGTCAGGTCGTTGCAGGGCAAGCAGCTCTTCGACCGCATCCGCACCGAGGTGCAGGCGGCACGCACGAACGAGCAGGCCTTGCTCAAGGACCGCCTGGACTCGCTGCAGACGGTGACCTGGGTGGGCATCTGTTCCTACGTGCTGTTCATCATCGTCGTCAACTGCTACATCGCCTGGGCCGGGCGGCGCGACATCAAGCAGCTGTCGCACGACTTCGGCAGCGCGATGAAGGCGCAGACCGACGCCGCCAGCGTGCTGTCCGAGCAGGCGTGGGTGCGTGACGGCCAGGCCCAGCTCGCCGAGACGCTGATCGGGCAGCAGACGCTCACCACGGTCGGCCGCAGCGTGCTGTCGTTCGCCGGCCGCTACCTCGACCCCGTCGTCGCGGCGATGTACGTGCGCGATGACACCGGCACGCTGCAGCGCGTGTCGACGCACGGCTTCGACGGCAGCGACGGTGACGGCCAGGTCGCCGCGGCGCGCGAGGGCCTGGTCGGCCAGGTGCTGCGCGACGGCCGCCTCCATCACGTGACCAACCTGAGGGGCGGCTACTTCAAGGTCGGCTCCGGCGTCGGCGAGGCCGCGCCGGCCGAACTGGTCATCGCCCCGATCTCCAACGACGGCGTCACCAACGGCGTCATCGAGCTGGGCTTCATGCGTCCGGTCGCCGAACGCGACATCGAGCTGCTGAAGCTGATCGCCGGCAGCATTGGCGCGTCGGTCGACTCGGCGCTGTTCCGCAAGCGCCTGCAGGACTCGGTCGAGGAGACGCAACAGCTCAACGAGGAACTGCAGGTGCAGCAGGAGGAGCTGCGTACCGCCAACGAGGAGCTGGGCGAGCAGTCGCGCGTGCTCACCGAGTCGCAGCAGCACCTGGAGCACCAGCAGGCCGAGCTCGAGGCCACGAACACGCAGCTGGCCGAGCAGGCCGGCGTGCTCGATCGCAAGAACGAGGCGCTGAACCAGGCGCAGGTGACGCTGCAGGAACGCGCCGACGAACTGCAGCGCGCGAGCCGCTACAAGTCGGAGTTCCTCGCCAACATGTCGCACGAGCTGCGCACGCCGCTCAACAGCTCGCTGATCCTGGCCAAGCTGCTCAGCGAGAACCGGGAAGGCAACCTCACGGCCGAACAGCTGAAGTTCGCGCAGACGATCTACGGCGCCGGCAACGACCTGCTGAACCTGATCAACGACATCCTCGACCTGTCCAAGGTGGAGGCGGGCCGCCTCGAGCTGCAGCCGCAGTTCGTGTCGGTGCATCGCCTGGTCGACTCGCTGCAGCGCACGTTCACGCCGCTGGCCAACGAGAGGAAGCTGGCGTTCGAGGTGCGCGTCGAGCCCGACGCGCCCGCGTCGATGGTCACCGACAACCTGCGCGTCGAGCAGATCCTGAAGAACCTGCTGTCCAACGCGATCAAGTTCACCGAGGCCGGCAGCGTCACGATCACCGTGCAGGCGCAGCCCGACGACCGCGTCGCGTTCGCGGTCAAGGACTCGGGCATCGGCATTCCCGAGGGCCAGCAGGACGTCATCTTCGAGGCCTTCCGCCAGGCCGACGGCACCATCAACCGGCGCTATGGCGGCACCGGGCTGGGCCTGTCGATCTCGCGCGAGCTGGCGCGCCTGCTGGGCGGCACGATCGCGGTCGAGAGCGCCGCGGGCCAGGGCAGCACGTTCACGCTGACGCTGCCGGCCAAGTGGACGGACGTGCCCGAATCGGCGGCAATCGAAGAGGCTGCGCCCGCGGGCGCCACGAGCCTGAATGCCGACGCGCCGCGCCGGCCGTCCTCGTTCGTGCCGGCGAGCGTGCGCACGCCGCCGCCCATGAGCGCCACGCCCGCGCCCACGGCGACCGCGATCGCGCCGCCGCCCAGCAGCTTCACCGACGACCGCCACGACGCCACGCCCGAGAAGGGCCGCGTGCTGCTGGTGGTGGAGGACGACGAGACCTTCGCCGGCGTGCTCTACAACCTCGCGCACGAGATGCGCTATCGCTGCCTGGTGGCGAACACCGCCAACGAGGCGCTCGAACTCGCGACGGGCTACCTGCCCAACGCGATCCTGCTGGACGTGCGCCTGCCCGACGGCTCCGGCCTGAGCGTGCTGCAGTTCCTGAAGGACGATCCGCGTACGCGCCACATCCCGGTGCACATCGTCGCCGGCGAGGACTTCTCCGAGATCGCGCTGCACATGGGCGCGATCGGCTTCGCCGTCAAGCCGACGACGCGCGACGAGCTGAAGCAGATCTTCCAGCGCCTGGAGGACAAGGGCGCCAAGAAGGTCAAGCGCGTGCTGGTGGTGGAGGACGATGCGCGCCAGCGAGACAGCGTCGTGCACCTGATCAAGGAAGACGACATCGACATCGCCGCCGTGGCCACCGGCACCGAGGCGCTGGAGCTGCTCAAGGACACCGTCTACGACTGCATGATCATCGACCTGAAGCTGCCCGACATGGACGGCAGCGACCTGCTCGAGCGCATGACGACGGAGGACATCTGCTCGTTCCCGCCGGTGATCGTCTACACGGGCCGCAACCTCACGCGCGAGGAAGAGACCAACCTCAACAAGTATTCGCGCTCGATCATCATCAAGGGCGCGCGCTCGCCGGAGCGCCTGCTCGACGAGGTGACGCTGTTCCTGCACACGGTCGAATCCAAGCTCTCGGCCGAACGCCAGACGATGCTGCGCACCGCGCGCAACCGTGAGAAGGTGTTCGAGGGCCGCAAGGTGCTGCTGGTCGACGACGACGTGCGCAACATCTTCGCGCTCGCCAGCGCGCTGGAGCAGAAGGGCCTGCAGGTGGAGATCGGCCGCAACGGCTTCGAGGCGCTCGCCAAGCTGGCCGAGGTGCCCGACATCGACCTCGTCCTGATGGACGTGATGATGCCCGGCATGGACGGCCTGGAGGCCACGCGCCGCATCCGCGCAAATCCGAAGCTGTCGCAGCTGCCTGTGATCGCCGTCACCGCCAAGGCGATGAAGGACGACCAGGAGCAGTGCCGACGCGCCGGCGCCAACGACTACCTCGCCAAGCCGATCGACCTCGACCGCCTGTTCTCGCTGATGCGCGTGTGGATGCCCAGCATCGAACGCCTCTGATCGACTCGATGGAACCCCTGGCCCCGTCCTTGCCTATACAGGCTGTTGACCTGTCTCCCTGAACCCATGCCCCACGTCGCCACCGCCGCCGAGATCGAGATGCGCCTGTTGCTGGAAGCGGTGTACGCGAAGTACAGCCACGACTTCCGCGACTACTCCGGCGCGTCCCTGAAGCGGCGTGTGCAGCACGCGTTGCTGCAATTCGGCTGCGAGACGATCTCGCAGCTGCAGTCCAAGGTGCTGCACGACCCGCATGCGTTCCAGCAACTGCTGGAGATCCTCACGATCCCGTTCACGGAGATGTTCCGCGACCCGACGTACTGGCTCGCGCTGCGCCAGCAGGTGGTGCCGCTGCTGCGCACGTATCCGTCGCTGAAGGTGTGGGTCGCCGGCTGCGCCACCGGCGAGGAAGTCTTCTCGCTGGCGATCCTGCTGCAGGAAGAGGGCCTGCTCGAACGCACGCTGATCTACGCCACCGACATCAACCCGGTGGTGCTGGAGAAGGCGCGCCAGGGCATCTTCCCGATCGCCGCGGTGCGCCAGCACACGGCCAACTACCAGGCCGCGGGCGGCAGGCGCGCGTTCTCCGACTACTACAGCGCGGCCTACAACGCGGCACGCTTCGATCCGGCGCTGATCGCCAACGTCACGTTCGCCGACCACAGCCTGGCCACCGACACGGTGTTCTCCGAGACGCACTTCATCTCGTGCCGCAACGTGCTGATCTATTTCAACAAGGCCTTGCAGAACCGCGCGTTCAGCCTGTTCCACGAGTCGCTGTGCCATCGCGGCTTCCTGGGCCTGGGCAGCAAGGAGAGCCTGGACTTCTCGCACTTCGCCGACAAGTTCGAGCCGATCGTCAAGCGCGATCGCATCTTCCGCAAGGTCTGAGATGGCCGCGTCGATCTCGCCGCCCGAGGCCGTCGCGGCCGCCGCGTCCCGCCCGATCGAGGCGGTGGTGATCGGCGCGTCCGCGGGCGGCTTCGAGGCCCTGCTCGCGATCCTGAAGGGCCTGCCGGCGACGTTTCCGATGCCGCTCGTCGCGGTGCTGCACCTGCCGGACAACCACGAGAGCAAGCTCGCGGAACTGTTCGGCTATCGCCTGTCGCTGCAGGTGCGCGAGGCGCGCGACAAGGAGTCGCTGGCGCCCGGCGTCCTCTACTTCGCGCCCTCGGGCTATCACCTGTCGATCGAGAACGACTACAGCTTCTCGCTCAGCTGCGAGGAGCGCGTGAGCTACGCGCGGCCGTCGATCGACGTGCTGTTCGCCTCCGCGGCCGATGCCTACGGGAAGTCCCTGGCGGGGATACTTCTCACCGGGGCAAACTACGACGGCGCAGCCGGCCTGTCGGGCATGCAGGTTGCCGGTGCATTGACCATCGTGCAGGACCCGGCCAGCGCCGAAGTCGCGACGATGCCCGAGGCCGCGATTCGACGAATGAAGCCTGACCTGATCCTTCCACTCGCAGAGATCCACTCCTTGCTGCGCAGGCTTGGAGAACCCCAATGACGATAGACCCTGGCATCAAGCTCCTGATCGTCGACGATCTCCCCGAGAACCTGCTCGCCCTCGAAGCCTCGATCCGCGACGACGGCTACAGCATCCACCAGGCGTCTTCCGGCGAAGAGGCGCTGGCGCTGCTGCTCGAACACGAGTTCGCGCTGGCGATCCTCGACGTGCAGATGCCCGGCATGAACGGCTTCGAGCTCGCCGAGCTGATCCGCGGCATGGCGCGCACCAAGCACCTGCCGATCGTGTTCGTCAGCGCCGCCGGCAAGGAACTCGATTACGCGTTCAAGGGCTACGAGAACGGCGCGGTCGATTTCCTCTACAAGCCGCTCGACGCCTACGCCGTCAAGAGCAAGGTGCAGGTCTTCGTCGACCTCTTTCGCCAGCGCACCGAGCTGCGCCGCCAGCTCGTCGCGCTGGAGGAGTCGCGCCGGCGCCAGCAGGCGCTGGTCTCCGAGCTGCAGACCGCGCAGATCGACCTGAAGCGCGCGCTGCAGATGCGCGACGAGTTCATGTCGATGGTGGTGCACGAGCTGCGCACGCCGCTGAGCGTGCTCGCGATGGAGGTGCGCGTGCGCCAGCACCAGATCGCCGCGGAGAACACCGCGTTCTTCGCGTCGGAGAACCTGTCCAGGATGTTCGAGCGCGACCAGCGCCAGGTGCGCAGCCTCACGCGGCTGATCGACGACATGCTCGATGTCTCGCAGATCCAGCACGGCAAGCTGTCGATCCGGCGCGGCAAGTGCGATCTTTCCGCGATGCTCAAGCGCGTGGTCGGCGAGGTGCAGGGCCAGCGCAGCGACGTGCCGATCACGTTGAAGGCCGACTGTGTCGACCTGGTCGGCGAGTGGGACGAGTTCCGCCTCGAGCAGGTCGTCGTCAACCTGCTGACGAACGCGCTGCGCTACGGCAACGGCAAGCCGATCCGCGTCGAGCTGAGCCAGCTGCCGGGCGCCGCGACGATCCGCGTCAGCGACCAGGGCGTGGGCATCGCGCCGGAAGACCGCACGCGCGTGTTCGAGCAGTTCGTGCGCGTGGGCGACCGCCTGCGCACGCCGGGCCTGGGCCTGGGCCTGTACATCACCAAGCAGCTGGTGGAGGCGCACGGCGGCACCATCAGCGTCGAGAGCACGCCGGGCGAGGGCTCGACCTTCACCGTGGCGCTGCCGACGATGATCGCCGAAGCGTCGACGGCGGTCTCCACGCCCGCGGCGGCCTAAGAATCTGCGAACGAATCCGACACACCCGCTCGGGCGCGCCGGATTCATTCACAGATTCTGGTCAGGCCACCAGCGCCGGCTCCAGCGTCGACGCGTTCGCCGAGTCCGATTCGGGCGCCGGCACCGGCGTCGGCGGCACGGCGTGGCGCGCGTCGGCCAGCATGGCGACGGCCAGCTGCAGCGCCTCCAGCATGGCGTAGCGCCGGCGGTACATCGCGCGGCGCTTGGTGGGCACCTCTTCCAGCGGACGCTGCGCCGTGTCCAGCGGCATCGACCAGTTGCCGGACTCGTCGCGCGCGCCGGCGTGCTCGGCCCAGAAGCCACGGTAGTCGAAGCGCAGGCGCGAGTCGCGCAGGTTCCACTTGCCCTTGACGTGGTTCTCGGGATCGACGCCCCGCAGGCGCGTCGCGCCCCAGCGCGCGGCCAGCACGCGCAGCGTGTGCACCAGCAGGTGCGGCGGGCGCATGCCGTGCGCGGCGTGCGTGGCGTCGCGGATGCGGTCGAGGCCGTCGTCCTTCAGCGACGGGCCCTGCACGTTGCCCATCAACAGCGTCTGCGCGTCGGTGAAGCCGAAGCCGATGCTGTAGAGGCGCACGCCATCTTCGCCGACCAGGCCGATCTGCCACAGGCCCTCGTGGAAGCTGACGTCGTTCAACGACAGCACGACGCGGGTGCGGTCGGCCAGCTCCAGCAGCGTGATGCCTTGCGTGAGCAGGCGGCGCACGTTGGCGTCGTCGCCGACCGAGCCGCACACCACGCGCAGGCTGGCCAGCGTCGTGCGCAGGCGCGCCTGGGCGCCCTGGCGGCGGTCGATCAGGTGGTTCATCAGCGGATAGAAGGCGCGCGGCTGCGCGCGGAACAGCGCCGCGAGCATCGGCTGGCCGCCGACTTCGCGCAGCAGGCGTGCGCGCACCTTCCACGTCAGCGCGAGCCGCCACAGGTACTTGATGCGGCGCTCGACGCTCAGGTCGAAGGCGTTCTCGAACATCGCGCGTGCGCCCGGCCACGCCAGCGCGCCGGTGGAGACGCCCGGAGCGTCGAGGGAGGTGAGGAGCATGGAAACCGTTCGCCGGAGCGGGAGCCCGCTCTCTGAGCGTGCGAGTGTGGAAAGGCTGGCTATCGGATCGCTATCACCCTGGCGCACGGTCGGACAATGTTGCTGCCGTGTATCTGCAAAATGTCGATTCCGTGCATTGCCGACGCGGCATCAGCCCCGCGACGCCTGTTCCACCCGGCCTCCGGCCACAATCGACGCGCCATGCGACTCCTCCTGATCGAAGACGACACCCACATCGCCCGCGAACTGCTGCTGCGCTGGCGCGACGGCGAGCGCCTCGCGCTGCATGCGCCCACGCTGGCCGACGCCGACGCCGCGCTGGCCCAGGGCACGTTCGACATCGTGCTGCTGGACCTGGGCCTGCCCGATGGCGACGGCATGGAATGGCTCGCCGCCTACCGTGAGCGCGATCCGCAGGGCGCCGTGCTGGTGATGACCGCGCGCGATCGTGTCGCCGACCGCGTCAAGGGGCTGCGCCTGGGCGCCGACGACTACCTCGTCAAGCCGTTCGCGCCCGAGGAGCTCGACGCCCGCATCGACGTTCTGGTGCGCCGTGCCAACATCGCGCGCACCCACGCGATCCGCTTCGGCCGCCTCGACCTGATCCAGGAGACGTCCGAGGTGCTGCTCGATGGCAAGCGCCTGGACATGTCGCCGCGCGAGTTCGAGCTGCTGTTCATCCTGATGCGCGCCGCGCCGCGCCTGGTGCCCAAGCGCGCGCTGGTGGACGCGCTGTCCGAGCGCAACCTGGAGCTCAACGACGCCGCCGCCGAGCTCTACGTCTCGCGGCTGCGCAAGAAGCTGGAGGGTACGGGGACGGGTATCCGCACGCTGCGTGGCGTCGGCTACCAGCTGGCGATCTCCACACCCGCGCCGGCGCGGACGCGCGCCACCGGCCCGGAGGGATCCGAGTGAACCCAGGTCGGACGCCGGCGCGGCCGATCCTGTACCGCCAGCTGACGCTGCGCCTGATGATCCCGCTGGTGCTGATCGTGGCCGTGGTCGGCGCGTTCGGCCTGTACAGCACCGGCTCCGAGACGGCCACCGTGTTCGACCGCTGGCTGCTCGACGCGGCCGTCTCGCTGGCCGACCAGGTGCGCAGCGGCAACGGCAGCGAGGCCAACGCCGTCGACCTGCCCGAGGCCGCGCGCACGATGCTCGCCTACGACGAGATCGACCACACCTGGTTCAGCGTCGCGGATCGCGGCCGCGTGCTGATCGGCAACGCGGGCATTCCCACCGAGGGCTCCAACGCGGCCAGCTATGGCGACGGGCGCGCGTTCGACGCGGTCTACGAAGGCGCGCGGGTGCGCGTCGCGGCGGTCGGCGCGCCGTGCGCGGGCTGCGAGCACGTGGTGGTGCTGGTGGCCGAGACGATGCTCAAGCGCCAGCGCTCGAATCGCGTCGTCGAATGGCTGCTCATTCCGCTGGGCCTGATGCTGGTGGTGACGTGCACGGCGATCTACATCGCGGTGCGCAGCACCGTGCGGCCGCTGGAGGCCATCGCCGAGCGCTGGAACCGCCAGGCGCACGCGTCGCTGCAGGCCATTCCCGAGGACGACCTGCCCTACGAGCTGTCGCCGTTCGCCACCGCGTTGAACGACCTGTTGTCGCGCATCCGCGAGATCCTGGTGCGCGAGCGCATGTTCGCCGCCGCCGCCGCGCACCAGCTGCGCACGCCGCTCACGGCGCTGCGTCTGGGCATGGACCGCGCGCGCAACAGCCCCGATCTCGCGAGCGCGCGCGCGGTGCTCGACGAGCTGAAGCAGGTCACCGACCACACCGGCCGGCTGGTGCAGCAGCTGATGCTGCTCGGGCGGCTCGACCCCGAAGTGCGCGGCGACGTCGACCGCACGACGATCGACCTGCGCGAGGTCGCGCGCGACGTCTGCGGCCTGTTCGCCGAGGTGGCGCTGGAGCAGCACGTCGATCTCGAGCTGCAGCTGCCGCCGACGCCGGTCATGGTCGTCGCGCAGTCGGACCTGCTGGTCGAGGCCCTGGCCAACCTGATCGACAACGCGCTGAAGTCGGCGGGCCGCAAGGGCCAGGTGCTGGTGGCGGTCATCGCGTCGCCGACCAGCCTGCGCGTGTGCGACAACGGCCCCGGCATCAAGCCGTCCGAACGCAAGGTGGTCTTCGAACGCTATGCGCGCGGCGCGCGGCCGCGCTGGGAGGGCACCGGCCTGGGCCTGGCCATCGTGCACGACGTCGCGACGCTGCACGGCGCCACCGTCAGCATCACCGACGGCGAACTGGGCGGCGCCTGCTTCACGTTCCAGTTCGCGCCGGCGGCGAAGTCCTAGTCGGGCCTGCGACCGCGCACGGCGTTGGCGCGCGCCTGGCAGGTGACGCTGCCGTCGGCGGCGGTGGGCAGCCGTTCGCGCAGGCGCTTCTTCAGCAGGTCCGCGTCGCCGCCCGGCATCTCCGACATGCGCGGCGCGATGCGCGGGCCCTTGCGCGCGGCGGCCCAGAACGCGTCGAAGTCGGCGTAGGTGCGTTGCACGACGAGCTCGTGCGTCTCGACGTCGATGAGCCCGGCGTCCGTCCACGACTCGCGCAGCGCCGCCATGCGCGCGGCCTCCACGCTCGGCGGCCACAGCGGCTGGTGGCCCAGCTTCGCCATCTCGTCCTGCAGCGCGAAGTAGGGAAAGCCGCCGCCCAGGATGTCCCAGGCGTACGCGCAGACGCCGCCGCCGGGCCGGATCACGCGCGCCATCTCCGCGACGCCCCTGGCGGGCTCGGGCACGAAGAAGATCACCAGCGCCATGACGGCCGCGTCGAAGCTGGCGTCGGCGTACGGCAGCGCCATCGCGTCGCCTTGCCGGAACGTGGCGGGCGCGCGCACGAGACGCGTGCGCGCGAAGGCCAGCTGCTCCTCGGACGGGTCGATGCCCTGCACCTCCTCGACGGCGCAGCGCTCGATCAGCAGCTCGGTGAACGCGCCGTTGCCGCAGCCGACGTCGACCCAGCGCAGCCCGGGCGCGGGCGACAGCCAGTCCAGGAACGCGTTGCCGGCGAGCAGGCTCCACTTGCCCATGAAGTCCTCGTAGGCGTCGCCGTCGTCGAAGCGGATGCGTTCGTCTGCCATCGTCGTCCCTTGTCGGTGAGATCGACGAAGTATCGCGCCTGGGCGCCGGGCATCGCGATCCGCGCGGCGACGACGCCGCGCCCTGCGTCAGTTCGACGCCAGCGTCTGCTCCGACTTCTCCGTGCGCTCGCCCGCCGTCTCCCACTCGGGCATGCCGCCGCGGAACCAGTAGACGTGCTTGTAGCCGGCGGCGATCGCGGCCTTGCTGGCCTTGTACGACTTCCAGCATTCGGGGCCGTTGCACTGGAACACGATGTTCTGCTCGCGATCGAGCTTGGCGAGGCCGGGGAAGCTGTCGACGCGCGCATCGAAGGCGACGTCCTTCAGGCTCTTCTCGCCGTACGGCAGCCAGCGCGCGCCGGGGATGTGCTTGTCCTTGTATTCCTCGGCGATGCGCGTGTCGACCAGCACGGCGCCGTTGTCCACCAGCGCCTTGACCTCGGGCAGCGTCACCACCGTGGCGCCGGGCAGGGCCTTGGGCGTGAACGTGCCGAGCTCGGCGACGCGCGTGTACGGCGCGAGGTCGGGGTGCGCGTAGACCGGCTTCAGGCCGCACGTCGTGGCGTCGGTCTCGAACCAGTGCGCCAGCTTGCCGCGCGTGTCCGACGGCAGCTTCTTGCGCACGGCCACCGAGAAGCCGCCCGGCACGGCGCTGGACACCGCCAACACCTTGGCGACGCCGCCGTGCTCCTTGTTCCAGCCTTCCCAGTCGTCGCGCCGCACGATCGTCGCTTCCGACGAGCCGATCAGCAGCGCGAACAGGCCGGCCTGCGGATAGCGCTGGTAGTCGACGCCCTTCAGGTCCTTGAAGCTCAGGCCGTTGGCGTTGAGCATGCCGCGCGCGAGGTAGGTGTAGATCGAGTCCTGCTGCGGCAGGTAGATCTGGCCGCCGCGCAGCGCGCCGACCGATGCGACGCGGCTGCGGCCCACCAGCAGGTACTGCTCGTCGGAGTCGGTCGCGCCGACCAGCGCGTAGCCGTGCGCGAGCGCGGAGGCCGCGACCTGCGGCGGCGAGATGAACACGTCGTAGCCGCCGCTGCGCGTCGCGCGCATCGCATCGGTCAGGTCCTCGGTGACGGTGACGGTGACCGGCTCGCCCAACACCTTGGACAGGTGATTCTGCAGCGCCTCGCGCGACACCATCATGCCGTCCTTGCGATTGGTGGGCTCCATGACGACCAGCGCGGAGACGTCGGCGAGCGCGCGCGCGCTGAGCAGGCAGCACAACAGGAATGCGGTGAGATTCTTCACGACTTGCGTCCTCATGACAGCGATAACGGATGCGGACTCGGCGCGTCGCGAAGACTCTCTTGATCCGAACCGGATCCGGGTCTCCATCCCTGTGCATCGGCGCCCGATGATCGTACGTCCTGCGCATACGGGGTGGTGTATCCAGTGGAAACCTGCTTTGGACAAACAGATGCCGGGACTAAACTCCGTTGCTGAGTGGTCTTCGTTCGTCCCGCGCCGCATTCAAGCCATTTCCTGCGCGAGATGTAAGAGCGTGTTGCCATCCCATCCTCGCCGCAAGGAAACTGCATGACGGACTCTCCCCGCAACCGCCTGCGCCGCAGGCTCGTCGTCGCCGGCGCTGCCGGCATCGCCGGTCTCGGTCGCGCGGCGCGCGCGGCGACCGCGAGCGTCGACCTGCCCGTCGCCAACGGCCACCGCAACCTGATCGCCTTCCCGGAGAAGCGCCCGCTGATCGTGCTGACGACGCGCCCGCCGCAGCTCGAGACGCCGTTCGAGGTCTTCAACGACGGTCTCATCACGCCCAACGACGCGTTCTTCGTGCGCTATCACAACAACGGCATCCCGACCTCGATCGACGGCGACAGGCACGTCATCAAGATCGGCGGCAACGCCGCGGGCAAGCCCTTCGTGCTGACGATGGCCGACCTGCGCACGCAGTACAAGCCGGTCGAGCTGGTGGCCGTCAACCAGTGCTCCGGCAACAGCCGCGCGCTGTTCGATCCGCGCGTCACCGGCGGCCAGCTGACCAACGGCGCGATGGGCAACGCGCGCTGGGTCGGCGTGCCGCTGAAGGACATCCTGGCGCGCGCCGAGGTCAAGGACAGCGCCAGGCAGGTCACCTTCGACGGCCTCGACATCGCGCTGATGGGCGGCGGCGACTTCGTCAAGGCGCTCGACATCGGCCAGGCGATGAACGGCGAGGTGATGATCGCGTACCAGATGAACGGCGCCGACCTGCCGATGCTCAACGGCTATCCGGTGCGCCTGGTCGTCCCCGGCTACTACGGCACGTACTGGGTCAAGCACCTGTCCGACATCCAGGTGATCGACCAGGTCTTCGACGGCTTCTGGATGAAGCCCGCCTATCGCATCCCCGACAACGCGTGTGCCTGCGTCGAGCCCGGCACCGCGCCGGCCGCCACGCGCCCGATCGGGCGCTTCAACGTGCGCTCGTTCGTCACGTCGGTGAGCGACGGCGCGCGCGTGCCGGCCGGCAGCCCGCTGGCCGTGCGCGGCATCGCGTTCGACGGCGGCCAGGGCATCCGCGAGGTCGCCTACAGCACCGACGGCGGCCAGAGCTGGCGCGAGGCCGCGCTGGGGCAGGAGCTGAGCCGCTTCTCGTTCCGCGAATTCACCTTCGGCTTCACGCCGCAGGCCGGCGCCTACGACCTGCGCGTGCGCGCGTTCAACCGCTCGGGCGAGAGCCAGCCGATGCAGGCGTTGTGGCAGCCCGCGGGCTACATGCGCAACGTCGTCGAGTCGGTCAAGATCCTGGCGAGCTGAGGAGAGCGACCATGAAACCCACGACTTCTCTCGCCGCCGCCGGCCTGCTGATCGCGCTGGGCGCGCCGACCGTCGCCAAGGACATCCAGATCCCGCCCGACACCGTCCTGCTCACGCCCAGCCCGCTGCCGGGCTATGCGAAGGCGCAGGCCAACTGCACGATGTGCCACTCGGCCGAGTACATGCGCTACCAGCCGCCCAACGCGGCGCGGCCGTACTGGGACGCGATGGTGCATCGCATGAAGGCGGTGTTCAAGGCGCCGATCGCCGACGAGGACATGCCAGCGATCGTCGACTATCTCGCCGCGACCTACGGCAACCAGCAGCAGAAGTGAGCACGCGTGCAGCCTGTCCGATGAACGCTGCAGTTTGTCGCAAGACGGGCGCGCGCGGCTTGCCGCGGCCGTAGGCTTCGCGTCCTGTGATGCGCGGCGATGGTCGCCGTGCACAGGATCGAGGAAGCCGATGAAGCCAATTTCCCTGCTGCTGGGCGCGTGTCTGGCATTGATCGCCGGCGGTGTCGCCGCCCAGGACACGGCCGCGGCCGACGCGCTCGAGAACGCGATGCGCGGCACGGCGGTGCCGGCGATGGCCGTGCTCGAGATGCGCGACGGCCAGGTGGCCCGCGAGGCCGTGCGCGGCGTGCGCCGCAACGACGCCAGCGAACCGGCGCGGCTCGACGACGCCTGGCTGATCGGCTCCGACGCCAAGCCGATGACGGCCGCGCTGATCGCCCGGCTGGTCGATCGCAAGCAGTTGTCGTGGACGACCCCGCTGTCGGACATGCTGCCGGCGCTGGCGGACCGGATGCGGCCCGAGTATCGCGGCGTCACGCTCGTGCAACTGCTGTCGCACCACGCCGGCCTGCCGCACGACGCCAACGACGAGGCCTTCTTCAACGCGTTCTTCCACGACACGCGCCCGCTGCCCGACCAGCGCCTGGACTATGTCGCCAGGGCGCTGGCGGAGCCGCCGGTCGCGGCGCCGGGCACGAAGTTCGAGTACAGCAACACCGGGTTCCTGATCGCCGCGGTGATCGCCGAGCGCGCGGCAGGCAAGCCCTACGAGGCGCTGGTCCGGCAGGAGGTCTTCGAGCCGCTGGGCATGCGCGGCGTCGAGTTCGGCTCGATGCACGCGGACCAGCCGCGGGGCCATCACGACGGCAAGCCGGCGACGCTGGAAGACACCAACCCGGACATGTTCGCGCCCGCCGGCAACATGGCGATGCCGCTGCGCGACTGGGCCGCGTTCTGCCTCGACCAGATGGCCGGCGCGCAAGGCCACGGCAAGCTGCTGTCGGCCGCGTCGTACCGCGAGATGCAGACCGTGCAGCCCGGCGGCGGCAGCGCGGGCCTGGGCTGGGGCATCCAGGCATCGCTGGCCGGTCACGCCGGCCCGGTGTGGATGCACGCGGGCTCGGACGGCACCGGCTACGCCATGGTCGCGCTGTTCCCGGCCAGCGGGCGCGGCCTGCTGGTCGTCGCGAATGCGGGCGACGAGATGGGCGGCGCCAAGGCGGCGCGCGACGCGATGGTGGCGTTGATGAAGTCCTACCCCTGAGGATTGCGCAGGTGCTGTGGCAGCGCGCTCAACAGCGCGCGCAAGGCCAGCGGCAGCAACAGGAGGTCGTCGACCGCGCCGAGCACCGGCATCGCGAGGTTGAGCGGATCCAGCGCGAAGAACGCGAGCAATACGGCGGCAGGTACCAGCCAGGCCGGACGATCCGGGTGCCGCAGCGCGCGCCACAGCAGCTTCAGGTCGCGTCCGCCCTGGCGCCAGAAGATGAACAGTCGGCGCATCGAGCCTCCTTGCCGGGCTCACGCGCCCGAAACACGACATCTCGGGCCGACCGGCGCGATTTCAATGCGAGACTGCCCGGCCACAGCCTGCATCTTTCCGGAGACCCGCCCATGCTCGATTGAGAGGGCGCCGGGCGACAATCGTCCGCATGAGCTCTCTCCAAACGACAAGCAAGAACCCGCGGCCCGCAGCGCGCCGTGTCCTCCAACTGCTGGCCATCGCTGCGGCCGCTGGCTGCGCGAGCTGCGAGGCGCCGATCGACATGGTGCACCGCGTCTCCGTCGACGTGCAGGCCCACCCGAAGGACCTGCGGGCCTGCGTCATCGAGGCGATCAAGGGCGTCGACGGCGTCCAGGGCATCAATCCGCCTTCCGGCGGCATCGAGCAGTCGCTCGTCGAATTCCGCACGACGCTGCCGTACGTCTCCGGCGAGGTCGAACGCGAGGGCACGGACGGCGTGCGGGTCAGCATCGAGGTGCTGTCGCGCGTGGAACCCGACAACTTCTGGAACTTCGCGCAGCCGCGCGCGAAGCTCATCGGCGACGCGATCGTCGCGCGCTGCGGCGCGCTCTGAGTCGCACAGGAGTCTGCACGGCGCCTTCTGCCGCGCAGACTCCTACAGGTCGAAGTGGGTCGGCATCATCACGACGTCTCGGATCGTCATCCCGCGCGGCCGCGTCAGCATGAAGGTGACGACCTCCGCCACCTCGCTCGCGTCCAGCAGGCTGCCGGACTCACGCGCCTCGCGCAGCTTGTCGGCCGGCCAGTCGGCGATCAGCGCCGTCACCACCGGCCCCGGCGAGATCGAGCCGACGCGGATGCCGTGCCTGAAGACCTGGCGCCGCACCGTCTGCACGAAGCAGTTGATGGCCCACTTGGACGACGCGTAGACCGGCTCCCACGGCGTCGGGAAGTGCGCGGCGAGCGAGCTCGTGACGATGATGTCGCCGCTGCCGCGCGCGATCATGTGCGGCAGCACGTCGCGCACGTTCTTCATCACGACGTTGACGTTGAGCGTGAGCATGCGGTCGATCGCGTCGGCCTGCGCGTCGACCAGGTCGCCGCCGATGTAGAGGCCCGCGTTGGCGTGCAGGATGTCGATGCGGCCGGCCTTCTCGAGCGCGGCGGGCACGAGCGTCGCGCAGGCCTTGGCGTCGAGCAGGTCGATGACCAGCGGCAGCATCGCGTCGCCGTGCGGCGCGCACGCGGTGCGCAGCGCGTCCTCGTCGCGGTCGACCATCACGACGCGCACGCCCGACGCCACGAGCGCCTGCGCGCTGGCCAGGCCGATGCCCGAGGCCGCGCCGGTGATGACGGCCACCTGGCCGGCCAGAGGATGGGTCGTCATGCGTGCTCCTTGATGAAGAGGTCGCGATCGGGCGCGAAGTTCGCATGCAGCGGCAGCAGCGCGCCGCCGAGCGCGCCCGCGTCCGGCCCGATGGCGCCCGCGAACAGTTGCGGCGCGTTGACGCCTTCCCAGTTCGAGCGACGCATCGCGGCCTCGGTCGCGGCGATCAGCTCGTCGAGCAGGTTGCGGTGGACGGCGCCGTCGACGATCACGCCGTCGAGGTCGAGCAGGCAGACGGCGCCGTTGATCGCGTGCGCGATCGCGGCCGCGGCATCGGCGAGCCAGGCGCGCGTGACGTCGCGCCACGGCGGCTGCAGCGCCTCGGGGCCGTCGAAGCCGGGGTCGGACAGGCCGGCGTTGCGCCACGCCTGCTCCAGCGTGTGCAGCGAGGCGACGCTGAGCAGCTGCGGCGCCGCGCCGCGGCCGTCGGGCAGGCCCAGCGGCATCGAGCCGATCGCGCCGGCGTTGCCGGTCAGGCCGTTGCGCAGGTGGCTGTCGATCACCAGGCCGCCGCCGATGAAGGTGTCGATGAAGATGTAGAGAAAGCTGTGCATGCCGCGCCCGCGGCCCTCGACGAGTTCGGCGACGCAGGCGGCGGCGGTGTCCTTCAGCGAGAGCACGTGCCAGTCGCACATCGCGGCGACGGCCTCGCGCAGGTCGAGCCGGTTCCAGCGTTCGGCGGCCGCCGGCGTCACCCCCAGCAGCGATCGCCAGCTGCTCAGCGCGAGCGGCGCGGCCAGCCCGACGCCCTGCAGCCGTTCGCTGCGCTCGGGACCCAGCTTGCGGCGGATCGCGGCAAAGCGGCGGCGCAGTTCGGCCAGCACGTCCTCCGGATCGGGGAAGCTGTAGGCCAGCGACCAGCGCGCGCAGGGCTGGCCGCTGAAGTCGATCAGCAGCGTGTCGAGCCGGCGCCGGCCCACCTTGATGCCGATCGAATAGGCGCCGTCCGGAGCCAGCGACAGCGGCACCGAGGGCTGCCCGACCTTGCCGCGCACCGGCGCGCCCTTGCGCAGGTAGCCGTCGTCGATCAGGCGCTTGGTGATCATCGACACCGTCTGCGCGGTCAGGCCGGTCAGGCGCGCGATCTCCGCGCCCGGCAGCGCGCCTTGCAGCCGGATCGCCTGCAGCACGACGCGCTCGTTGTACTGGCGCAGCCCGCCCTGGCTCGACCCGCGCGGGCGCAGGTGGGCGCGTTCCGCGCGCGCGTGGGACTCGGTCACGATGGCCTCAATGCGCGAGGGCCTCGGCGGGCAGATCCTCCGGACGCAGCGCGCCGGTCATCACGGCCACGGTGTCGCTCATGCCGATCTTCTTCGGATTGAGCACCGTCGCGCGCTTGCCCAGCCGCGCGACGTGGATGCGGTCGGCGACCTCGAACACGTGCGGCATGTTGTGCGAGATCAGCACCACGGCCAGGCCGCGGTCGCGCACGCGGCGGATCAGCTCCAGCACCATGCCGCCTTCCTTGACGCCCAGCGCCGCGGTCGGCTCGTCCATGATGACGACGTGCTTGGCGAACGCGGCCGCGCGCGCGACGGCCACGCACTGGCGCTGGCCGCCGGACAGCGTCTCGAGCGCCTGCGACATCGAGCGGATGCCCACCTTCAGCTCCGCCAGCCGCGCGACGCTCTCCTCGATCATGCGGCGCTTGTCCAGCATGCGCAGCGCGCTGCCGCGCCAGCCGGGGCGGCGGATCTCGCGGCCGAGGAACAGGTTCTCGGCGATGGTCATCGCGGGCGCGACGGCGAGGTCCTGGTAGACGGTCTCGATGCCCGCGCGGCGCGCCTCGATCGGACTGCGGAACTTGGTGACGACGCCGTCCAGCTGGATCTCGCCGGAGTCGGGCACGGTCGCGCCCGACAAGGCCTTGATCAGCGAGGACTTGCCGGCGCCGTTGTCGCCGATCACCGCGAGGATTTCGCCGGCACGCAGCTCGAAGTCGCTGCCGTCCAGCGCGACGACCTGGCCGTAGTGCTTGACCAGCGCCGTCGCCTTCATCACGACACGGGGTGAGGATTCGGTCATGTCAGCGTGCTCCGCGGCGCGAGAGTTGGTCGGCGGTCACCGCGAGGATCACCAGCACGCCCGTGACCAGCACCTGGTAGATCGACGACACGCCCATCAGCGTCAGCCCGTTGCGGAACACGCCGACCACCAGCGCGCCCACCAGCGAGCCGACGATCACGCCGCGGCCGCCGAACAGGCTGGTGCCGCCGAGCACGACGGCGGTGATCGCGTCGAGGTTGTCGGTCTGCCCGGCGTTCGGATCGCCGACGCCGGTGCGCGACACGCTCAGCAGCGACGCGACGCCGTACAGCGCGCCGGCCACGACGTAGACGACCAGCAGCACGCGCTGCGTCGCGATGCCCACCAGCCGCGTGGCCTCGGGGTTGTTGCCGACGGCGTAGACGTGGCGTCCGGCCGCGGTCTCGCGCAGCACGAACCAGGCGAGCGCGTACAGCGCCAGCATCGCGACGGTGCCCCAGGCGAACTGCGTGCCGCCGATGGAAAACGTGTCGCCCAGGGTCGTCATCAGCGGCGGCAGGTCGGTGACGGTCTGCGCGCCGGAGTACAGCTGCGTGGCCGCGAACGCGATGTTCATCGTGCCCAGCGTGACGATGAACGACGGCAGCCGGATGCGCGTCACCAGCAGGCCGTTGACGAGGCCGAACAGCGAGGTCACCGCGATGCCGCACAGGATCGCGAGCACCGGCGGCATGCCCAGCGTGGTCGCGAAGCGCGTCATCACGATGCCGCCGAGCGCCATCAGCATGCCGCAGGACAGGTCGATGCCGCCGGTCAGGATCACCAGCGTCTGGCCGATCGCGATCACGCCGACGACGGCCACCTGCTGCAGGATCAGCGAGAAGTTGCCGCCCGACAGGAAGTGGTCGCTCTGCGTGGCGAAGAACGCGCAGGCGAGCACCAGCGCGATCACCGGGCCCAGCACGGCGACGCTGAGGCCCGCGGGCCATTGCAGCCCGCCCACGTTCGGCTTGGTGGCCTTGGCGTCAGGCGCCACAGTAGTCATCTCACTTGCCCCAGCACAGCGATTCGCCGACCTTCGAGTCCTTGCTCTCGACGCCCGGCATGGCCTTGTCGGCGATCAGCGTGACGCCGGTATCGGTGTAGCCGCTGACCTTGGTGCCCTTGGTGGCGTAGTCGACGCCCGCGGCCACGCCCAGCGCGGCCATCTTCAGCGGGTACTGCTGGGACGTGGCGGCGATGATGCCGGCCTTGACGTTGCGGATGCCCGCGCAGCCGCCGTCCACCGACACGATGACCACGCCTTTTTCCTTGCCCGCGCGCTTGAGCGCCGTGTACGCGCCCGCCGCGGCCGGCTCGTTGATCGTGTAGATCAGGTTGACGTCGGAGTTCTTCTGCAGGCAGTTCTCCATCGCCGTCTGCGCCTTGGCCTGGTCGCCGTAGCTGTCGGCCGAGCAGACGATCTCCGCCGCGGTGCCGAGCGTGTTGACGGCCTTGTCCGGCGCGGCCAGGCCGAAGCCCTTCATGAAGCCGTTGTGGCGCTGCGCGCCGACCGGGTGGCCGGGGAACAGGTCCAGCGTGACGATCTTCGCCGGCTTGCCGCCCAGCGCGGCCTTCGCGTACTCGCCGATCAGGATGCCGGCCTTGTAGTTGTCGGTGGCGAAGAGGGCGTCGGTGGCGTCCTGCGGATCGGTCGGGCTGTCGAGCGCGATCACCATCACGCCCTTGGCGCGCGCCTTCTGGATCGCCGGCACGATGGCCTTGGAATCGTTGGCCGTGATCATGATCGTCTTGGCGCCGGCGGTCATCATGTTCTCGATGGCCGTGACCTGCGCGGCGTTGTCGCCGTCCTGCTTGCCCGCGGCCGTCAGCAGCTTGGCGCCGCGCGACTTGGCCATCTGCTCGGCGCCTTCCTTCATCTTGACGAAGAAGGGGTTGGTGTCGGTCTTCGTGATCAGGCCGATCACGGGCTGGTCGGCGCTCGCGGCGACGGTAGTGATGCCGGCCAGCGCGGCGATGGCGAGCAGGTGCGAAGCGAACTTCAGCATGGTTTGTCTCCGATGCGTTGAGGAAAGCCGCTTCTGTGGCGGCGTGGTGTCAGCGCGATTGTGCGAACCTGGGCTTAATAAATCAAGCGGAGTGATTAATGGAAAACCCAGGGAGAGCGCATGCGGGAGCATCGACGACAATCGCCCGACCATGCTGCTGCGCATCCACCACGCCGCGATCATCTGCTCGGACTACGAGGCCTCGAAGCGCTTCTACACGCAGGTGCTGGGCCTGCGCGTGATCGCCGAACACTGGCGCGAGGCGCGCCTTTCGTGGAAGCTCGACCTCGCGCTGCCGGACGGCTCGCAGGTCGAACTCTTCTCGTTCGAGGACAGGCCGGCACGGCCGTCGTACCCGGAGGCGCGCGGGCTGCGCCATCTCGCGTTCGCGGTGGCGGATGTCGCGCGGGCCAAGGCCGAGCTCGAGGCGCAAGGCGTGAAGGTCGAGGCGATCCGCGTCGACGAGTACACCGGGCGGCGCTTCACGTTCTTCGCGGATCCGGATGACCTGCCGCTGGAGCTCTACGAAGACTAGGCGCGGACGAACTCGCGCTGCAGCAGGCCCAGTTGCACCAGGTCGCGCCGCTCGCCCATCCACAGGCCCGCCTCGCGCAACAGGCCTTCCTCGACGAACCCGAGGCGCTTCAGCAGCTTCAACGACGGCGTGTTGAGCGGATGCACCTGCGCCTCGATGCGGTCGACGGCCATCGTTTCGAACGCCCACGCGAAGATCGCGCGCAGCGCCTCGGCCATGTAGCCCTGGCCCTGTGCGTGGCGCGCGAGCTCGTAGCCGGTGAGGCAGGTGCGCCAGCCGCGGTTCCAGCGGAACACGCCGCAGGTGCCCAACAGCGCGCCGCCGCGTGCCGGGTCGGCGTGCACCATGCCCCAGCGCACGCCGGACTGCCCCTGGCGCAGGTTGGCGAAGCCGGCGATCACGCGTTCCGCGGCCTCGAGATCGGCCAGCGGATCGGTGCCGAACCACTTCATCGTCTCGGCGTCGCCGTGGATCGCGAGCAGCGCGGGCGCGTCGCTCGCGACGATCTCGCGCAACTGCAGGCGCCTGGTCGACAGCGACGGGAACGCGTCTTCGTTCGTCATGCGGCCCCGAGCCGCCACAGCGACGTCACTTCCTTGCTGCGCGCCGCGAACAGCGGATCGGCGGGATCGCCGGCCTTCGGATGCGTCGGCCGCGTGTCGTGGCGCGCGACCACGCGCAGGCCGGCGTCGGCGATCCACGCGAGCATCTCGGCGCGCGTGCGCAGGCCCAGGTGCTCGGCGAGATCGGACATCACCAGCCAGCCTTCGCCGCCCGGCGCCAGGTGCGCGGCCAGGCCCGCGAGGAAGGCGCGCAGCATCGCGCTGTCCGGGTCGTAGACGGCGCGTTCGATGGACGCGTTGGCTGGCGTCGGCACCCACGGCGGGTTGCAGACGACGAGCGCGGCGCGGCCCTCGGGGAACATGTCCGCCGCGACCACGCGTGCCTGCTTCGCGACACCCAGCCGCGCGAGGTTCTCGGTCGCGCAGGCGATCGCGCGCGGGTCGAGGTCGGTGGCGACGACCTGCTGCACGCCGCGCTTGGCGAGCAGCGCGGCGATCACGCCGGTGCCGGTGCCGATGTCGAACGCGAGTTGCTGCGCGCCGGGCGGCAGCGGCGCCTGCGCGATCAGGCCGAGGTACTCGCCGCGCAAGGGCGAGAACACGCCGAACCACGGATGGATGCGGCCGCCGAGCGCGGGCACGTCCACGCCTTTCTTGCGCCATTCGTGCGCGCCGATCAGGCCCTGCAGTTCGCGCAGCGAGGCGACGGACGGCGTGCCGTCGGGCGCGCCCCAGGCCTCGGTCAACGCGGCGCGCACGTCGGGCGCGCGGCGCAGCGCGATCGTGTGGTCCGGCTCGAACTCCAGCAGCACGCGCCCGAGCAGCGCGGCGCGGCGCGCCTGCGCCTCGCGGTGGCGCGCGAACGCGTCGCGCGCGAGCGCGGCCGCCTCCGTGCGCGCGGGGGCGTGTGCGGAGGCGCGGCCGTCCGCGCGCGGCGGCTTGTCGACGCGGCGGCCGAGTGCCTGCAGCAACTGGCGGCCGTTGTGGAAGTCGCCGCGCCACAGCAGCCCGGTGCCTTCGCTGATGAGCCGGAAGGCGGCGTTGGCGGGCAGCGTGTCGTCGACGGCCTGCAGCGTCGCCGGCATCGCCTGCGACTCGGAGCGCCAGCGCGCGCGCTGCGGGGCGCCGGATTCTTCCCAGGTGATCCAGGGTTCTTGTTCGGTCATGCCCGAATCATGACATCGACCGCCGGCGGCCGCCGCGTTCGGCCGCTCCGGAGCAAGGCCGCCGCTCCCCCCGGGGGAGTGGACGACGTACTCGTCGGCCGAGGGCTTGTCACGCCATCACTTCCTCAGCCGGCGCACCCATTGGTTGATCAGGTCGCGCGACGCCGCCGGGATCTCCACCCACACTCCGCCGCAATGGATGTAGTGGCCGCGCACGGTCATGTGCGTCGTCTTGATCGTGCCGGACACCGGCGTGATCTTGGTCGGGTCGTGCAAGCCGGGAACGGCCAGCGCGATGTTGAGCACGCTGTGCGCCGGGATGCCGACCTCCGAGATCAGCCCGATGCCGCTCTCCGACAGGTCGAACACGTTCAGTTCGACGATGCGATCGCTCGCCAGCAGCACGCGCGCCTGCCAGTTGGCGCGCACGCGCGACTCCTTGCGGTTGTCGTCCTTGGTCTTGGCGGCGACAGCCGGCTTGGGCGACGCCGCCGCGTTGCCGAACAGATCGTCCGCTTCCTCCTGGTCGTCGGGCATGGGAGGCCTCCTTGCTGCCGCTGACGCGGATCCAGGATGCGCCTTTGTCGGCGGGGGCGTCAAGGCGCAATACCCGGCCATGGAGGCCGATGGAAAACCTCGAGCAGACGCCGCCGTGCCATCCTGCGCCCAGGAATGACAAAGGGCCCGAAGGCCCTCGTCTGGCGCGGCACGGGTGAGCCGTCAGACGCGGTTCATCGACAAGCCCGACGACTCCTGTCGTCGATGGCTGCAATGACCGCTAGACGCGGTTCATCGACAGCCCCGACGTGCTGCGCAGTCGATCGATCACATGCTGCGCGATCTTCGTCAGCGGCAGCACCTCGTTGGCCGCGCCGGCGGCGATGGCCTCGCGTGGCATGCCGAACACGACGCAGGTCGCCTCGTCCTGGCAGACGTTGTAGCTGCCGGCGTCCTTCATCGTGCGCATGGCCTTGGCGCCGTCGGCGCCCATGCCGGTGAGCATGATGCCCAGCGCGTTCTGGCCGACGACGCGGGCCGCCGATTCGAACAGCACCTCGACGGACGGCTTGTGGCGGTTGACCGGCTCGCCGTCGGTGACGCGCGCGACGTAGTTGGCGCCCGAGCGCTCCACGCTCAGGTGGAAGCCGCCCGGGGCGATGTAGGCGTGGCCGGGCAGGACGCGCTCGCCGTCGACGGCCTCCTTGACTCGGATCTTGCACAGCCCGTCGAGCCGGTTGGCGTACGACTTCGTGAAGCCCGGCGGCATGTGCTGCGTGATGACCACGGCCGGCGAATCCGGCGGCAGGTTCATCAGCAGTTCCTTGGTGGCCTCGGTGCCGCCGGTGGACGCGCCGATGAAGATGAGCTTCTCGGTGGACAGCCGGCCGATCGATTGCGGTGCGGCCTTGGCCGGTGCCGCGGCGCCGGCGACGGTGCTCGCGGCCGACGGCGTGTGCGGCTTGGACACGCGCGCCTTCGAGGCCGTGCGCACCTTCTCGGTGATCTCGTCGGCGAGCTGCTTGAGGCCGTCGGCGACGCCGATCTTGGGCTTGGCGACGAAGTCGATCGCGCCGAGCTCGAGCGCCTTCAGCGTGACCTCGGCGCCGCGCTCGGTCAGCGTCGACACCATGACGACCGGCATCGGGCGCAGGCGCATCAGCTTCGACAGGAAGTCGATGCCGTCCATGCGCGGCATCTCGACGTCCAGCGTGATGACGTCCGGGTTGAGGTTGCGGATCATCTCGCGCGCCGCGAACGGGTCGCTGGCCGAGCCGACGCATTCCATGTCGGACTGGCGGTTGATGATCTCGGTGAGCAGGCTGCGCACCAGCGCGGAATCGTCGACGACGACAACTCTTGTCTTTGCCATTTTCTTCTCCCTGACTCGTTCCGGTCAGAACAGGTCGACCGAGCCGCCGCCCGTCGAGGCCGGAGCGGCCCTTTGCGCTGCGATGCGATCCTGCTGCACCAGGGCCTCGGCGTTGGTGGGCGCGAGGCGCTTGACCATGGCCTTGCCGCTCGCCGGCAGGAAGCAGACCTTGCGCGGATAGATCTCGAGCACGTCCTTGGAGACGATCGGGATGCGTTCCATCGCGAGGAAGTCCATCACGAACTTGGTGTTGCGCTCGCCGACGTTGATGCTGTTCATGCCCGCGATGACCGCGCCGCCGCCGAAGACCTTGGCCTCCATCGTCATGCGCGTCGCGCCGCGCTTCATCATCTCGTTGATCAGCAGTTCCATCGCGTACGAGCCGTAGCGGCCCGAGTCGCCGCTGCCTTCGGGCAGCATGAAGTGATTCATGCCGCCGACCTTGGCCTGGCGGTCGTACAGGCACGCCGCGATGCACGAACCGAGCGTGGTCATGACCAGCAGCTCCTCGTTGTCGACGTAGTACTCGCCCGGCAGCACCTTCACCGCCTCGTTCTGGAAGTGCGCGTCGTAGAAGAAGAACGACGCCTCGCCGGGCTTGCGCGTGACGGACTTCAGCTTCTCGAGGCGCGAGCCGGGGCCGGAGGTCGCGCGCAGCGTCGGGGGCCGCGTGGCGGTGGCGGAAGGCGTGGGTTGGAGCGAAGCCATTTGCGAGCCTGAAGGGTTTGGTGAATTCCGTGGCGGGTGACGATGCGGGAGGGACGCTCGTCAGACGCGCTTGTAGATGGTCTTGCCCTGCAGGACGAACAGGTCCCGCGCGTCGGTGAAGTTCTCGGAGTGGCCGACGAACAGCAGGCTGCCGGGTTTCATCACGGCGTGGATGTGCTCGAGCACCTTGCGCTGCGTCTCGTGGTCGAAATAGATCATCACGTTGCGGCAGAAGACCATGTCGAACGGCTCGCCCAGCGACCACTGCGTGGCCATCAGGTTGAACGTGCGGAACTCGATCATCTTCTGGAGTTCGGGCTTGACGCGCATGAAGCCGGCGTTGGCGCCGGTGCCGCGCATCATGTGCTTTTGCAGGCGCTGCGGCGACAGGCCGCGCGCGTCGGCCGCGTAGACGCCGCGCTGCGCGGTGGCGAGCACCTTGGTGTCGATGTCGGTGGCCAGCAGCTTCGAGCCGGCGCAGCCGCCTTCGAGCAGCGTCATCGCGATCGAGTACGGCTCCTCGCCGGTGGACGCCGCGTTGCACCACATGCGCACCGGGCGGCCCGCGAACGTCTTCAGGTGGTCGGCCAGCGCGTGGAAATGGTGTTCCTCGCGGAAGAACGAGGTCAGGTTGGTCGTCAGGCAGTTGATGAACTCCTGCCATTCCTGTTCGCCCGCGGCGCCGCTGGCGCGCTCCAGGCCGTTCAGGTAGTCGGCGAAGCTGCGGTCGCCAGTCTCGCGCAGGCGGCGCGACAGCCGGCTGTAGACCATGGCCCGCTTGCCGTCGTGCAGGCTGATGCCCGCACGCTGGTAGATCAGCTTCTGCACGCGCGTGAAATCCCCGTTGCTGAACGTGAATTCGTGGCTGGTGGCGTCGGCGCTGTCGAATGCGAGGTCGGTGCTCATCGTCTTTTGTGCGGGCCCATGAACCGAGGGTTCGGTATGGGGTTATCGGTCGCTGCCAGCCAGTCTCAAGAGTCTCGGGTCTTGCCGGCGCCTGAAGTTGGGGCCGAAATGAGGCTCTTTTCGCGGTTCCGGGCCGAGCGGAGCCGGCTGTAGACTCGGCTCAAGGCGGAAAAGCGTCTGCTCACACCGCGGGCCGCCTCCCTGTCAATTTGCTATCCACGTGAACTCGAAGCCCTCATTCCTGCCACCGGCTGGTGCCGACGCGTTGCGTCTGGATCAGGCCCTGTCGCTGCTCACGCAGTCCGGACAGGGAATGCCCGCGGGCGCTGAAGGCAGCACGCCGTGGCTGCAGTCGCTGATCGACGCGCTGTGCGACCTGTCGAGCCGCGACGGCCTGACCGGCCTCGCGAACCGCCGCAGCTTCGAGTATTCGATCGCCCGCGAGTCCGACCGCGTCGCGCGCTCCGGCGAGCCGGCGCTGCTGCTGATGCTGGACATCGACCACTTCAAGCGCATCAACGACCACCACGGCCACGTCGCCGGGGATCTCGTCATCAAGGCCGTCGCCGACGCGCTCAACGCCACCGTCCGGCCGATGGACCTGGTGGCGCGCATCGGCGGCGAGGAATTCGCCATCATCCTGCCGAACTGCCCGCCGGCCTTCGGTTCGGCCGTGGCCGAGCGCATCCGCGCCCGCGTCGAGGGCCAGGCCATCCCGCTCGTCAGCGGCCAGCAGCTCGGCTGCACGATCAGCATCGGCGGCGCCTACGCCCCGCAGTGGGTGCGTTCGACGCCGGCCGTCTGGATGGAACGCGCCGACCTCCAGCTCTATCGCGCCAAGTCCGAAGGCCGCAACCGCACCTGCCTCGAGCCGACGCCCGTGTCGGTCGTGTCCGCCGAGGAAAAGGGCCTGTTGTTCGCGTCGTCCATCTTTGGAGAAGATCTGTCATGAATTCGCCGACGGCCCCCGCCGGACGACGCGCACGCATCACCGCCATCACCAGCGGCAAGGGCGGCGTGGGCAAGACCTTCCTGTCGGCCAATCTCGCCACCGCGCTCGCGCGCCAGGGCGAGAAGGTGCTGGTGCTCGACGCCGACCTGGGTCTCGCGAACCTGGACGTCGTGCTGAACCTGTTTCCGAAGATCACGCTGCACGACGTCTTCACCGGCAAGAACACGCTGGACCAGGCCATCCTCGAAGCTCCCGGCGGCTTTTCGGTGCTGCTGGCCGGCTCCGGCATGGTCGAATATTCGCGCCTGACGCCCGAGGTGCGCGAGCAGCTCGTGGCGGTCGTGCAGCAGGTCGTTCCGCGCTTCGACCGCATCCTGCTCGATACGGGTGCCGGTATCTCCGACGTCGTGCTCTACACGGTGTCGCTGGCCGACGAGGTGCTGATCGTGGCCACGCCCGAGCCGACCTCGCTGACCGATGCCTACGCCACCATCAAGGTGCTGGCCACCACGCAGGGCCGGCGCGACATCCGCGTGCTGGTCAACCAGGTCAGCAAGCCCGGCGAGGGCCGCATCATCCGCGGCCAGCTGCAGCAGGTGGTCGACCGCTTCGTCAGCCCGGGGCTGGAAGTGCCGGTCAAGCTCGAGTTCGTCGGCGAGGTGCCGATCGATCCCTCGGTGCGCGAGGCGGTCAAGAAGCGCCAGTTGCTGCTCGATTGCCTGCCCGGCTCAGCCGCGGCCCAGGCCGTGGTCGCCGCCGCGACCCGCCTGCGCGCGTAACGCCCCCACGCGCACGAGCGCGGGGAGTGCGCTCGACAATACGGGCATGACCGATCCCGTTCCCGTCCCCGATCCGAAGACTAGCCCGTTCGACCAACTGGGCGGCGTCGCCGGCGTGCGCGCGCTCGTCGACCGCTTCTACGACCTGATGGACCTGGAGCCGGACTTCGCCGACCTGCGCGCGTTGCACCCCGCGAGCCTCGACGGCTCGCGCGACAAGTTCGCCTGGTTCCTCACCGGCTGGCTCGGCGGCCCCGATCTGTACGTCGAGCGCTTCGGCCACCCGCGGCTGCGCGCGCGCCACCTGCCGTATCCGATCGGCGTCGGCGTGCGCGACCAGTGGCTCACATGCATGGGCCTGGCCATGGCCGAGATCGGCGAGGCCGGCGGCCTCACGCAGGAGCTGCAGCGGCGCCTGCTGATCTCGTTCGCCAACACCGCGGACCACATGCGCAACACCACCGGTTGAGCAGGAAACGCCCGACACCCGACATCAAGATCTCCTGACAGCGCACGACATCGTGATTTAGTAAGCAGCTTGCCGATCCGAGCGTGCTTCGATCCTGAAGTTGTCGGGCGATGATCCGAAGAACCGAATGTGCTGGAACCCCCGGCACGTCGACGGGAGACATCCCGACTCAAGAACCGAGGTGCTTCGCATGCAACTGCTGCCGCTCCAGGAAGTCGCGAACCAGATCAAGCCGGGTTTCCCGCTGGCCTGGGGCATTCGCGACGGGAACGGCAAGCTGCTGCTGGCGCGCGGGCACCGGGTGACCGATGCCGCCATGCTCAGCACGCTGCTGGCGCGCGGCATGTTCGTCGATGCCGCCGAGATGCGCGCCGCGCTCTCCGCCAGCACCACCGCCACCAGGCCCAAGGAAGGCTTCTTCGGGCGCTGGCGGCTGTCCAGCGGGCGCCTCAACACGCTGCTGACGACGTCGCCGGCCGACCTGCGTGCGGCGCTCGACGAAGTGGTCAACGTGCTGATGGCGCTGGCCGACCGCTATCCCGACAAGGTGCTGTTCCAGATCCTGCGCCATGACCAGACCAAGCTGCAGTCCTACGGCGTGTCGCATTCGCTGCACAGCGCCGCGGTGTGCTGCCTGACCGGCAAGCGCATGGGCTGGGACGACAACCAGCGCCGCATGCTGGTGAGCGCCGCGATGTCGATGAACCTGTCGATGATCGAGCTGCAGGGCCGCCTGGCCGTGCAGTCGAGCCCGCCCACGCCGGAGCAGCGCGCGGCGATCACGGATCATCCGGTCAAGAGTGCCGAGATGCTCGCGGCCGCCGGCGTCACCGACCCGCTGTGGCTCGCGGCCGTCGAACAGCACCACGAGCTGACCGACGGCACCGGCTATCCGAATCGCCGCACCGACGTCGCCGAAATGGCCCAGGCGCTGCACTACGTCGACGTGTTCACCGCCAAGCTCAGCGCGCGTTCGTCGCGTGTCGCGCTCGCGCCGAACGTCGCGGCGCGCGACATCTTCACCGGCAGCGCCGGCCACCCGCTGGTGGCGGCGCTGGTCAAGGAATTCGGCATCTATCCGCCGGGCTGCTTCGTGCGCCTGGCCTCGGGCGAGATCGCCATCGTCATCCACCGCGGCGAGACGGTCACCACCCCGGTTGTCGCCTGCCTGACCAACCTCGCGGGCCAGCCGATGATGCACCCGCAGCGCCGCGAGACCACCGACAAGGCCAGCGCGATCGTCGCGCTGGTGGCCGACGCGGACGTGATGGTGCGCGTGCCCTGGGAAACGCTGTACCCCGACGACTGAGACAACCTCAGTTGCGGCAGGCCGCGTCCAGTGCCGCCATGCCGTCGTCCCAGCACTGCGCCATGCCCTCCAGCAGCTTCTTCGTGTCGACGTTCCTCGTCGAGGACACCGCGCGGCCGAGCTTCTGGTCCAGCGTCCTCGCATCGCGCGCGAGCTGTTCGAACGCGCGTGCGGCGTCGCGCAGGGGCGAGTCGGCCGGCTCGTCCTGCCACGCCAGCCCGCGCGCGGCGAACTCGTAGGCGCCAGCGAGCCGGCGCGTCGTGCAGGACGCCCAGTCCTCGTGATACGCCGTGCCGTATTCGCGCAGCAGCGGCAGGTCGTCTGCGATGCGGGCCGCGAAGCTTCGCAGCGGGTTCGTCGCGGGGCGGAACGCCAGGTGGTTGCCCAGGTGGTGCAGCGCCAGCATCCGCAGTTCCTCGGTGGAGCGCGCGACGCGGCGATCCGCGCGGATGAACCGCGCGAGCGGCGGCCGCCGGCCCTCGTCCAGCGCCACCGCGGCGGCGCCGACCTGCGCCACACGCGAGCCGCGCCAGTCGGCGATCGCCTCGAGATCGGAGGCGTCGTCCTCCAGCCCGAGCAGGTGCGCGACATCGTCGCCGCGCGCCTCGACGTAGCCGCTGGCGTGGAAGAAGGCGATGCGGCGCGCGTCGAGGTCGACCTCGTTGAGCACGATCGTCGTCGTCGCGTGGTTGCGGCGATAGTCGGTGTCGTCGGCGGCGACGTCGACGGGCAGCCAGAACGCGTCGACCTCGACGATCAGCGCGCGGCCCGCGGCCAGGTGCTCGATCGCGTGCTCGGCGAGCGGGCGCCACACGACGAGCTCGTGCACGTCGAGGCCGTACAGCGCGCGCAGCTCGTCGCGCGACGGCTCGACGGCCGTCCACTGGTCGCCCTCGAAGTCGAGCGCGACGGCGGCGGGCCACAGCGGATGCGGGTCGAGGCCCAGCGACGCCAGCACCTCGATCCAGGCGGCCAGGCGGCCGTCGTTCGCGGGCCATGGCGCGCCGCCGCCGCCCGGCTCGCGCACTGGCAGCGCGCGGGCGCGACGCAGGCCGGCGCCGGACAGGTCCAGGCGTGCGGGACGGGGGAGGTCGGTGGCGGGCATCTCGCTACTTTAACGAACGCCGGCCGTGTTTCCGATGCCGCGTGCAGAATGCCTGGCGTGAACGACGACCACGACGCCGCTTTGGACGGCGCATACCCCGCCACCGTATGGGTCGAGCCCGCGACGACGCCGCGGGCGGCCGTGCTGCTGCTGCACGGGTTCGACATGACGCCGGCGCAGCTCGCGCCGATCGCGGCGTCGCTGAAGCTGCCCGCGCTCGTCGCATTGCCGGGCGGCCCGATCGCGCGTATCGGCGGCGGCCGCGGCTGGTGGCCGGTCGACGACGCGGCGCGCGCGGCCCGCATGCAGGCCGGCCCGGCCGACCTGCACGACAGCCACCCGCCCGGTCGCGAGCACGCGCGTGACGTCGTGCATGCGGCTGCGCGCGCGCTGCGCGAGCGCGCGCCGGGGCTGCCGCTCGTGCTGGCCGGCTTCTCGCAGGGCGCGATGCTGGCGCTCGACGCCGTGCTGCAGGCGCCGCCGTTGCCGGTCGACGCGCTCGCGCTGTGGTCGGGCTCGCGCCTCGCGTTCGCCGAGTGGGCGCCGGCCTTGCACCGGCTGCGCGGCCTGCGCGTCGACGTGATCCACGGTCGTGCCGATGCCAATCTCGGCATCGCCGCGGGCCATTCGTTGCGCGATGTGCTCGCGCAGGCCGGGGCCCACGTGCGCTGGCTCCCCTTCGACGGCGGTCACGAGATTCCGCCGCAGGCCTGGCTCGCGCTGCGTCGCCTGGTGCGCGAGGTGGGCGCGGACTCGCCTGGAGCGTGACTTAACTGGCAGCGCGGCGGGTTTCCGCTGCCGAGTCGGCGCTTGACGCACCGCTAGAATCGGTTGATACGTTTTGTAACCATGCCTGCCGATCTCGCCGTCACCGTCCTGCAAGCCGCCGCGATGCCAGCCCGTCTGGCCGTCGCCGGCGTGCGCGTGGGCGAGGCCGGTCCGTCGCCGCGGGCCTGGGTCGATCGCCGCGCGCATCGCCCGCTTCGCTTGCGCGCCGCATCGTGACGTCGCGCGAAGGATGCGCAGCGCTCGCCACTGCTTGCGCTGATCGTCGATCGGAGGAGCGCGCGCCGACTCGGCGTCGTCCGGCGACGCCGCTGCTGATCGAGGCCGCGGGCCACACCTGTCTCGCGTGGTGGCACGCACCGGCCACGGTCGCGTCGTCGCCCGCGTCGCCGCTGGCGGTCGTGCTCGCGAGCTCGTGGGGCGGGGAAGACATCGCGGCCTACGACGCCCAACGCGCGCTCGCGATCGCGCTGGCCGACGGCGGCCTGGGCACGCTGCGCTTCGAATGGCCGGACACCGGCGACTCGTCGGCCGCGACCGGCTCCACCACCGTCGCCGACGCGCTGGCCGCGTTCGATGCCGCGGCCGCGCACGCCATCGCGTTGTCCGGGCACGAGCGGCTCGCGTTCGTCGGGCTGCGGCTCGGAGCGCTGCTCGCCGCGCACGCCGCGGCGGCGCGGCTGGATGTCGACGCGCTGGTCGCGCTGATGCCCGTGGCGAGCGGCCGCGCGTTCGTCCGCGAGCAGACGGTGTTCGACGCGGGCCGCGTGTCGCCCACGCCCGGCGCGCTGTTCGACCCGGCGCAGTTGCCGGTGTCGCTCGGCGGCTTCGCGCTGCCGGTGCGCCATCTGGAATCGCTGTCCGCGCTGCGCTGGCCGGCGGCCGCGACGACGTCGGTGCTGGAGGCCTTGCTCGTGCACGCCCCGCAGGCCGCGGTTCGCACGGCCTCGGACGCGCTCGCGCGCATGGGCATGCACGTGCGCGAGTGGACGCATGCGGATCCGTCGGGCCCGCTGGTGACCAGCGAGATCGTGCGCTGGCTGCGCGAGCGCGCCGCCGACGCCACGGTGCTGCGCGGCGTGCCCGCGATCGAGGACTTCGGCGTCGCCGATCCGGCCAACGCGCGCACCAACGCCGCGCTGGCCAAGGCGCGGCTGGACGCGGCGACGGCGGCGGTACTGGCGTTGGCCAGGGCCGACGCGCCGGTGTGGATGCGGCTGCGCGAGCAGGGCGTCGCGCTGCGCGAGCGCGTCGTGCGCATAGCCGCTGACGCGCGTTGCACTGCAAGACCTGACACCGTTGCACTGCAAGACCTGACACCGGACGAGAGCGAGCCGGCGCTCGTGGGCGTGTTGAGCGAACGCGATCGCGCGGGCGACGCGGCGGCGCGCGAAGCCATCGTGCTGCTGTCGTCGGACCGCGAACGCCGCGTCGGGCCGCAGCGGCTGTGGGTGCCCTGGGCGCGCCGTCGGGCCGCGCTCGGCGACTTGGTGCTGCGGCTGGACATCGCCGGCGTCGGCGACAGCGCGCCGCGCACGCAGGCCGCTGGCGACGACGCGTCCATCGCCGCCGACATCGCCCGCGCGGTGGCCTGGCTGCGCCGCGAGAAGGGCGTCGCCGCCTGTACGGTGGTGGGTATCGGCGCCGGTGCGACGCACGCGTGGCGCGCCGCGCTCGAAGGCCTGGCCGTGGAGCGCATCGTCGCCGTCGATCCGACCCGGCTGCGCCGACCGGCGCCGCGCTCCTCGCGCGCGGCCCGTGCGCTGCGCCTGCTGCGCCCGGGCGAGGACGCGCTGGCCGTCGAGCTGGCGCGCGGCGCCGCCCACCGCGTGTCGCTGAACCTCGTGCTGTCGCAAGGCGAACCCCGCAGCGCGCGGCTCCTGCGCGAGAGCAACGTGAAGATTCACCACGTCGAGCCCGCGCACCCGGACTTCGCCGGCGTGGCGGACAAGTCGACGCTCTACGCTTGCCTCGATGCGCTGCTCGCGCCGGCACGCCTCGGCCTCGTCGCGCCGCCGATCGACGCGCCGGCCAGCGTGATGGCGCTGCGGCCGTCCTTGGCCGACGACGCCTTGCGCGCCATCGCCCGATCGAGCAGGCACGCGGCATGAACACGAGCGCTGACCACGCCGCGAGCGACGAGTTCCGCGTGCCGGCTCTCGCGCCGTCGCACGGCATGCCGCCGGGCCTCGTCGCGCAGCGCCTGATCGCGGTGCCCTGGCGCCATGCCGGCCTGATCGCCGCGTGCGCGGTCGTGGGCGGCCTGGCGTCGGCGCTGTTCTGGTCGCCGCCGGCGCCGCCGCCCGCTCGCGTGGTCGTCGCGGTGCCACGGGTGCAGGAGATCCTGGACGCGCCGTCCGCGCCGTCGCCGGGCGGTGTCGACCTGCGGCTGGACCTCGACCCCGGGGCGGCCGTCGCCCAGGCCGACGCGCCGCAGGCCTCGTCGCCGGCGCTGCAACCGGGCGGCCGCCCGCTCGACGAGATCGACGCCATGCTGCGCCTGGCGCCCCCGGCCGCCGGCCGCGCGATGCTCGCGCCGCCGGCTGGCGATGGACGACCCAACGCCCTGCTGCCGGGTCTCGTCGCCGGCCTGTTGCTGGGCCTGCTGGTGGCGGCCCGGCGCGAACTGGGCGGCCAGCGCATGCGTTCGCCGCGCGAGGCCGAGTGGGCGCTCGGCGCGCCGGTGCTGGGCGTGATCCCGACGCTGTCCGCGAAGGCGCGCGACGCGCTGCTCGAGCCGCCGCCGACGCCGCCGGACGCTGCATGAAGATCGTGCACGACGCGCTGCTGTTCCCGCGCATCGGCCTGGGCGTGCTGGACTATCTCGAGCGGCACGCCCCCGCGCCGGTGCCGCCGGTGGCCGACGGCGAGGCCCCGGCGTCGCCGGGCCGCGTGGTCCTGGTCAGCAGCACGCGCGCCGGCGAGGGCAAGAGCTTCGTCGCGCAAGGCCTCGCGGCGGCGCTGGCCGAACAGCAGGACGGCGACGTCATCTGGGTCGACGCGGCGTTCGACCGGCCGCCGGCCGACGACGACATCTTCCGGCGCGGTGCGGCGGGCTTGTCCGAGATCATGACGCTGGGCTCGCTGCAAGGCCTCGCGCCGGCGGGCGTCGAGCCCGACCGCCTGTGGCGCCTCGGGCGCGGCGTGCTGGCGCAGCCGGCGCTGCTGCAGCGGCCCGACGCCGTCGCCAAGGGCCTGACGGCCCTGCGCGCCGGCTTTGCGCTGATCGTGCTCGACGCGCCGTCGCTGGAAGGCTGCGGCGCGCTGCTGGCGCAGGCCGACGCCTGCGTGCTGGTGGTCGACTCGCGCCGCACCTCGCGCCGCGAGGCGCGGCAGGCGCTGGCCGACGCGCAGCTCGGCCCCGACCGGCTGGCGGGCCTGGTGCTCAATCACCGGCCGCGGCCGATCCCGCGCTGGCTCGGCGGCGAGTGAGGGCGCCCGCACGGCCCACGAAGTAGCGCGGCGCCCGAAGGCGCCGCGGTGGGGTCAGGGTTCGCCGCGGCGTCGACTCAGCGCCGGACGCCGCCGTCGCCCGTCAGCATCGACAGCTCGACGAAGTGCGACGCCGCGTGTTCGCGGCCGAAGTTCAGGTTGAAGCCGTCGAAGTCGACGTGCTGCAGCGACTCCAGGCCGGTGGCCAGGCCCTCGCGCGTGTTCGCGCGGCCGCGGCGCAGGCCTTCGACGAAGACGCGCGCGTCGACGTAGCCCTCGAGGCTGGAGTAGTTGGCCGTGACGTCGCCGCCGGCGGCCTTCACGGCGTCGAGGTAGTCGCGCACGATGGGCACGGCCCCCGAGAACGGGTAGGGCATCACCTGGCTGACGACGACGCCCAGCGCGTCCTTGCTCAGCTCGTCCGACAGCGCCTTCGTGCCGACGAAGGACACGTTGAAGAACTGGCCGCCGTAGCCTGCCGCGCGCGCCTGGCGCACGAACGCGGCGCACGCCTTGTACGAGCCGATCTGCACCACGCCGTCGGGCTTGGCGGCGGTGATGGTCTTGACGGCCTCGCCGACGTTGACCGTGTTGCGTTCGAAGCTGCCGACGGCCACCGGCGCGAGGTTCAAGGCCTTCAGCGCCTTGACGGTGCCGTCGAGGCCGGCCTGGCCGTAGCTGTCGTTCTGGCGGAAGACCGCGATCTTCGACAGGCCCAGGTTGTGCAGCTGGTTGACGATCAGCGCGGTCTCGTCGTCGTACGAGGCGCGCACGTGGAACACGTTGCGCAGCGCGGGCTGGCGCAGCGCCATCGCGCCGGTGAACGGGCCGAAGAACGGGATGCCCGAGTCCTTGACCAGCGGCAGCGCGGCCAGCGACGTGGGCGTGCCGACATAGCCGAACAGCGCGAAGACGTCGTCGTTGAGGAAGGTCTCCGTGTTGGCCTTGGCGCGCGGCGGATCGTAGCCGTCGTCCAGCATGCGCAGCTCGATCTTCTGGCCGTTGACGCCGCCGGCGGCGTTGACCTTGTCGAAGTAGAGCCGGGCGCCGCGATTGAGCTGGATGCCCAGCTGCGCGGAAGGACCGGTGGAGGGAGCCGATTGACCGAGAACCAGATTGCCCGATTCCCTGGAGAAAGCGGTGGCTGCCGGCAGGGAGGCCAGCAAGCTCAGCATCGTGCGGCGCTTCATGATTTGGCTGCGCGGGAGGGACGCGCATCGGTACTAGGGGGAATCTGGATTGTCGTTCAGCGTGATGACAATCGATGCCGGGAACTGGTGGCTGGAAGTAGTTGATTTCCCGAACGCGTGAAACGGTTCACGATTTTTTTGTCGAGCAGATCCCTTTTTTATGGCATTGACTTTCCGATGGACACGGGCGTTACTGGCCGTTACCCACTGCCGAGGAAATCGTTGTGGGAGTCTGGATCGGCCGGACGCGCCCAGGCCGCGGATGCACCCTGGGGCATCCGGTCCGCGCGCGGGAATCCGATCGCCGCGCACGCCTCGCCGAGGTTCAGCGCGGAGGCTCCGCGGGCGGCAGCACGCCGCCGGTCGGCGCGGTGAGGCTCGTGAGGCCGGTGTCGTTGTTGACCTCGGCGTCGCTGCGCTGCGTGCGCTGTCCCGCGAGCCGGGCCTCCAGCTCGCCGCGATGGTCGTGCGTGTCGACCGGCCCCTGCATCTCCGCGCGAAGTCGGGGCAGGGCACCCGGATGCTCGCGCTGCATCAGCGCGATCAGTCCTTCGCGCAGCAGGCAGCACAGGTCCCAGCTCTGGCCCGCCGACGGCGAGCTGACGATCAGCCGCAGCTTCATCGCGCGCTCGCTGGTGTCGACGACCTGCAGCAGGCAGACGCGGCCGTCGTAGTCCTTCGAGCCCTGCGCGAGGCGCGTGGCCTCGGCGCGCAAGGGCTCCAGGTCGGTCGTGTAGTCCACCCAGAAGAACACGCTGCCGATGATCTGCGAGGCCGTGCGCGTCCAGTTCTGGAACGGGTTGTCGATGAACCACTGCAGCGGGATCACGAGCCGGCGCTCGTCCCAGATCTTCATCACCACGTAGGTGCTGGTGATCTCCTCGACGCGGCCCCATTCGCCCTGCACGATCAGCACGTCGTCGATGCGGATCGGCTGCGACAGCGCGATCTGCAGGCCCGCCAACAGGTTGCCGAACACCGACTTCGCGGCCAGGCCGATCACCAGCGCCGACAGCCCTGCCGACGCCAGCAGGCTGGCGCCGAACTGGCGCGCGCGCGGGAACGTCATCAGGATGAACGCGACGCCCGCGAACAGCGCGACGCCGATCGCGATGCGCGCGAGCACGCGCGTCTGCGTGAGGATGCGGCGCGCCTCGAGGTTGTCGGCGACGTCCTGCGGATGCAGCACCGCCACCGCGTCGGCCACGCCGCGCACCGCGGCGATCGCCGCATACGTGAACGCGCCGATCAGCAGCACCGTGACCAGCTGGCGCACGCCTTCGATGTGCGGCAGGTCGTCGGGCGCGCCCTCGAGCGCGATCTGGATCGCGATCAGCGGGAACAGCCAGCGCGCCGGCTTGTCGAGCTGCAGGTTGACCGCGTTGGCCACGGGCGCGTGGCGGCTGAGGCGGCGCGCGATCGGCCGCAGGACGACGTAGACCAGGACGCCGACCACGGCGGCGCCCAGCGCGGTGACCAGCGGCATCAGCCAGTCGTCGTAGTCGTGCAGGTTCATGGTGCGGCCGGCGCGTCGAAGCGCCGCTGAAATCAAAGGCCCGCAGTCGGCAATCGGCGGGCCTTGTCGAGGAAGGCGCGTCAGGCGCGCGCGTCGCTCGTCGCCGACCGCCAGAAGGCTTCCGCGACCGGGCCCAGCGGCTCGCGTCCGCGGTACAGGCGGATCTCCAGCGGCACGCTCCACTCGTCGCCGGCGGCGGGCACCAGGCGGCCGGCGGCCAGGTCGTCGCGCACCAGCGTCTCGGGCAGCCACGCGAGGCCGCGGCCGTCGAGCGCCATCGTGCGCAGCACCGAGGCCGCGTGCGCGGTGAAGGCGATCTGCGGTGACCCCTGGTCGAATCGACGACTCAGCACCGTGCGCAAGATGCGGCCGAGGCCGGACTCCTCGGTGTACTGCAAGAGCGCGCTGCCGCTGGCCGTTGCCGTGTGACGCGGCTGACCCCCTGCATTCGGCGCGGACACGGGCACCAGACGGTCGTCGCCGACGCGCGCAGAGCGATAGGCGTCGACGTCGAGCGCCCCGGGTGCCTTCGCGTGCGCGTGGCTCAGCACGAACTGCACCTTGCTCTGGAGCATCAGGGCCTCGCAGCGCGCCAGCACGTCCGACATCAGCTGCACCTGGCCCAGCGGGGCCGTCGCCTCCAGCCGGCGCAGCCACTGCGGCAGGAACGTGAACGACAGCGCGTGCGTGGACGCGATGCGCAGCGTCTGCGCGTCGGCGTCGGTGATGCGCCTGGCCTCGCCGGGCAGCCTGGCCACGCGCGCCAGCAGGTCCTCGGCGACGCCGCGAAACCATTCGCCGGCCTCCGTCAACGTGGCGGGCTGCGAACTGCGGTCGATCAGCTCGACGCCGATCCACTCCTCGAGCCCGCGGATGCGGCGGCTGAACGCGGGCTGCGAGCTCGCGCGCTCCTCGGCCGCGCGCGAGAAGTTGCCGCTGGCCGCCAGCGCCAGGAAGTCCTCGAGCCAGATCAGGTTCATGAGCGGTTCGTCCAGCGCATCGAAGATGAGGAAATGAGCATTGGCCCGCGCCGTGCGGCTGTCGCAACATGGCGCACAGTCCAACGACACCAGGAGACCGCCATGAAGATCGTCGAGGTCCGCGAGATCACGCTGCCCATCAGCTCGCCCATCCGCAACGCCTACATCGACTTTAGCAAGATGACGCTGAGCCTCGTCGCGGTGATCACCGACGTGATCCGCGACGGCAAGCCGGTCGTCGGCTACGGCTTCAACTCGAACGGCCGCTACGGCCAGGGCAAGCTGATGCGCGAGCGCTTCATCCCGCGCATCCTGGAGGCCGATCCGGCGCCGCTGGTCGATGCGACGGGCGACAACCTCGACCCGCACAGGATCTGGGCCGCGATGTTCACCAACGAGAAGCCCGGCGGCCACGGCGAGCGCTCGGTGGCGATCGGCACGATCGACATGGCGGTGTGGGACGCCGTCGCCAAGATCGCGAACAAGCCGCTGTTCCAGCTGCTCGCCGAGCGCTACGGCAACGGCGTGCCGAACCGCCAGGTGTTCGTCTATGCGGCGGGCGGCTACTACTACCCGGGCCAGGACCACGGCAAGCTGAAGGACGAGATGCGCAGCTACATCGATCGCGGCTACACGGTGGTCAAGAAGAAGATCGGCGGCGCGTCGCTGGACGAGGACCTGCGCCGCATCGATTCCATCCTGTCGGTGCTGCAGGACGGCCAGAAGCTGGCCGTCGACGCGAACGGCCGCTTCGACCTCGATACGGCCATCCGGTATGCGAAGGCGCTGTCGCAGTACGACCTGTTTTGGTACGAGGAAGCCGGCGACCCGCTGGACTTCGAGCTGCAGGCCACGCTGCGCAGCTACTACAGGAACCCGATGGCCACCGGCGAGAACCTGTTCTCGATGCAGGACGCGCGCAACCTCGTGCGCTACGGCGGCATGCGGCCCGACCGCGACTGGCTGCAGTTCGACTGCGCGCTGAGCTACGGCCTGGTCGAATACCTGCGCACGCTGGACATGCTCAAGGAGCACGGCTGGTCGGCCGGCCGCTGCATCCCACACGGCGGCCACCAGATGTCGCTCAATATCGCGGCCGGCCTCGGCCTCGGAGGCAACGAGTCCTATCCCGACCTGTTCCAGCCCTTCGGCGGCTTCCCCGATGGCGTGAAGGTCGAGCAGGGCTACGTCACGATGCCCGACCTGCCGGGCATCGGCTTCGAGGGCAAGGCCGACCTGTATCGGCACATGAAGGCGCTGTCGGACTGATGAGCAAGTCCCCGTCGACTTGTCGACTTGTCATCCGCGCGGCGCGCGCGAGGCATACAGTCGGGTCATGAGCCGCCAGATCGCCATTCCCGCAGCCCCGTGCGCCGATGCAGAGCGCATCCTGCCCGGCTACCAGTTCGCCGACGCTTACAAGGTGCAGGCGATCCACGGCGTCAACGCGATAGCATCCACCCGCATGGCGTTCGCCCACATGCCCTTGTGGATGCGCGTGCTGATGGGCATGCGCAATCGGCTGGGCCGGCTCGTCGGGCTGAAGCCCGCGCCGAAGGGCGGATTCCCGGTCGTGCACGAGTCGCCCGACCAGGTCATCCTGGGCTTCGACGACAAGCACCTCGATTTCCGCGTCGTCGTGGGCGTCGGCGGCGGCTTCGCCACCGTCACGACCATCGTGCGCTGGCACAACGCCTGGGGCCGCGCCTATCTGGCGGCCATCATGCCGTTCCATCGGGCCATCGCCGCCCGCGTGATCGAGGGCGTGGCCTGAGCCTGTTCGACGATCTCCCCGAGCCGGTTCCGGCGAACCTGCCCGAGGGCCTGGCCTACGAGACGGAGTTCCTCTCGCGCGACGAGGAAGCCGCGCTGATCGCGTTGATCCGCGCGCTGCCGCTGCAGGCGGCGATCTACAAGCAGTACACGGCGCGTCGCCGCGTGGTGAGCTTCGGCGGCAGCTACGACTACGACGCCAACAAGCTGCTGCCGGCGCAGCCGTTGATCGAGGAGCTGCATCCGCTGCGCGCGCGTGTCGCGCGCTGGGCGGGCGTCGAGCCCGAAGCGATCCGCCACACGCTGGTCGCCGAGTACGCGCCGGGCACGCCGCTGGGCTGGCATCGCGACGTGCCGGAGCACGAGGAGGTCTACGGCATCTCGCTGGGCTCGACGGCCACGCTGCGCTTCCGGCCGTATCCGCCCGTCGCGCCGAAGCGCGCCGACGTCGTCAAGCTGCGCGCGGCGCCGCGCTCGATCTACGCGCTGCGCGGGCCCGCGCGCTGGGCCTGGCAGCACAGCGTGGCGCCGGTCGACGAGCTGCGCTGGTCGATCACGATGCGGACGGCGCGCGACTCCCGATCCGGTGTCGGGTCTTGAATGTTGCGGTGTCAGGTCTTGCACTGCAACGGTGTCAGGTCTTGCAGTGCAACGTTCAAGACCTGACACCGCAACATTCAAGACCTGACACGAAGCCGGGCCGTGACGCGACCAGGCTTCATCAGTGCTTCGGCAGGTCTGTCAGGTACTGCAGCGCGGCGTCGTCGAGGGCCGTTGTCAGCTCTCGCAATGCAACGTTGCACTGCAAGACCTGACACCGTTGCACTGCAAGACCTGACACCGTCACTTGTCTAGAAGCTGCCGGCGTCGCCCGGAAACGTCACCGGTGACTCCCAGCCGTCGGCCGACACCGCCGACACGCCGAAGAAGAAGTCGTCGAGATCGACGTTCTTCAGCACCGCATGGCCGGGATCGACGGCGGCCGCATAGCTGCGACAGTGCTGCCACTGCGGCGCGGTGGTGTCGCGCCACCACACGCGGTACTGCGCGACGCCGGGCTGCGGCGTCCAGGTCATCACGGTGTCCGTCGTCACCGCGCCGCCGATCTTGACGCCCTGCACGGGCGCCGGCGCGTTGGCGAGCGCGGCCAGCGTGATCGCGTTCAGGCGCGTCACCTGCGCGAGGTAGTCGAAGTCGACGCGGTCGATCGTGTCGCCGTAGCGCACGCCGTTCTCCGTGCGCAGGTCCTGGTGCTCGTTGCGGTAGTCCTCGTGCGGCTCGGTCAAGCGCAGCGCCGGGAAGCCGTGCTCGAGGAATTCCACCTGGTCGCCGCCGCGGCCGTAGCGGTCGGTGCGGTAGACCATGTTGACGCGGAAGTTGACGAGATGGCGGTCGGCCAGGCCGGCCACGAAGCGCGCCAGGTTGCGCGACGGCGAGTCGAGTTCGCCGCCGTTGTAGCGCCGGCGGCTCGCCTGCTCCGGCGTCTCGAGCGCCTTGGTGCCTTCGGAGAACACGCGGATGACGTCGTTCTGGTTGACGCCGTCCTGCCCGTGGCTGTTGCCGACGATGTCGTTGTTCAGATCGGCCTCCACGCGCCAGCCCTGCGCCTTCGCGTAGTCCGCCAGCACCTTGCCGCCGTACAGGCCCTGCTCCTCGCCGGACAGCACGCCGTAGACGATGGTCGCCGCGAACTTGCGCTTGGACAGGATGCGCGCGGACTCCAGCACCGCGGCCGTGCCGGACGCGTCGTCGTTGGCGCCGGGCGCGTCGTGCGTCGCGTCCATCACGTCGGTGACGCGCGAGTCGATGTGGCCGGTGATCGCGACCACGCGGCCCGGGTCGTCGGTGCCGCGCTGGATCGCGACGACGTCGACGATCTCGACGCCGTTCGGAATGCGCTTGCCGGTGACGGTCTGCGCCGGCGTCACGATCTCGAGGCAGCCGCCGCATTCCTTCGAGATCGCCTCGAAGCGCGCCTTCGTCCAGCGCCGCGCGGCGCCGATGCCGCGCGTCTCGGAGACGGTGTCCGACAGCGTGTGCCGCGTGCCGAAGCCCACGAGCCTGTCGATGGTGGCGTGCAGCGCCTGCGGGTCGACCGCATCGGCGATGGCGGCCAGTTGCACGTCGGGCGAGTCGGCCGCGAAGGCCGGCGTCGACAGCAGCAGGGCGGCGGCGAGTGGTAGGCGGAGGTTGGGCATGGCGCGGATTATCGGGATCCGCGCCCGCCGCGTCACGGCAGGGTCTTCCAGCCCTCGGGCGTCCAGCGCAGCAGCTGGTCGCTGAGCGCGTCGGGCGCGCCGGCCATCTGCTCGCGGGCGACGCCGCGCAGCGCCTCGAGGGCGTGGGGCGTGTCGTCGCCGACGTAGAGGATGGTGGTGGGCCGCGGCATCGCGATGATCAGCACGCCGTCCTGCGCCTTGGCCATCGGTGCCCAGTCGGCGGGAAACAGCGCGCGGCTGGCGGTGTAGGCGTCCCCGTTGATCGCGCCGAGCTGGCCCTTGGTCGCCGGTTGCGCCACGCTGGCCAGCGGTTGCAGCGACGCGTGCGTGTTGTCGCGCGCCAGTTCGCGCAGCGCTGCGGCGTCGAGCTTGAGTGCGTCGAGATCCCTGGACGACGCCCAGCGCAGCGAGGCCGGCGAGTCGATGACGACGGTGCTGACGAGGCCCTCGACGAACGGCTGCACCTGCAGGCTCAGGCCGGTCGCGCGCGTGCTGGCCACGTAGGCCTGGGCCATCCGCGCCGAGCGCACGGCGATGCGCACCTGCGCGGGCGCGGGCGGCTTGTTCATCTCCTGGAAGGCCTTGGTCACGCCGGCGACGTAGCGGGCGGACTCGTCGTCGCACCTGGCGACGTTGGCATGGCACAGCTGCGACAGGTGCGCGAGGCTGACGGCGAAGCCGGCGTTGCCGATCGTCAGGCGCTGCGGCCCGACGACGATGACATGCTCGTCCGGCAGCGCCGTGCGCAGCTGCTCGGTGATCGCGTCGGTGAAACCCGGATCCTCGATCGGCACCGGCTCGGCGAACGCCGCGTTCGAGAGGACGAGCGCGCAGGCAAGCGCGGCGTGGCGAAGCGGAATCGGGAAGGTCATTCCCGATTCTAGGAGCCCAGGCTTAAGCCTCGACCAGCTTCTTGAACGTCGCCAGCACGGCGTCGCCCTTGAACGGCTTGACGATCCAGCCCTTGATGCCGGCGGCCTTGCCGCGTTCCTTCATGATGGGGCTGTTCTCGGTCGTCAGCATCACGATGTTGACCGTCTTGTTGCCCAGCTCGCCGCGGATCTTCTCCGCCATCGTCAGGCCGTCCATGTTGGGCATGTTGACGTCGCTGACGACCAGCTTGACCTTGGCGTCCATGCGCAGCTTGGCGAGGCCGTCCTTGCCGTCCACCGCGGTGGCGACGTCGAGGCCGTTGCGCTTGAGGAAACCGGCGACTTCGTCGCGCACGGTGCTGGAATCGTCGACAACCAGGATCTGGGCCATGTGAATCTCCGTTGCTTTGCTTGTCAGTGGGATCAGAACATCTCGAGCTCGCCCGTGTCGACGGCCACTTCGACGGTCGGGTCGACGTGGAAATCGACGAGGCCGTAGTCGGCCACGCACAGGGTCGCGTACAGCGTGAGCTCGCCGTCGAGCACGATCTTGTAGTGCTTCGTGAGGCTGCAGCCCAGCAGGTCGACGTACTGCATGCAGTCCTTGTCGATGATGTTGGGCGTGGACATGCCCACGTGCGGGAAGATCGCGCCGAGGTCGCGGTTGAGCGCGCCGACGACGACGTTGCCGCACTCGGCGACGCGGTCGTAGAACTCGTCGTCGCCCAACGCATGCGCGCCCTCGTCGGCATGGCGGTTGAAGTACGCGCGCGTCGCGGCGTCCGGCTTGAAGTACAGGATCGCCAGGGCGCGGAACAGGTAGGACGAGACCGTCAGGATGACGATCTTCCTTTCCTTGATCTTGCCCAGCTCCTTGAGTGCCTCGACGCTCACGCTCGCGCCGGCGACGGGCATGCCGCTCTTGAGCGACGACACCAGCAGCCGGTCGAAGCTGGCCTTGGCGCGGTCGGTGATCATGCCGCGCTCGCCTCGACCGTCAGCACGTCCTTGGACTTGTTGTTGATCAGCTCGAGGCCGATCACGGCGCCGACGATCATCTTGCCGCCGGCCTGGAGGTCCTGGAACGTGGTCGTCGTGATCAGGTCGTTCTTGAACAGGTTGGCGCGGTAGTCCTTGGACAGCCGCTCCGCACGGCCGGCCAGCACGCGGATCTCGTTGGCGACGACCGCGAAGCCGCGGCCGTGGTCGCCGGCGCGCGCGGCCTCGATCGACGCGTTCAGCGCGACGATCACGACCTGCTCGACGATCTTCGAGAATTCCTCGCTCTTGGCGTGCATCTCGCGGTTGTGCGCGAGCAGCGTGTTCATCTCGGCGTGCCAGCGCTCGAAGGTCTTGACGACGCCCAGCAGCTGGTTGATCTCGCCGGCCAGCGAATCGCAGTTGCGCAGCGCCTTGGTCTTGACCTCGGCGACGCGCTCGCCCATGTCGCGCAGCAGCTGGTCGTGCTCGCGCTGCATCTGCACGGTCTGCGCGGAGGCTTCCTTGCGCTGGCGCGCGAACCCGGCCTGCTGCGAGCGCAACTCGTCCTCGGCCGCGCGCACCGCGGCGGTGTGGTCGGGCGCCTCGAAGCGCACCACTTCCGCCGCGTGGGTCACGCCCGCGTTCGTGACGCGCGCGCGCCACCAGGCGAAGGCGCCGACGAGGGCCGCGCCGATCGCGAGCCCGACGATGAATTCGATCATTTCACTTTTCCTTCAGGCCGCGATGGCGAACGATGCCGGCAGGCCGATCACGAGCTCGAACGGCCGGTTGCCGTTGGCCGCCTGGACGCCCAGGAAGCGCACGTTGACGTGGCCGCCTTCGCGTTCGAGGAAGCCCTTGACCGCGTCCATGCCGACGCCGCGTCCGGAGACCTCGGTCACCACCTCGGCGGTCGAGAAGCCGGGCAGGAAGATCAGTTGCGCGGTCTCCTCGTCGCTCAGTCGCGTGCTCGCCTCGACGAGTCCGCGCTCGGCGGCGATCTGGCGGATGCGGGCCATCGCCATGCCCTGGCCGTCGTCGCGCACCACCAGCGTCAGTTCGTCGCCGTCCAGCGTGACGTCGAGGTCGATGCGGCCGACGGCCTGCTTGCCGGCGGCCAGGCGCACGGCCGGCGGCTCGATGCCGTGGTCGATCGCGTTGCGGAACAGGTGCGTGGACAGATTCTTCAGCAGGCCGCTGATCTGCGTGCGCACGAGCACGCCGTTGTCGTGGATGGCGACCACCGGCGGCTCGCGCCCCAGCTCCTTGGCGAGCGAGGGCAGCGATTCGGTGACGGGCGCGAGCACGTCCTGCACGCGTTCGGTGCCGATGCGGCGCAGCAGCCGCTGCGTCTCGACGAGCGCGGCGCGCATCGCGTCGACGTCGTTCATGTCGACGCCCTGCATCGCCTGCAGCGTCTGCGCGACCTGGGTCTTCTCGACCATCAGGAACTTCTCGACATTGCCGCGCCGGCCCGGGCCCTTGCGGCCGAGCTTGGTGTCGTTGATCTTGGCGTACTCGTCGAGCAGGCCGCGCACCTGGTCCAGCTGTTCGAGCAGCGTCTTCGGCTCCCACCCGGTGGTCTGGCCCTTGCGCAGGTCGTCGTAGGTCTGCTCGGCCTCGTGCACGGTGTTGGTCAGGTTGCCCAGGCCGTAGGTGCGCGCGTTGCCCTTGACCGTGTGCATGTTGCGGAACAGCTGCGTGATCAGTTCGGCCGTCGGGCCGGTGGCCTGCTCGGTCAGCGTGCGGTTCTCGTCGACGAAGGCCATCGAGGTCTGCATGAAGTCCTGGAACTTCTCCTGGCTCACCGACAGGATCTCGCCGATCATCTCCAGCTCGCGGCGCTGCGTCGAGGCCTCGTTGGCCAGGCGCTTGAGCTCGGTGACGTCGCGCACGCACAGCATCAGCTTCTCGACGACGTCGGCCTCGTTGACGATGGGCGACCAGCTCAGCTCCAGCGACTTGACGCGGCCGTCCGGCAGGCGCGCCTCAAACTCGGCGACCAGCAGGTGCGAGTTGAACTCGTAGTTCATCGCGTCCTCGCCGATGCACGAGGCGATGGAGACCTCGATCGTCGACAGCGTGTCGGCGCCGAGGTTGGTGTTGGAGAACACGAGGTCCATCACGTCGCGGTCGGCGATGCTGGTCGTCTCGAAGATGGTCTCGAGGTAGGCCGAGTACTCGGCGTGGATCTTGTTGCCGCCGACGATCGTCAAGACGCCCTGGGGCATGTTCTGCAGCATGCTCTGGATGTCGGCCGTCTTCTGGCGCAGCGCCAGCGTGCGCTCGGCGACGAGGCCTTCCAGGTTCTCGTTCATGCCCGTCAGCTCGGTGACCAGGCGCTTGTTCTCGACGAAGGTGTTGGCGAACGAGTTGCTGGCCACGTACAGCACGGCGCCGATGAAGGCGGCCAGGCCGGTGAAGATCATCGAGATCGTCGCGATCTCGCCGAGCGCCAGCAGCATGTCGTTGATGCCGGAGCACAGGAAGACCAGCAGCGTGACGAACAGCACCCGCGCGCCCGGCTTGCCGGCGCGCACGCCGTTCCACAGCTGCCAGACGCAGCCCAGGCCGAACGCGAGCATCAGCACGAAGTAGATGCTGCGCACGTGCTGGAACAGGTCGATGTTCGGGTGCACCGTCATGCTGAGGATGACCAGTGCCAGCACGCCCATCAGGCCGCCGCCGATCTTGTTGACGCGCGGCGTGAACTTGTGGAAGTACTGCGTGAACAGGTAGAAGAAGAAGCCGGAGTACAGCCCGAAGTAGTGGATGTACGTGAGCCTCTCGGGCTCGAACAGGCCCAGCAGGAAGTCGGCCGGCGCGGCGAAGAACGGGAAGATCACCAGGCTCGCGAGCGCCGCCGTCAGGTACAGGCCATAGCCGGTCTTGCGGTAGACGAGCAGGAAGAACAGCCCGAAGAACGCGACGACGAAGCCGATCACGAGGCGCAGCTCGCCGCCCCACACCTGGTAGAACACGAGCGCGCCGTCGTGCGCGTCGTACTTGCGCAGCTCGAACGGCAGCATGTAGATGCCGGTCATCAGCGGCGTGTCGACGCGGATCGCGATCGTCTCGTGCGGCTGCGTGATCCTGAAGCGCACCGGGATCGGCTGGATCGAGTAGTAGCGCTGCGTGTTGGCGTTGAGCGGCCGCTCGTAGACTTCCTCGCCGTTGATCCACACCTTGGTGCGGCCCATGTAGGCGTTGACCATCACGACCACTTCCTGGCCGACCAGGTTCGGCGCGAAGTCGAACGCGCCGCGGTACCAGCCGACCGTGAAGTTCTTCTTGTCGTCGTAGGCGTGCTTCCACGGCCCGGGCGCCTTCACGAGGCGCCACTTGGTCGTGTCGGAGGTGTCGACCGCGACGGCGGCGTTGGCCGGCGAGTCTTCGCGCGTGAACAGCCACTTGCCGACCAGGCGGGTCGGCTCGGCCAGCGAGTCGACCTTGATCGCGCACGAGTCGCATCCGGCCGGGGCGTCGGCGGCGCGGGCCGGGGCGAGCCCGAGCAGCAGCGCCAGTGTCACGATGAGCGAAAACAATCTCATGGTCGTATCTCCAATGTTGTTGTCGAACCGAACCTTGTTCATCCGCATTGCGCGCACGAACGGTCAGCTTCTCTTCGGATGCTCCGCCCGCGGCGCGAGGCGGATCCGCGCATGACGGCCTGGTTTCCGGCCATTTGCGGCGTTCCCGGCTGTCGGGAGTTCTTGAGGCTTATCGACGGGCGATGCACCAACTTGAGGTGCAGCCCCTGCACCGCGGTCGTGCAAGCGCTGTCTGGCGTGACGAAATCCCTGCGCCGCGGGGGCTTCGAGCCCGTTCGACATAGGATGTCGCCCTGGGGACATCGCCCGGCTCGGCGATCGCTTTCCAGCACTCCACCTGGCTGACCTCCGGCCTTGCCCACGATCCAGCCCTCTTTCGAGACCGGATGACCACCCCCATTTCCTCGCTCGCCGGCATGACCCGCCGCCCCCGCATCGGGGTCGACTTCCACACCTTCGACGGCCGCCCCCAGGGCAGCCGCGGCCACCTGCTGGGGATCTATCGCGAGGCCGTGCGGCGTGCGCCCGAGTACGACTTCGTCTTCTTCTGCGCCCAGCCGGTCGAGCTGCGCGAGGCCGATCCGGCCTTCGCGCTGGCCAACGTGCGCTGCGTCGAGATGCACCGCGCGGGCGGCCTCGCGCGCCTGGGCTGGCAGCTGGCGCTGCTGCGACGGCGCCACCAGGTCGACCTGCTGCATGTGCAGTCGCGCCTGCCGCTGCTGGCGCTGGGCCCGTGCGCGCTGACGATCCACGACACGCTGTTCGAGACGCATCCGCAGTTCTTCACGAAGGGGTTCCTGCGCATGGCGCGCCTGACGAGCCGCCGTTCGGTGCGCGGAGCCGCGCTGCTGATGACGGTCAGCGAGTTCTCCCGGCGCGAGATGGCGCGCCTGTACGGCGTCGATCCGGCGCAGGTCACGATCACGGGCAACGGCGTCGACCTCGCGCGCTTCCATCCCGCGTCGGCCGAGGCCGGCGACGACTGGAACGGCGCCGACCTCGTGCGCGCGCTCGGCGTGACGCCGGGCGAGTACCTGATCACCGTGGGCGGTGTCGAGCCGCGCAAGAACCACCTGAACCTGGTGCGCGCGTTCGCCCGGCTGGCCGAGCCGCGGCCGCGGCTGCTGATCGTCGGACAGCGCGACCTCGAGCACGACGATGTCTTCGCCGAGGTCGAGAAGCTGGGCCTGGGCAGCGAGATCACGTTCATCGAGCGCGTCGCCGACGCCGAACTGCCTGCGCTGGTGCGCCACGCGCGCGCGTTCGTCCATCCGAGCTTCGCCGAAGGCTTCGGCATGCCGGTGCTGGAGGCGCTGGCCAGCGGCGTGCCGGTGGTGACGTCGAACACGACCGCGCTGGCCGAGGTCGCGGGCGGCGCCGCGTTGACGATCGCGCCGGACGATCCGAAGGCGATCGCCGACGCGATCGAGCGGCTGCTGTCCGACGCCGGCCTGCGCCAGCGCCTGTGCGCGCTGGGCCTGGAGGTCGCCGCGCGGCAGGGCTGGGACGCCGCGGCCAGGAGCCTGCTGGGCGCGTTCCGGCGCTTCTTCGCGGGCCGCCCGCCGGCCTGAGCCGGATTCTCTATATGCAACCATGGGGTTGCATGATTGCGCGGCCGGCGGTACAAACGCGCGACCATCTGGAGGCCCCGCCATGTCGTCCACCAACGAGATCCGCAAGCACCTGCACATCAAGGCGCCGCAGTCGCGCGTGTGGCGTGCGATCACCGATTCCACGCAGTTCGGCGCGTGGTTCAACGTCGCGCTCGAGTCGCCGTTCGTCGTCGGCCGGCCGACCTCCGGCCAGATCACCTACAAGGGCTGGGAGCACGTGCGCTTCACGCTGCACACCGAGGCGCTGGAGCCCGAGACGCGCTTCGCGTACCGCTGGCACCCTTACGCGGTCGACATGAAGAAGGACTACTCGTCCGAGCCGATGACGCTGGTCGAGTTCCTGCTCGAGCCGCAGGACGGCGGCACGCTGGTGACGGTGATCGAGTCCGGCTTCGACCGCCTGCCGCCCGAGCGCATCGCCGAGGCCTTCCGCATGAACGAGCGCGGCTGGGACGAGCAACTGGAGAACGTGCAAGCCTATGTCGGCGCGTGAGGCCGCCGCCGCCGCGCGCCGCGCGAACGACGCCGCGCCGCTGTTCGCCGCGCTCGGCGACGCCACGCGCCTGCAGCTGCTGATGCGGCTGTCCGCCAGCGGGCCGGAGTCGATCGCGCAGATGAGCGAGAAGTCCGCCGTCACGCGCCAGGCCATCACCAAGCACCTGCAGGTGCTGTCGGACGCCGGCTTCGTGGCCGGCGAGCGGCGCGGGCGCGAGCACATCTGGCGCCTGCGGCCGCAGCGCATCGCCGACGTGCACGCGCAGCTCGATCGCATCGCCAGGCAGTGGGACGACGCGCTCGAGCGGCTGCGCGCGTTCGTCGAGGACGAGAATGCGTCATGACCGACGATCTCTCTCGATTCGTGGCGGCGCAGGCACCGCATCTTGACGACGTGCGCGCCGAACTCGCCGCCGGCCGCAAGCGCACGCACTGGATGTGGTTCGTCTTCCCGCAGCTGCGCGGCCTCGGCCGCAGCGCGATGGCGCGCCACTTCGGCATCGCCTCGCGCGACGAGGCCATCGCCTATCTGGCGCATCCGCTGCTGGGCGCGCGCCTGCGCGAGTGCGTCGAGCTCGTGCTGGCCGTGCAAGGCCGCACGGCGCACGAGATCTTCGGCTCGCCCGACGACTTGAAGCTGCGTTCGTGCCTGACGCTGTTTCGCGAGATCGACGGCACCGACGGCGTCTTCGCCCGCGCGCTCGCGAAATACTTCGACGGCCAGCCCGATCCGATGACGCTGCAACTGCTCGCCGCCCGATGACGCGCCGCAAGTCGCGCGAGATCGATTTCGACGCGCCGGCGGAGGTCGGGGCGCAAGCCATCGACTTCAATGCGCCAGCAGAAGTCGTCGCACGGGCCCTGATCGGCGCGACGCTGCTGGTGGACGGCGTCGGCGGCGTGATCGTCGAGACCGAGGCCTACGACCAGTCCGACGCGGCCTCGCACACGCACATGGGGCCGACCGCGCGCAACGCCGCGATGTTCGGGCCGTCCGGCCATGCCTACGTCTACCGCTCGTACGGCATCCACTGGTGCCTGAACTTCACGTGCCGGCCCGCAGGGCATGGTGCCGGCGTGCTGATCCGTGCACTGGAGCCGCGCGTCGGGCTCGAGCAGATGGCGGCGCGGCGCGGCGTGTCCGATCCGCGCCTGCTCTGCTCGGGCCCGGGCCGGCTCGGCCAGGCGCTGGGCATCACGCTGGCGCACTACGGCCTGCCGCTGGATCGCCCGCCGTTCTTCGTGGCCGCGCCGGACGACGCGATCGAGGCCGCCGTCGGTCCGCGCATCGGCATTTCCAAGGCGGTCGACCAGCCATGGCGCTTCGGGCTCGTCGGCTCGCGCTTTCTCAGCAAGCCGTTCGCGAAGGGCTAGGCGTCGACGTCGAGGTGCGCGACTTCGGGCAGCGCGTCGATCTCGCCGAAGGCGATCGAGCCCAGTACGCGCGACATGTTCTTGCCGCACCACGCCAGGTCCGTGCGTGACTTCCACGCCCAGGCGTCCGTCTCGGGCGTGTCGAGGCCGGTGCGATGGTGCGGGAAGAACGAGCGGCAGCGACAGCGCGACACATCGATCGCATCGTCGGCCACGCGCAGCCCGAACAGGTGCAGCCGCTTCGAGGGCAGGTAGTCGAACTCGCCGAGATCGAGCAGCCGCTCCGCCGGCAGCCGCAGGCCGGCTTCTTCCCAGGCCTCGCGCAAGGCGGCATCGCGCGGCGCCTCGCCGTCGTCGGCCAGGCTTGGGCAGGTCCCAGCGCGCGGTGCCGGTGGTGTGGCAGACGAACACGTCGCCGCGATTGTTGGCCAGCACGACGCCGCAGGAAATCGTCTGCGTCACCATCGTCAGGCCGCCAGCAGAACGATCACCGCGCCCGCGCCGCCCTGCGGCCCGGCGGCCTGCGCGAACGCGATGACCTCCTGCCGCTGCGCCAGCCACTTGTGCACCTTGGATTTCAGCACCGGCTCGCGCCCCGGCGAGCCGTGGCCCTTGCCGTGGATCACGCGCAGGCAGCGCAGCCCGCGTTGTCCGGCGTTGCGGATGAACGCGCCGACGGCCTCGCGCGCTTCGTCGCGGCGCAGGCCGTGCAGGTCCAGCTGGTCCTGGATCGACCATTTGCCCTTGCGCAGCTGGCCCAGCACATCGAGCGAGACGCCCGGGCGCCGGAAGCCGAGGCCGTCGTCGGTCAGCAGCAGCGATTCGACGTCCACCTCGTCCGACATCGCCTCCGCCAGCGCGCGCGCCTCGTCGAGCTCCTTCTGGCGCGGATGCGCGAGCGGCGGCTCGGGCCGCAGGTCGGCCCGCGCGGCGACCTTGAGCGGCTTGACGACGCCTACCGCGATTTCGAACTGCCGCCGTTCGCGATCCGCGCGCGCCTTCTCCTCGGCCGCGCGACGCGCGGCCTCCGCGGCCTCGCGCTCCGCGCGCGCGAGCGCGTCGCGCATCGTGCCGAGATCCTGGAGGCTGCGCACTTTCAAGACAAGGTTCCCTCTTGGAGGCCCGGTGTGCGCGACGGGGCCTGTTCGTCGTTCCCTGCATTTTCGCCGAAGTTGCTTTGGGGCGATGTTTCATGCTGGGCTGGTCTGAGCCGGCAAGCAACGCCAAACGCCCTACATCAACCCGCGTTCAGCAAAGCTGGTGACGCACCCAGCCCCGACGACCAGGTGATCGAGCACGCGCACGTCGATCACGCGCAAGGCGGAAACCAGCGACTGCGTCAACACCTCATCCGCCCGCGACGGCTCGGCCACACCCGAAGGATGGTTGTGCACCAGGATCGCCGCGCCGGCGTTGAGCAGCAGCGCCTGGCGCAGCACCTCGCGCGGGTAGACGCTGGTCTGCGCGAGCGTGCCGGGGAACAGCTCCTGCATCTCGATGAGGCGGTGCTGCGAGTCGAGGAACAGCACGCCGAAGACCTCGTGCGCGAGCGCGCCCAGGCGCAAGGCGACGAAGTCCTTGACCTTCTGCGGCGAGTCGAACACCGGCGCCGCCTTCAGCTGCTGCGCCAGCGCGCGGCGCGCGATCTCCAGCACGGCGGACAGCTCGGCGCGCTTGGCCGGCCCGACGCCGCCGGCGCGCGCCAGCTCGGCGGGCGTGGCGTGCATCAGGCCGGCGAGGCCGTCGAACTGGCCCAGCAGGCGTTCGGCCAGCTGCAGCACGCCCGTGCCGCGCACGCCGGTGCGCAGCAGCAGGGCCAGCAGCTCGACATCGGCGAGCGAGCGCGCGCCATGCGCCAGCAGCTTTTCGCGGGGACGGGTGGCGGCGGGCAATTCCTTGATCGACATGGCAACGGGCCTGACGGGTAAAATCGGGTTTCTTCGTGGGTGAAGCGCCTCGGCGCGCCCCATGCGAGCCGACCCGTCCAGTGTCGTGCGCACTCCAGCAGGCCGTGCCTGCCCAACCGCCTCATATTCGTGAACATCGTCCAGCCCGACTCGTTTCTGACGTTGCACTACCGCCTCAGCGGCCCCGACGGCGCCGAAGTCGTCAGCACGTTCGACGACAAGCCCGCCACGCTCTCGCTCGGCGCGGGCCAGCTCGCGCCGGCCATCGAGGCCTGCCTCGTCGGCATGGAAGAGGGCGCGCGCATGACCTGGCACCTCGAGGCCGGCGCCGCCTACGGCGAGCGCAATCCCGAGATGCTGCAGCGGGTCAGGCGCAGCCTGCTCGCGCAGCACGGCGACGCCAGCGAGGAGTACCGCGTGGGCGACGTCGTCGAGTTCCCGACCCCCGATGGCGCGGGCAAGTTCGCCGGCGTGATCCGCGAGGAGGGCGCCGACTGGCTGCTGTTCGACTTCAACCACCCGCTGGCCGGCCAGCCGGTGACGTTCGAAGCCCAGCTGATCGGGGTGCTGTGATGAGCGAAATCAAGACCGACGTCATGGCCAACATCGACGCGCAGCAGCAGGCCGAGGCGCAGAAGTTCGTCGACGAGGTGCTGCTCGCGCAGCCGCGCGGCTTCTGCGCCGGCGTCGACCGCGCCATCGAGATCGTCGAGCGCGCGCTCGAGAAGTTCGGCCGCCCGATCTACGTGCGCCACGAGATCGTGCACAACACCTTCGTCGTCAACGACCTGAAGAACAAGGGCGCGATCTTCATCGAGGACCTGGCCGACGTGCCGCCCGGCGCCACGCTCGTGTTCTCGGCGCACGGCGTCAGCAAGGCCGTGCGCGAGGAGGCCGCGCAGCGCGGCTTCTCGGTGTTCGACGCCACCTGTCCGCTGGTCACCAAGGTGCACGTCGAGGTCTCGAAGCTGGCGCGCGAGGGCTACGAGTTCATCATGATCGGCCACAAGGGCCACCCCGAGGTCGAGGGCACGATGGGCCAGCTGCGCGAGGGCATCTACCTCGTCGAGGACGTGGCCGACGTCGCCAACGTGCATCCGAACGACCCGACCAGGCTCGCGGTCGTGACTCAGACCACGCTGTCGGTGGACGACGCCGCAGAGATCCTCGAAGCCGTCAAGCTCCGCTTCCCGCAGGTGCGCGAGCCGAAGAAGCAGGACATCTGCTACGCCACGCAGAACCGCCAGGACGCGGTCAAGTTCATGGCGCCCAAGGTCGACATCGTGATCGTCGTCGGCAGCCCGACCAGCTCCAACAGCAACCGCCTGCGCGAGCTCGCCGAGCGACTGGGCACGCCGGCCTACATGGTCGACGGCGAGCAGGACCTGCTGCCCGAGTGGTTCGACGGCCGCGCCCGCGTGGGCCTGACGGCCGGCGCATCGGCGCCCGACGTGCTGGTGCAGGCCGTCATCGACCGCCTGCGTCAGCTCGGCGCGGTCAGCGTGCGCAACATCGACGGCGTCAAGGAGACGGTCGAGTTCCCGCTGCCGATGGGGCTGGGCGATCGCAGCATGGCGGAGTTGCGCGCGTCGCGATCTTGACGCCGGCCGTCTGAGCGCTGCGCGCTCATCGCACAAGTCTTCGTCGCACGCGTGTGCCTTCGCGGGCCCGCGCGACACCTGAATACGCACCGCACGAATCAAGGAAAGAGACCATGCTCGACATCAACCAGCTGCGCCGCGACCTGCCCGCCGTCATCGCGGGCCTCGAGAAGCGCAAGAACCCCCAGCCGTATCTGGACGTCGCCGCCTTCACCGCGCTCGAGACCGAGCGCAAGACGCTGCAGACGAAGACCGAGGACCTGCAGGCGCGCCGCAACAGCCTCAGCAAGCAGATCGGCGTGCTGAAGGGCAAGGGCGAGGACACCGCGCCGGTGATGGCCGAGGTCGGCGGCATCGGCGACGAGCTGAAGGCCAGCGCCGAACGCCTCGAGGCCTTGCAGGGCGAGCTCAACGCGATCCTGATGGGCCTGCCCAACCTGCCCGACGAGGCGGTGCCGCTGGGCGTCGACGAGACCGGCAACGTCGAGGTGCGCCGCTGGGGCACGCCGGCGACGTTCGACTTCGCGGTCAAGGATCACGTCGACGTCGGCGCGCCGCTGGGCCTCGACCCCGAGACCGGCGCCAAGCTCTCGGGCTCGCGCTTCACCGTGCTGCGCGGCGGCATGGCGCGCCTGCACCGCGCGCTCGCGCAGTTCATGCTGGACGTGCAGACCGGCGAGCACGGCTACACGGAGATGTACACGCCCTACATCGTCAACCGCGAGGTGCTGGAAGGCACCGGCCAGCTGCCCAAGTTCAAGGAAGACATGTTCTGGGTGCTGCGCGGCGGCGACGACGGGCAGCCCGAGCAGTACCTGATCTCGACCTCGGAGATCTCGCTGACGAACACCGTGCGCGGCGAGATCCTCAAGGCCGAGGACCTGCCGGTCAAGCTGACGGCGCACAGTCCGTGCTTCCGCTCGGAGGCGGGCTCGGCCGGCCGCGACACGCGCGGCTTCATCCGCCAGCACCAGTTCGACAAGGTGGAAATGGTGCAGATCGTGCAGCCCGAGCAGAGCATGCAGGCGCTGGAGGACATGACGCACCACGCCGAGACGATCCTGCAGAAGCTGGGCCTGCCGTACCGCGTGATGCTGCTGTGCGCCGGCGACATGGGCTTCGGCTCGACCAAGACCTACGACCTCGAGGTGTGGCTGCCGGGGCAGAACGCCTACCGCGAGATCAGCTCGTGCTCGAACATGGGCGCGTTCCAGGCGCGCCGCATGCAGGCGCGCTTCCGCAACGCGCAGGGCAAGCCCGAGCTCGTGCACACGCTCAACGGCTCGGGGCTGGCGGTCGGCCGCACGCTGGTCGCGGTGCTGGAGAACTACCAGCAGGCCGACGGCTCGGTCACCGTGCCCGAGGTGCTGCGCAACTACATGGGCGGCCTGGCCGTCCTGAAAGTCTGAGATGGACTACCCGTCGTACGACCCGAAGTCGCCCAACACGCCGCTGACCGAAGAGGAGCTCGCGAGCCTCGACGACCTGCTGACCCACCTGCCGTCCGACGGCTCGATGACGCTGGACGGCATGGACGGCTTCCTGACGGCGCTGCTGGTCGGCCCGGCTCCGATAGTCACCACGTCCGACTGGTTGCCGCTGATCTGGGGCGGCGACCAGGAGCCGGCGCCGGCGCCGTTCGCTTCCAACCAGAAGCGCAAGCGCACCACGGTGCTGGTGCTGCGCCACCTGCGCAGCATCGAGGCCGCGCTGTCCGGGCCGCCGGACGCGTGGGAGCCCGTCTTCAGCGTCGCCGAGCTGCCGGGCACGCAAGGCGAGGAGCTGGCCGACGCGACCGACTGGTGCATGGGCTTCCTGGCCGCCACCGACCTCGCGCCCGACGCGTGGGCGCCACTGCAGGCCGACCCCGACGTCGGGCCGGGCCTGGCGACGATCGCCTGGCTGGGCGGCGACGTCGAGGTCGCGGCCGATGCCGAGGATCATCCGAGCGACGAGGAGCTCGACGATCCGCAGGTGCGCGACCAGCTGAGCCGCGCCGCCACCGAGGTGGTGCTGAAGCTGTGGGCGCGCAAGGCGGCGTGAGTCCGCCCTTGTCCGACGATCTGTTTCCCGGCTACGCCGGCGTCGGCGACCTCGACGCGCCCGCGCGTGACACGCTGGCCGCGCTCGCGCTTGGCGCGCTGGCGCGCTCGCGTGCGTGGGTGGCCGACATGCTGGCGTCGCCGGCCGTGCGCACGCCGGGCAGCGTCGCACCGTCGCAGGAGCTGGTGCGGCACACGCTGGCACGGCTGCAGTCCGCGGGCCTCGCCAACGAGGACGAGCGACGTCCGGGCATCTGGACGCTGCCGATGAACGTGTACCCCGTGGTGGTTGCGAGCCTGCTGGCGCGCGTGCCGCAGGCGGCGTTGCAGGAGGCGCTGGCGCATGCCGACGCCTACTCGGTGGCCAGCCTCGGCCGCCAGTCCCACGGCCGCTTCCCCACGCTCAACGCGGCCGTCGCGCGCGTGCGCCTGGACGCGCTGTGTGGCGCCGCGCCCGTCGACCTGGCGCAACTGCTCGATCGCCTGCCACCCGGCCTGCACGACATCCCGGCGCTGCTCGACACCGCGCTGGCCGACTGCATCGACGAGACGCTGTTCGACCGCCTGCATCCCGCGATGCAGGGCGACCTGCTGGCCGGCGCGCTCGATCGGCTCGGCGCGTCGCTGAACACCGGCATCGGCCTGGGCGCGGCGTTCGTGCGCGATCGCGCGGCGCGGCTGGTCGACGACGAATCGGCGCCGCACACGCACGGCCTGCGCTGGTCGTTCGCGTTCGATCGGCTGCTCGCCGACAGCGCCGATCGCCGCAGCGCCGACTGGATCGAGTCCTTCGGCCGCATCCTGGCACCGGCCGTCGACGCGCCGGCCGAGGGCGACCTGCTGGACGCGCTGCGCACGTCGCACGCCCATCTCGCGACGGCACGGCCGTCGACCGCGGCGCCGGCCTCGGTGGCCGGACGGCGCGCGCTGGCGCAGGCGATCGGTTCGGCCGCGCTCGCGACGCAGGGCCGCTGGTCGGATGCCGAGCCCGAGTTCGACGCCGCGCTCGCCGCGCTGCGCAAGCTCACCGGCAAGCGGCGCGGGCTGGTGCCGCTGTCGGTGGCGCTGCCCAACGTGCTGGCCCTGCTCGCGCAGCAGACGCCCGCGCATCTGGACAAGGCGCTGCGCTTCTGTCTCGCCGAGGGCGGCAAGCGCGACCCGGTGCTGGAGCATCCGCTGGGCGCGATCGCGCTGGCAATCCAGATGCGGCTGGGCGCCGCGCCGCGCGACATGAAGCCCTTCCTGCCGTTCGGCAGCCAGTGGGGCTATCGCGCGGCCTCGCGCGTCGTGTCGCCGCTCGATCACAACCGCTGGCTGATGCGCGCATGGCTGAAGGAAGGCTCGCTCGCCGAAGGCCTGCCGCCGGCCGAGGCCGATGCGGCGCAGAACCTGAAGAGCGGCTACGAGGCCGCGGGCTTCGACGCATTGGCCGAACAGCTCGTCGCCGCGCTGCGCGTGCTGGGCGGGGAGCCCGCGCCGTCATGGTTCTTCGTGCCGGCGGGGCTCGAGCGCTGGCAGGTCGCGCTCGCGGCGCTGCGCGCCCTCGGCGAGCCCGCGGCGTCGACGCCCGCCGCCGCGGCGAACGCGCCCGACATCCGCGTCGTCTGGCTGATCGAGACCGGCGACAGCGGCGCCGTCCGCGGCCTCGTGCCGCACGAGCAGAAGCGCGGCCCGCGCGGCTGGGGCGCGTTGAAGGAAGTGCCGCTGAGCCGCTTGCAGCGCGGTGCACAGACGCTGACGCCGGCCGACGCGGGCGTGGTGCGCGCGATCCGCCAGGAGACCTTCGGCCGCAGCCTGCGGCTCGATCTCGCGCAGGCCGTCGGCGCGTTGTTCGGGCATCCGCACGTCGCGTTCTCGGATGCGCCGGAGCAGTTCATCGAACTTGTGGAAGCCGGCCCCGAACTCGAGGTCGTCGACGAAGGCGAGCGCCTGCGCGTACGCATGCAGCCGTCGCTGCAGGTGGCCAACGACGCGGCCGTCGCGCGCTGGGCCGGCAGCGAGGCCGAGCAGAAGGAGCTCGACGCGCTGCGGCTGGTGTCGATCTGGCGCGACGGCCCGCAGCGCGCCAAGCTGATCCGCTTGACGGCGTCGCAGAAACGCGTCGCGCAGCTGCTGGGCCCGACCGGGCTCGACATCCCGCGCCAGGGCGCCGCGCAACTGCAGGAGGTGCTGACCGGCCTCGGCAGCCACTTCCGCATCCACGCCGACGACGCCGAGACCGCGCAGGCCGCGCGCGAGATCGCGCCCGAGTCGCGCCTGCGCGCCGAGCTGCAGCCGGTGGGCGACGGCCTGCAGCTGCGGCTGGTCGCCGCGCCGTTCGGCGCCGACTACGCCACCGTCGGCCCGCGCCTGATCCCGGGCCGCGGACGCGCGCGCGTGGTGGCGACGTTGAAGGGCGAGAGCGTCGGCGTGCAGCGCGATCTCAAGCTGGAGCGACAGCATCTCGAAGCCATCCTCGATACCTGCCCGATGCTGGAGGAGCTGCCGCTCGAGGCGCCCTGCGAATGGCTGCTCGACGCGGCCGACGACGCGCTCGCGCTGGTCGAGCGCCTGCAGCCGCACACGTCCATCCTCGCGCTCGACTGGCCGCAGGGCCGGCCGGTGCGCGTGGCGCCGGGCGCGCTGGACCAGCTCACGCTCAAGGTGCGCACGCACGAGAACTGGCTGGCCCTCGACGGCAAGCTGAAGGTCGACGAGGAACTCGTGGTCGGCCTGCAGCAGCTGATCACGTTCGCCACCGAAGGCAAGAGCCGCTTCATGCCGCTGGGCGACGGCCGCTTCCTCGCGCTGACGCAGGAGCTGCGCGAGCGCGTGGCCGACATCGCGGCCGTCACCGAGAAGCAGACCGCGCGCGCCAACCATCCCGACGAGGTGCGCGCGCCCGCGATCGCCGCGCCATGGCTGCAGGCCGCGATGGAGGGCGCGCGCGTCGAGCACGACGCGGCCTATGCCGCGCGGCTGATGGCGCTCGACGAGGCGCGCCGCGTCGTGCCGGCGTTGCCGTCGACGCTGCAGGCCGAGCTGCGGCCGTACCAGGAGGAAGGCTTCGAGTGGGCGATGCGGCTCGCGGCGGCGGGGCTGGGCGCATGCCTGGCCGACGACATGGGCCTCGGCAAGACGCTGCAGGCGCTGGCGGTGATGCTTGCGCGTGCCGCGAACGGCCCGGCGCTGGTCGTGATGCCGACGTCGCTGATCGGCAACTGGCGCTCGGAGGCGTCGCGCTTCGCGCCGTCGCTGCGCGTGCATGTCTACGCCGAGAAGGGCAGCACGTCCGAGCGGGCGGGCGTCATCGCCGAGATGGGCAAGCACGACGTTCTGCTCGTGTCGTACCCGATGCTGCAGATCGACGGCGACGCCTTCGCCGGCAAGCTGTGGGCCACGCTGGTGCTCGACGAGGCACAGGCGATCAAGAACGCCGCGGCCAAGCGCAGCCAGGCGGTGTTCGCGTTGCAGGCGACGTTCCGGCTCGCGATGTCGGGCACGCCGATCGAGAACCGGCTCGGCGAGCTGTGGTCGGTGATGCGGGCGTGCAATCCCTGCCTGCTGGGCACGCTCGCGCGCTTCAATGAGCGGTTCGCCAATCTCATCGAACGCCAGGGCGATCGCGGCGCGCAGCGCACGCTCAAGCGCCTGATCGCGCCGTTCATCCTGCGCCGCACCAAGGCCCAGGTGCTGGCCGACCTGCCGCCGCGCACCGAACTCGTGCTGCAGGTGCAGGGCGACGATGCCGAGAAGGCGCATTACGAGGCCTTGCGGCGCGAGGCGCTGGTCGCCGCGGAGAAGAGCCTGTCGGGCGACGGCGCGGGCCAGGCGCACCTGAACGTGCTGGCCGGACTGACGCGCCTGCGCCGCGCGGCCTGCGATCCGCGCCTCGTCACGCCGACGCTGAAACGCCCCGGCGCCAAGGTGACCGCGTTCGCCGAGCTCGCCACCGAGCTCGTCGCCAACGGCCACAAGGCGCTCGTGTTCAGCCAGTTCGTCGACTTCCTCGGCTTGTTGCGCGAGCCGCTGGACGCCGCCGGCATCGCCTACCAATATCTCGACGGCAGCACGCCGTCGGCCGAGCGCACCAGGCGCGTCGAGGCGTTCCAGAACGGCGAGGGCGACCTGTTCCTGATCAGCCTGAAGGCCGGCGGCTTCGGCCTGAACCTGACGGTGGCCGACTACGTCGTCATCGCCGATCCGTGGTGGAACCCGGCCGCCGAGGACCAGGCCAGCGGCCGCGCGCACCGCATCGGGCAGCAGCGTCCGGTGACCGTCTACCGCCTCGTCAACAGCGGCACGCTGGAAGAGAAGATCCTCACGCTGCACCAGACCAAGCGCGAGCTGGCCGACAGCGTGCTCGAGAGCGACGGCAGCGCCATGGCCGCGGTGCCGATGGCGCGCGAGTTGCTTCAGCTGATGCGTGGCGACGAAGTGCCCGAGTAGCGAAGTCGGACACGCTACGATGGGCCGCATCGCGTTCCTGTTCCCGCTTCCCGTTCCTGCCTCCGTCATGTCGACCAACAACCCGTTCAAGCCACCCGAAACCGACTCGAGCAAGAACCCGCGCGAGCCCGACGTTCCAGGCTCGCCGCTGAAGGCCGTGTTGAGCGGCCTGGTGGTCGACATCGGCGGCTCGGTGGTGCTAGGCATCGTGCTGGACCAGGTCTACGCCCTGACGCTGGGCGGCCAGGGCCTGACGGACAGCCAGATCGAGGACGCGATGCAGCACATCCCGCCGGCGTCCGCGTTCGGCGTTCTGGGCATCCTGCTGGGCGCGTTGATGTCGGTGGCCGGCGGCTACGTCTGCGCGCGCATCGTGCTGCGCGACGAATACCGCGTCGGCGGCGCGATGGCCGCGGTGTCGGCGCTGCTGGGCCTGGGGTTCAGCGGCAGCGACGACCCGGGTAGCCTGACGGCGCTGCTCGTCCTGACCACCGTCGCCTGCAACATGCTGGGCGTGAAGTACGGCAGCGAGCAGAACCGCCGCCGGGCGGCGCTCTCGGCGCCGCCGTCGGACGCCTCGACGTCATGAGCGCGCGCCGCGTCGCCATCGGAGCGGGCGTCGTGGCGGCGCTCGGCGCGGCCGGCTGGTGGGCGGTGACGACGTTCGTGCCGGAGGCGTCGATCGACATCGATCAGGCGCAGCTGCAGCAGCGGCTGGACGCGCGCTTCCCGCAGAAGAACTGCATGATGATGGTCGCGTGCCTGACGCTCAGCAAGCCGGTGGTGACGCTCACCGACGGCTCGCCCCGCATCGGGCTGTCCGCCGACGTGCTGGTGTCGCTCGGCCACCGCGAGATGCCCGGTCAAGTCACGTTCTCGGGTGTGCTGCGCTACGTGCGCTACGAGGGCGACTTCTTCCTCGACGACGTCCGCATCGACAACTTCTCGCTCACCGGCTTCCCGCCGGAACTGGTGCAGGTGGTCAAGGTGCGCGGCCCCGACGCGCTGCGCCGCACGCTGCAGGGCCATCCGATCTACACGCTCAAGGGCGACGGCGCGCGCTCCGCACTCGCCAAGCTGGCGGTGCGCGACGTGCAGGTCGTCAACGGCAAGCTGCGCGTGACGTTCCTGCGCTTCGGCGGCTGATTCTTGCTCGGCCATGCGCGTCAAGATTTGGTGCTCCGCCAAAATCGTGCTAGAGTGTCGGACTCCGCTCAATTGACCACAGCGGACGCCAAGAATCCTGGAGAGGTGGCAGAGTGGTCGAATGTACCTGACTCGAAATCAGGCGTACCGCAAGGTACCGTGGGTTCGAATCCCACCCTCTCCGCCAGGACAATGCCCGAATACAGTCCACCCAAGTGGTGAAACAGTATTCGGGCATTTTTTTAAGTCGTTGATTTGACGGCTGTTTTTGCCTCCCCGACACTGTTTGCACTCCACCCCGGTGGTTTCACAGTCCACCGAGCATTCGCCACTTACTGGCGGACTAGCTGGCGGACAGACAGGCGGAAGGCAACGAAATGGCACGCAAGCGCATTGCGACGAACCTGCACCAGCTGACGGTCAAGCAGGTGCAGAACGCCCCGGAGGGCGACCTCACCGATGGTGGCGGACTGATCCTCCGAATCCGGGGCCAGTCCGCCAGTTGGGTTCTCCGCTACACCGCCGCCAGCGGCCGCCGGCGCGAGATGGGCCTCGGTGTCGCTCGACTCGGCAGCCCGGCCCAGGCCGGCGACAGCCTCACAACCGCCCGTGATCTGGCGCGCGAAGCCCGCGATCTCCTGCAGCGTGGCGTCGACCCCATCGACGAGCGCGACGGTCGGCGCGCGGTCGCCCAGGCACTCGAGCTGCAGAAGAAGACCGAGGTCAAGCGCGAGCGCGCGACGCTGGCCCGGGTGGCGCGCGAGTATCACGAGCGGGTGATCGAACCCTCTCGCACGGACAAGCACGCAGCGCAGTGGATCGCCTCGCTTGAGCACCATGTGCCGGCTGAGGTCTGGCACGCGCCGATCGACAGCGTGACCCCGCCGGCGCTGCTGGCCGGGCTGAGCACTGTCCGCGCGCTCGCAGACGCCGATGTGCGCGTCCCTGAGACGCTGCAGCGTGTGCGCCAGCGCCTCGATGCGGTCTTCGAAGACGCGATCTTCCACGGCCTGTGTGCCACGAATCCCGCGGCCGCGATTCGGCGCAAGATGGCGGAGGGCCAGGAGAAGCGCAAGCGCGGCGAGTTCGCCGCATTGCCCTACCGGGAGGCGCCGGCCTTCATGGCGCAACTGCGTGAGCAGCAGGGCATTGCCGCTCGGTGCCTTGAGCTGGCCGTGCTCACGACCGCACGCACCGGCGAGGTGCTCGGCGCAACCTGGCCGGAGATCGACCTCGAGGCCGGGGTCTGGCTCGTGCCCGGCGAGCGAATGAAGGGCGGAGAAGACCACACCGTGCACCTGACGGCGCGCGCGGTCGAGATCCTCGAGGCGCAGCAGAAGCTCGGGTCGACCTACGTCTTCCCGTCGCCCGTGCTCGAAGATTCGCCGCTGTCGAACATGGGCATGCTCACCGTCCTCAAGCGCATGAAGATGCAGGACGAGACGACTGTCCACGGCCTGTGCCGAGCAACGTTCTCCACCTGGGCGAACGAGACTGGCGCCGCGCGCGCCGACGTCATCGAGGCCTGCCTGGCGCATCGCGAGGCAGACAAGATTCGAGCCGCTTACAACCGTGCGCAGTTCATGCAGGAGCGCCGCGCGCTGCTCGAGGCCTGGGCAGACTACCTGTCGCGGCCGGTCGCGTCCAACGTCGTGACGTTCGAGCGTGCGGCCTAGCCGGCTCATGCATCATTCGCCTGTTCCAACGAAAGGCGATCCCATGAAACGTCACTGGTCGTTTGTGGTCTGCGACCCGAGGTATCTCTACCCGCTCGCTGGACTGATCCTCGCGGGCGGCGTAGCGGCGTCCTACCTCCTGAAGGACGCCACGCAGCTCGCACGGGCGGGAAACTTCATCATCGGAACCGGCGTATGGATGACGATGCGCTACACGCTGCGTGAGGGTATCCAGCGGACAAAGAACGCGCTCGACGAATCCCCGACGCTGCCGGGTCCGGGCCCTCTGTATGCAGTAAACGCCGCATATTTCAACCGCATCACGTTCTCCATCGGCGACGCTCTCCTGCAGTTGCACGGCTTCGTGCTTGTGATCGCCGGATCGCTTGTCAGCTCGTATGGTGACCTGCTGATCAAGGCAATGCTACCAAGTTGGTTCCCGCCCGGTAGCTAGGGTGTGTCGGCGGAGATACGCTCCGTCGACTGCCGCACCGATCCTCACTCTCAGGGCTCCGCGGTAGGAATCCGCCACGCAGTCCGCCATTTAAAGTATTACGAAAAACACTTGACTTCTTGTCTAGGCGTAATACATTTAATCTCATGGCAAAAGCACAACCCCCAGAAGCACGACCCCGCGGCCGGCCTGCGCTTCCCGATGACGAGCGAACCATCCCCGGTTCCGTTCGACTCACGCCGGCCAGGTGGGACAAGCTCCGCCGCCTGGGCGTCGCGTGGCTTGCGAAAGCCATCGACAAGGCCCGCGAGCCGAAATGAATCAACCGGCGTCTCAGCGGCCCTGAGACAAAACGGGCCTGAACGGTGGTGGAACACCGAGCAGGCCCTGACTCCCCAAACCGATCGCTAGGAGATCGACATGAAGAGCTGCACGAATTCTGCCCGTGATGGGCAACCCACCGCTACCCCCGAGCGGGGGAGCAACCCCGCACCGTTCCTCGCGCTCTACGCGAAGTACCTGATCGACCCGAAATCGGATGTCGATGACTTGGGCAATGACCTCGGCCTCTTGTGCGATTCCCTTGTCGCCACGCTCAAAGCGGCGACGGACGACTCGCAGTCTGAGGGTGATTCGCGAACTCTGGCGAACAGTGCTCTCCTCTTGGCTGAGCAAGTCTCCGGTATAGCACGCGAATTCGCCATTCGCAGCTTCGCGCGCAAGCCACGTGTGTCCGACGCGGTCACCAATGCACCCGCGTCGACCAAGCCTGCGGACGTTGTGAAGGCGATGGGCGATGCACTCAACGATGCCGCCTTCGCGCATCACGCAATCCGGGCGACGCTCGATGCCATGCAAGAAGGCGTCTTCCGCGACCTCGAAGAATGCATCGGCATGTACGAGGCGGCCGTGGCCAGCACCGAGCGGCTCGATCGGGCCTTGTCGCGCGGCCTCGAAGCGTGGGGTGCACGGTGACCGCCGCCGCTGCGAACTGCGTGAGCCGCAGTGAGCTAGAGGGCGACCTGACGAACGCTCGACACCTCACCGTGCTGGTGCAGTGGATCGGTGTTGCACGTGATTTCATCGAAGGCATGCAGCGCCTCGCCGAGGTGCGACCTGGTCTGACCGACGAACTCCGCGCTGTGGGCGTGTACATCCACGAACCGGATTGGGGTGAGTGCGAAGGCAACGCGCTACGGCACCTCCATCAGCGCATCGAGGGGAGCATCCGCGACGTCGAACGCATGGTTGGACTCGGCGACGGAGGTGCGCGATGAATCGCCCTGTCGCAGTTCCTCGTGACGTCACGCCGACGATCCCCATCTGGGAGCCAACCGATGGTGTGGCTTCGAAGAGGACGATAGCGGAAATAGATGGCTGATCTTCAAGGCGGCCGATGGGGTTCGACGGTGGATCCCTACGGCTGCCGCGCTGGCCGAGCGCATGTTCGACTGGAGCACGTTGACGCCGGAACGTCGCGATGCGTTGCGGGCCTGGGCGGAAGATCCTTCGATGGACTGGCCGCCGCCGGTGCCGCGTGCGCCCGAGTAGACTCGTTTCGCCGCGCCTAGGCTGATCCCCGAAAACCTGGTTCCCTTGCCAGCTGGCGCGGCTCCCCACCAAGGTCGCCTGAAGGGGCGCGAATGAAGAAATACACCGCCTGGGCGAAGATGCGGCAGCACTTACGCAATGCTGAGTCAGCTGCGAACGACGCCGTAGATGCGGCGAAGTCTACGGCCGGAAAGGATCGCGCTTGGGCACAGGCGTTGATTGATGATCCGCTCCTGCTCCGCTTGATCATCAGACGACAGAGATTGAGTGCGAAGCATCAACTTGAGAGCGAAGATGATAAAGAGCGCTTGCTTGCGGAGTGGCTTTGCAGCGAGCAGTTCTACCGCGATGAAGTCGATCCAAACAATAGTTTTGACGGCTTGGACGAAGACGAATACGGAGGAGGCCCCCGTGTATTTCACCCGCTCGGAGGCCCTCGTCAAACGCAGGAAGAAATTCGGGGGCTGATTCAAGCGTTTAGAGCCAAAGCCAGGGAGACGTTTTCTTCGAAAAGTGAACTCAACGCAGTTCGCCGCGCTGGATATAGCAAAGTCAACTGGAGTTCTCCGGACGGAGTTCCAGGCACAGCCTGGGACAAAAAGGAGTGGATTGCCAACCTCTACGTTTGGGGAATGGAGTCCGTCGCAAATGCCGCGAGTGCGCTTCATGATTCCAATTGGCCGCACGTCGTCTCGATGATCGTTTCGGCGATGGATACGCTCCACTCGATGGACTTCGTCAGAGCGCGCGAGCAGCCGCTATCGACAGATGACGCTCGCAAACTGCTGGCCAAGTATATGAACGATACGAAACATAAGCACAGCCGCGCTGCGACGAGCGCAATCCCTGTGCGTTGGAACGAGCTTTCAGCTCAAGGGATGTCGAAGAATGAAGCGGCGAAGATCATCGCGAACGAGAAGTCTTTGGCTGAGAGCACTGTCCGGGGCAAGTTGAAGGGGCTCAAGAACCCTCGCTGAGCATCCATGGGCGCTCGTTGAGCGTACATGGCGGAGTGGCTGTGGTACTGACATTCTGGCTTCGTTGAACAAGACGGAGCGACGAATGGAATCGATGCAACCCCTCAGCGCGGCGCGCCTCCCGGACGCGTTGCTGACCATCGAGACGGTCGGGGCGGTCACAGGACTGGATCGGAAGTTCATCCACCGCGCGACCGCGGCGAAGAATTTCCCGACCCCGGTGCGTATCGGCAACTCGCGCCAAATGCGGTGGCGCTCGGCCGACGTCAAGGCGTGGATCGCAGCCCAGCTGCCCGTTGACTCGAAGGCGGCGGCATGAAGGCGATGGAAGGAGGCAGCCTCCGCCCGATTGCCGGGGCCGCTGGCTCGAGCGGCACCGAGACCGCCGCGTTGTCCGCCCGCGCATACGCGCCGGCGATCACGCCCGCGCTCTACACGACCGAGCAGGCCGCGGCCTACCTCGGGATGAGTGAAGCCAAATTCCACGAGTTGCGCGACGAACCGTGGATGTGCGCGCCCATTCCCTTCGGCCCGCGCATGGTTCGTTGGTCGAGGGCGGATCTCGACGTCGCGATTGCCGGAATGCCGCGTCAGGCTCGACGGCCGAGCGAGCCCTCGCAGCTGCTCCGCTCGAAGATAGAGCGTGCGAAGCGTACGGGAGACCTGCAATGAGTCTCACCGATGCAGAGACCGCTATGTCCGTGATCCGCGGCAGCCAGGACGCCCAGCGCCTCGTTGCATCAATCCGCGAAGGCTGCGCGCCAGCGGATGCCCTCATGGACGGGGTTGACCGGGTGCGCGCTCTCAACGACGACGATCGTCTTCGAGGTTTCCTTCGTGAAATTCAGAAGGCACTGGAGCGCCGAGCGTGACACTGGAAAACCGTGCGCGCGCCTCCGATCAGGGCATCTACCGGCGGCTGACGGTGAGGATGTACGGCGATCAGCGCTTCATGCGCCTGTCGCCGCAGCAGCCATCCGGGCAGGGCCTCTGGGTCTACCTACTCACCGGACCGCACACAGGGCCGATTCCCGGCGTGTTCGTTGCCGGGCGGGCCGCGCTTGCCGAAGCCCTTGGTTGGGACGCCGAAGCCTTCGCGAAAGCCTTTCGGGAAGTGTTGGGCGAAGGGCTCGCAGAGTTCGACGAAAAGACTCGCATGTGCTTCATCCCGAACGCGATCAAGCACAACATGCCACCCAATCCGAACGTGGTGAAGTCATGGCGCTCGACGTGGTTGCAGCTGCCTGAGTGCACTCTGCGGGCCCGTGTTTTTGATCACCTGCAGTCCGCGCTCTCCGAGGTAAGCGAGGCGTTCGGAAAGGCTTTCGCAGAGACTTGCGGAAAGGCTTTCGAGGAGGCTTCTGGGAATGGTTTGGGCAACCATTCCCCGAAACAGGAAGCAGGAAACAGGAAGCAGGATAAGAAGAAGCCTACGGCTTCGTCGGCGCGGCCGACCGTGCCTTGTCCGTACCAGGCAATCATCGAGGTCTACCACGAGAAGCTGCCCGAGCTTCCGCGCGTCAAACTGATGACCGACGCTCGTCAACGCGCCCTTCGCAAGTTGTGGGGATGGATCCTCAGCAGCACCAAGGCCGACGGCTCGCGCCGCGCCACGAATGCTGACGAGGCGCTGGTCTGGTTCGGGGACTACTTCGCACGCGCCGCAGGCAACGACTTCCTCACGGGCCGCGGCGAACGCAGCGGCCCGCATGCCAACTGGCGTGCCGATCTCGACTTCCTCCTGACCGAGAAGGGCATGCGTCACGTCATCGAGAAGACCGAGGCCGCAGCATGAGCGCTGACACCACAGTGGCCTCTCCTTGGAGCAATGAGGCAGAGCAGGGCGTCCTCGGTGCCGTCTTGTGTGACAACCGCGCTTGGGATCGCGTGGCCGATCTGCTCGTCGAGGCGGACTTCTATAGCCTGGCACACCGCGAGGCCTTCGCAGCGATCGGCCGGCTCATCGTGTCGGGGCATCCGGCCGATGCGATCACGGTCAGCGACGAGCTGCGCCAAACGCCGGCGGCGGGCGGTGCCGACCTCGCGTACCTCAACGACCTGGCACAGAGCGTCCCCAGCGCCGCGAACGCACGACGATACGCCGAGGTCGTGCGCAAGCACGCGGCGAGGCGCGCACTGATCGCGACGCTCGACGAGGGCTTGCTCGCCGCACGCGAGGCGCCGGACGTCGGCGGCGCGGTCGACGAGATCAGCACCAAGCTCGGCCAACTGCAGCTCGGACGCCTGACCGCGGCGCCTCGGTCGATCGCCGAGATTGCTATCGAGCGAATCCAGCACTACGAAGCGCTCGAGCGCGGCGAGGTCGTGGCTGGCTGGCCCTCGCACATCCCTGCACTGGATGCTCGCCTGAACGGCGGTCTTCGGCCCGGCAGTCTCTACATCCTGGCGGCCCGGCCGTCGGTTGGGAAGTCGTCCTTCGCGCAGCGGCTCGGGCTAGGTCTAGCTGCGGACGGGCTGCCTACCCTGTTCCTCAGCATGGAGATGAGCGCTGCGGAGGTTGCAGACCGTGGCGTTGCCAGTTCGGGCCGGGTCAGCTACTCAGCGCTGCTCACCGGCAGGATGGGACACGACGACTGGCTGCGCGCCACCGAAGCGATGGAACACCTGGCGCGGTTGCCCTTCCGCGTTGACGATGAGCCCGCGCTGACGCTCCGCGCCATCCGTGCGAAGGCGAAGTCGATCCGCGGGCTGAAAGTGCTAGTCGTCGACTACTTGCAGCTGTGCGCCAGCCAACGGCGCGATGGCAACCGAAATACCGAAATCGAGGAAATCAGTCGCGGACTGAAGACGCTCGCCAAAGAACTCGGTGTGGCCGTGATCGCGCTGGCGCAGCTGAATCGCGACGTCGAGAAGCGCGCGACAAAGCGGCCGACGCTGAGCGACCTGCGTGATTCCGGCGCGATCGAGCAGGACGCTGACGTTGTGCTGTTCCTCTGGCCGGTGCGCGAGTTCGAGAACGAGGGCCGCAAGATCCTCGGCCTCGGCCTCGACAAAAACCGTCAAGGCCGGCTCGGAGAAATCGGCCTCGACTTCTACGGAGACACCCAGCGATGGGAGCAGAGCACGGCGGACATCCGGCCGGCGACGGTTGCCCGCGGGCGCGGAGATGACCTGTGACGAACCGCTTCCCATTTGACCTTCCCGCCGGCGCTCGACCCGTTGTGGCCCCTCAGGGGCGTTCGTGCGGTCGCTGCATGCACCGCCTTCGCCGCGGCACGTGCGCCGAGCCCGTGGCCGCGGGTCTGGCTGAATCGTTCGGGATCTTCTGGGCGCCAGCCGGCCATGCCGAGCGATGCACAGCATTCGTCGATCGCGATACGCAGATGAGCCGCGACATGGCAAACGTCACCTTTGTTGCGTCAAAGGAAATCTGAGATGGCGGCCCTCCAATCGGCTATCACCTGGGCAGCACGTAGTGCGAGATCAGTCGCTGCATCAGCCAGTGCCACGCTTTGGCATATGCAGCCAGCAGTGCCAACGCTGACCAGCCTCCAAATCCAAGAGCTGCGCCGGCTGTTCCAGCAAGCCATGTCGGCGTCGCCGCGGCGACCCACGCGCGTGCTGTCGTCGGACTCACCTGCCACCGCCACGCCATCACCAGCGCCGTGCAAAGCAGCGCCGTGTGAAACAGAACGAACAGGAGCCACGCAATGAGCCGAGCCATTCGTGCCTGTACGTGGAATATGCCATTGACGGCGTCTTCAACTGAAAGTGCCATGTCCGCCTTCCGCTGCAGCGTCTTGGAAGGACGGAGCCTAACCCAGGAGCGGCGCCCCCTCGGTTGCCGCATGGCGGACATCACCTCTGCCCAACGCGCAACGTCGGCGCGCCTCGCGCCTTGCGGCGACGCCAGCCCCCCGGACCTTCCGCCGCGACCTCACGCGACGCACCTGGCCAGCGCAGATGTCGTCTCGGGAGAAACGTCATGACGTCGCCGGCCTCGATCGCGTTTGACCGGATCGTCTTGCTCTTGCTGTGCGGAGCGCTGACGCCCGCGCTGCTGACATCGGGCCAGGCTGCATCAGAGCGCGCTGAGCGGCTCCGGGAAGAGCGCGCCCGCCTGAAGGAGAGGC